>Ga0105044_10001188_pt1 | contig 34401 bp, 26 predicted proteins | sample MAT01_FD_78092 | JGI IMG/M metagenome (GOLD analysis project Ga0105044, IMG submission 78092) | Freshwater microbial communities from Lake Fryxell liftoff mats and glacier meltwater in Antarctica - MAT-01 | ecosystem: Environmental > Aquatic > Freshwater > Ice > Liftoff microbial mat | place...
CATCGAAGGCAGCTCGAACATTGTTTCAAGTAGCACCTGTTCGATGATGGTGCGCAAACCCCGCGCACCCGTTTTGCGATCAAGCGCGCGCCGCGCAATCGACGCCAATGCATCGGGCCGGAATTCAAGATCGACGCCTTCCATCTCGAATAGACGCTTGAACTGCTTGATCAAGGCGTTTTTCGGCTCGGACAAAATTCGCATCAGCGCCGACTCGTCCAATTCTTCGAGTGTGGCCACGACCGGCAAACGCCCCACAAACTCCGGAATTAAGCCGAACTTGATCAAGTCTTCGGGCTCGACCACCTGCAGGACTTGTCCCACATTGCGCTTCGCTTGGGATCCGCGGATATCAGCCGAGAAGCCGATACCAGTGGATGTTGAGCGTGCCTGAATGATCTTTTCAAGACCGGCAAAGGCGCCACCGCACACGAACAAGATATTGCGTGTGTCGACCTGGAGGAATTCCTGTTGCGGGTGCTTGCGGCCACCTTGAGGCGGCACCGAGGCAACCGTCCCTTCGATCAGCTTCAACAACGCCTGCTGTACGCCTTCGCCAGAGACATCACGCGTGATCGAGGGGTTTTCACTCTTACGTGAAATCTTGTCGATCTCGTCGATATAAACGATGCCGGTCTGCGCCTTCTCAACATCGTAGTCGCACTTTTGCAAGAGCTTCTGAATGATGTTTTCGACATCTTCACCGACATAACCAGCTTCGGTGAGCGTGGTCGCGTCGGCAATCGTGAATGGCACATTGAGCAAGCGCGCTAAGGTTTCGGCCAGCAAGGTCTTGCCGGAGCCCGTCGGCCCGATCAGCAGAATATTGCTCTTCGCGAGTTCAACCTCGTCGCCGCGTTGGCGCGACTCCAAGCGTTTGTAGTGATTGTGTACGGCCACCGAGAGAATCTTCTTCGCACGCTGCTGACCGATCACATACTGATCGAGCACGTCGAGGATCTCGCGTGGTTTCGGCAGATTGCTACGCCCAGCCTGGGCCTTGTCTTCCAATTCTTCGCGAATGATGTCGTTACACAACTCGACACATTCGTCGCAGATGAAAACACTCGGACCGGCAATGAGCTTACGCACCTCATGCTGGCTCTTACCGCAGAAGGAGCAGTAGAGCACCTTGCTGCCGTCTCCCGAGCGGTGCTGGCGATCGTCAGACATTCGCAAACCTCAAAAAGTCAAGCGCCCTGGAGACAAGGGCCGTTCGAGCATAACACAGGGTTTTTCGCGTCCAGTGCTAATGACCAATATGCATACCGCCCGTGCCAGTCGACAGAAATCCACGCATCACCTGAATATTGAGGTGATGCGCAGTGGTCAGACCGCCTTGATCGTGCCTTCGTTGCGCCGATCAAGTACCGCATCGACTACACCATAGGTCTTCGCGTCTTCGGCGCTCATGAAGTAATCGCGATCGGTGTCTTTGGCGATACGATCCAGCGGCTGGCCGGTATGGTGTGCGAGGATTTTGTTGAGCTTCTCGCGGATCAGCAGGATCTCGCGCGCATGGATGTCGATATCCGAAGCCTGACCGGAATAGCCACCCAGTGGCTGATGGATCATGACGCGCGAATTCGGCAGACAAAAACGCTTTCCGGTCGCGCCAGAAGCCATCAAGAGTGCGCCCATACTGGCCGCCTGACCGATGCACATGGTACTGATCGACGGCTTCACGAACTGCATCGTGTCGTAGATCGCCATGCCGGCCGTGACCGAGCCACCTGGACTGTTGATATAGAGATTGATGTCTTTCTCCGGATTCTCAGATTCGAGAAATAGGAGCTGGGCGACAATCACATTCGCCATGTAATCGTCGATCGGACCGACACAAAAAACCACGCGTTCTTTGAGCAGACGCGAGTAAATATCGTAGGCGCGTTCGCCGCGAGCACTCTGCTCGACGACCATGGGCACCAGATTCAATGCGCGTTCGTTAGCCATCTGAGAGCCCTAAGTTGATGCATTACGGCGAGCGCGTCGCCGCGGCGGCCACGACGGCCACCACCCACATTAGTGGTGGCGACCTTCGCAATTGCAACCGTTTCAGGCTGCGCTGACACCCGGTTGCAGAACTTCGACAAAGGTACGCTCGATCAGAGTGACCTTGGCGTGATCGGCGACCCATTCGGCCACCTGTTCATCCATCACGCGCGCTCGCAGGTTATTCAACAGGCGCTCGTCCTGCTGATACAACTGCATCACGTCCTGCGGATTTTCATAGGTGGAAGCAACCGCCGACATGGCTGTACGCACGCGCTGATCATCCAGGCGAATCTTGTTTTGCAACGCGATCTCGTTCAACAACAAACCTGCAAGCACGCGCCGCTCAGCAATCGCGCGCAGACTCTCAACCGCAGGTTCCGGGGCGACTGGTTCGCCCGATTGGCGCGCACGTTCGACGTTGTCGGCAATGGCCTGACGTTGCAGGCTTTGCGCCTCTGACATCACCAACTGGCTTGGCACCGGCGTGCCTTCAAATTTCTTCAGCAAGCGCTCAACCACCGTACCGCGCAAACGCCCCGACAGTGCTTGGCCAAGTTCACGCTCAAGGTTCTGTCGCACTTCTTTTTGGAAGGCAGACACGCCGCCAAAGATATTGAAGGAACTGGCAAAGCTGTCATCGACCGCCGGCAGCACGCCTTCATTGACACGCGTGACGATGATGGTAATCGCCGCGATCTTGCCCGCAAGACGCGCGTCGCCGTAGTCGGTGGCGAAGTTCACCTCGGTGGTCTTGCTCTCGCCAGCAACCATGCCGACCAGCGCCTGCTCGATTTCAGGCATCACCGCGTTCTGGCCGATCGCGGTCAAGCCACGCTCGACGCCTTCAACAGGAATACGCGTCTCACCAGCCTCAATTGAGAACTCGAAGGCCACATAGTCGCCGGCGGCCGCAGGTCGCTCGACCGGCGCAAAAGTCGTGCGCTGACGACGCAAGGTGTCGACCATTCGCTCAATGTCGGCATCAGTGACGCTCGCCACTTCACGATCGACTTCCAACTCCGACACATCGATCGAACCAAACTCTGGCAGCACTTCGAAGGTCGCGGAGTAGGAAAACTCGCTACGGCCGCCAGATTCTTCCAGTTTGATCTGCGGGGCCATCGCTGGACGCAAATTTTCCTGTTGCACAGCGCGATTCAGCGTCTCACGAATGAGATTTTCACTGACTTCGGAGCGTACCTGCTGGCCAAAGCGCTGCTCGATGATGATTGCCGGCACCTTACCCTGCCGAAAGCCCTTCAACGATACCGATTTGGTGAGTTCCTTGATGCGCGAATGGATACCTTGCGTGTACTCATCGCCTGGCACGACGACCGTTATGCGGCGCCCAAATTCGCCCAGCTTTTCGACCGAAACCTGCATGAAACCTCCAGAAAAATTGCTACCTTGAGCGCACTGACGCGGCTCAAGAACTTATGGTGCGAAAGAAGAGACTCGAACTCTCACGGGTTACCCCACTGGAACCTAAATCCAGCGCGTCTACCAATTCCGCCACTCTCGCATGTAAACCATTCAACCCTTTGGCATCGGGCCCCGGCGTTGCGCACCGAATATCCGACCGCTCAGCACATCTATGCCCGCTTTTGCGCCGCGCGAACTCCACGTGACGGATGCATATGGCAAACCGCTTTTGCGAGTTCTCATCGGGAAATTTGCCCACGGGTAGGCGCGTCTGATCGATGAACCGTCGCCGCGTAGGCCAAACCCACGCGCACGGGGCCGACCCGAGCCGGCGCCTGATTCCATCGATATTAGCGCATTGGATCGCAGCCGATCAATTCCGCGGTCCGGCTTTGCAGTCGCGACGCGGCGCCGCTACCGATCGCTGCCATCGGCGTTGACCAGCTCCGACACACGTGTGGAGCCTGCACGCTTGCGCTGTCGGCGCTGCTCAGAGCCACGGACGACCCGCCAGCGCGAATAACCCATACAAAAAAGGCCCCCGGAGGTGTCTCCGAAAGCCTTGACTTACGAGCGCATGAGTTGGTGGGCTGTCAGGGACTCGAACCCCGAACCTACTGATTAAGAGTCAGCTGCTCTACCATTGAGCTAACAGCCCACACGAAACTTGCTTTCTACATTTATCGGAGGTTGGGGTGGAAGACGGGACTCGAACCCGCGACGACCGGAATCACAATCCGGCGCTCTACCAGCTGAGCTACATCCACCACCGAAACTCCCCATCTGGCGCGCCCGACAGGAATCGAACCTGCAACCGTCGGCTTAGAAGGCCGATGCTCTATCCGGTTGAGCTACGGGCGCATCGCTCCGCAGCTTGTCACGCGTTCCAGCTACATCTACCACATTGGCGCTGAACGACCATCTGGCGCAAGTTGGTCGGGGTAGAGGGATTCGAACCCACGACATCCAGCTCCCAAAGCTGGCGCGCTACCAGACTGCGCTATACCCCGCCCGCAAAAAACGGGTACAAAAGCCAAGTGGCACCATACGACGAGCTTGGGCGGCGGTCAAACATCACCATCCACAGCCCTGAAAGACTAACGCCCGAAACGAGTTCGGGCGTTGAGAAAACGATTCTGGCGCGCCCGGAGAGATTCGAACTCCCGACCACCTGGTTCGTAGCCAGGTACTCTATCCAACTGAGCTACGGGCGCCTAGCCACAAAGTATGTGATGCTCCGCGAGCCCACGTCAAGGGGGCTGCACTCATTTGAGGTTCTATTGCCGTCTCATCGCGTCGAAACGCTCCGCGTCCGGGGCCGCGTCGGCGTCAGTTTGCGCTCGTTACCAATCCTTATGACCCGGCAACAGACCCTTAAGCTCCACATCGGTGAGATTGCGCCACTGGCCGGGTTTGAGTAAACCGAGCTTGACGTTATCAATACGCACGCGCCGCAATTGGTTCACACGGTAGCCGAAGGCATCGGCCATCAGGCGAATCTGGCGGTTTAATCCTTGCGTGAGCACGATCCGAAAACCAAAGCGCGCAAGCTTCGAGGTGCGACACGGTTTGGTCATCTCACCGCGAACCAACACACCGCGCGCCATGCCGGTCAGAAAAGCGTCGGTTACGGCCTTATTGACGCCGACCAGATACTCCTTTTGATGATTATTTTCGGATCTTAGGATCTGGTTGACGATGTCGCCATTGCTGGTCAGCAGGATCAAACCCTCCGAGTCTTTGTCTAAGCGACCGATAGGAAAAATGCGTTGTTGATGGCCGACGAAATCGACAATGTTCCCGGCGACGTCGCTTTCCGAGGTGCATGTGATGCCCACCGGCTTGTTTAGCGCGATGTACACATGTTTACGCCCCGCTTTTTGCGGGCGCGCGCGCAGCGGCTGTCCATCAATGAGGACCTCATCGTCTGTCTCAAATTGCGCACCGACTTCAGCGATCTGACCATTGAGGGTCACGCGCCGCTCGAAAATTAGCTGGTCAGCCTCGCGTCGAGAGCAAAAGCCGGATTCACCGATGTATTTATTGAGACGCATGGGATCGCGAAGCAAAATGGTCGATGCGAATGCTGGCACAACTCGTCACCCGTGCCTAAAGCCACATGACGGCGCGCGCTGGAGGTTGGAGCATCCGCCGCGCAGAACCCTATCCAGCCCTGACTCATCGTCGACACGCACTGCGTGTCGACGGGCTTAACCGGTGGAGCAATCTCATGCATAGACGCAATTTTCTGACCATCGCCGGTTATGGCATGGGCAGTCTTCTGATTCCCCTGCCCGGCCGTCTCATCGCGGCCGAGTCACTTGTCGGCATGATTGACGTGGCGCGTAAGAAGGTACTTGCCGATCTGGCCCTGGAAGCCTCAACCACTGCGGGCGCGAGCTATTGCGATGTGCGCATTGGGCGCTATCTGCAGCAGATCGTGATCACGCGCGAGGACAAGGTGCAGAACGTGGTCAACACCGAGTCCACGGGCGTCGGCATCCGCGTGATTGTCAACGGCACCTGGGGTTTTGCAGCGACCAGCGATCTCACGGAAGCTGGCGTATCGAAAGCTGCGCAGCAAGCGGTAGAGATCGCCAAGGCGAATTCGAAGGCGCAGACAGAACCGGTGCAGTTAGCGCCAGTGAAGGGCGTGGGCGAGGTCAGTTGGAAGACGCCAATCCAGAAGAACGCCATGGAGGTGCCGATCAAGGACAAGGTCGAGTTGCTGATGGGCGTCAATTCCGCGGCCATGAAGGCCGGCGCGAATTTCATCAATTCGATGATGTTCCTGGTCAATGAGCAAAAGTATTTCGCCTCGACCGATGGCTCCTACATCGATCAGAATGTTCACCGCCTGTGGGCACCTTTCAACGTCACTGCGATTGACGCCAAAAGCGGCAAATTTCGCACGCGAGCGGGATTATCGTCGCCGGTTGGCATGGGCTACGAATACCTCGACGGGAAGGGTGGCATTGCGCTACCGGGCGGGGTTACGGGCTATGACAAGCGTTACGACATGATTGGCGATGCGGTGGCCGCCGCGGAGCAGGCAAAGCAAAAGCTAAAAGCACCGTCAGTCAAGCCGGGCAAATACGATCTGGTTCTGGACCCAACGCATATGTGGCTGACCATTCATGAATCTGTCGGCCATCCGCTGGAACTCGACCGCGTGCTCGGCTACGAGGCCAATTTCGCGGGCACCAGCTTTGCCACACTTGACAAGCTCAAAGACAAATTCAAATACGGCAGCGACAAGGTCACCTTGTTTGCCGACAAAACGCAAGAAGGCAGCTTAGGCGCGGTCGGTTACGACGACGAAGGCGTCAAAGCACGGCGCTGGGATCTGGTCAAAGACGGCACGCTGGTGAACTACCAGGCCATTCGGGATCAGGTGCATATCATCGGCGAAAAGGAATCGCACGGCTGCTGTTTCGCAGATTCCTGGTCCAGTGTGCAATTTCAGCGTATGCCCAACGTCTCGTTGGCGCCCAGCAAAGACAAGCTCAGCCCGGCCGAGATGATCAAAGACGTCGAAAACGGAATCTACATCGTTGGCGCTGGCTCATTCTCCATCGACCAGCAGCGCTACAACGCGCAGTTCGGCGGCCAACTCTTCTATGAGATCAAGGACGGCAAGGTCGGCCAGATGCTGGAAGACGTGGCCTACCAGATGCGCACACCAGAGTTTTGGAACGCCTGCGTGGCGACTTGCGATGAAAATGATTACCGCTCAGGCGGATCATTCTTCGACGGTAAGGGTCAACCTTCCCAGGCCTCGGCGGTGTCGCACGGATCGAGCACGACGCGCTTCAATGGCGTCAACGTCATCAGCACCGCCCGCAGCCTCGGCTGAGCGCGCAGGAGCAATCGAGCATGAGCATTTATTCTGAAGCAGAAGCCAAGGCCATCCTGGACAAAGTCATCAAGCTGTCCAAGGCCGACGAATGCAGCGCGAACTTGACCGGCAGCATTGACGGCAATGTGCGTTTTGCGCTCAACAATGTGTCTACCAGCGGCACCGTCAGTGATTGCACGCTTGGCGTGCAGGTCGCCTTTGGCAAGCGCGTCGGTATTGCCACCATCAATGCCTTTGACGACGCGGCGCTGGCACGCGTGGTGCAACGCGCAGAAGAACTGGCGAGACTGGCACCGGAGAACGAAGAGTTCATGCCGACGCTGGAAAAGCAGGAATACAAAGCCAGCGATACCTTCGTGCAAGCGACTGCCGACGTGTCGCCGGAATTCCGCGCGAAAGTTGCGAGCGATTCCATCGATCCGTGCAAAGCCGACAAACTGATCGCAGCCGGCTTTCTAGCAAATAGCGAAAACTTTTTCGCGTTCGCCAACAGCAAAGGCAATTTCGGCTATCAAAAAGCGACTGGCTTGAACTACACCTGCACAGTTCGGACCGAAGACGGTCGTGGCTCGGGCTGGGTTGCGCGCAACTTGGCCGACGCATCCAAGTTTGACGCCGGCGTCGACATCCGCACCGCCATTCGCAAAGCCAAGGATTCGGCTGAGGCGAAGGCGCTGGAGCCGGGCAAGTACACAGTGATCCTGGAACCCGCCGCCTCGGCCGGTTTGATCTCCTTCATGATGTTTGGCTTCGATGCACGCCAAGCCGACGAAGGCCGTAGTTTTTTGACCAAGAAAGGCGGCGGCACGAAATTTGGCGATCAAGTCTTCGATCAGCGCGTGAGCATTCACTCCGACCCATGGGATGCCGATGTGCCGGTCATGCCGTGGGATCAAGAGGGCTTGCCGCGCGAGAAGATGGCGATCATCGACAAGGGCAAGGTCAACTATCTGCAGTATTCGCGCTACTGGGCGAAAAAGCAGAAGAAACAAGTGAAAGGTCAACCCGGCAACCTGATCATGTCCGGTGGTGACAAATCGACGGCAGAACTGGTCAAGGGCACCAAGAAAGGCATCCTGGTCACGCGGACTTGGTACATCCGCATGGTTGATCCCCAGACCGTGCTGCTAACCGGTTTGACGCGCGACGGAACCTTCTACATTGAAGATGGTGAGATCAAGTATCCGATCAAGAATTTCCGCTTCAATGAGTCGCCCGTGATCATGCTCAACAACGTCGAAGAACTCGGCAAGCCGGAGCGTCTCAGCGGCGACGAATCGCCCTTCATCATGATGATTCCACCGATGAAGATCCGCGACTTCACCTTTACCTCGCTGTCGGACGCGGTGTAAGGGGGCTTAGGTGCCGGGGCTCGGCCGCTCCCGGCATCCTGCCTCCCGCGCCATTAGCACATCCATGTGCGTCGGGGCTTAGGTGCCGGGGCTTAGGTGCCGGGGCAAATGCGCTTTGGAGCGCAGAACGCAAGAGTTTTTTAGCTTATTTTGACCGCTTAGCGGGCGAGTGATGCTGAGACCGAGTCAAACTCGTGCTCGTCATTCCCGCGAAGGCGGGAATCCAGTTTCCTTCTTGCGCTCGATGCTTTCAGATCGACGCCTTCGCCAGAATGACGCAGGCACAACTTGATCTACATTCGCCCGGCCAACTGATCGCCGCGCCCCAACACCGAGATTCGCTGTTGCTCGTCCCGCTCCTGCTGCAAGCAGCCCCGATCTTGCCTAAATCAGCCCCACCGCTCACTTTAAATCGACATTCATGAATCGCCGTCTATTCCTGCAAATGCTGGCTTCTGCGAGCGCGCTGATATCAGCGCCCCGCGCGTTGTCTGCTGCAAGTGCGGCGCCCGACTACGATTTTTGGTTCACGCGGCTGATGTATGAATCGGGCGATTGGGATGTGGATCAGCGCATGCCGGCGAATTTACTGACCTCATTGATCGACTACACCAGCCTGCGCGTTGATACCCAAGAGCACATCATTGCATTGGCCGATCCGCGCATGTTGCAGGCGCCGTTCTGCTATCTCGCGGGACATAAGCTGGTCGAATTCAGTGACGACGAATCGAAGAATTTCGAACGCTATATACGCAACGGCGGCTTTGTGTTCGTCGACGACTGCAATCACGATATTGACGGATTGTTCGCGACTTCATTCGAAGCCGAAATGGCGCGGATTTTTGGCAAGGAGGCCTTGCAGAAATTGCCGTCGCGACATCCGATCTACAGCAGTTTTTTTACCTTCGACGGCCCACCGGCCACCGGATTCGAGCTCAACGGCTGGGGCGATGATCTGGTGCATGACTACCTCAAAGGTATCGAGATCGACGGTCGCTTAGGACTGCTGTACAGCAATAAAGACTACGGCTGCGAATGGGACTACGACTGGCGCAATAAACGTTTTCTGGCCGAAGACAACACCAAATTCGCCGTGAATATCGTCATCTACGCTCTGGGTAGCTGACGCGTCCACATTGCGGGCGCTGGCGTGCCATCCGTCAATTTTTTGCTTCACTTTGATTCAGAGGACTTTGCCACAATCCATGAACGAGCTGACGGAAGCGGAACTGTCGCAACGCTTGGCGCAACTGACTGATTTGCGTCTAGCGATCGGGCAAGTGATCGTCGGCCAAGATGCGGTGGTCGAACAACTACTTATCGCCTTGCTCGCGGGCGGACATTGCCTACTTGAAGGTGTGCCCGGCCTGGGCAAAACCTTGCTGGTGCGCACGCTCGGGCAAGCCCTTGACTTGCAATTTCGCCGCGTACAATTCACGCCCGATTTGATGCCTAGCGACATTCTGGGCACCGAGATCCTGGAGGAGGATCACGGCACCGGCAAACGTCACTTCAAATTTCAACGCGGCCCGGTATTCACTAATCTGCTGCTAGCCGATGAACTCAATCGCACGCCGCCAAAGACGCAAGCCGCGCTACTTGAGGCGATGCAAGAGCACACGGTGAGCTATGCCGGCATAACGCATGCGCTGCCCGAACCTTTCTTCGTGCTGGCCACACAGAATCCGCTCGAACAAGCTGGCACCTATCCGCTGCCGGAGGCGCAGTTGGATCGCTTCCTGCTGCATGTACGCGTGGAGTATCCGACGGCAGAAGAGGAGCGCTGCATCCTGGTGCAGACCACGGGTTCGCAGCAAGCCAGTGTGCACGCAGTCACCGATGCGATCGCGGTGTTGGAACTTCAACGCATTGCGCGCGATGTACACCTGGGCGGTGAGTTGCTGACGTGGATTACGCGCCTGGTGCGCGCGACGCGACCCGGCCCCGATGCGCCGCCGCCCATTCTTCAATGGGTGAAATGGGGCGCTGGCCCACGCGCGGGCCAAGCGTTGGTACTTGCCGCCAAAGCGCGCGCGCTTTTGCACGGACGCCTCGCAGCAACGCAAGAAGATGTCGCCGTACTCGCAGCACCGGTGATGCGGCATCGCCTGATCCTCTCGTTCGCGGCGGAAGCTGAACAAGTCAGCGCTGATGCCGTTATCGAAGCGCTGCTACGTGCGGTGCCCTTCGTCTGACCATGGCTGCGCCAGACTTTATTCCGCCCGAGACGCGCGCGCGCCTGAAAGGATTGCGCTTAAGCGCCCGACGATCTTCAGGCGCCTTCGGCTTTGGTCTGCACAGCAGCCATCAGCGCGGCGCAGGCAAGGAGTTTGCGCAATATCGCGCCTATGAGCCGGGGGACGAACCGCGCCAGATCGACTGGAAGTTGTACGCACGCTCCGACAAGTTTTTCGTGCGTGAGGCGCAGCGCGAAGCCCCGCTCACGCTCTGGATCATTCTCGATTCGAGCGCGTCGATGGGCCAGTCAGATAGTGCAAAACCCGCGTGGTCTAGGCTCGCAGCAGCTCGCTGCTTGGCCGCGTGCGCCATTGAACTCGCACTGCGCCAGGACGAGCGCTTCGGCGTCATCGGCATCGGCGATGGCGCGGTCAGCACCTTGGTGCCCGCTGCAAGCGGCGCGCGACAGCGCGATTTATGCCTGCTCGAATTACATCGCCTTAAAGCCGCGGGAACTTGGCCTGCAGAGGCTGCTCTACGAAGTCTGTGGGAGCGCCTCGCGCCGGGCGCATTGGTTTTGCTACTCAGTGATTTTTTCGACAACTCGACGGTAATCTTTGCCGAAAAGCTCGCCGCCGCGCAACGCGAAGTCCTCTGCATTCAATTATTGACCGCGAGCGAGCGCGACTTCCCCTTTGTCGGCGGACACCGCTTTCGCGATCCAGAAAGTGGGGCCGAACTGATCACAGATGCCGGCGCGGCGCGCGCCGATTTTCTGCAGGCCTTTGCTGAGGCGCGGCGTGCGCTGGCGTCCCGGTTTACCGCGGCCGGCATCGCCCATACCGGCTTGGTACTCGACGAACCGCCGGATCAAGCATTGCGCCAGTTCTTCGGACCGCGCGGACGACGCGAGCTTGGGGCAGCCCCGTGAGTGTGACGCTGCTCTATCCGGCCGCCTTGCTCGCGATAGTTGCCATCTTGGTGCCGATGTTTCTGCACTTGCGACGACGCAGCGAACAAATCACTGTCGACTTTGCCGCCCTGCGTTGGTTGACGGCACATATGAAGCCGCGACGGCGTCCGCGTATCGACGAGCACTGGTTGTTGCTGATGCGATGCTTATTAATCGCGCTCATTGCCCTATTGCTGGCGCAGCCGAAGTTGCGCGCAGACAGCGATTGGCGTGAATGGCAATTGGTCAGCACCGCCCTCAATATTCGTGGGATTGCGGAACTGAATGGCGATACCGGCGCGAACGCCTATTGGCTCGCCCCCGGATTTCCATCCATTCGGGAACCGCGACCCAGTGTGGCTCCCAATACATCGAGCCTGCTACGCGAGTTCGACGCGTCACTTGGACAGCATGACAAGTTGCGGGTTTGGGTACCTGCGCGCGTGGATGGACTGGATGGCGAGCGCGTGCGTCTTTTGCGAACACTGGAGTGGCGGATCGCGCCAGCACAAGCAGATTTGCCTGGCGGCATGGCGACGCCAGCGCCCCCGCTCGCGCAACGCATGGATTTGCGTATCGATGCGAATTCGCAGTCAAGCCAGCGCTATTGGCTCGCTGCCCTCGCCGCATGGAATTCCGCCACGGTTCCGACTGCAAACCCACCGGTAGGCGCGCGCACGCCGCGCTTCGAGCTGATCGCCGATGAGATTGCCGACGACGACGCTCCGGCCAGCGCTGGCGATTGGTTGCTCTGGCTGCGCGCTGGAGAACTGCCAGCGCCGATTGCCGAGTGGATCGCAGCCGGTGGCACAGCGCTGGTGGCGCAAACCACGCGCATCCCTAACTCGGCAGTGGATATCGCCTTGTGGCGCGATGCGGCTGGCGATCCGCTAGTCCGCGCGCAGCCGATGGGCCGCGGCCGGCTACTGCAATGGCAACGCGAGCTCATTCCAGCCGCGTTGCCGGAGTTACTCGACGCGCGCTTTCCTTCGCAGTTGCGTGCCCTGTTTGAACCCGCACAGGCCGTACCCATGCTTGCGGACGCAGCGTCAGTGAAACCGCTGATCGGCGCGTTTGGGACGGCGGAGCGCAGTCGCGGCATTGACGACTGGCTGCTGGCGCTGATCTTCGTGGTGTTGGCGATTGAACGCTGGCTGGCGACGAATTCGCGGCGTATGCAGAGCGCAGATGCATGAGTTCGAGCCCCTCACTTATCGCACTGCAGGGCGCCGCGCGCAGGCGAGCGGCGGGGATTCCATGGTTGCTGAGCCTACCGCTGCTCATCGGTGTTGGCGCCTTGATGCTCCGTGCGGGCGCGGTAGTGCTCGGGTCGATCGCCTTACTGCTGCTTGCCCTAGCCGTGTTGCGATTGAGTTTGCAGGCGGTGGCGCGCGTCGATGCGCATTGGATCGCACGTGAACTGGATCGATGCCGCCCCGATCTTGAGGACAGTGCCGATCTCTTTTTCCGCGACCCAGCATCGCTTTCCGCGGTGGCGCGACTGCAGCTTAGGCGCATGCACGCACGCTTTGCCGTCGGTCCGCGCGTCGATTTACGCGCGCCTTGGCCTGCGCGTTTCATCGCAATGAGTTGCATCGCCGGCATGGTGATGGTCGCTGCGGCGCAGTGCTTGCCAACGCTGGCTGAGCCCGCGAAGCCAACGCTAGCGGCTGCCGATTCTCCTTCGCGTGCGCCGAGCCCGTTGCGTGCGCGCGTGAGTCTTCAGATCCAGCCACCCGCGTACACCCAACTCCCAGCGCGTACGCAGGATGAATTTGCCGCCAGCGTGGCAGAAGGCAGCCAGCTCACATGGCGCGTTCGCTTCGACGAGCAACTATCCACAGACACGACGACATCCGTCGCGGAATCTCCCGCCAGCGCGGTCCCGCGCCCCGCGAACGCCCGTCTGGTCTTTCACGACACCGGTGCACTTGCGCTGCAACCTTATAACGATGAATGGCTTGCCAGCCGGAAGATGGAAAAGTCGACCGTCTATCGCTTGCAATTCGATGACGCGGCGACAACGGCGCCGCAGACGGCCCTTGCGCGCTTGACGGTGCTACATGACCAGGCGCCACAGGTGCGCGTCAGCGCACCCGAACGCAGCCTGGTTCTGGCGACAGCGGGTCAAAGCCGCTGGCCGTTGAGCTTTGAGGCCAGCGATGACTACGCTCTCGGCGCTGCCAGCATGCTGATCCGGCATGCCAAGGGCAGTGGTGAAAACATTACCGTGACCGAATCGCGCGTGCCCTTGCAGGGCCAAGGCGACGCGCGATCGCGCCGCTATCAACATAGCCTCGATTTGCGTGTGCTCGATTTTACCGAGGGCGATGATTTGATCGTGCGCTTCAGCGTGAATGACCAACGCCAGCCGCAAGCGCAGGCCACACAAACGTCGAGTTTTATCCTGCGCTGGCCGGATGCGCCGAGCACTGAGGCGGCCGACATTGAAGGCGTGGTCGAGAAAGTCCTGCCGGCTTATTTTCGCAGCCAGCGCCAGATCATCATCGACAGCGAGGCCTTGTTGGCTGAAAAGCCGCGACTGGCCAAGGATCCCTTCCTCGCCCGATCGGACACGATCGGTGTTGATCAGCGCTTATTGCGCATGCGCTATGGGCAATTCTTAGGCGAGGAGAGCGAAGTCGCCGACGCGCCGCACGAACATCGCGACGGGGATTCGCACGATGATGCTGACGCTGACATGCATCAGTCGGAACCTGCCACCGCCACCAATGCGGGCAGTTTTGGCGAATCCGCCTCAGTAATCGAAGCCTATGGTCACACACATGATGATGCCGAGGCGGCGACACTGCTCGATCCGCAGACACGCGCCCTGCTTAAGTCTGCGCTCAACGAAATGTGGCAAGCCGAGTTGCACTTGCGGCAAGGAAACCCGGCGGCCGCGCTGCCGTTTGAATACCGCGCCCTCGCGTACATCAAACAAGTTCAGCAGGCGAGCCGCATTTACCTCGCGCGGGTAGGCCTGGAATTGCCGCCTGTGGACGAGACTCGTCGATTGAGCGGTGAGCGTGAAGGCTTGCGCAACCGCGCCGAACAAAGGTCGCCGAAGCCAATCAATGACCCACAAGCGGCGGATCTATGGCGCGCGCTGGTAGCAGAATCGGTTGGCGATTCCGGCGCCGCGAGGCTCGATGCAGCCTTTGCAAACTTCGATATCTGGCTGCGCAAACATGCGTCCGAGTTGCCGAACGCACTGGATCTGATGCTGATTCTGGATGAGGCACGTAGCAACGCGAGTTGCGTCGAATGCCGGGCTCAAGTACGCCAGCAACTGTGGACGCTTTTGCCGCATCCGGCACCGACCGCCGCGGCGCGCGCCGCCGCCGATGTCAGCGGACGCACTTATCTTCGCGCCTTGAGTTCGGAATCGGCGCCATGAGCACGTCGATACTCGGCGCTGTGATCGGTGCCATCGTGCTGATTGCCAGCCTGCGCCTGCTGCGCTCGCGTGCGCGGCGCCTTCCCGTACCCAAGCTTTTTTTGTTGCTGTGTTTGCAAGCGGCAAGCGGCGGACTGCTGTGGGCATTGCTAAGTCCGGCAATCACGCCGCCGACGGTGCGTGGGTTGACGGTATTGACCGCGGCCTCTGATGCATCCAAAAGCGCGCCGGATCAACTCTCCATCGCGCTACCCGAAGCGCCGGAACTCGCTGGCGTCGCGCGCGTGCCCGATCTGGCGACGGCCTTACGCCAGTATCCTTCCGTCGAAGAAATTCACGTAATCGGTGCTGGCCTGCCAGCGCGCGATCTAGTTGCCGCTGGCACCATGCGCGTGCGCTTTACGCCTGCCCCACTGCCGACTGGCGTGGTCGAGTTGTATGCCGCACGTGCGTTGCCGGAGGGCGCGATCTGGCAGGTGCGCGGTCGCGTGGAAATGGCGCCGCTAGTGCAGTTGGAACTTCTAGATCCGGCAGGCGCCCGCGTGGCGCAAAGCGTCGCCGGTGACGATGGGCGCTTTGTGCTTGCGGCGCCGCTGCGCGTGCCCGGCGAGATGCTCTATCGCCTGCGCGTGTTGCAAGACCAAAAGCCATTGCATGAGGTGCCGCTCCCCATCGTCGTTCACCCCGGTCAGCGCGCACGCGTATTGATCGTCGCGGGGGGCAGCAATGCGGAATTGAAGTATCTGCGGCGTTGGGCAATCGATGCTGGCGCGGATGTGCGCTGGTCGCTGGCGCTACGTCCCGGCGTGCGTGTGCAGGGCTCAGATGTCGCGGTCACGGCGGAGAATCTAGCGAAGACTGATCTGCTCATCGTGGACGAGCGAGCGTGGATCGCTTTGCGAGAAGGTGAGCGCGCGACGATTCTGGCGGCTGTCGACGCTGGGCTCGGCTTGCTTGTGCGTATCACCGCGAACGTGGACACACGCTTGCGCGCCGCATTCGAGATACTTGGTTTCAGCGTCGACGGCGCCGAGATCGCGCGAGATATTGCGTGGCCGTTGGCCGTTTCTCAGACCATCGGCAACATGCATTCCGCCAGCAGATTCAGCGTGACGCTGACCCGGCGGCCAATCCAAGTGAGTGCCGCTGATGCCATCACGCTTGAACAAGACGCGGACGGTCAAGCACTCGCGCTTTGGCGCGCTTACGGCCAGGGACGCGTAGCGCTGTGGTGGTTGGGCGATAGCTATCGCTTGGTGCTTGAGGGCCAAGCGTCCGCGCACGGTGCCATCTGGGCAAATGCTTTGAATGTCCTCGGACGGCCGCGGATCGACCTCGCACCAGAACCTATGGCGCTGGATGCCCGTGTTGATATGCGCTTGGCCATCTGCGGATTGGACGCTGACGCACGCATGGTGGCGCCGGACACGACGCGGATCAGCCTGCTGCCAGATACGCGTGCAGGCGCTTGTGCGGCTTGGTGGCCCGCGCAGTCTGGATGGCACCAACTGCAATCCGGCAGCACGCTGCAAAGTATCTACGTCCGCGCGGCCGATGAGGCGCCTGGCTTGCTCGCAAATGCTCTGCGCGAATCGAATCTGGCGCTGAACTCACGCGCCTCAATGACGAGTCCCCGTCCACTAAGCCACATAGCACCGCCATCGCGTTGGCTTTGGTGGACATTGTGGCTGTTGACCTGCACGGTGCTGTGGTGGCTGGAACGGCGCTGGTTGCGCAACTCAGTCACCGAACCGACAATCCCCGGCCACAGCCAGCCAAATGGACAGGCAATATGAGCGAGCTAAATTCTGCGCACAACCGCGCTGTGTGGTTCGATTTGCCGGTTAGTGACTTAGAGCGCGCTGCCACCTTCTATCGCGCAGTGCTCAATATTGGCGTCGATGTGATGAAGTTCGGGCCCGTGGAATTCGCTGTTTTGGCACACGATCAGGGCAATGGCGGTTGTTTGGTGGTGCAACCCGAGGCCATTACGAGCGTCGGTGCACTCCTGTATCTGAACGCCAATGGCCGCATTCGCGATGCCGTGGCACAGGCGGTCAAGCTCGGCGGAAAAGTCATGGAAGACGTGCAAGCCACCGGATCGCATGGATTTCGTGCGGTCATCCTCGACAGCGAAGGAAACCGTGTGGCATTGCATTCGGCACGCGATGGCTGAGCCCCGGATTAATCCGGTTCGCCGCGCGCGGCTTCCCACGTCGTGACGAAGGCCTGCGTTTCCGCCGGAATCAGCTCGCGAAGCGCGGCAATGATGGCAGCAACCGCCGCGCACTGCGCCTCAATCGCATGGATCGGCAGGCGAACAGTGATCTCACCGCGGCTGATTTTCACCGCCGTGGTGGATCCGCCCACCGGCGCTTCCGGGCGCTCGCGCCAACGCGTAGTAAAGACACCGAGCGAATCCATCGCGGCCGCCACGGCGTGCATTACGGCCGCGCTCGTGGTGAATTCAATCGCGTATCGCTGGGCCGCATCCGTGCGGTCATAACCGAGCAAGCGCGATACACGACCGCGACCTTTCGCGTCGATGACGACCTCAGTCGAGCGTCGATAGGGCGGTGGCACGGAACCATTATTGCTCGACCATTCGAGCGCTAGATCAGGGTAAGCCGAATCTGTTGGACCGATGCTTTGCGGCTTCAAGTCAGTTGCTCCTGAGTCGATGTCGATTGGCAGCCATTCAGGATGGGGTGCTCACCGCGTTGCATCATGGCAGTTCATCGGCGGACAGGAGCATCGAGATGAAATCAGGTCTACGGCTGGGCTGGATCGCGCTATCAGCGCTTGCGCTGAGCTTGGCCTCAACCGGCGCTATGGCGGAGAAGCCCGATGTCACGCGCATCTTCGGCAAGATTCAAATTGTCGACAGCTTCCCGGATTACAAGGTGAAAATCGTCGAAAGCTTCGCCGATTTGCACGTCAAGCACGTCGACAGCTTTCCCGATGGTCCGGGGAAATGGCAGATGGTCGACACCTTCCCTGACTACAAGATCCAATTCGTCGATAGCTTCCCGGATTTCACGATCAAATTCGTGCGTAGCTTTCCGGGCAAGCCCTAGTCCACGATCTTCGGTTAAGCGCGCGCGACATACCAAGACGCGCGCCCGCCTATCATCGGTATCTTTGCCTCATCCTAGACAATGACTGCTTTAACTGCCCTGTCCCCGCTCGACGGACGCTATTCGCGCCATACTGAGGCCTTACGGCCCATTTTCAGCGAGGCCGGCTTGATTCGCCGTCGCGTGATGGTGGAACTGCGCTGGCTGGAGGCGCTGGCCGCCGATCCTGACATTCCAGAAGTGCCGAACTTCTCGCCAGACGCGATCCGCTTCCTGCGCGAACTCAGCGGCAACTTCGACAACACCGCGGCCGCGGAAGTTAAAGCCATCGAAAACTCGACCAATCACGATGTCAAAGCGGTCGAGTACTGGATCAAGCGCCAGTTGCAAACGCATGCGGAACTCAGCCGGGTCAGCGAGTTTGTGCATTTCGGCTGCACCAGCGAGGACATCAACAACCTTGCCTATGGCGTGATGCTTAAAGATTTGCGCGAGACGGTACTGATGTCTTCGCTGACGCGCGTACTCATGGGTTTGCGCCAGATTGCCAACGACTCCGCTGCCATCGCCATGCTCTCACGCACGCACGGGCAGACCGCGTCCCCGACTACGCTCGGCAAGGAATTGCGTAATGTGATCGCGCGCATCGAGCGTCAGTTCCGCCAATTAGAGGCACAACCGCTACTCGGAAAGATCAACGGCGCAGTCGGCAACTTTAATGCGCACCAAGTCGCTTACCCGGAGGTTGACTGGCAGCGCCTCGCTCGTGCCTTTGTCGAATCTTTGGGTCTTGAGTGGAATGCCTACACCACGCAAATCGAACCGCACGACTTCATCGCCGAGTATTGCGATATTTGTCGTCGACTCGGGACCATTCTGATCGATCTGTGCCGCGATATCTGGGGATATATCTCGCTTGGCTATTTCCGCCAGTCGCAGATCGAAGGCGAGGTGGGTTCCTCCACCATGCCGCACAAGATCAATCCAATCGATTTTGAGAATGCAGAGGGCAATTTCGGCCTCGGCAATGCGCTATTCGGACATTTTTCCGAGAAGTTGCCAATCTCCCGCTTCCAGCGCGATCTGTCCGATTCCACGGTGCTGCGCAGCCTGGGTGTGGGCTTTGGCTACTTGCTGGTGGGCATGCGTGCACTGGAGCGCGGTCTGTCCAAATTGCGCCCAGACGCCGCGCGCATGACGCAGGATTTGGACAATGCCTGGGAGGTCCTCGGCGAAGCCGTACAAACGGTGATGCGCCGCTATGGATTGCCAGAACCCTATGAGCAACTGAAGGCGCTGACCCGCGGCGCGCGCATAGACGCCGAACGCATGCGCACCTTCATCGAGGGGCTAGATCTGCCCGAGGAAGCGAAACAGCGCTTGCTCAAGCTCACACCGGGCAGCTACATCGGGCTGGCAAGCGATCTGACGCGGGCTTGAGATGATTCCGCCATCCATCGAGGTCCGCGCACAACCGGGTCAGCCGCTAGGCATGACGCCGGCCGTGTTCATGCGCGATTTCTGGCAGAAAGAACCGCTGCTGATTCGTGGCGCCTTTCCTGAGTTTACCGCGCCGATCAGTGGTAACGAACTCGCCGGTCTAGCCTGCGAGGACGAGGTGCTCGCGCGCATCGTGAGCCACGATCGCGACACAGACCGTTGGACGGTTGAAAACGGACCCTTCGCCGAAGAGCGCTTTCTGCACATGCGCTCGGCAGACTGGACGCTGCTCGTGCAGGACGTTGATCGCTGGGACGCGGATGTACGCAAGTTGCTGGAAAGTTTCGATTTTCTGCCACGCTGGCGGGTTGATGACATCATGGTGAGCTTCGCGGCGCCGGGTGGCTCGGTCGGCGCGCACGTCGATCATTACGATGTGTTTCTGCTGCAAGGACAGGGCCAGCGACATTGGGCAATCGACAACCGCAAAAATACTCCATTGGCGGCGCGCAAGGATGTTCCGCTGAAGCTCTTGCAGTGCTTTTCAGTCAGCCACGAATGGGTATTGGATCCGGGCGACATGCTGTATTTGCCGCCCGGCGTGCCGCATTTTGGTGTGGCCGTGGATGCCTGCCTCACGTTTTCCATCGGCATGCGCGCGCCGAGTGCTGCCGAATTACTGGTCGCATGGGCCGAGAGTCGCGCGCAGCAACTTGATGAAAGCGTTCGCTACACGGATCCGGATCAAGCACCCGCGAGCGACCCGGGATTGGTGGACTCCGCTGCGGTCGGCCGTCTGCGCCGACTGCTTGAGTCCACGTTAAACAGCACCGATGCAGAGCTCAGTGAGTTCTTTGCGCGCTATTTGAGCACCTTCCGACTTGCCGGATCGGAATTGAGCAAACCTCGCCGCAGTAGCGAGACGACGATTGCTGCGCGTTTAGCCAAAGGCGCCGCTCTTCGCGCCGATGCCGGCGTTCGACTGACATTTATTGACGCTTCGGATGCCACTGCGTTGCTCTTTGGACATGGTGAATCGCTCGCATGCACGCGTGCGGCGGCCCGGGCTTGCACGGGTGTGAAACCGATTTCCTCGCATTGGTGGGCTTCGGCCACAGACGACGACAAAGCCGGCGTCCGCGCGGCCTTGTCCCGCGGCTGGTTGCGGTTTGAGCCTACGCTATCGCACAGGAGTTGAACGCCGCAGTCGACGCGCTGCTGGGGTGATTGATAATCACAATCGGGCAGCGGGCACGCTCCGATGAAAAGGCAGAATGAAATGCGAGGCCGCGCAACCTTGATGCCAGTGCAGGCTGGCGATCGCGTCAGGCCGCTTCAGCCACATCTTCGGAGTTCATGTAGCCGTGTCTATGACAAGGTAGAACGCTTTTCTCCGATGCGCGCCAACAGCGCCTTCCAGGATGCCGCGAAGGCCTCGGCGCCCTCTCGTTGCAAGCGTGCCGCCAGCGCGTCGATGTCGACACCCGCGCGCCGGAATGCCTCCAGCACTTCTTCGGCGTCGCCGCCGTCGGCGGGCAAAGTGTCCGCCGTCTTGCCGTGGTCAGCGAAGGCCGACAAAGTCTGCTCTGGGAGCGTATTGATGGTGTCGGGCGCCGCCAGAGCCTCGACATATAGCGTATCGGCTGCGGCCGGATCTTTGCTGCCAGTGCTCGCCCAAAGCAGCCGCTGCGGTCGGGCGCCGGCACCGGCCAATCGGGTCCAGTGCGCTGAGGCGAGCAGCTCGCGGTAGGCTTTGTAGCTGCGCATCGCTATCGCAATTCCCAACCGGTTGTGCAGGTCGGTCGGAACGTCCGACTTTACGGCCACATCCCAGCGGCTGACGAATAGGGATGCCACTGAACGCACATTGGGATCGAGGCCTGCGGCGATGCGGCGTTCGATACCACGCATGTAGGCCGCTGCTGCTGCGAGGTATTGTTCGGGCGAAAACAGCAGGGTCACGTTGACCGGCACACCGGCGAAGATCGACTCCTCGATAGCTTGAATGCCAGCCGGCGTTCCGGGAATCTTGATGAAGAGATTGGGTCGATTTGCCGCCTTGTGCAGCGTGACCGCGGCCTGCGAAGTCTTGGCGGCGTCGTCAGCCAGAAGCGGTGATAGTTCGAGCGAGACCCAGCCGTCGAGTCCGTCAGTAGCATCGAAGACCGGGCGAAAGAGATCCGCGGCCGCGCGCAGATCCTCCAGTGCCAGCGCGAAGAACAGTTCTTCTGCAGATTCGCCGCGCTTGGCGAGCCGGGCAATCGCTTCGTCGTAGGCCTTGCCTTGGCCGATCGCGTGTTCAAAGATCGTCGGGTTCGATGTCAGCCCGGTCACCGCCCAGTCCGCTATGTATCGCGCCAGCCGTCCCTCGACCAGCATCTGCCGACTGATGTTGTCGACCCAAAGACTTTGTCCCAGGCCGTGTAGTTTTTGAGTGGGTGCGTTCATTGCGACTCCTTGATCGCGCGCGCCGTCTCGGCGGGGCGATCAATCAGTGACCGGATATCAAGTTCGGCGAGGTCGCCGATGTGTTCGATCGTCAAATCGGCGGCGGCATATTTGGCGAGCTCCGTTTTGTCTAAGGCGTAGTGGCCCTGGCGAACAAATATTGTCGTCAAGCGCTCCAGCCAGATCGATTTCATGGCCGCCAAAATGCGCAACTTGTCGTCAACCATCACGTAGTGTCGGGCCGGATAGTGGCTCTGCACCGCGTCCAGACTCTCTTCCTTATGAACATAAATCAGCACGCGGCCATCTACGGCGTGCCACAACCCTGAGCGCTGCACCTTGCGTGGCTGCAGGACTACGTCGCCATCGGTAAGGATCACCGTCTGGCCGTAGCGACCCAGGCGCATGATGACCTGCAAGACGTTGGCATAGAGCCGATCGGCGAACGGGTAGTCGATCAGGAACGAGGACACCAACATCAGACGCTGCTCGTTGGCGCTGCCGTGTTCCAGGTCGCGCCTTAGCGCCTGCAATGCGCCCAGGTAGTCGACGTAGCCCAGATCTTCTCGTAGCGAATTGAAGATTGCCCAATAGCGCTGTGCGCCTTCGGCCCCGAAGTTCTTTTTCAGGTGATCTTGCAGGTCAGCGATAAAGCGATCGCCGTCGAGCAAGGTGTTGTCGACGTCGAGCAAGAAGACCACGTCGGCTGTCATCGCATAGCGCCCATGTCAGCTTCCGGATTGTGCCAGCCACCGTCGCCGGCAATCAGCGCGTCGGATTCGGCTGGGCCCCAGCTCCGGGATTGGTACGGCAATGCAGCGCCATGCTCGGTTAGGACCGGCTCGACCACGGACCACGCGGCCATCACCGCTTCCTCGTCGGTGAACAGCGCTCTATCACCAGCCATGGCGTCGCCGAGTAAGCGTTCATAGGGTGACATGGTGTGCGGATCACCTTCTCCCAGGTACAGTTCGCGCTGAACGCCCACGAATTCCCGGCCGGGACACTTGGTACGCGCCGCCAGGGCAATGCCGGCTTCAGGCTGCAGGCGAAAGCGAAAATAGTTGGCGCGGCCACCGGCGGGCCCGGAATCGTCAAATAGTCGCTGCGGCGGCGGCTGCATCTGCACCTGCACCTCCACTACCGACGTCGGCAATTGTTTGCCCGCGCGCACATACCAGGGCACACCGGCCCAGCGCCACGAGTCGATAAATAGGCGCAGGGCGCAGAAGGTCTCGACATCGGAGTTCTTAGCGACACCTTTTTCGTCGCGGTAGCCGATGTACTGGCCGCGCACCAAGTCGGCGGGTTGCAACGGCTGCATCGCGCGCAACACGCTCGCCTTGGCGCTGTGAACGGCTTCGAAGCTCTGGAAGGCCGGCGGCTCCATCGCCAACAGCGCGACGATCTGGAATAGATGGTTCTCGACCACGTCGCGCAGGCAGCCCGCACTCTCATAAAAGCTGCCGCGCATACCGACACCAAAATCCTCGGACAGCGTCATTTGCACGCTGGAGATATGGTGGCGGTTCCACACCGGTTCCAGGAAAGAATTGGCGAAGCGGAAGTAGAGGATATTCATGATCGCCTCCTTCCCCAGGTAGTGATCGATACGGAATATCGACGCCTCCGGGAACACCGCCTGCGTCACCGCATTCAGTTCGCGCGCGGACGCCAAGTCGCGGCCGAAGGGTTTCTCGACAATGACCCGCGCGTCTCGCGCCAGACCGATCTGGCCGAGGCTTTGGATCACAGTGGAAAATAGCGACGGCGGTATAGCTAGGTAGAAGGCCGGACGTTCAGCGCCGCCGAGGGCGGCCTTCAGCGCGGCAAATGTGGCGCTATCGTTGTAGTCGCCGCTGACGTAGTTCATCAACGCCAACAGTCGTTCGAAGGCCTCAGGGTCGTCTATCCCGCCTTCGTGCTCCTGCTGCTGCAGACTGTCCCTCACTCGGGCACGCCATTCATCGGCGCCCCACGGCGAAGCTGCGACGCCAATCACCGGCACCGTGAGATGACCCATTTTCGCCATCGCATACAGCGCTGGAAAAATCTTCTTCGCAGCGAGGTCACCGCTGAAGCCGAAAACGACCAGCGCGTCGGAGTCTATTCGCTCAGAGCTCGGCCGGGCGTGTGCAGCGAGGTTCATGTCGCATCCCAGGCAGGCTTCTCGACGTGACCTCCGAAGGCATGGCGCATCGCCGATAGCGCTTGATTCGCGAAGATCGCCTCGCCGCGCGAGGAAAATCGTTGATGTACGGCAGCGCTAAGCACTGGCGTCGGCACCGCCATGTCGATCGCCGCCTGCACAGTCCAGCGGCCCTCGCCCGAATCAGACACGCGGCCGTCGTAGGCTTCAAGCTGCGGATCCTGCAGCAGCGCGCCGGCTGTGAGATCCAGCAGCCATGAGCCGATCACACTACCGCGACGCCAGACTTCGGTGATCTCCGGCAAGTTCATATCAAAGCAATAAAACTCGGGCTCGCGCAGTGGCGTAGTTTCTGCGTCGCTGGCGTGCGCTCGCAGCCCGATGTTGGCATTGCGCAAGATATTCAGGCCCTCGGCATAGGCCGCCATCAAGCCGTACTCGATCCCGTTATGGACCATCTTGACGAAGTGGCCCGCGCCAGTCGGGCCGCAATGCAGGAAGCCCTCCTCGGAAGGTGCAACAGCGCCCGTGCGGCCCGGTGTACGTGGCACCGCCCCTACACCCGGTGCCAGCGCTGAGAAGATTGGGAGCAGATTCCGCACGATGGATTCTTCGCCGCCAATCATCAGGCAGTAGCCGCGAACTTCGCCGGCCACCCCGCCACTCGTGCCGACATCAATGTAATGCACACCAGATTGCGCCAAATGTTTGCCGCGACGCACGTCATCGCGATAGTAGGAATTACCGCCGTCGACAACCACGTCGCCATCCTTAAGGTAGGGCGCAAGGCTCTCGATTGCAGCGTCAACGATGGCGGCCGGCAGCATCAGCCAGATCGTGCGCGGCCGCTCCATACGGGCCATGAACGACTCGATTGATGTCGCTCCAATCGCGCCATCTACCAGCAGTGCGTCCACCGCCTCGGGCCTTGTGTCGTATACGACGCATAGATGCCCACTCTTTAAAAGGCGCCGCACCATACTGGCGCCCATGCGGCCAAGGCCGATCATTCCAAGTTGCATTGCATGCTCCACGCGACTCGACGATGAACCGCGCCGCTCACGGTGCGCGTCGCACTCGCCAGAGTCTGTGCGCCGGCGAACAGACCGCGGGCGCAACTGCGCCCAAACTACGGTTCTTTGCAGCGTCGGCGACGTTAGACGGCACAACCCGAGTGAACAACGGTTGGTACCGGCACGAATTGCCAAGCGTATTTAACGTGTTCACGCCAGACAGCGCGTGATCCCGCGACGATTGACGCGCTGTGCCATGCATGCCGCGCTGCAACTGGCGATACCGAACCCATCGGCATGCGGCAAAACCGCCGGTCAAAGCGGGGTTTCGATCCGCCGCGCAAGTCTGCGTGCCAAAGCTTTGACACTTGAATAGAGAATCACTATGTCCACTCGTCAAAATACGCTCGCTCCCGAGCTGCTTGCCCGCATGGACGCCTATTGGCGCGCCGCGAATTATTTGTCGGTGGGGCAGATCTATCTCTATGACAACCCGCTGCTGCGACGTCCGCTGGCGCTTACCGACATCAAGCGCATGCTGCTTGGGCATTGGGGCACGACGCCGGGGCAAAACTTCATCTATGTGCACCTGAATCGGGTCATCAAGCGGTACGACCTGGATATGATCTTCGTCTCGGGCCCAGGGCACGGTGGTCCTGCGGTGGTCGGCAACACTTACCTCGAAGGCACCTACAGCGAGGTCTATCCTGAGATCACTCAGGACGAAGCCGGCCTGCAGAAGTTGTTCCGGCAGTTCTCCTTTCCTGGCGGAATCCCGAGTCACGCGTCGCCCGAATGCCCAGGGTCAATCCACGAAGGCGGTGAGCTCGGCTATTCGCTCAGCCACTCCTTCGGCGCGGTGTTCGACAACCCTAATCTGATTGTCGCTTGCGTAGTCGGCGACGGCGAGGCTGAGACTGGGCCGCTGGCCACAGCTTGGCACTCAAATAAGTTCCTTGACCCCGTGACCGACGGCGCGGTGTTACCGATCCTGCACTTGAATGGCTACAAGATCGCTAATCCGACCTTGCTGGCGCGCATCACGCACGAGGAACTGGAGCAGTTTCTGCGTGGTTGCGGTTGGACGCCGCTGTTCGTTGAGGGCTCTGATCCGGCCTTGATGCATGAGGCCATGGCCACGGCGCTGGACACGGCCATCGAGCAGATCCGCCAATGCCAGCGCGATGCCCGCACCACAGGCAAGTCCGAGCGCCCGCGCTGGCCGATGATCGTGCTCGCTTCGCCCAAGGGCTGGACCGGACCAAAAGTGGTCGACGAAATGCAGATCGAAGGCAGTTTCCGCTCCCATCAGGTGCCGATCAAAGACCTCGCCACGCATCCAGCTCACCTTGCTTTGCTCGACGACTGGCTGAAAAGCTACCGCGCCGAGGAGCTTTTTGACACACACGGGAGGCTGATTCCGGAACTAGCCGACTTGGCACCGGTCGGCTCGCGGCGCATGGGCGCCAATCCGCATGCCAACGGCGGCCTGCTGCTGCACGATCTGCACATGCCTGATTTTCGCGATTACGCCTGCGAGGTGCCGGTTCCGGGCGTCCCCGGCATTGGCGACACGCGTGTGCTCGGCCCGTTTTTGCGCGATGTGGCGAAGCTGAATGATGCGCAGCGTAACTTTCGCGTCTTCGGCCCGGACGAGACCTTGTCCAACGGCCTTGGCGCCATGTTCGAGGTCACCGAGCGGCAGTGGGACGCGGCGATCGAGCCCAATGACGAATTCCTGGCACCGACCGGCCGCGTGATGGAAATGCTCAGCGAGCACCAATGCGAGGGCTGGCTCGAAGGCTATCTGTTGACCGGCCGCCACGGCGTCTTCAATTGCTACGAGGCCTTCATCCACATCATCGATTCGATGTTTAACCAGCACGCGAAATGGCTCAAAGTGACCTTAGAGATTCCGTGGCGGCGCAAGATCGCGTCGCTGAATTACTTGCTCGCCTCGCACGTCTGGCGCCAGGACCACAATGGCTTCACCCATCAGGACCCGGGCTTCATTGACCATGTCGTCAACAAGAAAGCCGAGATCGTTCGCGTCTATCTGCCGCCGGATGCCAACTGCCTGCTGTCGGTGATGGACCACTGCCTGCGCAGTCGCCATTATGTCAACGTGGTAGTCGCCGGCAAGCACCCGGCGCCGCAGTGGCTGACGATGGAGGCCGCTGTAAAGCATTGCACTGATGGTATTGGCATCTGGGAATGGGCCAGCAATGGTGGCGACGCCGCACCCGACGTGGTCATGGCCTGCTGTGGCGACGTGCCGACCCTGGAAACATTAGCGGCCGTGTCGATCCTGCGAGAGCACCTGCCGAGCTTGAAGATCCGCGTCGTCAACGTTGTCGATTTGATGCGATTGCAGCCGCACACCGAACATCCGCACGGCCTCATCGATGCAGACTTCGATGCGCTGTTCACTGACGACAAACCCGTCATCTTTGCCTTCCACGCCTATCCGTGGCTGATCCACCGCTTGACCTATCGCCGCACCAACCACCACAACATCCATGTGCGCGGCTACAAGGAAGAAGGCACGATCACCACGCCCTTCGACATGACCGTGCTCAATGACCTCGACCGCTTTCATCTAGTAATGGACGTCATCGACCGTCTGCCGCAGACCGGCGACGCAGGCTTGGCGCTGAAGCGGCGGCTTAACGACAAGCTGGTCGAACACAAGCAATACATCGACAAGCATGGTCAGGACATGCCGGAGATCCGCGCTTGGCGTTGGCCAGCGGCTTCCTAAGTCCTACGCTATCGATTCGCCATGGCGAGCCCGCGGCCCGTGGACCACTGCACAAGGTCCCGGAACGCTAAATCGTCGAGGCTTTTAGATCAGTCCAGTTCGCACTAAGGGCATGTGCGCGAAAGACTTGAAGGTAGGCCGAAATGGCCGGCGTCGCGTCGACGGTATCTCGGCTTAGCCGTGGATAACTGCATCGCAAAAGATGCGGAAAAGCGAAGCGTAGGGCGAACAGATTTCTGCTTTACAGTTCTGCTCGCCCCACGCATGCCGGGGCGAGCAGAATCACCGGCGGCAGTGACTTCCGGCCATGCAATGTGGGGATTTAGCGACCCGATCGATTGGTCATCGACATTGTCATTATCGCCATGAAAGCCATCAGCAAAATCAGCAGCAGACGACCGGCATCCGACATCGCCGGCACCGGTACCACGGGCGAATCCCCAAAGAAGCGCGGCGTGTTGCCGCGATCAATGCTGTCGTAGAAGGCCGCCAAGTTTGGCGCAAGGAACTGACCCGCTGGCGGCGCACCGACGTCGATAGCATCAACGCGCGACACCGTTTGCGTACCACTATTGCTCAAATTCAAGAAGCTGACGACGCCAAAGGTGCTGCTACGTAAGATCAAGCGCTGCACGCCGCCGATCAATTCGAGGGCACTGGCGATGAACTGCGTACCGCCGGCAGGCAACACCAGTTCATGCGGTGCGGAAGTTTGCACGGTGAAACGGTTGAACTGATGGTTGCCGATCACCTGCGATTGCGTGCTTGCGCAGCCATCACTAATACGCACGGTACCGGATTCAGGTACCAAATTGGCGCCGGCGCTTAAATCGCCGCTAAGCCCAACGAGACCCGTTCCACCCAGCAAGGAACCCGGAACAGACACATTGCGCGCGCCGCGCAAGACACCGCCGTCGATATCAAGCGTGCCGCTAACCGCCACGTCGCGGCAACCGGCATCAATTACGGAAGTACCGAGCGACAGGCGCGCTCCATTGCCGACGATCAGATCTGCAGCAATCAGTGGCTGGCAAACCCATGCACCAACGATCAACGCACCAAAGACTCTGTAAACACTAAATCCGTACACTGAAATTCCCCTGGACAACAGATTTGCTTCGCTGGAGCGATCATCACCAATTGTGGGCCAGAAGCCAATCGCTTCTGCGAACTTCATCTGCTATTTCGCAAAATGACACGCGGCGTCTTCACTCGGCAGTGTTCCTTTGTCAGTCATTCGCTTTCGGAACAGCGTCTCGCCATCCGCGTGCGCCATTGCTCGCTTGATTGACCCCAAAGCTCCGCAACCACCTCGTGATGCGGTGGCGGCAATGTCGTCGGTCCGATCAGACTGGAACCAAGCCTTTGCGCGAGGCGTTGCGAGGCCAAGGTTCGCCGGATCAATGGTGTGCACAATCTGCGTCCACCCGAACGCGTCCACGGGCTAACCATCGGGCTGCCATGGACCAATGCGGCCTATCCACTCTCGCGTGTCTTTACGTTCCACCGAGAACATCGACACCCCTGTCGCATGCCACGCACCGATCATGCACATCAAGCCGCGCGAGACCATCGCGCGCGGCAAACTGCCGCCGATGTAGCGTGTGGCTTCGTCATCGGCCATCAATTCCGCCCAGCGGTCCGGGTCCGCATATTCAGGCACGCGCAGAATCAGACGCTCGGTCTCGATTCTGGGTAGAAGTTTCATCATCGTGTCCGTAGCGATTGGTTGACAACGCTTAGCATAAGTCGAGCTCGCCACGTCGATCGCAACGGTGGGCACAATCGACATCGAGTCGGCATATTGCTCACACTCTCCGTTCGGCCGACTATTGGCACCGAATCTTTCCAAGGATGCTCCCGTGAACGAAAGCACCGTCCAACCCGCGCCGGAACGCACCGACAGCAGCACTTTACGCTGCGATCAAAGCGTCGCTAAGAATTTGTTTTTCGGCGAAATTCTGGAAGAAAACTTATTCCCCTATCCGCTCATGCGCGAGCGCGACCGTGAACTGCTCGGGATGATGGCCGACTCGATCGACGATTTCTTGTCACCGCTCAAATCGCAGCTTAAAGAGTGGGATCGTGATGCGCATCAGCCTGAGGAGTTTATTCAGTCGCTGCGCGATATGGGTTTATTTGGGCTGATCATCCCCGAAGAGTTTGGTGGCCTTGGGCTTTCCAACGCAGGTTATGCGCGCGTTTTGTCGCAAACCAGCCGTCACGACAGCTCAGTCTCGCTCACCGTGGGTGCGCATTCGTCGATCGGCATGAAGGGCATTCTGCTATCTGGCAATGATGAGCAGAAAGCACGCTATCTGCCAAAGCTCGCCAGCGGAGAAATGATCGCGGCTTTTTGTCTGACCGAAGCAGGCGCGGGTTCCGATGCCGCATCCATCCGCACCACCGCGGTGAAGAATGAAGACGGCAGTTGGACCCTCAATGGCGAGAAGATTTGGATCACCAACGGCGGAATTGCGCAGCTTTACACGGTATTCGCCAAGACCGATTCACCCGAAGGAAAGATGACCGCCTTCATCGTGGAAGCGGGATTTGCTGGCGTCAGTCAGGGTCCGCATGAAGACAAGATGGGCATCCGGGCATCCTCGACGACCAGTGTGGTCATGCAAGACGTGCGGGTGCCCGCCGAAAATGTGCTCGGTCTTGAGGGCAAGGGATTCAAGGTGGCGATGGGCATCTTGAACAACGGGCGCACCGGTTTGGGCGGTGGCGCTGTCGGTGGCATGAAGACCTTGATTCAGTTGTCGATCGCGCAGGCCAAGGATCGCAAACAATTCGGGAAGCCGATCGCCGAGTTCGGTCTGGTGCGCGAGAAGATTGCACAGATGTCCATCGATTGCTTTGCCGCAGAAAGCGCGGTGTGGATGGTCGCGCACTATATTGACTCCGGCTGCGACGACTATTCCGTTGAGGCTGCGATCAGCAAGGTGTTCGCGAGTGAGGCGATACAGCGTTGCGCGTATGAGGCGCTGCAGATCGCAGCCGGTAACGGTTTCATGCGCGAGTTCCCGTACGAACAGATCGCACGCGACTCGCGCATCCTCTCGATCTTTGAGGGCACCAACGAAATCCTGCGTCTGTACATCGCTCTCTCAGGTTTGAAGGATGTCGGCTCATCGCTGTCGGAGCTGAAAAATGCGGTCGGCGATATCTTCAATAACCCGATCAAGGGCTTTGGCTTGCTCAGTGGATATGCCGGCAAACGCCTGCGACAAACCACCGGCTTCGGAACCGACAAGCTGCTCTCCAAGCTCGATCCGCGATTGCGCCAAGCCGCTGACATTTATGAAAAATATGTGGTCGAGCTGGCAAAATCAGGGGATGCCCTGTTACGCCTGCATGGTAAGAAAATTGCAGACGAGCAGTACCAGTTGAAGCGTATTGGCGATATCGCAATCGATCTGTTTGTTGGCCTGTGCACCTTGGCGCGCGCGCACTCCTTGAGACAGAGCGGCGAGCAGAACGCCGAATACGCGGTCACCATCGCTGCGGTTTTTGCGCAACAAGCGAAGCGGCGCATGGCGGCCAATGTCCGCGGGCTTGCGCACAATGAGGACGCTCTGCGCGATGGCCTCACCACTTTCTTGCTGGATAAGGGCGCCTATCCGTGGGATGTGATTTGAGGAATGGCATTAGCGTCGTCGCGGTGATGGGTGTGCGTCTGCGTCTGTTCCTCGCGATCCTTTGCCTCGCGGTCGTGCCCGTGGAAGCGTCGGAACTGCCACGCGCATTTGAGGTGAGCGGAAAGAATCCCGACAGCAGTGCCTACACTGGCACTTTGCTGGTGGAAAAGGGCGTCTCGGCAGCGAACAAGCTCAACCTGGACTGGAGTCAGCGCGTGGGCTCGTCGGCGACTATCTGATCAATGGCCGCAACCCGAACGGCCGCGCTTACAAGGGCGCGCTAGCCATTGATCGCGCGCTCGATCAATGGTCTTTTCACTGGCGTACCGGCGCAAATTTCAGTGGGCGTGGAATGGTTCGCGATGGCTACATCGCGGTTGCTTTCGGGCCGGAAAATTGCGGTGTCGCGTTGTATCGCATTGCCGTCAACGGAGGCCTCGACGGCGAATGGTCGTTTTCGGGGAAGTCAAAGGGCAGAGAATTAGCCACGCCGCGCTGAACGCTGCTGTGACGTGATCTCCTCGTGATTTACGCATGGCTCGCGCCGCGCAATGTTGAAAATCTTTGTCACGGCAGCGTCTATGCTTGCGCGTCCAAAGCCAGAGGGGGCCACCATGACGATCACATCGCTCAATCCGTTGGATGCGTCCTGGCTGATGGTTGAATCGCGCGATACGCCGATGCATGTCGGCGGATTGCTGCGCTTTTCGCTGCCCGATGATGCACCGGCGGACTTCTTTCGACGTCTGATGAACGACTTTCGTAGCGTGCGTCATTTCGCGGCTCCCTGGAATCGCCGCTTGCGCGCACGCAGCCTCACGCACCCGATGCCGGCGTGGGAAGAAGACACCGACATCGATCTTGAACATCATGTACGACATTCGTCGCTGCCGGCGCCGGGCGGCGAGCGCGAACTGGGACAATTGATTGCTCGCTTGCATAGCCAACCGCTGGATTTGGCGCGTCCCCCTTGGGAATGCGAGGTCATTGAAGGCTTGGAGGATCGGCAATTCGCGCTTTACGTAAAAATGCACCATGCGCTGGTTGACGGCATTGGCGGCATTAAGCTTCTGGAAAAAGCGATGTCGTCCGATCCAAAGTCCAGCCGCAAGCTTCAGCCCTTCTGGGCTATCGGCGTGGACGGTGGAAAGCGGACAGCCCGCCCCAAGGCGCCAGCGCCCACCCCCGCTGAGGCTCTCGGCAGCGTGGTCCAAATGGTGCGTAGCCAAATTGGTACCGTGCCGGATATAGCGCGCGCCTTTGGGTCAATGATCAGCGCCTTGCGCAATAAGAGCGACACGCTGGCAATCCCCTTTGACACGCCAGTGTCGATTATCAATGGTCGCATTCACGGCCCACGACGTTTCGCCACGCAGCGATTCGAACTCGAACGCCTCAAGCGGCTCGCACAGGCATCGGCATCTACGCTCAACGACGTGGTTTTAGCGCTTTGCGGCAGTGCCTTGCGGCGTTTTCTGATTGAACTCGGCGAACTCCCAGACAAGCCCCTGACCGCGGGCATCCCCGTGTCAGTGCGTCCAAAGGATGACGAAGGCACTGGGAACGCGATCACCTTCATCATTTCCACCCTTGGCACCGACATCGACGATCCACGCGAGCGTCTGAAGGCTATCGGCGTCTCCACGCGCCGCGCCAAAGAACACGTGCAGAGCCTGCCAAAATCAGCGATGACGCAATACACTGTGCTGCTGATGGCGCCCTATATGTTGTCGTTGTTGACGGGCGTCGGCGGGCGCACGCGGCCGATGTTCAATGTCACCATCTCCAATGTGCCGGGCCCAGACAAAGCGTTGTATTTCCGCGGGGCCAAACTCGAAGCCGCCTATCCGGTATCGCTGGTGACTCACGGCCAAGCACTCAACATCACCTGCCAGAGCTACAACGGCTATCTGGCTTTCGGTTTCACCGGCTGTCGCGATACCTTGCCGCACATGCAGCGCCTCGCGACCTACACTGGCATGGCGCTCGAAGAGCTTGAGCGCGCGGTCATCGGCGGCCCGACCAAACCCAAAGTCAAAAGCAAAGCCGGCAAAGTTGCGGCGCCGATCGTCGAAGCGAAGAAGATCACCCGTCCGCGTGCTGCGCCAAAGGCTGCCGTTTCGGCGAAAGCGATCGAATCATCAAAAGTGGCGACATCGACGGTCGAAAAACCTAAACGTGTAAGAAAACCCAGAACACTTTGAATGCCATCTGGGCTCTCTTACGACATTTTTATTGCAAAGCGAACGACGTGAAGCGCCGCTTGCCCACGTAGATCAGGTTGACCCCGAAGCGGTCTAGTTGACGCTTGGGAGGCTAACGCCAAGCTGTGTGTAGAACCGTCGGGGCTTGCGGCTGAAGGCGCAACTCACAGAAGATGAGTCCACATAGATTCTCTCCGAGTAAGCGCCGGTCTACTTAGGATGTCTGAAAGTCCCTTTGCAGACAGGCTCAACGGGAGGAGCCGCCGTTGTTTCGCTTGCTTTTTTCAATGACTTACGCGACTGAATTCGGCGGCAAGTCCATGTGCCACCGAAAATTCCAACCCGTTGAGAAGCTTCCTAACACGCTTGCGGCACGAATGGTTTCCTAGCAGCCTGTCGGACTTAAAGGAAATCGGCTGCAAATCCGCCTGGACGATCCATATTCCGCCGCTTTCTCGGGCAATAGAAGAGCTATTACCCTTCAAAATCGACGAAATCTGGCTTCGC
>Ga0105044_10001190_pt1 | contig 34387 bp, 34 predicted proteins | sample MAT01_FD_78092 | JGI IMG/M metagenome (GOLD analysis project Ga0105044, IMG submission 78092) | Freshwater microbial communities from Lake Fryxell liftoff mats and glacier meltwater in Antarctica - MAT-01 | ecosystem: Environmental > Aquatic > Freshwater > Ice > Liftoff microbial mat | place...
CACGCTGCGTCAATTCCCCGCAGGATACGCCCGCCGCGCCAACCGGTCAACCTGCCCGCAATCGCAGGCAGGTGTCCGGTATTTCAGACCAGGTCCCCCCGACCCGTTGCAGCAGGATGTCGGTCACCGGCAGCGCGGGCAGTGACGCGAGCTCCTGCGAAAAATCCGCCACCCCGTCGCCGTTCGTATCGCCCTGCAACAGCCTGTCCACCACCAAATAGCGCAGTTGCCCCGCCAGGTTGCTGAACGCCGCCGCGCCGACAAAGGCAAAGGCCTGATCCGAGGCTACATTTGAATTCGCGTCGACTACCGTCAGGTCGATCAAGTCTGCCCGCGCGGTGAAATCAGCGATCCGGTCGCGGTTTCCGGCGAGAGTGCCGATATGCGTGGCCGCGACGCACAAGAACGTGTCACGCCCCTGCCCCCCGGTCATCAGGTCGCCGCCAGCCCCACCGGCAAAGGTGTCGTCGCCGCTGCCACCCAGCAGCGTGTCCCTGCCTGTGCCGCCGTCCAGTGCGTCATCGCCATTGCCCCCCAAAAGCAGGTCGATCCCGACTTTGCCGAACGGCACATCGCTGCCCTCGCCCTGGATCGTATCACCGCCGTCTGTGCCCAGAATCGTGTCCACCCCGCTATCACCAAAGATCGTGTCCGGCACCGGACCCGCCCCGCGTAAATCCATCCTGTCGTTGCCATTGCCGCCGAAAAACTGCCCGTTGAAAAGTCCGCCGCGCCCATCCAGCACGTCATCCCCGTCGCCCAGCAGCACATCGCCCGTCATCGTGCTGCGGTTGGTCACCCGGTCGGCCGTGTCAGTGCCAGAGAACGACCCGGATCCCCCCACGATCACCCCGGTGTTGAACAGCCTGCCGGTTTCAGCCAGCCGAGACCGTCGAAATCCATCCCATTGCACAGCACCGATGTGATCGTGCCCGCGTTCGACACCGATGACCCGTTGCCGAACGTTTCCAGCCGCACGCCCGCGCCAAAGGACGAGACGGCGGTGATCGTGCTGCCCTCCAGATTGGTGATCCGGGTGTTCGCGCCTTCGGTAGACACTCCGTTGTTGAACCGGGTGCCGAGGATCCCATCGCCGTGCGCACCGGCGCGGATGCTGCCCAAATTGACCAGCACATCGTTGGCCGCTCCAGTCAGGCCAAGCCAGACGCCGGCACTGCCACCGGTGACCGACCCGGGTACGGCCACGACATTGTTGCCAAGATTGGTCAGGATGCCGACGGATGCCTGCGAGATCAGCGTGCCGTCCACCTGGATCGTCACGCTGCCGCCCGGCGCAAAGAGCGCGGCGTTGCCGCTGGCCGACTGGAGCGACACGAAGGTGCCCGTCCCGGTGATGGAAAAGCTGGAATTGAAGCTGATCTGCACCGGGCTCACACTTGCCAGCGTGCCCATCGCCGACACCTCGACGTCCGCGAACGCAAAGTTGATCGCCGTTCCGCCGGTCGAACCAGGCGTGACGTTCGGCAGGGCAGCCAGCGCATCCCCGACCGCAGCAAAGCTGAACGCGGTCAACGCGACGATGGTGTTGGTCGCTATGATGGTGGTGGTCATCAAATTCCTCCAGTCGATGTGAATCGACATGCTCCATTTGGTTTGCCGTTCGAAGCGGGAATACGCTCACAAGGCTTTCGGATCAGTCGCGGTGTGGCGATCCCGGTGCTCCCTGCCACCCGGAACTCCGAGCGCTGCCCGATCCGGCGTTCAACCCGCCTGACCACCGGCTGTCATGCAGGTCTGCAGACGGGCTGCCTTGTCGCGGAACCGCTTGCGCGACAGTCGCGCCCGGCGAATGGCATATTCGCCCTCCTTGATGCGCTGTTGGGAAAGCAGACGCGCGCGAACAGCGCACCCGGAAGCCATTCGATCCTGACGATCACGCCGCGCTCCTGTCCCGGCTTCGTTTTTTTCTGCGAAAGCCGGGCGGCCACCTTGCCGCAGCCTGGCCGACCCTATCGGGCGATCGCGGGCCATGGGTCCGCGCGCTTGCCCCGCGGCATCAAGCCAGCAGGCTCTGGTATTCACCCTGCAGCCATTCCGGGCCGCCCTGCGCCAGCCAGTTCTGCGTGACAAAGGGGGCCACCCCGTCCAGCACCGCCAGATCGGGGGCCAACAGAGTGCCACCAGCCAACGCCGCCACGATGATCAGGCCGTGCGCAGCACCATCCCAGATCAGGGGCGCATAGATGGCCGATCCCATGCGCGCCGTCTTGAGATACTGGCGGAACGCGCCGTGATTGCGCGTGTCGGTCAGAAGAATCGATTGGCCCGACGCGATCACCCGCCCCGGATGCCCGCCATCAATCGGGACCAGCAGACGCTTTTGCTCGGGCGGGAAGCCGGTATTGCCCACAAGCATCTGATGCTTGCGATCGGGCGTGACGAAAAACCCGCCCGCGACAAAGAATTGCGTCTGCCCGTGATCCAGTGCGCCGTGTTTCAGATGCGCTGCGCGATCACCGAGATTGCGAAACAGCACTGCCATTGCATCCTGTATCACAGCCTCGGGCGTTTTGGCGTCGAGGGCTGCCGCCAGAGCCTCTTTTACAACACGATCGGCATTCATGGTTCGGTTCCCGTCAACCGGCCTGCCAGTTCGATCAGCCGGGCATCCTCGAAGGGCCGTCCGACCAGTTGAGCCGAGATCGGCAACCCCGCGAAGGGCGGGATTGGAAATGCCACAGAGGGCAGTCCGGCCGCATTGGCCAGCGCAGTCAGGTCGGCCTGATTGGCGGGGACGGTCGAGCCGTGCCGAAATGCAGATTGCGGAGCGGTGGGCAGGATCAACGCCTCCACACCCCGCAATGCGGTCAAAGCTGCCGGACGCATCTGATCCACAGCGCGCAGAGCGGCCATCAGACGCCCGCTTTCGGCCCGGCGCCCATAGTCCAAAAGGGCGCGGAAGCCAGCCGAAAAGCCTTCTGGGTCGGTGGCCAGTTCCGGGGCCAGAAGATCGGCGGCCTCCGCCTCGGACAGGACCAGGCCGGCGCGGCGCAGGGTGGCGGGGTGCCAGCCTTCCAGCTTGACCGGCTGAAGCACGACACCCGCTTTGGCCAGCCGCTGCAGGAACGCCTGAAAGCCAAGGAATACGTCCTCGTTCAGCACGGTTCCGGGAAAATCCGGGATACCGAGGCGGATCTGGGTTGGCAAACCTCCGGTCGATGGTGGGCAGGGTAGCGACGCCGGATCGCGGTCGTCCTGACCGGACAGGACCGAAAGCGCCAGGGCAAGATCCCCCGGGCCGTTGCCCAATGGGCCGATGGTGTCGAGGATGCGCGACAGAAAGCTGAGGCCGCCCCGCCCGATCAGGCCACGGCTGGGTTTCAGGCCCCAAAGGCCGCAATAGGCCGCAGGGATACGCACCGAGCCCATGGTGTCGCTGCCCAGCGCCAGCGGCACATAGCCCGCCGCCACGGCTGCGGCGGATCCACCGCTGGAGCCGCCGGGGGTGTGGCCCGGTGCCACGGGGTTATCGCAGCGACCCCAGAACGGGTTGTCAGTCGTGGCCCCCAGTGCCCCTTCGTGCATGTTGAGCTTGGCCAGAATGACAGCCCCGGCCGCGCGCAGCCGGGCGGTGGCGGTCGCGTCTGCCAGGGCCACTTTCTGTGCGGAATGTCTGGTGCCATTGGTCGTGGGCAGGCCTGCCACATCAATATTGTCCTTTATGGCAACCGGGATACCCTCCAGCAGGCCCGCGTGACCGGCAGCGCGACGGCGGTCGCTGGCTCCGGCCTGTGCCAGCGCGTCGGGTGCCAGCGTGATCACGCAGTGGAGTTGCCGGTCCCGTTCGGCGATCCGTGCCAATGCTGCTGCCACCAGATCGACCGAGCGAACCTGCCCGGATCGGAGGTCGCTCAGCATGGCGCTCAGTGGTGTCATGCCTCCGGCTTCCGGTTGTCAATCAGGCGGATCGGCTTTTGCCGTGTCTCGATCTGGGTCAGCGATGCCAACGCCCCCTGCGGGGCAAGACGCACCGCGACCTCAACCCCGAGCCGTGTGCGCAACAGCGCCTGATAGGCCTCGATGGGGGCGGCCGGGCTGCCCCGGGTTTCGATCTGCACAGTCATTTCGTCGTGTCCGTCGCGGCGGTCCACAACACAGATGTATTCGCTGCAAAGTTCGGGGTGGTTCTCGGTCAGAATTGCGCCGATGCCGGTGGGATAGATGTTGATGCCCCGCAGCTTGACCATGTTGTCAGACCGCCCCAGAAAGCCCACAAGCCGGTTCAGCGTCAGGCCCAAAGGTGAGGTATCGGTGCGGAACGCCGAAACGTCGTGGGTGTTGAACCGGATGATCGGGAACACATCGTCCTTGAACAGGCAGGTGCAGACGATATCGCCGCTGTCGCCGTGCGAAACCGGCTTGCCGGTCGTGTTGTCCAGCAGTTCGATATATTGCGCATCCTCTTGCACATACATGCCCGCATGATCCGGCCCCTGCCCTGCAATCGCCCCGGTGTCGCCGACCCCGTACCAGTCAAAGACCTCTGCCCCGCCCCAGGCGGCAGACATGGCCTCGGCACTTTCAGCACCGATGTGGCCAGATATGGTTCGAATTGGCAGGTCACGACCGGGCTCCAGCCCCATTTCGCGGGCAACGTCGGACAAGCGTTTGATATAGTCGCCAAAGCCGACGATCACGGTTGCGCCAAAATCCTTGATCAGGCTGACCTGCTGGGCCGTGCGGGTTTCCACCCCGGTACCGGCCGACAGAAGCTGTGCCCCGGTCCAGTGCAGGATCGCCTCGCGTACATAATGGCCGCCGTTCACCATGCCATGGCCGTAGACAGAATGAATGATATCGCGCCCGGTAATGCCCTGCAGCGCATAGAACCGGGCCAGCAGCAGGTTCTGGATCTCGCGGCTTTTCGGGCCAAACAGCAGCGGTTGCGGGCGGCCCGTGGTGCCCGATGTGGTCTGAAAGATAAGCGGCGGGCGCTGGTCGGCAGCATGGCTGTCGAGCCCGTGAAAATCACCCAGCGGCGGATGCGCCTCGACCGAGGCCATCAGGTCGTATTTCGAATAGCAGGGCAGCCGGGTGATGTCGTCCAATGAGCGGATGTCGCCAGCCTCCATTCCAGCCATTCCCCAAAGACGGCGGTAGAACGGCACTTTCCAGCCGAACGCCATGATCGACAGAAACCGTCGGTTCTGGAGGGTACGGCGTTCGTCGCGCGACATCCTGCCGATCCGGGCCGTAAACTCCTCCGGTCGGCCATATTCGGCCAGAATGCCGGGATAATCCATTGCATCAAAGTAGTTCGGCGTCGGCATCTTGATCCTCGGTATTCAGGGAAAGGGAACAGCAGCGGCGGGAAAAGCGATCATGGCCATCAAGCCAGCAAGCCGCTGCGGCCCGCCGGGCTGCGGTATTTCCAGCGTCGCCGTGGCAAGGTCATCGGCAAGCCGATCATCAAGCCCGGCATGGGCGGTCAGCGCCCGGTATTTGGCCAGAACATCGGCCGTATTCATCGGGCGTTCGCTGTCGCCCCAGGCGTCTGCCACACGGGCGCTTCGCGTCGCCCCGTCCGTCAGGCGCAGGTCGACCGACGCACCGAAATGGGCAGGATAGACGGCGGAGAACCCGGGGTCGGCCATGACGGCGACACGGGCACGAAGCGCAGCCAGACCCGCGTCGTCAATACGGTGCATGGCAAAATCGGCCAGTTGCGGCCTGCCGGACGCCAGGACGACCGCCATGCAATGTTGCAGCGAGAACTTCGCCTCGGCTTCGCTGCGCGGATCGCGCCGGTCACAAAACACGATGGCATCCCCAAAGGTCCGGACCGTGACGGCGGCGATGCGGTCAGGCGTCAGATCCTCGTCACGCAGCATCAGCGCCGCGTCAATGGCCGGATGCGCATGGCGGCACGCGGGCCAGGGCTTGAAGCTGACCTCGCTAAGCCGCCAGCCGGCGGAGCCCGACAACAGCGCCTCGGGCCTGCCATCGCGGGCGAGTGCGGCAAAGAAGCCCTGAGGACCTTCCAGTATGCGCCGGGGTGCGCTTAACCCGGACTGTGCCCAAAGCGCCGCCTGAACCCCCCGGCGTGCGGCCTCGGCCAGGTGCAGATGCTTGGTGACAGAGGGTTCGTTGCGACATTGCCAGATGCCGCCCGCCATGCTCATGGCGTGGCCCATGCTCCAGACCGCGGCGCGGTCGTCCAGATGCAGCAGGCGCGCGGCGGCGGCAGCCGCCCCGATGCCGCCGCAGGTGCTTGTGTTGTGAAAGCAGGCATAGTGGCCCGGCCCGACCACCGCCCCCAGACGCACCATGGCCTCATACCCGGCCAGAATGGCGTCAAGAACCTCGGCCCCCGTGGCCTCGTGCGACAGGGCCATAACGGCGGGCATCACCACCGGGCCCGGGTGAAGCAGGGCGGTTCGGTGAACGTCATCCATTTCATAAAGGCTGCCAAGCCCGCCCATCGCGGTGGCACCCTGCGGCCCGGTGAAGGCAAAGGGCGTGGCACCCGCCCCGGCCGCCAGCGCCATGGCGTGCCCGGTGGGCGTGGCAGCACCGGCGATCGCACAGCCCAGCCAGTCAAGCAGATGCAGCGCGGCACCTGCGCGATCGGCATCAGCAACAGGGCGCTTTGCCAAGGCCCACAATCCCTCGGTCAGGGTTGGCGCGGTGCTGTCCGAGGAGGTATCCATATCAGATCGCAACTCCGCTTGATCTCAAAGTTGTCCGGACATATTCATACAAGGGCGCGTGCCCTGCAAGCGGGAAACGGCAGGAGGAACGCTGTGTCAACACCACCCGTCCTGACGCCCGCCGATGCAGCGGCGCTGTTGCCTGCGGGGGGGCGTGCCTATGTCGGGGGCTGCACGGCAGAGCCGCGTGCGCTGTATCGCGTGGTGCGGTCCAACCCGGATCTGTGGCAGGATGTGGTATTGACCGGTTCATTCATCCCGGGGGTCAATGACGCGGATCTGTCGGCTTTGGGGCGGGGCACCACGGTCGAAACGATCTTTTCGACACCCGGCCTTCAGCATCCGGTGGGCCGGGTCGCCTTCTTGCCGCTGCACTATTCGACGTTCTATCACCGGTTGTCCCGGCCGGGTTTCATTGATGTTGTCTATGTCACGACGCCACTACCCAGGGCCGACGGCACGGTCGGCCTCGGGCTTGCCGCAGATTTCGCCCTTGCACCGATTTCGGCCGGCGCAATACTCGTGGCCCTCCTGAACCCCGGAATGCCAGACGTTGCGAACGGCCCGCGCTTTCCCCTTGCCCGCTGTGCGGCGCTGGTCGCGGTGGACGAGCCGCTGCCGGTCTATGACGCCGGGCCGGTCGACCCGGCGACCGCAGCCATTGCCCGGATCATCGTCTCCCTTTTGCGGCCGGGCGACCGGTTGCAGCTTGGATTGGGCAAGGTGCAGGCTGCCGTGCTGGAGGCGTTACCGGGCTCGGGCCTGAGGGGGCTGGGCTTTCACGGCGGGATGGTCTCGACCCCCATGCTCGGCGCACTTGCAGCGGGCGTCTTTTCGGCTGGGGTAACCACCGGCGTCGCCTTGGGCAGCGCGGGGTTCTACGATTCCATTGCACGGCACCCGGATCTGCGTTTCGCCCCGGTGGGCGAGACCCATTCCCATGCCGTTCTGGCGAGCCTCGACGCTTTCGTTTCGGTGAATTCGGTGATTGAGATAGACCTTGACGGGCAGGCAAATGCCGAAGCAATCGCGGGGGTGCAGGTGAGCGGTCACGGTGGTCTGGTGGATTTTCTGCGCGGTGCGCGGGCCGCACCCAACGGGCGCGGCATTCTGGCGCTGGCTTCCACGGCGCGCGGCGGCAGCGTCAGCCGGATCGTGCATCGGCTGGCGGAAGGGACACCGGTTTCCGTCGCGCGGTCCGACGCCGATATCGTGGTGACGGAACACGGGGTGGCACATCTTGGAGGGTTATCCTTGGCCCGGCGCGCCGAAATCCTGACCTCCATCGCCGATCCGACGCACCGGGAGGGCTTGCGCCGGGCAGTTGCGGCGGGTGGCGCGTGACGCTGCGCGATGGCACCAGGCCCCCCCCCCGCTATGTGCAGGTTGCCGAGGCGCTGAAGGGGCGGATCATCGGAAACGAATTTCCGACCGGTTCCTTTCTGCCCACAGAGATCGAGCTTTGCCTGTTCTACGACGTAAGCCGCCACACCGTCCGCGAAGCTTTGCGCCAGTTGGCAGAGGCTGGCTATGTTCAGCGCCGGCAGGGCTCGGGCAGTCTGGTGATCAGCGCGGATCCAAAGGGCACCTATGTGCACTCCATGCGGTCGCTGAGCGAGTTGTTCCAATATGCCGCCGATACGACACTGCGGATCGACCGGATTTCGGAACGCCGCCCCGAGGCCGATTTCGGGCAGGATCTGGGGGACCTGGCCACCCAGACCTGGCTGACAGTCGAAGGCTTGCGGCTTGATGCCACGGGCCGGCAACCGATCTGCTGGTCCACCGTATTCATCAGCCGCGCGTTCAATGGCATCGCGCCGGAACTCGGGGCCCAACCCGGGGCAATCTACCGGCTGATCGAAGACCGGTATGGCGTCCATGTGGACACGGTCGCGCAGGAAATCCGCTGCATGCCGATTTCGGTGGCCGCCGCGCGTGAATTGGGTGTATCGCGCCGGCTTTGGGTGGTGCGGGTTGTGCGGCGGTATCTGGATGCGCAGGGCGGCGTCATGGTCCTGTCGGTCAACGACCATCCGGGCGACCGCTTTTCCTATTCCATGCAACTGCGCCGCGACCTGCGTGGCAGGGCGTAAGTTTCCGCGTTTCGGCAGTTGGGCATTTCAGCGTTTCAGCAAGTCGGGCCCATGTTCGCCAGGTTTCGGCAGGCGCAGATCCGGCGATCCCGGCTCCTCCCGGTACTTGATCGGGGTGCCGATGTGGGGATTGCCCTCTGGATCATGGATCAGCATACCCCGTTCGGCAATCTGGGGCCGGGCAAAGGCTTCCTTGAGGTCCAGCACAGGGGCAAAACACAGATCGCGCCCCCTGGCCCACTCCTCCCATGCGTCCCGCGTCCTGGTCCGGAAAATCTCGCCAAGCGCCTGTTTCACCGGGTCCTGCCCCGGCCCGTTCGGCCCGCAAGCTGCCGGAACAAGATCCGCGCGCCCCAATGCATTCAGAAAATTCCCGACAAACTTGTGTTCGACCCCGCCAAGCGCCACGTGGCGGCCATCCGCGGTTTCATAGATTGCATAGAAGGCATACCCTCCGAACGAGCGTTCTTCTTTCACGCGCGGCGCGCGGTTTTCAGCAAAGACCGGCCCGGTGACATTGGGCAGCCAAGCCATTGTTGCATCCTGCATCGAGATGTCGATGTAATCGCCCCGACCGGTCTTTTCCCGGCGCAGCAGCGCCATCAGGATCGCGCAGAGCGCTGTCATGGAACCGGTGATGTCGGCCACCGGCATGTGAGGGTTTGTCGGACTGCCATCGCAGCCAAGGTTCAAGCTGACCACCCCCGACAGCGCCTCGATCGCAAGGTCATGGGCGGGGCGCATCGCATCGGGGCCGGTCTGGCCGAAAGCAGAAATCGACGCATAGACGATGGCCGGATTGACGGCCCTGACCCCCGCATATCCAATGCCCAGCCGATCCACCACGCCGGGGCGAAACGCTTCGACCACCACATCGGCGCTGCGGGCGAGGGCGAAGAAGGCGGCAACATCCCCGGCCTCCTTCAGGTTCAGCACAACGGATTTCTTGCCCCGATGCGTGTTGCGGAACCAGACGCTTTCACCATTCTGGCGGTAGCCCACGTTGCGGACCGGCTCTCCCGATGGCGGTTCGATCTTGATCACCTCGGCCCCGTGATCAGCCAGAACCTGGGTCAGCATGGGCCCGGGCAGGAACTGGCTGAGGTCGAGGACGCGATACCCCTCCATCTTCATGGCAGATCCCCCATTGGCCCGGCGATGATGCCGCGTGTGGCAAGATCGGCAAGTGCGGCCTGCGACAGGCCGACCTTGGACAGGATGCTTGCGGTATCGGCACCGAGGCCCGGTGCCACCTGGGCGGCGATGCGGCTGCCGTCGATCCGGATCGGGTTTGTCATCACGCGGAAGTTCGCATCAGCGGGATGGGTCAGCGTCTGAATTCCGCCGGTCTGCGCGAGATAGGGATTTTCCAGCGCCTCTGGCAAGGTCAGGATCGGGGCAACGGGCACCCGACCGGCCAGTGCCGCCATCCATTCGGCGGTGCTGCGCTGCGTCAGCACGGCGTCGATGATCCCGATCAGGTCATCGCGGTTCTGAAAGCGGTCGAGCGGCCGGGCAAAACGCGGATCGGTGACAAGGTGGCTTTGACCTAGAATCAAGCACAGCGTTTCCCAGAACTTGGGCAGCACGCACATGATGAAGACATGCCCGTCACGGGTGGGAAACACCTCGCAGGGCACCACCGACGGGTGGCCGGACCTTGGACGGCGCTGCACCACATCGCCGGTATTCAGATACCAGGTGGCCGGATAGGTCAGTTGATGCATGGCCACGTCATAAAGCGTCACCTCGACATCGCGCCCCGTCCCGCTGCGCAGCGCGCCGAACAGGGCGGCAACCGTCGCGAATGCCAGCGTGATCCCCGAAAGATAGTCGACAAGCGACAACCCCATGCGCGAAGGGGCGGTACCCGGTTCGCCTGTCAGGTGCAGAAAGCCCGCCTCTGCCTGCATCAGATAATCATAGGCGGGCCAGGCTGCGCGCGGGCCGGTGCTGCCGTAGCCCGACAGATGCGCACAGACGATGCGCGGGTTCAGCGGTGCCAATGCGGCATAGGTCAGGCCCAGTTTGGCGGGCTGATCGCCGCGCAGATTGTTCAGAACGGCATCGGCACCCGCAACCAGCCGGTCAAAGATCGCTCGTCCTTCCGGGGCGCGGATGTCCAGGGCCACCGATTTCTTGCCCAGATTGAAGGTCTGGAAGAAATGACTGTCTCCGGGCCCCAGAAAATGTGGGCCGGACTGGCGGGAACTGTCGCCCCCCGGCTGGCTACCCTGCCCGGGATCCTCGATCTTGATGACCTCTGCCCCCATGTCGGACAGGTAGAGGCTGGCAAAGGGACCGGCACCGTACTGTTCGACCGCAAGGATACGGACGCCCGCCAGCGGGCGCGCCGCCGAATGCGTCATGCCGGGTTCCTTTCGATCAGCTGCTTGGCGATGATCATGCGCTGGATCTCGTTGGTGCCCTCGCCGATGCACATCAGCGGGGCATCACGGAAATAACGCTCGATATGGTATTCCTTGGAATAGCCGTAGGCACCGTGGATCCGCATCGCATCAAGGCTGTTGTCTACGGCGGCTTCCGAGGCGAAGAACTTGGCCATGCCGGCCTCCATATCGCAGCGTTCACCCTGATCATAGGCGCGCGCCGCGTCATAGGTCAGCAGCCGCGCAGCCTGAAGGCGGGTTGCCATCTCGCCCAGTTTCAGCTGAATGGCCTGATGCTCGGCGATGGGTTTGCCGAAGGTCTTGCGGATCTGGGCATATTTCACGCTGTCCATCAGGGCGGCGGACGCGATACCGCAGCCCCGTGCCGCGATGTTGATCCGGCCCAGTTCCAGCCCGCCCAAGGCAATCTGCATGCCGCGTCCCTCTTCGGCACCCAAAAGATCGTCGGCGCTGATCTTGTAGTCCTCAAAGATCAGTTCGGCGCTGTCGATGCCCTTGTAACCCAGCTTTTCCAGCTTGCGCGACACGCGAAAACCTTCGGCCTTGCGGGCGATGAACATCGACATGCCCTTGTGGCGCGGCTCCGTCGCCGTATCGGTCTTGACCAAGAGCGCAAAGCAGGTTCCGTGAATGCCGTTGGAAATCCAAGTCTTGGTGCCATTGATGACATAGCCATTGCCGTCCTTTCTGGCGCGGGTACGGATCGCCTGCAGATCAGTGCCGGCATCCGGTTCGGTCAGGGCGAGGCCGCCGCGGATCTCGCCCGTGGCAAATCTTGGCAGGTAGAATGCCTTTTGCGCCGGAGTGCCGGCCCGCACCACGCAGGCCGCCATGATCAGATGGCTGTTGAATATCCCCGACAGCGACATCCAGACCGAGGCAATGGTTTCCACCACTTTGGCATAGGTCGAGGCCGACAGGCCCATACCGCCGAATTCGACCGGAATTGTCGCGCCGAACAGCCCCATCTCCTTCATCTGCTCGACCATTTCGGTGGGATATTCATCCGCATGATCCAGCCGCAGCACATGAGGGCGCACATCCCTGTCGAGCCACTTTCGGACGGAATCCAGGATCATGCCTTCTTCTTCGTTCTGCACCGCAACGCTCATGGTCGGTCCTTCCCGGTCTGCCGCAGTTTCGGCGGTGGTTCAGTAGTTTGCCTTGTCTTCCAGGTCGTGCCCGCGACGGGCGACAAGGATCGTGCGTTCGAAATCGCAGACCAACTTGCCGTCCTGATTGAAGCCGCTGGTCTTGACCGACACGATCCCTGCCGTCGGGCGGGACTTGCTTTCGCGTTTGCCCAGCACCTCGGTTTCAGAAATCAGGGTGTCGCCGGCAAACAGGGGGAAGGTCATGCGGATGTTCGTCCAGCCAAGATTGGCAATTGCTTTCTGGCTAACATCGGTCACGCTTTGGCCAACCATCACCGCTACTGTCAGCGGCGAACAGATGATGCAGCGGCCAAATTCGGAATGCCGGGCGTATTCCGCATCGAAATGCATCGGATGGGTGTTCATGGTCAGCAGGGTGAACCAGGTGTTGTCCGTCTCGGACAGGGTGCGGCCGGGACGATGTTCATAAATGTCGCCAATATTGAATTCCTCGTAATAGCGGCCAAAGCGTTCGCGGAAACGATGGGGGCCGACCTCGGCAGCGGTGACGGTCATGACTGGGACTCCGTTGATTGGGGTATGCGGTCACGCAGGGCAAGGATCCGCTCCATCGCGCGAACCACTGGTTTTTCGACCAGCTTGCCATCCACCGTGGCAAGCCCATTGGAGCTGCTGCGATAGGCAGCGACGATCCGCTCGGCCCGGGCGAATTCGTCTGCTGAGGGTGAGAAGGCCGCATGGATCGGGGCAAGGCCCGCCGGGTGCAGTGCTGCCTTGCCGGTGAAGCCCAAGGCACGGGCGGCGCGCGCTTCTGCCCCGATGGCGGCTTCATCGCGGAACGCGAGACAGGGCACGTCAAGCACATCCACCCCAGCCCGGGCGGCGGCATGGATCAGACGAGAGCGGGCATAAAGCAGCGGCTCATGCGCCACCGCTACGCCCAGATCGGCGGCCAGATCCACGCCCCCGAACATGGCGAAAGCGATGCGGTCGCTGGCGGTCAGGATCGCGGCCACATTCTCCAGCCCCTCGGCAGTTTCGATCAGAACGGCCAGTCGCAGGCCGGGCCCGGCAGAGGCCACCAGGTCGGCGGCAAGGCGCACTTCACCCGCATCCATCACCTTTGGCAGGAAGACCACGCCGTGTCGCGGCGCATCGGTCAGGATTGCGGCCATGTCGCGCAGCCCTTCGACACCGCGCAGGGCATTGATCCGCACAACCCGCTCCGGCCCGGTGCCATCCCCGGCCAGCAGGAACGCCTGCGCAACCGCCCGCGCTTCGGCCTTGGCTACGGGCGGCACCGCGTCTTCCAGATCAAGGCACAGCACATCCGGGGCGGCGGCCAACGCCTTGGCGTGAACCTCGGGCCGGTTGGCGGGGGCAAACAGCAGACTGCGGCGCGGGATCATCGCGGGCCTCCAAGGGTCAAGGGAACAAGGCTTGCGATATCCACCAGATCCTCAAGTTCCCGGATCGCGGCAATCATCCGTTCGGCGCTTTCACTCGGCACATCCTGTGCAGCGTAGCCAAGGCACCGGCGGAACTTGGCCTCGTTCTCGGCCTCGCTCAGCGGCACGTCGGGATGCCCATGGACATGCGGCAGATGCACCGAATGCACGGTCCCGGATTTCAGCCGGACCGAAATGGTCTGCGGGTCCAGCGCATTCTCGTCGGGGTTGCCGTCCAGCTCGACATCGACCAGAGCCGCCAGCCGGTGCACCTCGGGATCGGTCAGGGCCTCGCCGCGGAAATCGGGCACATCGACATTGCCGCGCGCCAGAAAGGTGGCGGCGACAAAGCGCAGGCAAAGCTTGGCGTAATTCGACTCCGGCTCGGGAATATCCGGACGACCGACCAGCCGATGCACCAGAGGCGGCACACGCGCCGTAACGCCTGCAACATCGGCCGCGGTGAAGCCATAAGCGCGCATCAACCGGCCCAACCCATCCACCGCCCCATGGGTCAAACGGCCCGATGGATACGGTTTGTGTGACATGGCGGTGATCTGCCACGTCTGCCCCAGGGTTTCCAGAAACGGCGGCAGGTGGTGGTTATCCTGCTCGAACAGAACCAGATAGCCATATTGCCCGGTAAAGATGTCGTGCGGGCCACGGAAGCCCGCCTTGGCCAGATCGGCCGAAACGATGGCCGCACGGGCGTTGAAGCCGACCTGCAATCCCAGCATCGGCGAGCCTTCGACATGGGGCTGCAAGGTGCCGCTGGCTTGTGAATACTGGGCGCCAAGCGTATCCAGTACACCGCGTTCGTCAAAGCCCGACAGCCGGGCAATCGCTGCAGCAGCCCCGAAACCACCCGCCGTGGCAGGGCGGAAAAAGCGGATCGGCGCAGCGGTGACCATGCCCAGCATGGTGGAAACATCCACCCCCACCGCAATCGCCGTGATCAGATCACGCCCGCTGACCCTGCGCCCGCGCCCGCTTTCGCGTTCGGCCCAGGCAAAGACTGCCGACAGGATCGTGGCCATGGGATGCAGCACCGCGCCTTCGTGCACACAGTCGAATTCCAGACAGTGGATCTGATAGGCGTTGACCATGGCCGCCGACTGGGCAGACATCTTCTGGCCCGTCAGCCACACCGTCGCCTCGGGCGCATCGCCCCAGGTTCGGGCGAGCACGGCCAAATCCGCGACCCGCGCGCCGCAGGATCCGGCAATGCCGACGCCCATTGTATCCAGCAGAAAGGTCTTGACCCCGGCCACCGCCTGCGCAGACAGATCCTCGTAGCGCGTGTGTGCCACATGTTGAGCAACGCGCGCGCTGTCGCCGATCATCGCCCCGCCTCCGGATGAGGAATGGCGGCAGCAAAGGCCCGTGCGATTTCAAGTCGCGAGGCGCACCAGACACCGGGCCGGGACTGGATATGCGCGATCAGGCGTTCGAGCGCGCCGATCCGCCCCGGGCGACCGATGATCCGCAGATGGAGGCCAAGCGACATCATGCGTGGTTCGTCCGCGCCCTCGACATAAAGCCGCTCGAAGGTTTCGATGGCATAATCCAGCCATTGCCCAGGGGTATAGCCCGGAGCCAGCCAGAACTTCATGTCATTGGTATCCACCGCATAGGGCATGATCACAATCGGTTTCGACCCCAAGGCGGTTTCGACCATATCCCAGCGCGGCACATCGTCTGAATAGTCGTCCATGTGGTAGAAAAACCCCGCTTCCGCCAACAGGCGGCGAGTAAGCCCGGTGTGCAGATAGCGCGACAGCCATCCATAGGGGCGGGTTCCGGTGGTCCGCCGGATGCTTTCGACAGCCTTGGCGATGAAGGCACGCTCGCGTTCTTCGTCATGGCTGAACTGGTGAACCCAGCGCCAGCCGTGGGAACAGGTTTCGTGACCGCCATCCACGATCATCCGGGCGACATGGCTCGCCAGTTCCAGCGACTGCCCGGCGGCTGTCACCGTCGTGCGAATTCCGGCCTTGGCGAATGCGCCGAAAACCCGCGGCGCGCCCGCATTCAGACCGTATTGATAGTTGCTTTCGTTCCCGTAATTGCGAACCGGAATTTTCAGCGCCACGCCCAACTCGTCCACCGGGTCGGGCCCCTTGTCGCCGCGGGCGACCGACATTTCCGAGCCTTCTTCGACATTGACGACGAAAGACATGGCCAGACGCGCACGTTCGGGCCAGTAGAATGACGCCATCAATGATACTCCTCGCCACCAGAAACGTTGATCGCCTCTGCCGTGACATAGGATGCAGCCGCAGAACAGAGGAATGACGCCATTGCGGCGGTGTCTTCCGGTATGCCCGTCCGACCCAGCGGGATGCGCGCCTTCATTGCGGCCATGTATTGATCCAGCGTTTCGCCCCGCGCCCTGGACATGAAATCGTTCTGCCATGCCCCCAGCCCCGTTGTCACGTGGTTGGGGCAGATCGCATTCACCGTGATGCCATGCGGGCCGAGTTCAAGCGCCGAGGCGCGGGTAAGACCGATCAGCCCGTGCTTGGAGGCGGTATAGGCCACGGCGAAGGCAAAACCGGATTTGCCGGCCTGCGAGGCGATATTGATCACGCGCCCGCCGCGCCCGCCCCTGATCATCAAACGCGCGGCATGTTTGGTCATCAGGACAGGCGCTCGCAGGTTGACACCCAGCACAGCGTCAAGATGCTCGGCCTGCATCTCGACCAGCGGGCCGAACAGATAACCGATCCCGGCGTTGTTCACCAGAATGTCCAGCCGGCCATAGGCCCGGTCAGCCTCGGCCACGATGCGGGCTATTTCGGCCTCGTCGCGCAGATCTCCGGTCACCACGGTCACTTCGGCCCCTGCGGCACGCAAGGCCGATGCGGTGGCATCCAGATCGCTTTTCTGGCCGATGCCATGCGCCGGGGCATTCTCGCCCGCCGTCGCGCCGCGATCATGCAGCACGATCCGCGCACCGTCTGCGGCAAGGCGCGCGGCGATGGCCTGACCCAGACCCTTTGCCCGGCCTGCACCTGTGACCAGTGCAACCTGCCCCGCCAGCAGCGTCATCCCCCGACCTCGCGGGTGGTTAGGAACACCGGATTATCAGCGAATTTCTGAAACTGCGCGGCGATGGCCTTCACGCCGGGCGTGGAAACATCGGCACCGAACTGGTCAGGATCGGCCACGTCAATGACTTCGGCATAGGCGAACGGCGGCTTGCCCTCCCCCATCAACAACCCGGTCAGCGCATGAACCCGAAACGAATCGATGGAGGGAAGGCCACGTATCGTCGGTACGTCCGTTCCGGCCGCCCAAGCCTCGTATTCCGCTGGATCCACACCATTTTTCAGGTTGAACAGAACCAGGATCCGCATCGGTCGACTCCTCGTTTTTCCCGGGGGGCCCATCCTTGGGCAGATTGATTTGTCCGGACAAATTCGCGGCAACGGCGGCAGACTGTCAATCCCCTTTTTTGGCTGGCGCTCCTGCATACAGTCTTGACAAGAGGCCGCGTTGATGCGTGATTTGTCCGGACAAATATTAAGAAACCGACAGAACACCAACCGGGAGGTCTGCAATGACACGACGCTTGTCGAAATTACGTTCTGCAGCGATCGCTGCCGCCGTCGCGGTCGCGGCAGCGTCGCCGCTTGCCGCAAAAGAGATCCTGATCTTGTCGGAAGACGTTCCGGCGGGGCTGGATTATGATGGCCCCAGCGCTGCCATCCCTGCCAGCCAGCAGGGGATGGTCAGCTTGATGGAGCCGCTTGTTTCCTATGCGGCGGGTGCGGCAAACGATACCGGCGTAACCCTGCCAGACTTCGGAAAGTTCGAGGGTCGCCTTGCCGAAAGCTGGACCTACGACGCCGCGACACTGACATGGACGTTCAAGCTGCGCCAGGGCGTCAAAGGCTGCGGTGGCGCGACTTTCAATGCGGATGATGTGGTCTATACGTTCCAGCGCGCCAAATCCGTTTCCGGGGCGGCACCCATCGGCTGGTTCCTGTCGAACGTGGGTTCGATCAAGGGCTTCGGCCCGGAAGTCTTCGGCGAAGATGCAAAGGCAAAGGAACTGGGCGACGCGGTCACCAGGATCGACGACTACACTGTCGAGATCAGACAGTCGGAACCGAACGCCCTTTTCCTGCCGGTTCTGACGATTTTCGGCCTGCTGATCTATGACAAGGAAACCATGGAGGCAAACAAGACCGACGCTGATCCGTGGTCGCATGATTATGTGAACAACACCAATGCTCCTGGCTTTGGCGCCTATTGCCTGTCCAGTTGGACCAAGACCGAAGCCATCAGCTACACCGCCAACCCGGACTATTTCGCTGGCAAGCCGGACATAGACACCGTGACGGTGCGCCGCGTGCCGCAATCGTCCAACCGGGTCGTCGTGCTGCAGACGGGGCAAGCGCAGATTTCCACCGGCCTGACCCCGCGTGAGTATGACAGCCTGCGCACCGCACCGGGCGTCAAGGTCGCCGGCGTGGTCGGGAACGAGAACCTGTTCCTGCACATGAACTTTGACACCGAGCCTTTTGACGACCCACTGGTGCGGCAGGCGATTGCCCACGCAATCCCCTTCGACCAGATCATTGCAAACGGCTACTTCGGTCAGGCGACGCAGTGGAAAGGTCTGGTCCCGTCCAGCTATCCCGGCTTCAAGGCCTCGGCCGATTTCGCCTATGATCCGGCGATGGCCACGGACCTGCTGGCCCAGGCAGGCTATCCGGAAGGCAAAGGGCTGGAGGCTTTCGCCGATGCGTTCAAGCTGTCTTATGTTTCCGAAAAGGAATCGACGCTTGGGCCGATCGTGAACATCATCCAGACCGCGCTGCGCGAGGTCGGGATACCCGCGACGCTGGACCCGATTCCGCAGACCCAGTACGGCGACCGCCAGCTGGTGAAGCGTGACCTGCCCTTTGCAGTCAACGATCAGGAAAAGCCGATCGGGGTCGATGCAGGCTATGCGATTCAGTTGTTCTTTGTCTCCAAGGACAAGGGGGGGCTGAACAACATGGTCAACTACTCCAACCCGGCGGTGGACGATCCATGGGCCAAGGCGCGGGTCGAACCCGACGTGGCCAAGCGGACCGAAATGCTGGCCGCCATCCAGGACATACTGGCAAAGGATGTCGCCTGGCTGCCCATCGTGGAATACAAGACCCAGTGGGCCCTGTCAGACAAGCTGAGCGGACTGCGGTGGTATCCCGACAACTCGCTGCGGTACTCCGATCTGAAGTTTGCACCGTAACCTGAAAGCTGGCCCGGCGCGCAACGTGCCGGGCCGTCCCCATACGGCGGAAAGACCTGATGCTTGTGCGATACGTCCTTCGCCGTCTGTCGCTTGGCATCGTGCAGCTTGTGGGTCTGACCATCGCGGTCTTCTTTCTGATCCGTCTGTTGCCGGCCGACCCGGTGTCGCGGCTGGTTGGGTTGAATGCCAGCAAAGAGGCCTATGCCCAGGCGCAAAGCCAGTTGGGGCTCGACCGCCCCGTGATGACCCAGCTTTCGATCTATCTCGGGTTTCAACCCGACATCTCGCCCGGCCTGCTGCAAGGATCGCTTGGCACCTCCTGGGTCACCGGCAGTCAGGTAACAGCCGAAATCGGGGCCTATCTGCCAGTGACGATCGAACTGGTGACGCTGGGCTTTCTGCTCGCCTTTGTCGTCGCGGTCCCGGTGGGCATGCTGAGTGCGCTGCGTCCGGGCGGCAAGACCGACAAGGGGGTTTTCATTTACTCCCTTTTCGCCGGATCGCAGCCCGAATTCTGGTGGGGCCTGCTGTTCGTCTATGTCTTTTTCTTTCAACTTCACATTGCCCCGGCCCCTTTGGGCCGACTGTCGCCGATCAGCACGCTGCCGCCGGCGATCACCGGATCAATCCTGATTGATACGCTTTTGGCGGGCAAGCCGAAACTTTTCCTCGAGGCCGCGCATCATCTGATGCTGCCGGTGCTCAACCTGGCTTTCGTGCTGTCGGGGCCGATCATCAAGATGGTGCGGCAGAACATGCTGCGCGCGCTGCAGTCGGATTTTGTCCTTTATGCCAATTCCATCGGCCTGCCGCGCCGCATCGTGGCCCGCTATGCCCTGCGCGCGGCGATGGCACCTTCGATGACGCTGATGGGCATCCTGTACGGTTTCATGCTGTCGGGCGCAGTGCTGGTGGAAACGGTGTTCTCGCTGGGCGGGATCGGCCAGTATGCCATACGCTCGGTCCTTGCCTTTGATTATCCGGCCATTCAGGCGGTGGTGCTGGTCATCACCGCCATCTCGCTTGGCGTCTATCTGGTACTGGATCTGCTTCATGCCGCCATCGACCCGAGGATCGCATATTGACCGCGCTGATCGAGCCTGCAGACCTGTACCAACTGCCCCCGAGGAAGGCTGACTGGCTGTTTCGGATCGGCGTTCTGATCGTGTCGACCGTTACGGTTCTGGCCGTGATCGGGCCCTATATCGGACCCTATGATCCGACGCTTACTACGCCGCGCGTGTCCAACCCGCCGCCCGGTCTTTTGCATGTGCCCGGTCTCTTGTCAGGCTGGATCGGCGGCACGCTCGACCACCCGCCGCACTGGATGGGCACCGATGCCAACGGCTTTGACATATTCTCGCGCATGATCGCAGCACCCCGCACCGACCTGGTCATTGCACTGGCCGCGAACGGGGTTTCGCTGGTGCTTGGTGTCTTTTTGGGCCTGATCGCCGGGTATTTCCGCAATTTCGCGACAGAATTTCTGATGCGGGTGTCAGACGTGATGCAATCCTTTCCGGTCTTCATCTCGGCCATGGTGCTGGTGGCGCTTGCCGGGCGGTCGACCGGCAACATCGTCATCGCCCTGGCCTTTGTATACACCCCGATCTACATCCGCCTGACCCGTGCCGAGGTGCTGAGCCAAAGCGCGCGCGGCTATGTGGAGGCGGCGCGGGCCTTGGGCAATTCCGAATTTTCGATTGCCATGCGTCATGTTCTGCCCAACTCGCTTACCCCGGCGCTGATCCAGTCGTCGGTGACCATCGGCTTTGCGATCCTGTTGACGGCGGGGCTTTCCTTCGTCGGGGCCGGGGTACGGCCACCGACGCCGGAATGGGGGCTGATGATTTCGACCGGATCGAACCAGATCATCCTTGGCGAATGGTGGCCTTCGGTCTTTCCGGGTATCGCGATTTCGCTGACGGTCTTTGGCTTTGCCATTCTTGGCAACGCGTTGGAGCGCCGGTATGAAGAGGGCTGAGATGGCCCCTGGCACGATGCCTGCCCCCATCCTGACGGTGCGAGATCTGGCGGTGGGCTATCCGGTTGCGGGGCGCATGCTTTGCCCGGTCAAGGGCGTCAGCTTCACCCTGCACGAGCGGGAGGTGGTGGGGCTGGTCGGCGATGCCGGCAGCGGCAAATCGACAACCGCGCTTGCTCTTCTGGGCTTGGCCCGTGCGCCGGGGCGCATCATGGGCGGCAGCGTCGAATTTGGCGGGCGCGACCTGCTGAAGCTGCCTGATGAGCAGATCCGCGCGATCCGTGGCCGCGACATCGGCATCATCGTGCAGAATCCGCGCGCGGCGCTGAACCCGATGCTGCGGATCGGGCGGCAAATCGGGAACGCCTATCAGGCGCACAATCCCGCAAGCCACAAGGCTGCACGCCGTCAGGCCATCGAGATGTTGCGGATGGTGGGCATCAATGACCCGGAGCGCCGGGTGGATTCCTTTGCCCATGAACTATCGGGCGGCATGGCGCAGCGGGCACTGATCGCCATGGCGCTGTCGTCCAAGCCGAAACTTCTGATCGCGGATGAGCCGACAAGCGGGCTCGACGTGACGATTCAGGCGCAATTTCTGGACGAGATGTGGCGCAGTGTGCAGGCGTCAGGTTCGGCGATCCTGTTGGTGACTCAGGAACTCGGCGTTATTGCCAACTACTGCGACCGGGTTCTGGTGCTGCATGACGGCATGATCGTCGAGGATGCCCCGGTGCGGGACTTTTTTGCCGCCCCACGGCATCCCTACAGCCAGGACGTGCTGCGGCTTTACCGCGAACGCGGCTCGGCATGGCCTGCGCAGGTCCCGGTTACGGCTCCCACCCTGCTGTGCGCCGAAGGACTGACCAAGAACTTTCCGATCCGCCATTCCAACAAGGTCGTTCATGCGGTGGACAGTGTCTCGCTGGCCATCAGAAAGGGAGAGGCGGTCGGTCTGGTCGGCGAAAGCGGCTCGGGAAAGACCACCGTGGGGCGATGCCTTGTGCGGCTGGTTGAACCGACTTCGGGGCGGATCCTACTTGACGGTGCCGACCTGTCGGCGCTGTCCGGGCGCGCCCTGCGCGACCGGCGGGCCCGTTTTCAGATCGTGTTTCAGGATCCCTATGACAGTGTCGATCCGCGATGGACCGTTGCCGATATTCTGGGCGAACCGCTGACGCTGCATACAAGCCTGGACAAATCCGCCCGCCGGAAACGCGCAACGGAGACCCTTGCGCTGGTCGACCTGCCAGAGACGGTTCTGGACCGCAAGCCGCGCGGGCTGGGTGCCGGTGCCCTGCAGCGGATCAACATTGCCCGCGCCCTGATTTCAGAGCCCGATTTCATCGTGCTGGACGAGCCGACGTCGGTTCTGGCGCCCCGCGCGCGCAACAGCCTGATCGCCCTGCTGGCGCGGCTGCAAAAGGAGTTGGAGATCAGCTTCCTGTTCATCAGCCACGACCTGACGACCGTGCGCTATCTGTGCCAACGGGTTGCGGTGATGTATCTGGGCCAGATCGTCGAGGAGGGCACCGTGGAAGAGGTGTTCACCACCCCGCGCCACCCCTATTCCCGGGCGCTCTTGTCGGCGCATCTGTTCCCCGATCCGACCCGTCGCCGGGTGGATCAGCCGGTAAAGATCGTGTTGGAGGGCGAGATCCCGAGCCCGATCGACCTGCCGAAGGGGTGCTATCTGGCCAGTCGCTGTCCGCATGTGACCGACGCCTGCAAAAGCCAGCCGCAGGGTCTGGCTTTGCTGGGGAACGGGCGCAGTGTACGGTGCGGGCGCGTGGTCGCGGGCGAGATCTAGTGCGGAGGGTGCAGCCTTGGATGACGTGGTGATCGTCGGCGCAGGGGCAAGCGGGGCTGCCGCTGCGTGGCGGCTGGCCAGGGCCGGACTGAAGGTGACCTGTCTGGAGCAGGGCGACTGGGTCAATTACGACGACACGCCGAGCCTGCATCCCGATTGGGAAATCGCCCGGCAAACGACGCATCATCCCAATCCCAATATCCGCCGCAACCCGGCCGACTATCCGGTGGATGACAGCGAGGCGGCCATCAAGCCATTGCTTTACAATGCAGTCGGGGGATCCACGATCCTGTGGGGCGCGCATTTTCCGCGGTTTCATCCCTCGGATTTCAAGGTCCGCACGCTGGACGGCATGGCCGACGACTGGCCGCTGAGCTACGAGGATCTGGCCCCCTATTACGAACTGAACGACCGGATGATGGGGGTGGCCGGGTTGGCAGGCGATCCGGGAAACCCGCCGCGCGGGCCGCGCCAGATGCCGCCGGTGGCACCTGGCAAGGCCGGGATCCGGATGGCGGCGGCCTTTGACCGGCTGGGCTGGCACTGGTGGCCAGCCGATGTGGCGATCAATTCGCAGCCCTACGGCGCGGGGCGCAGCGGCTGCAACAATTGCGGGCCTTGCGATCTTGGCTGCCCGCGCAAGGCCCGCAGTTCCGCCGATGTGACCTATTGGCCGCAAGCCATCACCGCCGGGGCGCGCCTGATCACCGGTGCCCGCGCCTTTGAGGTGGAAACCGACGCGCGGGGCCGCGCGACTGGCGTGGCCTATTTCGACCGAGACGGAACAGTGCAGCGGCACCGGGCGGCGATTGTGGCGCTGGCGGCGAATGGGCTGGGAACCGCGCGGCTGATGTTGCTGTCTGCCTCGCGCCGGTTTCCGCACGGGCTGGCCAATGACACCGATCTGGTGGGCCGCCGCCTGATGCACCATCCGACGGGTCTGGTGACGGGCCGGTTCAATGAACCGATGGAGGGCCAGAAGGGCCCCTTTGCCGTCTCGATCCTCAGCCAGCAGTTCTACGAGACGGATCGGGCGCGCGGTTTTGTGCGCGGCTATCAGATGCAACTCATCCGTTCAGACGGGCCGGTCGGCACGGCCTGCGGCGGCTATCTGCCCCGTCTGCCGTGGGGCGAAGGCCATCACGCAGCCTTCCGCGCGACCTTTGGCCATACCGCCAGCCTGACCGTCACGACGGAAGATCTGCCGCGCCCGGAAAACCGGGTCACCTTGTCCGACAGCGTGAAAGACGGCTTTGGCATCCCTGCGCCAAAGATGACCTACAGCCTAGACCAGAACACCCTTGACATGATCGACCATGGCATCGCCAGCGCCACCCGCGCCTTTCAGGAGGCCGGGGCGGTTGAAATCGTCCCGACGCGGCTGATGGTTCATGCCGGGTTTCATCTGCTTGGCACCGCCTGCATGGGGGCCGATCCGGGCTCCAGCGTGGTGGATGGTACTTCACGGGCGCATAGAGTGCCCAACCTTGTGATCCTCGACGGGTCGGTATTCACCACGGCTGCCGCGCTGAACCCGACATCGACAATTCAGGCGCTGGCCCTGCGTGCCGCCGATTGCCTGATCCGCGACCATGCCCGGATTTCCGTGGCCCCCTGAAGGATGGGATGATGTTGAACGCCTTGCTTGATACGCTTCTTCCCGGGGATGGCAATTTCCCTGCGGCGTCTGCCACATCCACCACCGAACGGCTGGGGATACATGACCGCTTTGCCGCGACCATTGCGGGTGTCGCATCTGCCCTGCCCCCGGACTTTTCCGCCTTGAGCACCGCGCAGCGCACCGCCGCGCTGGCAGAGGTGGAAACGGCACAACCAGCCGATTTCCATGCCTTTCTGACCGGCGTTTACAGCCTTTATTATACCGACCCCGCCGTGGCCGAGGCCATCGCCCGCCTGACCGGATATCAGACCCGCCCGCCCCAGCCGGAAGGCTATGCGCTGGAGCCTTTCGATCCCGCGATGGTCGCCATTCCGGCGGCCCGAGCCCGGCTTTACCGACCGACCCCCGGAGGCCACCATGACTGAACCCACCCGCCATTCCGACAAGACCGTCCTCGTGACCGGCGGGGCCAGCGGCATTGGCCGGGGCATCGTCGAGCGCTTTCTGGCCGAAGGAGCCAACGTCGTCGCTATCGATCTGAAGGCAACCAACCGGAATGGCCCGCGCTTTCGTGGGCTGGACGGCGATGTGACCGACGAGGCCACCGTGCAAGCCGCAGTGGAGGCTGCCGTGGCGGCCTTTGGCGGGCTGGATGTCATCGTCTGCAACGCAGGCATCATTGCCGTGACGCCCGTGGTCGAGATGGATCTGGCCGAATGGCAGCGGGTGATGCGGGTGAATGTCGACAGCGTCTTTCTGGGCAGCCGTGCTGCCGCGCGGCAGATGATCGCTCAGGGTCGCGGCGGGTGCATCATCAATGCCTCGTCGGGTGCCGGGCGGCGCGGGGTGCCGAACCTGTCGCACTACTGCGCCTCCAAGGCCGCAATCATCATGCTGACCCAGTCGCTGGCGATCGAACTGGCCCCGCACGGCATCCGGGCCAATTGCTATGTGCCCGGCCATATCGAAACGCCTTTCTGGGGGGGCATCGCCGACGGCTTCGCCCGCCGCACCGGCCAGACGCCGGAAGCGGTGGTGGAAGGGTTTCGCCGTACCGTACCCATGGGGCGCTTTGGCACGGCTGATGACGTGGCAGCGGCGGTCTCCTGGCTCGCCACAGACGACGCCGCCTATGTATCAGGCCAGGCCATCGCCATGAACGGGGCCGAATTCCCCTATTGAGGACAACGTGGACAGTTTCGATTTCATCATTGTGGGGGCCGGTTCGGCGGGCTGCGTTCTGGCCAACCGCCTGTCCGAGGACGCTCGCCATTCGGTTCTGCTGATCGAGGCCGGGGGCGAAGATCGCAACCCGATCTTTCGCATCCCGCTGCTGGCGGGTGTGGCCTATTGGTACAAGCCGACCAACTGGGGGTATCAGACCATTCCGCAAGCCGGGCTGGAGGGCAGGCAGATCAAATGGCCCCGCGGCAAGGTGCTTGGCGGCTCGTCCACGATCAACGGCATGATGTACATGCGCGGCACGTCCGGCGATTACGACCGTTGGGCGCAAGGCGGTTGCACCGGATGGAGCTATGCCGATGTCCTGCCCTATTTCATCCGCAGCGAGGATAATCCCGAACGGGCGGGCGACAGCTTTCACGGCACCGGCGGCCCGCTGAGGGTGATGCGCGCCCGGGCAGAGAACCCGCTCTATGCGTCGTTCCTGTCAGCAGCCGAGGCCGAGGGCCATCCCCGCAATTCCGATTTCAACGGTGCCCGTCAGGAAGGATTGGGGCCCTATGATTTCAACATTCGCGACGGGCGGCGCGAAAGCAGCGCGACGGCATTCCTGCGCCCGGCGCGCGGTCGGGCCAACCTTGCGGTCTGGACGAAGGCGCGGGCGCTTCGGATCCGGATGGCAGAGGGTCGGGCAACCGGGCTGGAGGTTGACCGGTCAGGGCAGGTGATGGACGTTCAGGCGCGGCGCGAGATCATCCTGAGCGGCGGCGCGATCAACACACCTCAGCTTCTGATGCTGTCGGGAATCGGTGACCCGTCGGCGCTTGCCCGCCATGGCATCGCGCCGCTGGTGGACAGCCGCGAAGTCGGGCGGAACCTGCAGGACCATCTGGGGGTCTATCTGACCTATGCCTGCAAGGATCCGATCACCCTGTATTCGCTGTTCCGCCCGGACCGCGCCGCTTTGGCATTTGCCCGGGCCGCCCTGTTCGGCACCGGCCCTGCATCGGCGGTTCCGCTGGAGGTCGGCGGGTTTCTAAAGACCCGCGCCGGGCTGGAAGAGCCAGACATCCACATCACCTTTGTGCCGGGGCTCAATCTCGAAGCCACGCGGGCGGGCCAGGGGCGGCACGGCTATCTGATCAACTTTTACCAGCTTCGCCCGGAAAGCCGGGGAGCCATCACGGTTGCCTCCCCCGACCCTCGCGCGGCCTCGATGATCGACCCGCAATACCTGCAGGCCGAAGCCGACCGCCGCTGCCTGCGCGACGGTCTGCGGCTGGCCCGGCGCATCGGCGAGAACCCGGTACTGGCCCGCCACCGCGCTGCCCACATCTCGCCCCTCGCCGCCGATTTCATTTCGGATGCCGCGATGGACGGCTGGGTGCGCAGGGGTGCCAATACGATCTTCCATCCGGCCGGAACGGCGCGCATGGGTGGCGATCCCGGCTCGGTCGTGGACCCCGCGTTGAGGGTGCGGGGCGTTGGTGGCTTGCGAGTCGCCGATGCCTCGGTCATGCCACAGCTCATCGGCGGCAACACGTCGGCACCCTGCATGATGATTGCCGAGAAGGCCGCCGACATGATCCTGGGGCGTCCTCCGCTGCCACGGTATCCGTTGTGACGCGGCCTGAAGGCCACACCGATCCGGCCTTTACGAGGGTGGCCGAAGTCTTTGCCGCGCATCTGGCGGCGGGTGATCGGGGCGCACTTGCTGTGCGGATCGACGGCAGGACGGTTGTCGATCTGCGCGGCGGCCGGGTTGATCCGGCTTTCCCGGCGATGTGGCAAGAGGATACGCTGGCCTGCGTCTTTTCGGTCACCAAAGGGGTTCTGTCGCTGTTGGCCCATGTGATGATCGACCGGGGCGAGATCGCGCTGGATGACCCGGTTGCCCGCTGGTGGCCTGAATTCGCGGCATCGGGCAAATCCGAGATCACGCTTCGGAACGTGATGACCCACAGCGCCGGGCTGCCCGCCGTCAGCGTGCCGGTGCAGCGCGGCGATCTTTACGACTGGAAACGGATGGTCGGTGCATTGGCCACCTCTGCCCCCGTGACGCCCGTGGGCGCATTGGTCTATCACAACATGACCTACGGCCATCTTCTTGGCGAAATCCTGTGCCGCGCCTCCGGCATCCGCCCGCTTTTCCGACTGCTTGCTGAACGGGTGACCGGGCCTTTGGGCGCGGATTTCCGGCTGGGGCTTGATGCCGCGGCTTTGCTGCGAACCGCGCGCATCGCCGGGGCCGATCCCGCAGGCCTTTTTGCCGCCCTGCAAGCAGACCCCGAAAGCCTGTTTGCCCGCTCGATGGCCTTCTTTGGTGAAGGAGAGGATTTCAACTCGCCCGATTGGCGGACGGCAGAGATCGGGTCAGGCTCTGGCCACGCCACCGCCATGGCCATCGCACGGCTCTATGAGGCTCTCATCCAGCCGGGCCTTCTGCTGTCGGATCAACGCCGTGCCGACCTTGCACGGCTCCAGATCGAAAACCGTAACCCCGACCCGATCCTTGGTGTGCCGTTGCGGTTTGCCCAAGGCGTTGAACTTTCGGCACCGCCCGGCATCGACTTTGGCCCATCACCGCGCACATTGGGCCATTGGGGCGCGGGCGGGGCCACCGGGCTCGCCGATCCTGACACCGGTGTGGCTTTCGGCTATGTTACGGCGGATATGGCCACAGGACTTGGCTCATCGCCGCGCTGCCGGGCTTTGATCGCCAGCGTGCTGGAGTGTCTGCAGGGAAGATGAAGCATGGATGTCCTGACCTTTGCCGATGGTGCGCTTGAGCTGGTTCCCGATCGGATCGCCCGCATCGTGATCAACGCGCCCGCCCGAAAGAACGCGATTTCGCGCCGCATGTGGGCGGCATTTCCGATGCTGTGCGACCGGATTGCGCAGGATGACGGGATTCGGGTCGTGCTGCTGACAGCAGCGGGCGGCCCAGGGGTCTTTTCGGCCGGTGCGGATATTTCAGAGTTTGACGAGGTCTATGCCAATCCGAAAAAGACCCGGGCCTACAACGACGCGGTGCGGCTGGCGCAAGCCCGGCTGCAAAGCTTGCCACGCCCGATGATCGCCGTGATCAACGGGGCCTGCGTTGGTGGCGGCTGCGGTCTGGTCTTGGCGGCCGACCTGCGCTTTGCCTCATCAGAGGCGCGGTTTGCCATCACCCCCGCGTGCCTTGGCCTGGCCTACAGCCCCGCCGATACCGCGCAACTTGTCGAAAAGATCGGGCCGTCCAGGGCAAAGGACATGCTCTTTTCCGGCCGTTTCATCACCGCGACCGAGGCGCTGTCCTGGGGTCTGATCGACCGGATGATCCCCGCCGACGCGCTGGAACTTGAAGTGCTGCGCTATGCGTCCGATCTTGCCGAGCTTTCAGCCGTGACACATCGTTCGGCAAAGGCCATCGTCAACGGGCTGACCCCACCCCCGACCAACGCGGCGCTTCAGGCGATATACGAGGCAAGCTTCCTGAGTGATGATTTCCGCGAAGGCCAGCGCGCCTTCCACGAACGGCGCAAGCCGTTCTTTGAATGAGACGCTTCCGGGTCAGGACGAGCGGGGGCACCGGCGATTTGTCATGGTTGGGGCTGCAAAACAACGAATCCCGGACACAAAGCCGGGCGGAATTTGAACCAGAGGCCTTCAGGCTATGAGCCTAAACCCCAGCGAGTCCAATAACTGCTCCCAACCCCCATTGATCTTCAGCCATGCGCCCATTGGCGCTGGACGACGGAAGTAATGCCCTGTGGTTGCTCGATGAACTTGTTCCGGGCGCGGCGAGCAGGGCGTTGATTGCGGCTTTGGTCATGTTGATAAGGTCGGTCATGTTGTGTCTCCCTTGATGCGGGCGGGTTGTCCGGTGACAAAACACTGCGTTCCGTCTTTGTTCTGTTCAACCGGCAGATTGACCGCTAAGATGTTGTTTGTTTGAGACAATTGTGACGCTATACCTAGCGCATGACCCGCCAACCTCGCCGCATCATCGAAGAAGCGATTTTCGACGGCCTCGGGCCATTGTCGGCCCGTGAACTGATCGCCATGCAGCGCGAGGTCTGGGCGCATCTGCGCGCCGGAATCACCGACAACCGCAATGGCAATGACGGCTCGTCGGCGCGCTGCGTTGCTTGCGGCGGGCCTGTCTACATCACCACGGTGACTGGCCTGCCCCTCTTTGCCCACTACCAAGGCTCTGACCCACGCTGCCCTTGGTATTCGGGCAGGAACATGCGCCCTGACGATGCGCGAGCCGCGCAATATCACGGTCAGCAAGAATCCGAGATGCACCGCCGCATGTGCGAGTTAATCGCGGAGCTTGCCGCGCTTGATGACCGCTGCATCGGTACAAAGGTTGACGCATATCTGCCGCCCACATTGAACGAGAACGGGCGCTATCCTGATGTGCTGGTCGATTGGCGTGACTTTCCCCGCTTCGCCGTCGAATACCAGATGTCCCACACCTTTCAGACCGAGGTGTCGCAAAGGTGCATTCACTACGACCGCGAGGGAATTCCGCTTCTGTGGGTGCTGTCGTCCCTTGATCCCAACCGGGTGCCACAGCCAGTCTCGGATGTTGTGCATCGGCATAGGGGCAATGCCTTCGTCCTTGATCAAGCCGCGGTCGCCGCCTCCCGAGAGCAAAAAACTCTGGTCTTGTACTGCTACATGTCCAACGGAGCGGGCTTTGATGCGCCTGTGCTTGTCAGGTTCGATGCGCTGAAATTTCCAGCGTCCAAGCCTCCGTACCTTGAGGATCGCCTGACCAAGTTGTTGCTCGATCGGATTGCGGCGCGGCGGCTACCTTACTTCGGTGCCCTGCGCGCGTGGGGTGATCGGATGGCGGACTTGCCGCTGGATGACCTCAAAAAGTTTGCGGAACGTCACCGCGTTGACCTCCTCGTTGCCGCCGCTTTCTCAATCGTTGCCAAGGCTGCGGGTAGGGCAGAGAACTTCGCCAGCGAGCATGACAACATCAAGGGTATGCTGAACACCTACCTGAACTCTGGCTCGCTTGCGCCATACGCGCTCCTGCTGACTGCGCTGATCGGGAACACCTCGCAACGGGCGCTTTTGACAGGAACCGTAGGCAAGCATTTGTCGCGGTCGATTACGGGCCGCCGTCTCGGCCACATTGAACAGGCGGACGAGAAGTCGCTCGAATGGAAGCTTCTTCGTGAGTTGCTGCCCGAGGCGCTTGATCCGTTCATCCGGCAGGAGCTCGAAGACTTAGATGCGCTGCCGGGCTGGGCTGCCTGGTAATTGCCAGTGTAGTGGATCTTCAAAGTCTTGCACCGAACGGCGGTAGTTGCTAGATCGTCCGAGCGACGAACCCCCATAGCTCAACTGGATAGAGCGGTCGACTTCTAAGTCCCCGCTCTGGGATGGAATAAAGACGTAAAGACAACTGGTTAGAAAAGTGGCAGCATGTTGCGAACCGTTTTCTGAACCGCTATCAGAGGAATCACGGTCCCGTAGCTCAACTGGATAGAGCACCTGACTTCTAATCAGGATGTTGGGCGTTCGAGTCGTCCCGGGATCGCCACCACTCCTCTACGCCCTTGCAGGCAACTTGTTGCAGGCCTTCCCCTTGGCTGCCCTTGCAAATGGGCCATTCCCCGGCCATTGTGTCTCTTGTTACAGGTGCAGCTTTGGGGGCAAACTATTGTCGATGAAAGAAATTCTTCTCGCGGAACTCGACAAGCTTAGCGATAGCTACGGGGTGTGTGGCATTGTTGACCAATAAGGGTGTGTTTATCCGCTTGGTGCAGATACCAAAGTGCTCAGCACGATCTTTGAATTGGTCAGCCGCCCGGCGGTGTATTCGGCAGCAAAGACCCTCGGGTATGAAGTTGTTGAGCCCACGGTCCAAAACCACTATCCCGACTTTACGTTTCACCGTGGCCTCGACAAGGGCGGCAAGATCGCCATTGATGTAAAGACCACCTACCGAATGCACGACAATGATAAGTTAAGCTACACTTTGGGCGGCTACACCAGTTTCATTCGCAATGAGCGAAAGAGCATTGTATTTCCATTCAGCCAATACTCCGAACACTGGGGCATCGGCTTTGTTTGCAATCGGATTGCAGAGAAAAAGTCAGGTGCAGAACATAGATATGACATTGCCCAGATTAAGGACATTCCGCTCCCCTTCGGGAACGTAGAGTTGTTCGTGCACGAGAAATGGCGGATTTCAAGCGACAAAGAGGGAAGTGGGAACACCACCAACATCTTCAGCATAAATGGGACCATTGAGGACTTCCGCGAAGGGCGAGGCTTGTTTGCGTCCGAAGATGAGTTTCTAAACTACTGGCGTGCATGCGGTCGCACCAAGGGCGACCGCACCGCCTTTTCAAATATCGAAGGCTTCCGCCGCCTCAAACAGGGGTAAATAGGCGGGACGCTTTTCGGGTTCAGGTTCCGCTGGTGCTGCTGCGCCCTCTGACAGGATGACTACTTCTGTCATCTCATTTCTGAGGTCCTCAGATGGGCCAACATGATAGAAGTGAGAAATAGTTCTCTGCGGATGTTTTGCGAACCAACGGTCAACGTATTCGTTGCGCCGATATTTGTTTTCCAGCCAGTTGGATAGTGCGAAGTCCGCTGAGCCTGCAATCAGAGAGCGAGCGAGATCATCAGACTCATTGTCATCAAAGCTGTTATAGTAATCTGTATGATGCCCAACATAGGGCGGGTCGCAATACACCATGTCACCCGTTCTCGACTGGGCAAGCGTGTCCCGCCAATCTTGGGCGACAAAAGTCCAGTCCTTACCCGCAATCGCGCGTCTTGCCCATTCCACCTGATTAACGATCTTGTTAACTAGTGCTTGGCGGAACCGTTCAGATTTTCGATAAAAGGGGACGTTGAACCCCCCTTTCTTGTTGAAACGCATCATCCCATTGAAGCAGGCGCGGCTTAGAAAAAGGAAGTCCAATGGGCTTGCGCGCTCATTGAACCGCTCACGGATAAAGTAGTAATGAACTTCCCCTCGGTCCAAGAGGTGCGTTCCCTCGCGCACCAAATATTCGCGCACACGTGCGCCATCAATTTCACCGCTCTGGATGCCCTGGTAAAGATTAATCATATGATGGTTTGAATCGGCCAAGAGCGCCCGCTGGGGATCGATGTTCGGTGCCACCACACCAGAACCAAAAATGATTCAACCCAGCGACCGTCACCATCCAAAACAATAGATCGTGCAATCAGCGGGACCAGTTTGGTCTTGATGCCCTGCGTCTTTATCGGCGGGGCCCTGGGCGCTATATTTCGTGGCAGGAACGTCAAATCACTCTCCTTGTTGTGCTATTCTTATAGGTGAAGCGGGTAAATGACCAACGCCAAATGACCCCGCACCGCCGCGCCGTGTTCAGATTTCCGCCAATGGGTCGGGTCGCGCACGAGGTCGGATAGCGCGAGGATCAGCGCCACCCAGTGCAACACCCAGTATCCGGGCAGCAGGAGCGCCAGCCAGACGGGCAAGCCAGCCCGGAGTGCAGCGACGGCGTGCAAGGCCACCGCTGCGCCATATCCTGCCAGCAGGACGCCACCTAGATCGCCGCTGACAGCCAGCGCCAAGCCGATAGGGTGCGCCGCCGTGCAGGTCAGGGTGAAGGGAAAGGCATTGGGTGTGACGTTCATGTGGTTCCAGGGGGATTACTTATTCCCGGTCTAGCGCCCGCCTCCAGCGCAAGTCTAGACTTATCCCCGCCCCCTCATCGGAAAGATTCTCTCCACAACAACAGCTTGACGCGCACAGATGTGGGCGCGGCAGGCGTCAACGTGGCGAAGACTTGACAAAGTGGTGGATTTGTAGGTTGGAGCCCCGGCGGGGACCGCACTATCAAAGGGTCAAATCGTTGTTGACTCGTGGCACCGCGGAGCGCATTTTCATTGTAACAGCAAGCGTGTGTAACCGAAGCTGTCCGGCGGGCTCTGGAAAGGCCCGTGAACCATAGATGCCAGTTGGCCCCACGGGGTCAAAAGCCGCAAATGGTGCCGACCGAAGAACTCAACACCGTAATCGGTGCTGGTGTCTGTTGGTCGGATAAAATCCCCCACGCGCCAGTGCCCTATCCCTGAAAGGGGCACACTATGGAAATCAGTATTCACGAACACTTCTTGTGGGTGTTCAGGCAGGACCGGGAGCGTCCCGTCACTGCCTTCTGCACCAGCAAGCTCACGGACAGGGCAAGGCAGAAGATCACGCAGCACCTTAGCCGCCCGGACCTGCAAGAGTCAGATCGCGCTCTGATCTACCGCTATGACTTCAACCGTAGGACGGGTGCCTTGAGGGCACACGGATTCATCTTCGTCTGACCCCCTGCGCCGCCCGGCGCGGTGTCGGGCGGCGTTCCCCCAAAATCATGGAGAGCGACAATGGAGATTGAAAAGGATGACCATTTTGTGTTTGTCCCCGTGGAGGGGCGTCATATGCCGGTGGTGGCATTCTGCCCGGAGAAGTTGAACCCGGCGGCACGGGAGCGGATCAGGGATATGATCCTGACCCTCCATACCAAGTTTCCGCCCCATGCGGTCTGGGAGTTCTGGCTGGAGAATGAGTCCAAGGAACCAAAGTTTATGACCATGTGGCTGGTTGGTTGACCCCATGCGCCGCCCGGCTGACCCCCTCGGCGTTTCTCAATGCAGCGACGCGCCCGCGCCTTCCGACATTAGAGCGCGTTGCGCTCAATTGGTTTCATATCCCGCAGCTTTGAAGAAGTTGTAGCATTCTTCTTGCTTGAAGAGATTGCAGACACTTCCGACAGCTTGCCAGAGTTGGTCGTATGTTCTGG
>Ga0105044_10001194_pt1 | contig 34277 bp, 20 predicted proteins | sample MAT01_FD_78092 | JGI IMG/M metagenome (GOLD analysis project Ga0105044, IMG submission 78092) | Freshwater microbial communities from Lake Fryxell liftoff mats and glacier meltwater in Antarctica - MAT-01 | ecosystem: Environmental > Aquatic > Freshwater > Ice > Liftoff microbial mat | place...
ATTATTGTAAAAAATATAGTGTGATTCTGCAACCAGTTTACTTATAGTATCTGTTTGAAAAATAATTATATGGCTGCCCCCGGCTGTATTTGTTTCCGTAGTTCCGGTATAGGTAAAATTATAGCCAGGTTCGCCGCAATCGTACGTTCTTCCGATACGCATACGGCCTGTAATTTGGATAGCGGTTTCAAGGTCGCTCTTGTCTATCATTTCGGGTAAGTTTGGCATGTTTACATTTTCGTAGGGCTGCATAAACCGCTGCCGCAAGCTGCCTTTATAAAAATCAAACTGGATAGAAATGCCGGATTTGCTGATGGTAAAAGGCTTTGTTTCCTGGGCGGTTATTAACCTGCAGTTTAATAAAAGCTGCAAGCTTATAAAAGCGATAATCTGTAAAATGCTGATTATTTTTTTCTTCATTGTTGTTTGAGGTATTTTCCTTATTTATTTTAGCAATCAAAACTTATGGTTTTTATTATCCGGACAAAGCACCAGCAATGGTCACCATCCCCGTACCAACGCAAGCCCGAAAGATCATTCTGCGGGGCGTTCAGCCGGGCGGGGTTGTGTCACCCGATAGCTATCCGGCCCGTTGCACCGCATACCTATGTTAAACTTTTATTGTGCTATCAATTAAAGCAAGCAACCAATCATTAAGGTAATAGCAGCAATAAAAGACCAGGGGAATTTTTGTAAAATGAACCAACAATCTAATATTTCAACAAATACATGGTACAAAATATTGCAGCCATTGTTATCATAACAGTTTAGTGGCCTGAAAGTACCATTTACAGGTAGTGAATTATATATCAGTAAAACCAGTTAAAAACGAACTGTTATTTTATTGTGCCGGATAGAACAGTACATTGATCCTTTACTCTTACTTCTAAAACACGAAATACTTTCGAGGATATAGTATAATGAAGGAGTTAAAACGATGCCATGAAATTTTTTATCCTAGGTCGTGCCATTAAAGGGCGTGCCGAAAGGCCACCCTTTTTTACTGCTACAATAGTACATTTTGCTAATGCAGTTGTTATATACAGTACATAGTTACAATTTTTAAACTATACAGTTAATTATGAAATTAAATACTGTTTATTATCTGGATTAGTTGTAGCTATGGAGCTTTGGAAGCTTTGCCGTTTTGACCGTTCGTATTTAATTCCTTTTGGCTTGATAGACTGGGTTAAAGAAAATGTGTTTGCCGTAAGGGTGGATGACACTGGTGGTAATGGTGGCATGTATGGCGGCCCCCATGCAATTGGAGATGTACAACTTGCCGATGTGGCAAGTGTTTCATCCAATCATAAATCCGTACAGTTTATAAATGCTAATACCAACCTTGCAGACACATTACGCTTAACGCTGAAAGTGCCTGTTGACAGCATTGAAGACACCTTAAAAACGAAAGTGTACAACCCGATGAATGATGAGATTGTTTATGAAAAAAGAGATGATTTTATTGTCGGTAAAAATGCTGATTCATCTTACCCGTTTGCCGTACAATTACAAACACCAGGAGCTTACAAAATTGATTATTCTTTTACTAGCAAAGCATTAGCTGGTGCAATTAATCACACCTCTTTATTTTCTTACACCAGCAGGCCACGGCAGCAGGAACACCGGGAATATCCTGTAGTAAAAATATGGTGCCGGATGAATCTATGCCATTTGATTTGGCGGATATTAGTTTTGGCGGTTAATTAAATGAACGGCTAATTGCTTACCTCGTTTTACAAATAAGTTTTACAAAGTTTACCTGGATGTGCAGGAATTTCGCAGCAAAACATTTAGGTCAATCTCATAATAGTACTGTACTAAAAGCAAAAGTTACTATCCAGAATATGCATCAATCTTAAACAAATCATAAAGGCTGGTGCTTCAAATTAAATGGTTGCGTAAATATTCTGTTGAAAATAAATTTTGATTGCATGCTGATTTTTTGAAATAAATTGAACTGGTAAAGTATTACATTTACATAAAGCTAAATGACTTAATAGATGATTACCAGTCAACTTGATGATTTGTGTATTTTGGTTGCCGAAAATGATGATGCCCTTGCATTTGAAAAAATATTCAATCTTTTTTACCGAAGATTATTTTTGTTTGCAAAAGCTTTTCTCAAAAGCAGGGAATCAGCAGAGGAGGTATTATCAGATGTTTTTTTAAAACTTTGGCAAAACAGAGACTCGCTACCCGCAATTAAAAATCTAAATTATTATCTTTTTGTTTCCTGCAAACATGCGGCACTGGATTATATCGAAAAAAAAAACAAAGTACCTACCATAAATTTAGATGACTTGGCGGTAGAATTTGGAGAAATAGCATTGAACCCGGAAGAGTTATTTATTTCTACAGAGCTCTTAATGCGAATACAGCAAGCCATTTCAGCGCTTCCCCCTAAATGCAAGCTCATTTTTAGGCTGATAAAGGAAGATGGTCTTAAGTACCGTGAAGTTGCTGAAATGCTCAACCTGTCCGTTAAAACGGTTGAAACGCAAATGTCTTTGGCGTTAAGTAAAATCGGTGGCGAACTCCTCGCAGCAAATGTTTTTCCTCATGCGAACTTATCACGTTTTGGTGATGACCGTCTTGAACAGGAAAAATAATTCCAGATTAAAAAAATATTTATTTTTTCTTAAGGGTATCCTTAAGAAATCTCCGTCTATATCATCTGTATACAAATAATATGGAGCAAAATAGATTTTGGGATTTACTGGCAAAAAAAAAATCGGGGGAGGCTACTCCTGAAGAACAGCTTGAATTGAAACAATATTTCAGCCAGAATCCTGCACTGACAGCCGCTACGAATCAGATCGATATACTGTGGAATAGTAGTTTTAAACCAGATGAGGAAATAAGCAATCAACAAACAGCGCTGGCCTGGAGTAATATTATGCAAAAGATTTCAAACCCTGCACCGGCTGGCTCTGATACTGTAATAACTGAAAAGAAGTCCCTTCGGCCCATTAGGATGTTTTACCGCATAATTGCAGCGGCTTCCATTTTATTTATCCTCATTTCCACAGGATGGTTTTTAATCCTTAATCAAAAAAAAGAACAGCAGGTTAAACAAAATGTTGTATCTACAAAAAACGGTTCTAAATCAAAAATTGAATTACCGGACGGCACAAAGGTATGGTTGAATGCAGGCAGTAAACTGATATATGATGACGACTATGGTAAAGAAAGCCGGAACCTTGAACTGGAAGGAGAGGCGTTCTTTGATGTAGTACACAATAAGAATATGCCTTTGGTAATAAAAACACGGCACATGAATGTAAAAGTGTTAGGTACTGCGTTTAATGTACGTGCATATCCCGGTGATGTAACCTCAGAAGCAGCGCTGATTAGGGGAGCCATTGAAGTATCTTTCCCCGACAGGCCGATGGAAAAGTTACTTTTAAAGCCACAGCAAAAAATTACAATTGTAAACAGGGATGCCATCTTGAATAATCCGTTGGTGGCAACACGATCTAAGGACGCACCGGTTGACCAGGAATCAATTATCCCGGTGATTTCTGTTTCATCGCTAACTTATAATAAAAAAGACAGCGCAGTTATAGAAACTTCCTGGCTGAATAATAAATTAATTTTCAGGAAAAAAGAATTGGGCGAATTGTCAAAAGATATAGAGCGGTGGTTTAACGTGACGGTGTATTTTGAAGATTCGTCTTTAATAGGGAAAAGATTTACAGGTACATTTCACAATGAAAATATCCAGGAGGCGCTGGTTGCTTTACAACTAACTTATCCGTTCCATTTTAGATTTGAAAAAAATAATAATACGGTTTTTATTTACCGCTAATGTGCTATATATTTCTAAACTTAAAAACGATTGCATATGAAATTTACAGTCCCCTAACATTCTATCAATTATAAAAAAAACGGGAAATGCTGACACATTTCCCGAAAGACAGTTAAACAAACAGGCATATGCACAGCCGTCGAAAGTAGTGCTATGTCCTTATCTAACCAACTCAAACTTAAAATTATGAAAAAAAATGAACCGGCAGGCCATTTTTTATTAAAAAAAGCCTTTTGGAAAATTTTTCTGTTTATGAAGCTAACGATCGTTTTTATCATGCTTTTTTCGCTGCAGGTTACTGCAAAAGTGCGTTCCCAAACCAAGGTTACCTTAAAGATGCAACAAGCATCACTAAGCAGTATTTTGCTGGCAATTGAAAAGAAAACGGATTTTCGTTTTTTATTCAGTGACGATTTGATGCCCGATGATAAAAAAATCGATATCAATGTGAAAAATGCATTGGTTACCGAAGTTCTGGACAATTTGTTAAACGAAACAAGATTGGGCTATAAGATTGTTCAGGATAACCTTATCGTGATCACCAACAGCACCGGATTATCCCGGACAGTACAGTTAACAGGAATAGTAACGAATTCGAATGGGGGGCCAATTGCATCTGCGTCTGTATTGGAGAAGGGTACTAATAATGGTACTGCAACGGGGAGCGACGGACGTTTCCAGCTAACAGTGACTTCGTTGAACGCGACTATTGTTATTTCTTTTATCGGCTTTGAGTCGCAGGAGATCCCTTTAAATGGCAATGCAACTATTAGTGTAGAATTAAAAGAAAAAACTTCACAGCTCAATGAAGTGATGGTAGTTGGTTACGGCACCCAGCGAAGAAACGAAGTAACCAATGCCATCACCAATGTAAAAGCCGAAGAATTCAATAAAGGCAATATCAGTAATGTAGCACAACTATTACAAGGTAAGGTAGCAGGCTTATCTATATCCCGCCCTGGCAATGATCCAAACAGCCCTTCTACGCTTCGCCTGCGGGGACTGTCTACACTCGGTTTAAATGCCGGGCCGCTTGTAGTAGTAGATGGGCAAATTGGCGCAGATATAAATACACTTGACCCCAATGACATCCAAAGTATCAACGTATTAAAAGACGGATCAGCCGCTGCCATTTACGGTACCCGCGGATCCGCCGGAGTAATCATCATTACATCAAAATCCGGTTCAGCCGGCGGGCCTTCCCTCTCATACAATGTATCAGGTACCACAGAAAACCCGGCGAGATTTACTGCTCACATGAATGCGGATGAATATCGCAAATTGGGTACAGGTACCGACTATGGTAGTACCACAGACTGGAATAAGGAAATTTCAAGAACGGCTTATTCGTATGTACATAACTTATCGCTTGCGGGCGGAAACAAAGGCACTACCTACAACGCATCGCTTAATTACAGGAATAACCAGGGCGTTGCATTAAAAACAGGCAATCAGCAATTGAACGGTCATTTTAATCTGCGGCACAAGGCTTTAAATGATAAACTGGTGATATCCTTAACATTGAACTCTACCCGTAGACAAGCACAATTTGGAAATGCCGCCGCATTTAAATGGGCTACTATTTACAACCCCACCGCACCTGTGTTTAGTACAGACCCTTTGTATGATTTAGCGGGCGGTGGATACTTTGAATCGGCCGGCACGCTGGACTATTTTAATCCTGTTGCTGCGTTGGTATTAAATACAAATGAAGGCGAAACAGTGCGCAACAATTTTGGAGGAACAGCGGAATATGAAATAATAAAAGGACTCAAGTTTTTGACGAGGTATGCGTATCAAACTTCCGACTATTATGGCTTCAGCTATTCTCCCCGTAATTCTTTTTCACTGGGAGGTTTTCAAAGAAGGGGACTTGCCAATAAAAGGGAGGATAAATCCTTTAATGAACTGTATGAAAATACGCTGACATATGATACCCGTTTTAAAGATATTGAAATCAATTTGCTGGGTGGATACTCCTATCAATCTTTCACCAATAAAGGGTTTAGTGTAAATGCCGGTGATTTTTTGACCGATGAATCCAAAGAAAATATCAATTCCGCCCTTGATTTCAGGAACGGGTTGGCCATATCACAGAGTTATAAAAATGCCAGTAAATTGATCGCATTCTTTGGAAGGTTAAACCTGAATTATAAGAATCTTGTTTTTTTACAGGCAAGTTTGCGGAGAGAGGGATCGTCTATGTTTGGAGTCAACAACCAGTGGGGTAATTTTCCTTCCGTCAGCGCCGGCTTAGACATCAGCCGCCTGGTGGAAATTCCAAAAGTGGATAATTTAAAAGTCAGGGCCAGCTACGGCATTACAGGCGCACTTCCGCCAAGCCCATATTTATCTCTGGAAAGAATTACCAACCAGGGTGGTTCTTATTATGCAGGAAACGGCACCTATTTACAAACCTATGCTACTTTTGTAAATCCAAATCCCGATTTGAAATGGGAACGCAAAGCTGAATTTGATATCGGATTGGATTTTTCCCTTTTTGATAAAAGATTGAATGGTAGTTTTGATTATTATAACCGCAAAACAAAGGACCTTATCTTCAATCTTTTTGTACCCTCACCTCCCAATTTAAATCCTAATACCTGGAAGAATATCGGTGAAATAAAAAACAACGGTATTGAAATAACCCTTGGCTACGATGTTATCAGGAAGAAAAATTTCACCTGGAACACCAGCGCCAATTATTCTACCTATAATATCATTTTGTCTAAGCTGGACGAATCATTGGAAGGATCCTTTGTTGGGGCAAGTACTTTGGGCTCACCGGGTTTTAGTGGATTACAGGTTACCCGTGCAGTTGCTGGACAGCCAATTGGCCTGCTTTGGGGGCTTCGTTATTTGGGTCTTGATGCAAGTGGTAAATACCTCTTTGATGACGGGTCCGGTAAACCCGTTGGTTTCGCCAATGCGAAAGAAATGGTTATTGGCAATGGATTGCCCGATTTTGAATTTGGCTGGAGCAATACTTTCAAATATAAAAATTTTGATCTTAATTTCTTCCTTCGTGGGTCTATCGGCCACGATTTGATAAATACCTATCGGGCATTTTATGAAACACCTACTTTGGTAGGGTACAATATCGTGAATACAAAATATTTTGATCCCGCTTTAAAAGATGGAAAAAAATTCAGTAGCCTGGAAGTAGAAAAAGCAAGCTTTGTTAGACTCGACAACGCTACCCTGGGATATAATTTTGCGCTTCCACAGTCCAAAGCATTCAAAACACTAAGGGTCTATTTTACCGGGCAGAATTTATTCACCATCACAGATTATACGGGTGTTGATCCAGAAGTGAGATACACGGATGTAGATGAAAATGGTAGTACCAATGTGTTGGCGCCGGGTGTTGACAGGCGTGAAACCTGGATATATAGCCGTTCATTTACGCTTGGAATGAATTTCGGGTTTTAGCATTTTAATTTTTTACCATTCAAATTGAACTTATTATGAAATTTATATCCATCACACGGCTTGCATTTCTGCCAATTATATTGCTGGCAGCTTCCTGCACAAAACTGAATGAAAAGGACCTGCTTTTTGACCAGGTAACAACGGATAATTTTTATAAAAACGACGCCGAACTGGCGGCCGCGGTGGGTGCCGCCTATTCACCCATTTACAGTTACAGTAATTTTTTCTTCATACTCAATGAGGCTACTACCGACGAAATGGTGGTGCCTCAGAGAGGCAGCGGTTGGTATGATAATGGCAAATGGGTAAGGTTTGCCGACCATACTTATAGCCGTACTTCTAATAGTACAGATGGTGAAATCAATGATGCATGGACCTGGGCTTTTGGCGGTGTTACCACCTGCAATAAATTGCTGCTGGCCCTGTCTAAAAGCCAGGCACCCATAGCTTTAACCTATGTATCCGAGCTGAAAGCGCTGCGTGCGGTTTATTATTATTGGTTGCTTGATTTATACGGCAATGTTCCTATCGTGACTGATTTTACCAACACCGCACCACCTGCCACCAATACCCGGAAACAGGTATATGATTTTGTCGAGAAGGAATTGCTGGATAATGTAAACAAACTGCCAAAATCCGGGCCGGGCGACGGGCCGAATTATGGGCGGGTAAATTATTATACCGGCATGGCAACATTGGCTAAATTATATTTGAACGCAAAAATTTATACCGGTACTGAACAGTGGCAGAAGGCAAAAGATGCTTGCGATGTCATCATCAATTCCGGAAAATACGCCCTTAACAGCGTCTACATTGATAATTTTAAAAGAAACAATACAGGTTCATCAGAATTTATTTGGGCCATACCTTACGATGCAGTAAAAGGACAGGGGTTCAGCCTGCATGCCAATACATTAAATGGCCTGAGTGCGCAAACCTTTTCACTGGTTGGTGGCGCCTGGAATGGGTTTTCATCCGTTCAGGAATTTTATCAATCATACATTGACCCTTCTCAAAATCCGGGCACACAGGGATCGGTAGTTGGTTTAAGTCCAACGGGCGCACCGGTTCAGGGCACGCTTGATAACAGGCTATCCAATTTCCTCGTAGGGCCTCAATATAAAGCTGATGGTGTTACCCGTTTGTTAGATGGTGCGCCGGAAGCAACAGATCCCGACGGCCCACCACTCACCTTTACGCCCTATATCAATGAAATAGCGCCTAATTGCTGGAATCAGGCTGGGGCACGCATCAGCAAATGGCAATTTTACCAGGGCATGAATTATAACCTTGATAATGATATGGCTATTTTCAGGTATGCCGACATTATTTTAATGAAGGCAGAATGTACCGCCCGGCTAACAAATAACTGGAACGAACCAACTGTGCTTGCAGCCGTAAATAATATCCGGACTTTGCATGGCGGCGCAAATCTTACGCAGTTTGGTTCTCTAACAGCTCAAAGCTTTTTAGCGGAACGTTCCCGTGAAATGGCTTTTGAATCCGTTAAACGACAGGATATGATACGTTTCGGAACATTCAATAGCTCCAGGCGCTATAATGTAGCCGATCCGGGCGACTTTGTAAATATTTTTCCGATACCGGAAATGCAGTTAAATGCAAATCCAAATCTTAAGCAAAACCCGGGGTATTAACTCATCTTTAGCCACAGTAAAACAGTGCAGGTAATATTCCATAGCCCCTGCATTGTTTTATTTGTTTGGGTAGCATTTTTTATACGAAATGGGCTCGTTTTTTATTAACCCCGTGTTGGCTATCAGCCGAAATAGTATTTTGAATTTCTAATATGCGCTTTCAACAATTTAATATGAACGGTTACCAATTTTTAATAGCGGTACTAATATTAAGTTCAGGATGTAAAGGAGACGGTATCAATCAATATAAGCAACTTGTTGACCATCAACTTTCCCGAAACATCCAATTCAATGATCTTTTTTATGGAATAAAATTGGGTATGACAAAAGCAGAATTTTTTACCCATTGCCGCACCATGAATAAGAATGGACTTTTCTTTAACAGCGCCGGTAATACAGCAGTAATATGTCGGTTGGACACCGGATTGAAATCACCCGCTAAAATTAGTTTCTTTCCTGAATTTTTTGAAAGCAGGATGTATAAATTATCTGCTGCTGTCAGTTATGAAAGCTTTGCACCATGGAACAAGTCTTTATTCGCGGATAGTTTAGCGACTAACTTGATGAGGCTATTTCAAGATTGGTACGGAACATCAAATGTGTTACAAATTAGGGATCGTTTAAACGGAACCTCTTATATAAAAATAGATGGAAACAGGAAACTGACCATCCGGAAAAAAGATGAACAGGAGGTAAATGTTGAATTCATTGATTTGCTGGTTGAAAAAAAATCATTACAAACACCCCAATAAATGTAGCATGGTAAAAATATATTGCTTGCCGTTATTGCTATGTTTTTACCTGGTGGGCTGCAAAAATGCAAAAGAAAAGGAAACTGTCACACTTTTTGAACTTGTTCTGCCTACCGCTTCAAATGTGGATTTTATTAACCAGCTTCCTTATGATGAACAATTTAATATTTTCACTTATCGTAATTTTTATAATGGCGGCGGCGTTGCATTGGGAGATATCAACAACGATGGATTGATTGATATTTTTTTTACGGCCAATGTGGGTAAAAATAAGCTATACCTCAACAAAGGGAATTTTGTGTTTGAAGATATTACGGATAAGGCAGGTATCCGGCGAAAAGGCAACCCGATAGGTATCGGGTGGTCTACCGGTGTTAGTATGGCCGATATAAATGGCGACGGACTGCTGGATATTTATATATGCAATAGTGGGGATTTAAAGGATGATGACAAACAAAATGAATTGTACATCAACAACGGGAATGCTACTTTTTCTGAACAAGCCAGCGCTTATGGCATTAATGATAAAGGTTATTCGACCCATGCGTCTTTTTTTGATTTTGATCATGATGGCGACCTGGATTTTTTTTTACTCAACAACTCATTCAAGGCGATCGGTACTTTTAATCTTCAAAATAATGAACGGAATCTGCGGGATTCCATGGGAGGACACAAATTTTTTAGAAATGACGGGGATCATTTTACCGATATCAGTGCAGAGGCAGGTATTTTTGGAAGTATCATCGGATTTGGGTTAGGGGTAACCGCAGGCGATATAAATGGGGATGGTTGGGATGATATTTACGTTTCAAATGATTTTTTTGAACGCGACTACCTGTACATTAATAATGAGAACGGCACTTTTACTGAATCGCTCGAAAAGCAAATGCAAAGTATAAGCAATGCTTCTATGGGCGCCGACATGGCAGATATCAACAATGATGGGCGTCCGGATATTTTTGTTACGGAAATGCTCCCGGAAGAGGAGGATCGGCTTAAAACTAATACCAATTTCGAAAATTGGGATAAATACCAACTGAATTTAAAATACGACTACTATCACCAGTTTTCACGCAACATGCTTCACCTCAATAATGGCAATAACAGCTTCTCCGAAATTGGCCGCCTGGCGGGTGTATGTGCTACCGATTGGAGTTGGGGAGCGTTGATTACCGATCTTGACAATGATGGGATGAAAGATATATACATTTCAAATGGCATCTACCAGGATCTTACCAATGGCGATTATATCCAGTATATATCTAACCGTGAAATAATGAAGAATATTTTGAGCAGCAAGGACAGGAATAAAAAATTAATAGACGCCATGGCTTCTCATCCCATTTCCAATTACGCCTACTGCAATAATGGTGACCTTACCTTTAACAATAAGGCAACCGAATGGGGACTTGCCCAGCCAGGATTCTCCAATGGTGCGGCATACGGCGATCTTGACAATGATGGTGATATGGACCTGGTGGTAAACAATGTTAACATGCCTTCTTTTTTATATCGCAATAATAGCAACTTAATCAATCCCCTCAACAAGTATTTAAAAATCATTTTAAAAGGTACCGGAAAGAATAGCAATGGAATAGGAGCAAGGGTAACGGTCTGGTATAATCACCAATTAGGTTACCAGGAACAGATGCCCATGCGGGGCTTTCAATCCAGTGTCGATGACCGGTTGAATTTTGGATTGGGTAAAACGGAAATGATTGATTCTGTCAATGTGAAATGGACAGACGGGAAAATAAGTCAATTAAAAAATATCCTCCCCAACCAAACCATTATCATCAGGCAGTCAGAAAGTAAAAGCGCACCTTTACTTGGATTGGCAGTAAAACCTACTAAAATATTTACTGAACATACAGCGCTTCCGGGATTGAATTTTGTTCACAAAGAAAATGAGTATTCAGATTTTGATCGGGAGAAATTGATATTTGAAATGTTGTCAACTGCCGGCCCCGCTTTGGATAAAGGCGACGTAAATGGTGATGAATTGGATGACTTGTTTATAGGCGGTGCAAAGGATCAGCCAGGTGGTTTGTATATACAGTTACCTGGTGGTAAATTCCGTAAAAGCAACCAACAACTATTTGAAAAAGATAAAGAAAGCGAAGACACGGATTGCTTGTTTTTTGACGCAGATGGCGATAAAGATCTGGATTTGTATGTTTGCAGCGGCGGCAATGAATTTTCAGGCAACTCAACTGCATTGGCCAACAGGCTTTATCTAAACGATGGCCATGGTAATTTCTCCAAATCGCCGCAGCTATTACCTTCGGCTGTTTTTATGAGTAACTCCTGTGTATCCGCTACAGATTATGATAACGATGGCGACCTTGATTTATTTGTAGGCACAAGGCTTTTGCCGACCGCTTATGGCCAGGATTGTAAAAGCTTTATCCTGGAAAATAACGGCAAGGGGGTATTTAACGATGTTACCATGCAAATTGCACCTGGCCTGCTTCACGCCGGCATGGTTACGGATGGTAAATGGTTCGACTATGACAGGGATGGGAAAACAGACCTCGTCATCGCAGGTGAATATATGCCTGTAAAAATATTTCACAATGAAAGCGGTCATTTAAAAGAAGTAACTATTGATGCAGGGTTAGGTAATTCAAATGGCTGGTGGAATAAAATTATGATCACGGATATTAACAATGACGGCTACCCAGATATTGTGGCGGGTAATCATGGATTGAATTCCCGTTTTAAAGCAAGCGTTAAAAAGCCCTTAAGCATGTACGTGAGTGACTTTGATGGCAACGGTTATATAGAACAGATAGTGGCCACGTACAATGGCGATCGTCAATACCCGATGGCGTTAAGGCATGATCTGGTGAGTGTGCTTCCTTATCTAAAGAAGAAATACCTAACATACGAACAGTATAAAGAGCAATCCGTAAGCGATATTTTTACCCAGCCCCAGTTGCAAAAAGCGCTCAGGTTGGATGCCTTTGAATTAAGGAGCAGCATCATCATGAATAAGGGAAATAACACATTCGCCATGGTCCCCTTGCCAATGGAGGCGCAGTTTTCGCCGGTTTATGCAATTGCAGTGAATGATTATAATCATGATGGTAATTTAGATATATTACTGGGTGGAAATTTATATCAGTGTAAACCGGAGACAGGCATTTACGATGCATCGTACGGGCTTTTATTGAAAGGCGATGGTAAAGGTGGTTTTGCTCCTTTAAAAGACCCGAAAAGCGGGCTACATATAAGGGGAGCGGTAAGGAATATCAGGGAGATAAAAGCAGGTGATAAAAAAATAATCATCATTGGTATGAATAACGATTCTCCAAAGATCCTATCCTATGAATAAGAACAATATTTTTTACGGTTTCTTTTTCATTGGGCCCGCCCTTTGTTTCAACGCCTGTAAAAATAAATCCCGGCCTTTATTTTCAAGCCTGTCATCTTCCCAAACCGGCATAAATTTTATAAACAAGATAGAAGATAATGACACTGTTAACATACTGGAATATTTATATTACTACAATGGGGGCGGGGTGGCACTTGCTGATTTTAATAATGATGGCTTAGCGGATATTTATTTTACTTCCAATCAATTTTCAAACAAACTCTATCTAAATAAAGGAGGGTTTCAGTTTGAAGATATTACAGCCAGGGCAGGTGTAGAAGGGAAAGGGAACTGGAAAACCGGTGTAACCCTGGTTGATATTAATAATGATGGTTTCCTGGATATATATGTTTCCGAAGTGAGTAATTATCTTTCCTACAAGGGAAGAAATGAGCTGTTTATAAACAACGGCGATTTAACCTTTTCTGAAAAGGCAAAAGAATATGGATTGGATGTAACAGGTTTTAATACACAGGCCGTTTTTTTTGATTTTGACCACGATATGGACCTGGATATGTTCCTGGTGAATCATTCCGTTCACTCCAATGAGGCCTTTGGTGATACCGCAATAAGAAGTGTTCACAGTGAAGTAAGCGGAGATAAATTATTCAGAAATGATAGCATTAACGGGGCGATTAAATTCACCGAAGTTACCAGGCAGGCAGGCATTTACAGCAGTGTTGTGGGGTATGGATTAAACGTGGCAGCAGGTGACCTTAACAACGATGGATGGGATGATATTTATGTAAGCAATGATTTCCATGAGAACGATTATTATTACCTCAACAACCGGGATGGAACATTTAAAGAAATGAATGCGGAAGCCTTTGGCCATGAAAGCCGCTTTTCCATGGGCAGCGATATTGCGGATATGAATAATGATGGTTGGTTGGATATCATTACAATGGATATGCTTGCGCAAAATGAAAAAATTCTCAAATCTTCAGCAGGAGATGATCCGTACGACATTTTTAATTTAAAATATACAATTGGCTATCATTACCAGTATTCCAAAAACTGCCTGCAGTTGAATAATGGCAATGGTAAAAGTTTTAGTGATATTGCTTTGTATGCAGGAATCGCCGCAACTGACTGGAGCTGGTCGCCCCTTGCCGCTGATTTTGATAATGACGGCATTAAAGATTTGTTTGTTTCCAATGGCATTGTAAGAAGGCCCAACGACCTGGATTTTTTAAAATTTAATGCGGCCATCAACCATAATAAAAACAAATTACCGGATTTGAGCATCATCCATAAAATGCCTCCGGGTAAAATAAGTAATTATATTTTTCAGGGAAATGATCGTTTACAATTCACCGATCAAACGATTGCGTGGGGATTTGAGCAGGCCACTTTTTCAAACGGTGCAGCTTACGCTGATCTTGATAATGATGGCGACCTGGATGTAGTTTGTAATAATATAAATGATAAAGCCGGCATTTACCGCAATAATACCGCCCGGCAACCAGGCAACCATTCGCTGCAAATTCAACTAAAGGGAGCCAAACCAAATGCACAAGGTATTGGAACAAAAGTAACAGCCTGGACAACGCAGGGGTATCAGTACAATTATTTAACTGCCACACATGGTTTTGAAAGCAGTGCATTGCAATACCTGCATTTTGGTACCGGAGCTGATTCCGTGGTTGAAAAAATAGAAGTGCTGTGGCCCGATGGCCGCTCACAAATTTTAAAGAATGTACCTACCGGTAAATTGCTGGTTGTATATCAACAGCATTCCCAACTGCCTTTAAATAAGTCTGCACAGGATTATAAAAAAACAATATTTACCGATATCACCCATGCGATTGATCTTCCTTTTATCCACAAGGAAAATGAATTCAATGATTTCAGCAGTCAGTCCTTTATCCCACACATGATATCTACCCAGGGCCCAAAACTGGCAACGGGCGATATCAACGGCGATGGGTTGGACGATTTTTTTATATGTGGTGCAAAGGGCCACCCTGGCGCAATCTTCCTGCAAACGACAGTTGGGAAATTTATGTCAACCAATAAAAAGGTACTGTCTGGGGATGCAATGTGTGAAGACGTGAATGCGCTGTTTTTTGATGCAGATGGTGATAAAGATCTTGATCTGTATGTTGTAGTTGGCGGCAATGAAACCAATACAGAAAAGCCAGCTACGCTCGACAGGCTATATATCAATGACGGCAAGGGGAATTTTTCCAAATCAACCTTGTTGCCGGAAATACCTGGCAACAAGTCGGTAGCTGTTGCTGCCGATTTTGACCACGACGGCGACGAAGATCTTTTTATCGGGGGAAGAGTGGTGGCTGGTAAATATGGCGAAATACCCACTTCGTACCTGTTGCTAAATATGGGAAAAGGAAAATTTACAATTGCAGGTAATTCCATTGCGCCGGGTTTACAAAGTACCGGTATGGTAACGGATGCTGCATGGCTGGATATCAATAATGATGGATGGGATGACCTTGTTGTAGTAGGCGAATGGATGGCGGTAACAGTTTTTATAAACAGGAATGGTATGTTGCATAATGAAACGACCGCTTTTGGATTGGCAAACAGTACGGGGCTTTGGAGCAGCTTTCATTTTGCTGATGTAAATGGCGACGGGTTAACCGATCTGATGGTTGGTAATTGGGGTACCAATAGCAAATTAAAAGCGGATGCTCAAAATCCGTTACGCCTATATTTATTTGACTACGATGGCAACGGAACCAACGAATTGTTGTTGGCGTATAAGCGTGATGGTGATTATTATTCTTTTTTGGGGAAGGAGGAGTTGGAAAAAAATATCCCGCTCATTAAAAAGAAATATTTGCAATATGGAGACTTTGCCGGAAGGCCTGTTAGCGAGATTTTTGGAGAGATATTATTAAAGGCAAAAAAGCTGGAAGCACGAAACCTGTCAACAACAGTTTTTATAAATCACGGAAAAACTTTTGTTGCTGAAAACAGGTTGCCTTACCAGGTGCAGTTTGCACCGGTATTTGGTATGCTTACAGATGATTTCAACAAGGATGGGAAACTGGATTGTATTACCGGCGGCAACTTCTATGGTGTGTTGCCTTTTGAAGGCCGTTACGACGCAGCTCATCCCAATCTTTTTTTTGGAAGTGTGAAAGGTACTTTTACAATGCAACAGGCTTTCGACCAAAATCTTGATATAAGGGGAGAAATACGGGACATAAAAAAAATAAGGCTATCGGGCGGGCGATCCTGTTTAATCATTACCCGCAATAATGATAAGCCGGTTTTCCTTGCTTATTAATTTTTTTGTAAGGCATTAGAAAAACCAATAAACAGACATGCTTCAATAATAAATTATGATTCGAAACATTTTAATGATTGTATGTTTTGCGATGAGCACTACGCTACATTCGCAAATCGCATCAAAGCAATACATTGACCTGCAAAAGAAAATCGCCACCGGGTGGAATACCTGGAGCTATGGCAGTATGCTCAACCATGTATTATTACCGGAAGGACTAAGTTTGAAAGTGAACCTGAGGCATGCTGGTATTGGAACGCCCTACGATCCTAATTATTTCATGAATGAAATAACGGTGGATAAAACAGGAATGGTTCGTCCCATTGCACATACTTTTTACGGCGCTTATACCGAACTAATCATTGACAACTGGTATGGCAATTCCATACGGGTACAAACGGCTTCAACGGGAAAGGATATTGTTATACTGGTAACACCTATCAAATATTCTGCTAACGTGCAATACTATGTAGAATTGGAAACAGGCTTTTTGTGGAACCGTCCTGGAACACTCAGGCGAAGCGGTGAAACGGTTTTGGCCGCTTGTGGTGCTCAACAATATATTATCCGGTCAACCGGCAATGTAGCGGAAACTTATCATCCTTACAGCACTCCTTATCTTGCCATAAAAGGAGATACTGCCATTGGGTTTTATACCGGCAATAAAAAATCATTGGCGGCAGTACAAGCCACTATTGCAGCAGCTAAAAATGCCTATAATAATTATGCAGGGAAGTATGGGGATAAAGCCGAAGCATTCCAGGGCATACAAAGTGTACTGGGTTGGAATACGCTTTACGATGCAGGAAAGAACCGTGTAATTACACCTGTTACCCGGGGCTGGAATGAAGCGTGGCAAGGCTATGTATTATTTGAATGGGATACTTATTTTGCTTCTTTATTGTTTGCACTTGATAACAAAGATTTAGCTTATAGCAATGCAATAGCCGTTACCAGTGGAATTAATAAACTGGGTGCCGTAGGGTTTACCCAAATGCCGGGGGGAAGAGTATCCGACCAGTCGCAACCACCAGTGGGTAGCGCCATTTGCTGGATGATTTATGAAAAATACCGGGAAAAATGGTTCCTGGAAGAAGTGTATCATAACCTCTTAAGCTGGAACCGATGGTGGATAAAGGAACGAAACAATAAAGGCTTTCTAACCTGGGGCGTGCCCTGGAAAGGGGTACCGTTAAACGCTATCCTTGAATCAGGCTTAGACAATTCCCCGATGTACGAGGGGACTGCCTTACAACAGGTGGGCAATAACTGGCTGCTAAATATTGCTGATGTTGGTTTAAACAGTTTGTATGTGGCAGATTGTAAAGCGCTTGCAAAAATGGCAAAAGCATTGGGCAAAACGAGTGATGAAAAAGAGTTGATGCAACGGGCGGTTTTGTTTACAAATAAAACAAAGGAACTGTGGAGCGATTCCACCGGGCTCTGCCTCAACCGCAACCTTGATAACGGTGCAAAGAGTTACCGACTGAGTCCTACTTTATTTTACCCGATGATGGCTGGTATTCCATCACAGGCAGAGGGGCAACGCATGATCAAAGAACACCTCTATAATCCTACCGAATTTTACGGTGAATATATTATCCCATCCTGCGCTATGAATGATACAAGTTTTAACAACGATTACTGGCGGGGAAGTATCTGGGGGCCAATGAATTTCCTCGTCTATCTCGGCTTAAGGGATTACGATAAAAAAGCCGCAGCGGAACTGGCGGAAAAATCTTACGCATTATTCATCAAAGCATGGCAGGATCATCATTATGTTTTTGAAAACATCAATTCTATAAAAGGGGTAATCAGTAAAGAAGATCAATTGAATTGTGATCCTTACTACCACTGGGGTGCATTGATGGGCATCATGCAATTTATGGAAGAGAAAAAATTTTAAAATCAAAATATACAAATGAAACACCTATCATTTTTACCTGTTGCATTGCAAAAAGTCGCAACAGCGAGTGGTCGGTGGGGACACTGGCCACGGCCCAGCCTCGGTCGTTGTCCCCACCGACCGAAATCAGGAACGACAATTTGGAATGCACCTCTTTTCCTTTTTTTTGTGATTGTTTTCAGTGGATGTTCAAACAAAAATGTTTCATCTTCCCCATGGTCAATCATGCTTCATCAACCCGGCAAAAAGGCGGTTGAAATTATCCAACTGCCTGCTGACTTAAATAAACCATTTTCTTACAAAATAGATAAAGACAGTCTGCACCTTGAGTTTTCTTTGGAACCAACCAATAGCTATACCGTTTTTAAAGCCGTTGCCAGTAGGAAAAATGGCCAGTCAAATGTCTATTTTACTTTAAGTAATAATTATGCAGGCGCTACTCCTTATAATTTCGATGGCGAAGTAAAAAGCCCTGAAATATTCCGGCAAAGCAGGCACGATACTAATGCCTGGGTGGTAAAAGGAATAGCTGAACAGGCCGTACCTGTAATTGCATTCAAATCGGATACAGGCTTTACGGTAGCATTAAACGGCTCACCCGCTTTGTATGAAAATTTTACCAGCCAGGCGTTTTATACCAATGAAAAAATGGCCAGGCTTTCCTCGGGAGATAATGGAGAAAGTCCGGGCTTGAAACCCGACACGGCTAAAACCTTGAAGATGGATTACAATGCTGACAAAACCCAGGTTTTTGCGCCGGGGAAAGTGCTTGCATGGTACCATGTGGTTACTTCCAACAAACCACATTTGTTTGAAGGGATTATTTTCAGCAGTAAAGCAAATAACCTGCAATTATTAAGGAAGGACATCAACCAATATGCCGCAGATCATTTTTCCAATGGTAAATACAAGGATTATTTTGGTGCTGTTTCCTTCACCACGGCCTACATGAATTTACGTATAAATGAAACCGGGAAAAGTAAATACTGGGTAGTACCATCCGTTGAATATAACAATACCCAATATTGCAGGGATGCCTTTTGGATTGCCAATATGTTGCCGCCGGAGATATCTTCGGATTGTCTTAAAAATGAACTGGACTCTGTAAATCTGTATGCGGAATATCCCCTGATCACCATTGTATGGGCTTACAAAGCCTGGAAAGAAAAGAAGGCCGTAGACCTGGCAAAAGTGCAGCAATATGTACATGCGGTTGACCTCCATTCGAAGAATAATTATTACTATAGTTACAATGATTATGATGGACGGCTCGATTTTCAATACTGGAATGATTTGATAGCCTTTGACACCACAGATGTGGTAACCTACAACCAGGGCTTGTATGCTTTGGCGATACTTGCCGCAAAAGAAATGGGACTGAAAACTGTTTCAGATCCTGGCAAAGCCTTACGCAATTACCAGTTGATGTATAATAACGAACTGGGATTTTATCCCATCAGTAAAAAGAAAAATTTAATCATGGGGCCAGATCCGCTTGTTCCGGATTTATTATCCCAATTATATTTCAATAAACAAATGCTGGATACAAAATCGGTTACCAGCCATTATAACAGGATGGTAAAATTTTCCAAAACGAATTTTGGCTTTAAGGTGGTTAGCTTACCCACCGGTGAGTTCCTGCCGGATAGTATGTATGATGTAAAAAATTACCAGTCGCAGGTAACCCGTGCCAAAATGCCGGACGGTCAGTATTGCAAGGGTGGTTCCTATTTTTTGTACGACAATCTTTTTTTAATTGATGCTTACCTTCACGGAATAAAAGATGCAGCTGATGAATTATCGTGGAGGGTTTGCCTGGACTTTGGCATGGGGGCCACCACGTACGAATGTTTAAATACAATAACAGGTGAACCCTGGAAACCCAATATGGGTTGGAATGTAGCTATTTATTCCATCTGGAGAAAGTTGGTGGATGAGGGAAAAGCAGACGGGGAGTTATTTAAGGATATTGATAGCATTTTAATAAAAAAATAATTTTTAAAGCACATTAAATCATATGAAAAAAATCATCGTTATTTTAACGGGCTACACATTGTTTCTTTTTAATACAACAGCCCTGGCACAGAAGAAATTTGACTATCCGTTTCAAAATCCAACACTTACAGTTGATGAACGGGTACTGGATGTTATTTCGAGAATGACCTTGCAGGAAAAATTTTCACAATTGTTTGAACAGGCTGTTGCTATCGACCGGTTGGGCATACCTGCCTACACCTGGTGGAATGAAGCCTTGCATGGTGTAGCAAGGGCAGGCAGGGCAACTGTTTTTCCGCAGGCCATTGGAATGGCAGCTACCTTCGATGAAAATTTAATGTTGCGTATAGGCACCGCTATATCGGATGAGGGAAGGGCAAAACATAATTTTTTCTTACACAATAATGTACGCAGTATTTACACCGGCCTAACATTCTGGTCGCCTAACATTAATATTTTCAGGGATCCCCGCTGGGGAAGGGGACAGGAAACTTATGGTGAAGATCCCTTGCTTACTGGGCAGCTTGCTGTTCAGTTTATAAAAGGTTTGCAGGGAAACGATCCCAAATATTTTAAAACGATTGCTACTGCCAAGCATTATGCCGTTCACAGCGGGCCGGAATTTTCGAGGCATGTGGATAACATATTTGTAAATGACCGGGATTTATATGATACTTACCTGCCTGCATTCAAAGCTGCCATTCAACAGGGAAATGTACAATCTGTGATGTGTGCTTACAACAGGTTTCGGGATAAACCCTGTTGTGGCTCGGATCTGTTATTAAGTAATATTTTAAGAAACCGGTTCGGCTTTTCAGGTTATGTTGTTTCAGACTGCGGGGCCATATCGGATTTCTATACAAAAAATGCGCATCATGTGGTTGAAACACCTTCACAGGCTATTGGCTGGTCGCTGGCCAGTGGTACAGATTTAAACTGTGAGGAAAGCAAAGCATTCCTCCAGGATAAATTTGACTCCGCTGTAAATGCGGGCGTCATCAATGAAAAAGATATCAATATCTCACTTAGCCGTTTATTCAGGGCCAGGTTTATGTTGGGCCTGTTTGATCCGGAGGAGCAGGTGCCTTTTGCAAAAATTTCAATGAGTGTGGTGGGTGATGAAAAGCACTTGCAGTTGTCCCTGGAAGCCGCAGAAAAATCATTGGTATTGCTAAAAAACAATGGAATACTTCCACTTAAGAATGTAAAGAAAATAGCGCTTATTGGCCCCAATGCGGATAATGAAAGCATGCAGCTCGGAAACTATAACGGACAGCCTATAAAGCCGGTTACTGTATTAAAAGCACTACAAAATAAATTAGGAAAAACCAATGTAATATATACGCCGGGTTGTGCAATGGTACCCGGTGTATTTACCAACCTATCGGTAATAAATTACGCCAATTTATTTCACATGGAAAATGGGAAGCTAAAAAATGGATTAAAGGCAGAATATTTTTCAAACGACAGTTTAGCGGGAAAAGCTGATATCACAAGGATTGACAGTAGCATCAGTTTTTATTGGTTAAAATCACCCATTCATCAACTGGTGGAAGAAACATTTTCTGCCCGCTGGTCTGGTGTGCTAATACCAACGGAATCGGGAAAATATTTATTTGGCGGGAATTTGCAGCTTACCATAAACAAACAACCTGTACCGGTAGAAGGTATAGCTCTCGAAAAAGGGAAACAATACCAGTTGGAAGCAAAGCTGGTGGTAGCGCCGTTTTGGTGGGCCAATACCATTGAGCCTACCGCCACTTTATCCTGGGTCAATACCACCATCGATTACAGTACACAGGCATTGAAAGCCGCAGCTCAGTCAGATGTAATCATTTTTTGCGGTGGTATTTCACCAAACCTGGAAGGAGAAGAAATGCCCCTTGAAACGGATGGCTTTTCCCATGGCGACCGCACCCATATCAACTTGCCCGGCATACAGGAAGAGTTATTAAAGGAACTTCAAAAAACAGGCAAGCCGATTGTGTACATCAACTTCAGTGGAAGCGCCATCGCATTGAATTGGGAAGCCGCAAACCTGCCTGCCATCGTTCAGGCATTTTATCCGGGCGAAGCAAGTGGCACTGCTATTACTCGATTGTTGTTTGGCCAAATCAATCCTTCCGGAAGATTACCGGTAACCTTTTATAAATCGGTCAAGGACCTGCCGGATTTTAAAGACTATAAAATGGAGGGAAGGACCTATCGCTATTTTAGAGGAATGCCCTTGTATGAATTTGGATTTGGTTTAAGCTATACAACTTTTAAATACAACAATCTGAAACTACCTGAATCGATACCAACAGGCTCGGATGTTAAACTGGTAGTAGAAGTAACAAATACCGGTAAAATGGCAGGAGAAGAAGTGGTGCAGGTGTATACCAGCCATCCTGGTGAGTTGAAATATGCTCCAATCCGTACGCTCGTTTCATTTAAAAGGGTTTTTCTAAAAGCCGGTGAAACAAAAGCAGTAGAGATAACCATTAAAGCAGCACAGCTCGCTATCACGGATGATAGTTTCAACCAGGTAGTTAAAGCGGGTAAAATAATGATTTCCGCAGGCGGCAAACAACCAGATAAAGCTGGTATTGAATCCGGGGCTATTGTGGAAGCTGCGGTTACGCTTGCCGGAAAAGATTTTCAAACAGATAAATAAGCATTTCAATTTTCATTGGGACAGATTTTTGACAAAGCAACGCTTTTACCGATTTTTTAGAATAATAATATGCTCAATAAAAAACGAACCGGCGGTTGCATCATAGCGTTATCACTTTTATTTGCCCAATCAATCGCACAGGTCAACGGCAACATCATCAATTTTGATAACAACTGGCGTTTTCATTTAGGTGCAATGCAAGGTGCAGAAATGCCCCAGGCAGATGATATAAAATGGCGGCAGCTAAACCTTCCGCACGACTGGAGTATTGAGGATTTGCCCGGCAAAAATTCTCCCTTTCTTTCCACTGCTATTAGCCAGGTTAATGGAGGTTTTACGGTTGGGGGCACAGCCTGGTACCGTAAAACTTTTGATGTGCCTGTTACTGATAAAGGTAAAAAACTGCTTATCCAATTTGATGGTGTGTACATGAACGTTGATGTATATGTAAATGGTAAACCTGTGGGTAATCATCCCTACGGTTATACCAGCTTTTATTATGACATTACGCCACAAATAAAATTTGGTGAAAAAAATGTTATTGCAGTTGAAGTTAAAAATGAAGGGCAAAACTCCCGCTGGTATTCGGGTTCAGGTATTTATAGACATGTTTGGCTAAAAACAATATACCCGGTTCATATTACTCAATGGGGTACAGCTGTCAGCACTCCTTCGGTAAATAAATTGGCAGCATCAATCGCCGTTAAAACACAGGTAGAAAATGAAACTTCCGTTGCAGCAAATATCAGTTTAGTTACCCGCTTTTTAAATAGCGATGGAATAGAAGTTGGTAAAACAGAAACTACCTGCACATTAAATGCAGGAGAAAAAAAATGGGTAGATGCTGGTGCAGTAATAAAAAATCCGCAGTTATGGAGTTGTGATAACCCTGGATTGTATACAGCGATCACATCCATTTACCATGATGGAAAAACAGTGTATAGCGAAGTAAATACTTTTGGTATCCGTACCATTTCTTTTAGTATTGATAAAGGTTTTCAATTAAACGGCATAACACTTAAATTAAAAGGTGGCTGTGTTCACAGCGACAATGGGCCACTTGGTTCCAAAGCTTTTGACCGTGCAGAAGAACGAAAAGTAGAGATTCTGAAAGGCAGTGGTTTTAATGCTCTCCGATGTAGCCACAACCCACCAAGCCCTGCTTTTTTAAATGCCTGCGACAAGCTTGGGATGCTGGTAATTAATGAAGCTTTCGATATGTGGACAATAGCAAAAAACCCTTACGATTATCATTTATATTTTAAAGACTGGTGGCAAAGAGATATAGAAAGTATGGTATTAAGAGACCGTAACCATCCCTGTATTATCATGTGGAGTATTGGAAATGAAATACCTGAAAGAGGCACAACTGCAGGGGTAGAAACAGCAAAGCAATTGGTAGATTACATAAAAAGTATTGACACCACCCGTGCTATAACTGCAGCAGTAAACGGTCCGGGCACCGATAAAGACCCTTACTTTGAAACGCTTGATGTTGCGGGATACAACTATGCCATTGAAGGTAATCATGTACAGGAAAATACTTTTATGCAAGATCATAAGCGTAAGCCGGAAAGAATCATGTATTGTTCAGAGTCTTTTCCATTGGAAGCATTTGACAGCTGGATGGCGGTAGAAGATAACCCCTATGTGATAGGCGATTTTGTTTGGACTGCTACCGACTATATTGGAGAGGCCAGCATTGGTTGGTTAGGTTATTTTCAAAAGGCTAATTTTTACCCCTGGAACCTTGCATTTTGCGGCGATATTGATATCTGCGGATGGAAAAGGCCACAATCTTTTTACAGGGATGCTCTGTGGATGACCAATCAATTGTCGCTCTTTGTAAAACCACCTCAACCATCTTTTGCACTAAATCCCAACAAAGAAGCCTGGAGTAAATGGAATTGGCTGGATGCAGTGATAGACTGGAACTGGAAAGGGAGTGAAAATAAACTGCTGGAAGTAAGTGCATATTCTTCCTGCGAAGCAGCAGAACTTTTTTTAAACGGAAAATCGTTGGGTAAAAAACCGACCAACCGCTCTACCCAATTTAAAGCTATTTGGAATGTACCTTATAATGCAGGTGAATTAAAAGTGATTGGTTACAATGGTAATACAATAGTAAACACAGCTTCCATTTTTACAGCAGAAAACCCAACACAAATAAAATTAGGTGCCGATAGAAATAGTATAAATGCAGATGGCCAGGATCTTAGTTATCTAACCATTGAATTGGTCGATAATAAAGGAAATAGAAATCCGAAAGCTGACAACGAATTGAATTTTAGTATTACCGGGCCAGGGGTAATTGAAGCCGTTGGTAATGCCAACCCCATGAGCCTGGAAAGTTTCCAGTCACTAAAGCGAAAAGCCTGGCAGGGCAGGTGTATGGTTATAATAAGGTCAACAGGAGAACCGGGAAAGATCGTTTTAAATGCAGTTGGCAACGGTTTAAAAAAAGCGGCCATTGAATTCAGTGCTTCAAAAAAGTAAATATCAATCCAGCATCAAAAACTAAAATCGGATTAGGCGCACATATAATCACCAGTGCGATATACTTTAGCCACAAGAGATGGGAGTAAAATAATTAAATCTGTCGCTCAATATACGGAGGCAATATTTACCGCACCACATGCAATGGAAGTAAGTGTAATGATGGAAACAAAAAACCTACGTGGCAGATTAGGAGGAATGGTTAGTGTGGAGCCTTTAGGATGAAAGGTTTTAGCAGCTTAAACCGGGACCTGCCTCCGGTACCCCAACGGACTTTTATTGTGCAGCTTCTTAAAAAGCCGGTTAAAGTTCGACAGGTTTTTAAAGCCCGTTTCATAACAGAGATCCAGTGTAGGATGGTCCGTTTCTTTCAGTAGTTTGCAGGCTTCATTTAACCGCATCTCAATTATAAAACCGAGGAAAGACTTTTGTGTTCTAGATTTGAAATACCGGCAAAATGCAGATTCGGAAAGATTCATCAAAGCTGCGGCATCTCGAATGGTAATGTCTTCTTTGTAACTGGCTACTGCGTATTCCAGCACCTTGTGCATTTTCAAGCTATCACTCAAATTAATATCACTGATGGTATTTACAGAAAGTGGTTGCAGTTCATTAAATGCCGCCAGTATCCCAAATATTTCAAGGAGGTGTTTTAATTTTGTTGTTGTACCGGCCTCCAACATTTCGAGCAATATTGCTTTTTTTTGTTGGTTTCACCCGCTATCATAAGGCCATTTAAAGAGAGCAAAAGTATGTGTCGCATCCCGGTCATTTCGGGACAATAAAAAAAATGCCTGCCTAAAAAATCTTCCAGAAACTGTATTACAACCGAGCTTGATTTGATGGTTGCCCCCTGTTGATAAAAGGATTGATCGGCTATGAAAAGATGTGGCACATTCTTCCCAATAAAAGCCATTTCTCCCGGTTGGTATTCCATAAAACTATTGCCGATAAACCTTTTACCAAAGCCTGCTTCACAATATACCTGTTCATGTTTTTCGTGAAAATGCAAGGGTGTTTCAAAGTAGGGTGAGGTATAGCGGTTCACCATAAATGAACTGCCTTATGCAGGGGGCAATTTTTTGCATAGACTATTTTTATTTATTTGCATACTCGTCAAATTAGTATCATTGAATGTTGAATTGATGTGGCTTGGTAAAAGATAATAGGCTATTTTGCACTATAATTTTTAGTTTATTTATCCAAACGATTTTATCCTGACTTACTAATGTTACTCCAACAAAAAACTTTAAAAATCATTGGTGGCCATACCGGCCCCGGTTACCTGCTCATTAACTTTATAGAGGAGATCAACAACAGGAATCTGCATCATTTCCCTGGTAAACTTTTTTTAGAAAATCCTGCCGGGATATATAGTTTTGACCTTGATATTTTATCACCACAAAAAAAGCACATCAATGCAACCCATTCCAATTAAAACCACCGTTGTAGGCTCATGGCCATTTCCCGGCTGGCTCGGATTTGTAGTAGATAACCTGGAAAAATTAGGCCCGGCGGACATCAATGAAATGATTGAAGACGCAGTGGTAAATGCTATTCATGACCAGGTGTCAGCAGGCCTGGATGTGATATCAGACGGTGAACAAACAAGGCTTGATTTCAACCTGTCTTTTTACGGATTTCTAAAAGGCATTGTGCCCAATCACCAGGAAACAAGAAAGTTTGGTCCACCCGCCCATGACCAGCGTGGTAAGCATTCCATTGTTGAAGCCATCACGGCACCAAAGGGTTTGGGCGTTGTGGAAGAGTACAAAAGATTAAAACGGCTTGCTCCAAACGGGCAACTATTGAAGGTGTCAATACCGGGCCCTTACACACTTTCCGGGCGGCTATTGCCAGGTGAAATATACAAAGACCGCTGGGACATAACGGAAGCCCTGTTGCCTCTTATTACTAAGGAACTGGAAGACCTGGTTGCAGCAGGCGTGCCGGAAATTTGTATTGATGAACCCTCCATGTCTTGCTATGCATACAGGGAGGATACGAAGCGATTTGTAGATATTTTTAACAGGACAGTAAAAAATATTGTCGGCAAAACAAGGATCGGCACACATCTTTGTTTTGGAAATTACAAAGGGAGGTCTGTTGGTAAAAAAACGATTGCACCTATGCTGCCCGATTTTTTGGATCTGAATGTAGATGAATTACACTCCGAGATGACCATTCTGAATTTTGCTGAAATTCACTTGCTGGAGCGCTTTGCCGAGAAAATGGATGTAGCCGTAGGTGTGATTGATGTGAAGAGTTATTATATAGAAACGGTGGAAGATATCCGGGAAAGAATTTCCAAATGCCTGCAATATATCCCGACCGAAAAGCTGGCAGTGGCTTCGGATTGTGGTATGTCGCAAACGGCTCGATGGGCCACTAAGCAAAAGATTGCCAACATGTGCGAGGCAGCCAAATCAATGCGATAAATCAATGAAGCTAATCCAGCCGATACAAAAAGATGCACAACTGCTAAATGACATCCGATCATTCAACAGCGATACCGAATTTAAAATATGGTGGTTGGGGCAGAGCGGTTTTCTTTTAAAATGGAACAAAAAATGTTTGTTGTTCGATCCCTATCTTTCTGATTCGCTCAGCATTAAATACCTGCATACAGATAAGCCACATACGAGGATGAGTGAGTTGGTAATCAATCCATCAACGCTGGATTGTATCGACGTCGTTACATCCAGTCACAACCATACCGATCACCTTGACGCTGACACCCTGGTTCCGATATTAAAAAATAACCAGGGAGTAAAGTTCATCATTCCCGAAGCCAACCGGGCTTTTGTTGTGCAACGGGTGCAATGTGATAAAGGATTTCCGGTGGGATTAAATGAGGGCACCAGCATTGAAGTGGCGGGCTTTCTAATTACAGGAGTGCCGTCAGCCCACAATACCGTAGAGCGAAATGAGCGGGGCGAATGTAAATTCATGGGGTATATTGTGCAATTCGGGAATTACTCGGTTTACCATTCAGGCGATACCATTTTGTTTGATGGACTGACTGAAATTTTAAGTCCTTTCGAGGTAGATATTGCGTTACTACCCATCAATGGCAACAAGCCGGAAAGAAGGGTAGCAGGTAATTTGGATCCAAGGGAAGCAGCCACCTTAGGCAGGGCTATCGGAGCGAAACTGGTGATTCCGCATCACTATGATCTTTTTGAATTCAATACAGAAGATCCTGCCCAATTCGAAGCAGCATGCAGGGAACAAGGCGTTTCATATAAAGTATTAAAATTAGGGGCGGGGCTCGTTTACCGGAAAGAGTCAACTGTTTTTTAGCAAGCAGCGTTGAAAATGAAAAGAGAAAAATTTAATGAATAAATGTGATTACTGTGCGACAGTCGGGGAGAAGATTGACCTCCATGATCGTTTATCATTTTTTAATTATCCGGTGCACACAACGAGGAACAAAACCGGATGTCTCTAAAATGAAATGGCTGCAGCATCCATTGGTTTGGCGCTTTCATTAAAGCAAATTACCAATGCTACCTCAATGAACCTTGATAGATGCCATTGTACAACGAATGACGGGGTGCATCAAAAATTGTCGCTTTCGATTTCGATCGGTGGGGACACCGACCGGGGCCGGGCCGTGTTTGGTGTCCCCACCAACCACTAATAGCTGCAACAATTTGAAATGCACCCGAGTGACAGCTTCATAAAAATTTGATCAATATTTTATATCTTGTTCACCATATCAATATTTTTAACTCACAACGATTGAATTATGAAAATTGCCATGTTAGGCTCCGGCTTTATCGCCCGCTTTTATGCTGAATCACTTCATGCACAAAGAAGAAAGGATGTTGTTTATTCTGTGTACTCCCGAAACATCGACCATGCAAAACGGTTTGCAGAAGATTTTCAATTAACTCATTTTACAGATGACATGGAAGCGGCCATTAACCACCCCGAAGTGGATGTGGTGCTGATCTCTTTACCAAATCATTTGCATGAACCTGCAGTAGCCGCCTGTGCAAAATACAAAAAACATGTATTGTGCACCAAGCCCCTTGGACGCACAGCCGCTGAAGCAAAGCGAATGTTGCAACTGGTGGAAGCCGCCGGCATATTTGGGGGCTACATGGAAGATCTTTGTTACACACCTAAGTTTTTAAAATCAGTCAAAAGTATTCAGCAGGGGAGTATAGGAAGGGTGCTGTGGACTAAGTCGAGGGAAACACACCCCGGGCCGCACAGCGACTGGTTTTGGGATAAAGAAAAATCAGGCGGTGGCGCCATCATCGACCTGGCTTGTCATTGCGTCGAGATTAGCCGGAACTTTATTGGTAAATCGGTAAGGCCGGTTGAAGTGATGTGCTGGTCCGCCACCCAGGTGCATCCAATCGAAGCGGAGGACCATGCCATTGGTTTGGTGAAATATGCCAATGGCGCCATCGGTCAGTTTGAAGTAAGCTGGACATTCAGGGGTGGTATGGATTTACGGGATGAAGTGATGGGTACGGAAGGCACCATCTGGATCAATAACTTTTTACGCACCGGTTTTGAAATGTTCAGCACCGGTAAAGGCACCGGCTATGTAGCCGAGAAGGCAGAGATAAACAGCGGGTGGCTTTTCCCGGTGGGAGACGAGAGCCATGAACTGGGCTATCCCAATATGTTCACCGATATGTTTGAAGCCATTGAAACAAACCGTCCGCCATTGGAATCATTTTATGATGGCTATGTAGTGAATGCCATACTGGATGCAGCATTGTTATCTGCAAAATCAAAACAATGGGAACCCATACAACTCGACATCTGGCGTGGAGAAACAACCGTAGCTGAGGAAAATTCATTCACTGATTATGACGAGGAATATTACCTCATCAAAGAAGAGGTATTGCCCAATGGAGATCAAAAACTGATATTGAAAAACAAGCTAACCGGTGAAGTAATTCAAAAAAATAAATAAGGTTTTACATGGGACAAATCAACGATTCAACAGGGGCGCCAAATATCGCTACGAAAGGCAAAGCAGCCAACCCTATGATGCAATTGTAATTGGTTTCGGCATCAGCGGTGGTTAAGCTGCCAAAGCCTTTTGTGAAAAAGCATTAGAGACATTGTTATTGGAAAGAGGCCCGCCTTTGATGTTGCTGAATTTAAAAAACAAAATCAATAAAATCGCTGTATGAAACCAATACTTCGTGTACAACTGTCCGCCATGATGTTGCTCCAGTTTTTTATTTGGGGCAGTTGGTATGTAACCATGGGAACCTACCTCGCCAATACCTTAAAGGCTGATGGATTGCAAATAGGTACTGCTTATGGTATGATGGCAATCGCCACAATTTTTTCACCTTTATTAATTGGAGTAATTGCCGACCGGTTTTTTGCACCCCGCAACCTGATGGCACTGCTGCACCTGGCAGGTGGTATCATACTCTTACTGATAACAAACATCGCAGATCCGGGCACTTTCAGCTGGATCATTTTATTGTATTCCCTGATGTATGCACCTACCATGGCCTTATCAAACAGCATTGCCTTCGACCATCTGAAAGGCACCGGACAATCCTTTTCCGCCATCCGTGTTTTTGGCACCATTGGCTGGATCATTGCCGGCATTAGCATCGATAAGGTTTTTGCAATTCCGGCCTCGGCCATGGGGTTTACTTTCACCATGGCCGGAGTGGCGTCCATTGTTCTGGCCCTGTTAAGTTTGACGCTTCCGAAAAAACAAGATCAAGCCACCAATGCTGTTGCTGGTACCTCCTTTATTGGCAAAGACATTTGGGTTTTATTTAAGAACCGCTCCTTTACTATTTTTTTTATAGCGTCTATTTTGATCTGCATTCCACTGGCTTTTTATTATAGCCTGGCCAACCAGTTCTTCAATGAAAAAGGTTTGGCGGATGCTACCAGCAAGATGACGATGGGACAATTTTCCGAGGCGATTTTTATTGTGATGATCCCGTTTTTCATGAAGCGCTGGGGTATTAAATGGATGATCATTATTGGTCTGTTGGCCTGGGTAGCACGCTTCTTATTTTTCCGGTATGGAGATGCTGGTGACAACAGCTGGATGCTGATCGCCGGTATCTTATTGCATGGAGTTTGCTACGATTTCTTTTTCGTAACCGGCCAGATATATACCGACAGTGTAGCCGATGATAGCAACCGCAATGCCGCCCAGGGTGTAATTACGATGGCTACGTATGGCGTGGGCATGTGGATCGGTAGTTTATTGGCAGGCTACCTGGCAAAGCGTGCCACCATCGACGCTACGAGCCATCATTGGGAAACAGTATGGATGGTGCCCATCGCTATTACGCTGGCGGTGCTGGTATTCTTTATTGTTTTTTTTAAGGAAAAGCGACCATAAGATTAAGACCTGCTGATCAATTTTTTTTACCCCGGTATGTTCTATTTCAATAATTACACAACCAGTTTATAGCAGGATCAAAATTGCAGAGGCAATTTACTCTTGGCATTAGGAAGCCAGGCAATTAATGAATGGAAATTGATGCTGCGATGAGCAAAATGGTTGGTTTCAGGGGTCAAAAAAGAAGTTATATTAATGAACGAAAGGCGAAAGTTGGCAATTTAAAACCTTTATAAAAAATCGAAATCGGAGGAACCGGTGGTGCAACTATTGAATTATTCCTCTTTATTCGTTCAAATTTTCGAAAGTCTTTTTAAAAGGTACTTCATGATTACTGGTCATTTTTTAGATGATTTAAAGTTTTAGGTTACGCAACTGGAAATAGATAAACTGCTTATCGATCGTTGATATATATTTGCTGTCAGGAAATTCTCCGATTTTAACTGCTTATATAATTGAACGATACCAATCAATATGATGAAGTGCAGCTATTGCTGAAATTAAGCCAGGGCGACCAGGTGGCATTTAAAACCTTATTTGAAAAATACCGGAACCAACTTTTTTCTTACCTGTACAAAATCACGAAATCAACGGAAACTTCCGAAGAAATTGTGTTGGATGTTTTCTTAAAAATATGGCATGGCAGGGAGTCCGTTTCGGAAATTGAAAATTTCGATGCATTCCTTTATCGTGTTGCACATAATAAGGCAATTGATTTTTTAAGGTCAATTAAAAAGAATCCCGCCGCACAGCAGGAGGTGTGGAATCTAATGCAGGAGCCCAGGTCTGCTGACGATGCTGATTGTAAACTGCTGTTAAAAAGTACCGAAGCAATCATTGACGAAGCCATTCGCAAACTATCCCCTCAACGGCAAAAGGTTTTTTATTTACACCATCACCATGGCTTTACCAATGAAGAAATAGCGCAAAGATTAAACCTGTCAAAAAATACAGTGCGTAATCACCTTTTCGCCTCACTTGAGTTTATACGGAAATTCATTTCTGTCAGCCTGCAATTATTTTTATTTATCTTCTTGCTAAAAAAATAACAAATATTTGGGCGCAGATTGGTACAGGCGTTTTTTTATTACGTCTTATCTGTAGAATTGCTTATTAAAATTGCTTTATGGTAGTTGATACTTCCCGCTTAAATGCGCTTTTTCAATTGTATTTAAAAAGTACAATCTCCAAATCTGAATTTCAGGAGTTATGTATGTTATTGAATTCCGAAACTATTAGTGCCGAACTTTCCGCCGGGCTTAAAGAATTATGGTTCCAATCAGCAGGCAACACCCTCAGGCTTACCGACGACAGATGGGATGACAGGTTTCAGTTCCTGCTCCGGCAACTTAATGAACCGGAAACTGCTGTAGCACCGGTAAAAAAACTCAGCACCTGGCACCAGTTTAGCTGGGTAGCAGCATCGATATTACTACTGCTGTTTTCTTCATCTTTGTACTACCTGTCGGCTCCCCCAAAATTTCATAAAACAAGCAGTTCATTTCCAGTAAAAACTGGTTCCTCCTCGGTTGTAATACCAGGTGGTAATCATGCAGTATTGATATTGTCCGATGGTACTTCCATTGTGTTGGATAGCTCATCCAATGGTACAATTGCAAGCCAGGGAAGTACTAAAATTATCAAATTAAATTCCGGACAGTTGGCTTATAACTCCCCTGGTCAGCCGCAGGCAGAGGTATTATACAATACCTTATCCACACCCCGTGGTGGCAAATACCAGGTTACTTTAGCCGATGGTACGGTGGTGTGGCTAAATTCTGAGTCCTCCCTTCGTTATCCCACCGTTTTTAAGGGGACAGACCGAAAAGTGGAGATATCGGGGGAAGCATATTTTGAAGTAGCTAAAAATCCTGGTCATCCATTTAAGGTGCATATCAATGTGGCAACAGGTGAGGGTGGCGAAGTAGAAGTACTGGGAACTCATTTTAATGTGAATGCATTTGATAATGAAGCAACGATACGCACCACGTTATTTGAAGGTAGTATAAGAATGAACCGGGCAAATGGAGTCACTCCAATAAAGCCTGGTCAACAGTTACAGGCTGCTAAAGACGGAAAAGTAGCGATAGTAAATAATGCGGATCTGGAATCAGTTATTGCATGGAAAGAAGACAGGTTTCAGTTTGAGGATGCAGACTTAAAATACGTGATGCGCCAGATTGCAAGGTGGTATGATATAGAAGTAGCATATAAAGGAAATATAACAACGCATTTTGATGGTAGTATCCCCAAAAATGTAAATGTTGTAAAAGTGTTGAACATGCTTGAACTGACAGGTGAAGTAGAATTTACTATAGAAGGAAGGAAAGTGGTTGTACTACCACAGTAATATTTATATCCAATTTCTCGTAAAATAAAATAATTAATTCAAAAAAAACCGGAAGCGCTTGTAACACTTCCGGCCAAATTTTAGATTAATCATCTAACACAATCTTAGCGGACTGTTTATTATTTAACCAAAATCAAATTAAAGTTATGGATTCTAAGCTTGCCAAATTTCGCTTTAGGCGAAATTTTATCAAAATGCTTGTAATTATGAAACTTACAGCAATCTTCCTGTTTCTTTTCA
>Ga0105044_10001196_pt1 | contig 34274 bp, 36 predicted proteins | sample MAT01_FD_78092 | JGI IMG/M metagenome (GOLD analysis project Ga0105044, IMG submission 78092) | Freshwater microbial communities from Lake Fryxell liftoff mats and glacier meltwater in Antarctica - MAT-01 | ecosystem: Environmental > Aquatic > Freshwater > Ice > Liftoff microbial mat | place...
AAACCGGTAAAATTCCACGCTGGCTTTTCTTCCCCTCCCTATTCCGGACTGCATCAATGACCGCTTCCCTCCTCGCCGCCGTCGAAATGGCCCCCCGCGACCCCATCCTCGGGGTTTCCGATGCTTTCAATGCCGATACCAACCCCAAAAAGGTCAATCTCGGCATCGGGGTCTATTGCAACGACGAAGGCAAGGTGCCAGTGCTCGACTGCGTGAAACGCGCCGAGCAGACCCTGGCGACAGCGGGTGCGCCCAAGGCCTACCTGCCGATGGACGGACTGGCCGCTTTCAACAAGGCGGCCCAGCAGATGCTGTTTGGCGCCGACCACCCCGCCGTCAAGGCCGGGCGGATCGTGACCGTGCAGAGCCTGGGCGGCACCGGCGGCCTCAAGGTCGGCGCGGATTTCCTCAAGCGCTTCAATTCCGGCGCCGAGGTCTGGATCAGCGATCCGAGCTGGGAGAACCACCGCGCCCTGTTCGAAAGCGCCGGGTTCAAGGTCAACACTTACCCCTACTACGACGCCGCCACCAACGGCTTCAAATACGAGGCGATGCTCGCCGCTCTGCGCCAGTTGCCGCGCAACGCCATCGTGATCCTGCACGCCTGCTGCCACAACCCGACGGGCGTTGATCCGACGCCCGCCCAGTGGCAAGGCATCCTGGAGGTCGTCAAGCAGCAGGGCTTGGTGCCCTTCCTCGATATCGCCTACCAGGGCTTCGCCGACGATCTGGACACCGACGCCGCGGTCGTCCGCAGCTTTGCCGCCGAGTGTCCCACCGCCGTGGTGTCGAGCTCGTTTTCCAAGTCGCTGTCGCTCTACGGCGAGCGCATCGGCGCCTGCAGCATCAGCACCGCGAGCAGCGAGGAAGCGGCCCGGGTACTGAGCCAGGTCAAGCGCGTGATCCGCACCAACTACTCCAACCCGCCCGCGCATGGCGGCCAGATCGCCGCGACGATCCTGACCAACCCCGAGCTGCGCACGCTGTGGGACCAAGAGCTGGGCGAGATGCGCGACCGCATCAAGCTGATGCGCAAGCATCTGGTCGAGAAGATCCGCGCCCACCGCGCCGATTTCGACTTGAGCTTCGTGATCGAGCAGCGCGGCATGTTTTCCTACTCCAGCCTGAACAAGGACCAAGTCGCGCGGCTGCGCGAGGAATACTCGATCTACGCGCTCGACAGCGGCCGCGTCTGCGTGGCCGCGCTCAATTCGAAGAACATCGATTACGTGGCGAAAGCGATCGCTGCGGTTATTGTAATCTAGCCCGTTTTTATTCCGAGTTTTACCCCATTGGAGAAATCATGAAGCTGCGTAGCGTCGTGCTTGTTCTTGGTTTGTCATTCTTTGTCGCGCTGGGCGGCTGCCGAACCGCCCCGGTGTATAACGTCGAAAAATCGCCGATCGTTTCCAACAAGCAGAATCTGACCGTCGCCGACGTTGCGAAAGCCATCGAGCGTGCGGGTACGGGTCTGGGCTGGCAGATAAACAACGATCGCCCCGGCCATATGCTGGGCACCCTGAACTTGCGCGAACATAAGGCGGTCGTCGACATCGATTACGACACCAAAACCTACACCATCCGTTACAAGGACAGCAGCAATCTCAACCACAGTGGCGATTCAATTCACTCCAATTACAACGGCTGGGTGCAGCGACTGGACAGCGCCATCAAGTCCCAGCTCAGCCTGCTCTAATCTCCTGTTCGGACCGACTGGATATGGGAGACCTGTTTGACGCAGTGCCGTCGAGCGTAGGCGGGCTTACGCCGTCGCGGTGCGACGTGGCTGTCATCGGCGGCGGGCCGGCGGGCGCCACCATCGCGGCGCTGCTCGCCGAGCGCGGGCGCGACGTGGTGATGATTGAGAAGTCCCGGCATCCCCGCTTTCACATCGGTGAATCACTGCTGCCGCATAATCTGCCCCTGCTCGACCGTCTTGGCGTCGGCGACGAGGTCAGGCGCATCGGTTTGACCAAGTTCGGCGTCGAGTTCGTCTCGCCGTGGCACGACAAACCGGTAATGTTCGAGTTTGCGGACGCTTGGGATCGCAACTTCCCGAGCGCATACCAGGTCCACCGCTCCGCGTTCGACGAAATTCTGTTCCGTAACGCGGTGCGCAGGGGCGCGCACGCCCTTGAAAATACGCGCGTAACGGCCGTGGAGTTCGACGACGAAGGCGCCGAGGTGACGTTTCGTGGCGGCGACGGTGCCGACCGTATGTTGCGCACGCGATTCGTTGTGGACGCCTCCGGCCGCGACACCTTCCTCGCGTCCCGCTTCGGCATCAAGCAGAAAAATCCGCGCCACAACAGCGCCGCCATATATGCGCATTTCACGGGCGCGGAGCGCTTGTCCGGTAAGGCGGAAGGCAACATCACCGTGTTCTGGTTCGAACACGGCTGGTTCTGGTTCATTCCACTGTCGGATGGCGCCACCAGCATCGGCGCCGTGTGCTGGCCCTACTACATGAAATCGCGCAGCAATTCGCCGGAAGCCTTCCTCTTCGACACGATCGCATTGTGCCCCGCGTTGCAGCAGCGTCTGCGGAACGCGAAGCTCGCATCCCCTGTGAGCGCGACCGGTAATTATTCGTATCGCGCCGAGCGCAATTCCGGTCACTGCCACCTGCTGCTCGGTGATGCGTTCGAGTTCATCGATCCGGTGTTTTCGTCCGGCGTTTACATGGCGATGCACAGCGCGTTCGTCGGCGCCGACGTGGTCGACACTTGCCTGTCCCGGCCGCGGGAAGCTGACGTCGCGCTGCAGGCGTTCGACCGGTCTATACGCCACGGGCCGAAAGCTTTTTCGTGGTTCATCTATCGCGTGACAACGCCGGCGCTGCGCGATCTCTTCATGAACCCACGCAACTATTTCCGTATGCAGGAAGCGCTCCTTTCCATCCTCGCCGGTGATATTTTCAGGAATACTCCCACGGGCACCCGTCTCGTGCTGTTCAAGCTGCTGTATTACCTCGCGAGCTTGCGCAATCCACTGCGTACTGTGCGCGCGTGGCAGCGGCGCAGGCAGATCATCCGGGACGTTCCCAGCGGCGACGCTGCTGCCTGACCGTGACGGCAGTTCCGCTCGAGCTGCGCTACTGCAGCCAGAATGAATTTACGTCGCTGCGCGCGGAAGCCGGCGGGCGCCTGCTCGGTGCCGTTGCGTACGGTGCAGTACATCCACCTGGAGCCGATGTCACCCGCGTGGACGTGGACGTGCTGGGAGAGCGGCGCTCGCCGGTGATCGAGGCATGGCTCGCCGCCGGCTCCGTGCAGCGCGCGGTCGACGCGGATGTGCGCCTTGCCTGGAACGACCACGTGCTATACGGCGCGTTACAGACCACGCTCGACGGTGACATGAGCGCCGCCGCCGAGCGTGCCTATCGATCGATATTCAGTGTGATCCGTGCACGCGGCTATTCGCACCTGCTGCGGGTCTGGAATTACTTTCCCGGCATCAACGCCGACGACGCCGGCCTCGAACGCTACCGCCGCTTCAGCCTCGGGCGGCACGCTGCGTTCTCCGACGGCCAGGCCGCCGATGCAGCCGTCCCCTCCGCGAGCGCGCTGGGCGTGCGCGATGGTCCGCTGACGATCTACTTCATCGCCGCGCGCACCCCCGGACTCGCGGTGGAGAATCCACGCCAGATCAGCGCTTACCACTACCCCGGCCGATACGGCCCGAAAAGCCCGCTCTTCTCGCGGGCGATGCAAAGCCCGGCAGCGCTCGGTCCGCTGCTGTTCGTTTCCGGAACGGCGAGCATCGTCGGCCATGAGACGCGCCATGCCGGCGACGTGCGCGCGCAGTGCAGGGAATTGCTCGACAACATCCGCACGGTCGTCGCACGCGCGGCGGGCGGACGGGATACCGCGCGCCGCTGGCAGCTGAAAGTATACGTTCGCCACCGGAGCGATCTCGGCGCCATTGATGCCGCACTTCGAGCCGCGTTTCCGGACACCGACCCGCTGTATCTGCGGGCTGACATCTGCCGCGCCGACCTGCTGGTCGAGGTCGAGGCGGTCTGCACGCCTTTGCCGGCGGAAACGCTGCGTGCTTGAGCGGAGTACCTTCATGCCTCCCGTCTCGCGCTCCCACCTGGTGCTGATTCCCAGCTACAACACCGGTGACAGGGTTGTCGAGGTCGTCAGGGCCGCCGCCCAGCGATGGCTTCCGGTTTGGGTCGTCGTCGACGGCAGCACGGACGGCACTACCGAGGCCCTGCAGACACTCGCTGCGTGCGAGCCCGGGCTGCGCGTCATCGCGCTTCCGTCCAACCAGGGCAAGGGCGCCGCCATGCTGGCGGGTCTGGAGGCGGCGCTGGCCGCGGGCTACACACACGCGCTGGCGATGGATGCGGACGGGCAGCACGCGGTGGCGCAGATCCCGGACTTTATGGCGCTGTCGGAGATGCAGCCGGAGGCGATGATACTGGGCTTGCCGGTATTCGGCGCCGAGGCCCCGCCCGTGCGGGTCTATGGTCGCAGAATCTGCAATCTGTGGACGAACATTGAAACCCTGTGGCACGGCATCGGCGACGCGCTGTTTGGTTATCGCGTCTACCCCATCGCCGCCCTGGTCGGCATCATGCGTCGTAGTCGCTGGATGCGGCGCTTCGATTTCGATGCTGAAGCCGCTACCCGGATGGCCTGGCAAGGCGTGCCGGCCGTCAATCTCCTCTCACCCGTGACCTATTTCACGCCCCTCCAGGGCGGGATCTCGCACTTTCGCTACCTGCGCGACAACCTGCTGCTCATCTGGATGCACCTGCGGCTGCTCGCGGAATTCATCCTGCGCCTGCCGGCGGTCATTGCGTACAGGATCGGAAACGGGCGGCGCGCGCCTGTCATATCATCCCGCCGTTGATGGAAATGATCTGCCCGCTGATGTAGCCCGCTTCCTCGGAGGCGAGAAAGCCGGCGAGCGCCGCCACCTCCTCCGGCGTGCCGGCGCGTTTCATGGGCACCAGTGCCTCAATCCGCGCGGTATCGAAAGCCCGCGCCGTCATCCCCGCTGCGATCACACCCGGCGCGATGGCGTTGACCGTGATGCCGCGGCTCGCGACTTCGACCGCGAGCGTGCGGGTCGCGCCATGCAATCCGGCCTTGGCTGCTGCGTAATTGACCTGGCCGCGGTTGCCCACCAGCGCCGATACCGATGAAATGCTGATCACGCGCCCCCAGCGCGTGGCGATCATGGGCATCAGCAGGGGCTGCGTGACGTTGTAGAAGCCGTTCAGCGAGACATCGATGACGCGCCGCCATTGTTCCGGGCGCATGCCGGGTAGTACCGCGTCATCGTGCACGCCCGCGTTGTTGATCACGACCTGGATTGGCCCGCGTTCCAGGGCTGCCGCCAGCGCCGCGCCGGTTTGCTCACCGTTCACGACATCGAAGACCAGAACCTCCGCGGAACCGCCCGTTGCGATGATCTCCTCCGCCGTACGCCGGGCCTGGTCCGCGCGCGTGTGCGCGTGCAGATAAACATGCAGGCCCTGCGCGGCGAGCCTTCGCGCGAGCGCTGCCCCAAGCATTCCGCTCGCGCCTGTGATCAGCGCGCGCTTCACGCCGCCCTCCCGGCATCGGCGTCCAGGCGCACGAGCGCGCGGCCGGCGACCACGTCGACCGCGCCGACTCGGACGCGGAATCCGTACAGCACGCCGGCGAGGTCGCCGGTGATCCGCTCGGCGTTCACCGCGAGCACTCCTGGAGGCCCGTCGAGCGTGCGCGCGTGGCAGTCGACATCGCGCAGGCTGATGAGCAATCCGGCGCGCGGCCGCTCCCTGCCGGCCGTCAGGGCGCCATGCGCGGCAATGGCCTGGGCCGCGTACTCGATGCCGCTCAGCGCATGCAGACAGCCGCGGTCGCGCAATGGATTGTCCGGCCGGCGGTGCGTACCACTGCGGCAGACGATGTGCAGCGCGTCCCAGGCGACGATTTCCTCCAGCAGGCACATCGCGCCCGCATGCGGGATCAGCGCAGCGATTGCCGCGGCGTTCAGCATGGCACGACCGTCACGCCGAGCGCGCAATGCGGCAGATACTCGATGGACAGCGTCGCTGCGCGTCGCGTCGCCAGCAGGGCCAGCAGCGGCAATGCGCGTGCCGCCGGTACCCCGGTGCGCAGCGCTTCGAGCATGGCATCCGGCATCGCCGTGGGCGGTGCCCGATCGGTGACCTGGACCGTGAGCGCAGCCGACGCGCCCGACGCCGCGGGCGCGAGCACGAGCGCGACACCGAACGCGGCTGCGATCGTCCGCTTACCGTGCAGCGGCTCGGGGTACGGATGATCGTACGCGACCAGCAACACGGGCGCGCCGGACGCGAGCGCCTGGGCGGCGGCTTCGAACAGGCCCGCGCTGAAACTGCCGTCGTGTGCGCACAGGCTGGTTGACGCACCGTGGGCGCGTGCGGCGATCGTCCAGTAGCCGGCCGCGGCGTTATGCACAGAATTATGAAACCGCGTCGGCGAGATTTCGCGCGCCGGCGACGCCAGGGTGGAGCACAGGTAATCGAGATTGTCGCCATCGCCGCCTGAGGAAGTGAACACGGTCCGCAGCGAGGAAACATCCCACTCGCCGTCGCTGCAAGCGGCAGCGCCGACGGCGAGCGCGATCTTGACCGGCGTTCCCACGCGTCGCCGTTCCGCGGCGGGCAGCGTCAGCGGCGCCGACAGGGCGACGGGCATGGCCCGATACTCCTCGGCGCCGGCCAGGATGCGCCGGCTCGCCGCCCAGTCCGGCAAGCCGGGCCCGAGCAGCCCGATCCCCTTCACGAAGACTTTCATGCCGCCCGCTCGAACAGCAGGCTGCAGTTGCTGCCACCGAAGCCGAAGGAGTTGGTCAGCACGCGCGACGCCGGATGCAGCCGGTTTTCCAGCAGGTAGCAGCCGTGCAGCGCGGGATCCAGGACCTCCGTATGCAGCCCGGCCGGCAATAACCCGTATTCCAGCGCCAGCAGCGCGATCATCGCCTCCGTGATGCCCGCTGCGCCGAGCAGGTGCCCGGTATGGCCTTTGGTTGAGCTGCAAGCGACCCTACCTCCGAACACCGCCGAGAGCGCGCGATCCTCGCTCGCGTCGTTGGCTTTGGTCGCCGTGCCGTGCAGGTTGACGTAATCGATATCGGCCGCCCGCACGCCGGCGGACGCCATCGCCGCCAGCATGGCCATCCGCGCGCCCGCTCCCTCGGGGTGCGGGCTCGACATGTGATGGGCGTCGCTGCTCTCCCCCACCCCCGTCAGCCGCGCGACGCGAGGCGCTGCCTCTATGCGTTCCAGAAGGGCGAAGCCGGCGCCCTCGCCGATCGAGATGCCGTCGCGATCGCGGTCGTAAGGCCGGCACGGGCGGTTCGATACCAGACCCAATGCGCCAAAACCGTAGAGTGTCGTCAGACACAGACTGTCGGCCCCGCAGACCACCGCCGCGTCGAGAAGGCCCAACCGCACCAGCCGCTCGGCGTTGCCGAAGATCTTCGCGCTTGACGAGCATGCGGAAGAGACGACTACCGCCGGCCCTGCGAGCCCGAGCGATAGTCGCACGAACTCCGCAAGGGAGTAATTGTTGTGCGTTTCCGCGTATAGATAATCGGCCGGCAGCGCGCCGGTCGACGCATCCCTGCGGCGATACGCGAGCTCGGTTTCGAGCATCCCCGACGTGCTGGTTCCCGCGAACACGCCGATCCGCTGCGCGCCGTAACGTGCCGCTGCCGCGTTTACCGCCGCGCGGAAGCCGTCCTGATCCATGCAGCGCTGCGCGAGCCGGTTGTTCCGACAGTCGAAAATGCCGAACGGGGGCGGCAGCGGGTCAACCTCGAGTCCGGCCACTCGCCCGATCCAGGTCTCCATTCTCACATCGTCGAAGTCGCAGGGCGTGAGGCCCGAGCGCCCTGCGCGCAGGGCGGCCAGTGTTGCCGCGCGACCGTCGCCGAGAGCGTTGACGAGGGTGTAGGCCGTGACGGCAAGTGGTCGCATCAAGCCCGTCGCCGACAGACGTGCAGCGTATTGGCGAACGGTGTTCCGGCGTCGGCCCGCACGCTCGCCACTTCGAATCCCGCATCCTTCATCAGTTCCTTCCATTGGCCCGCGCTGCGGTAATGCAGCCGCGGCCATCGCCCACGCGCGAGTTCCGCCGCGCACTCCGCCGCCCGCGTGATATGGAACGCGGCGCCGCCGTGCGCATCGGCCTCGCGCAGCAGCAGAATGCCATCCGCCGCGAGCCGCCCGCGGCACGCCGCCAGTATTGCATGCTGGTCGGCGGGCGGCAGATACAGGAATACATCGAACACCACAATGGCGTCGCACCCGCGCAGCGTCGCGGCGCGAAGATCGTCCTGGTGTATCTCGGCCTGTCCTGCCAGCGCCGTCGTGGCGGCCCGGGCGCGGTCGGTCCGCCGCTCGATGCCGTGTAGGTCAAGCGCGGGCGGCGGCGGCCACCGCGGCGGCCAGCGGCGGGCGGCAAACTCTTCGCGCGCTGCCGACAACAATGCAAGCAGTATGCCCTGCCCGCAGCCGAGGTCGTACAGCCGGCCGCACGCCGGCAGCAAGCCTTGCCCGAGCACCATCGCGAACACCGGGTCGTGACGCAGCTTGCTGCGTGCGATCTGCAGGTAAAAGCGCCCGGCGCCGCGATAGCGCTGCGCCGCTGCCTCGATCAGCGCCTCAGGCAGCACCCGCGCGCTCGCAGGCCTCGTACAGCGTCACGGACTCGAGCCCCATCGCGCGCAGGCGCTCCAGCAGCAGCGGCAACACCGTCAGCACGACCGGCGCCCCGGCGGCCTGTTGCCTGCCGTCATGCAGCATCAGAATGTCGCCGGCCGCCAGGCCCCTGGTCAGCCGCGCGTAAACGCGGGCGGCATCCGACGACATGCCGTCGCCGCCGCGCCGCGTCCACGACACGTAGCGCAACCGGAGCCGTGCGAGCACGGGGTCGAGCAGCACGTTGCGGAAACCCGCGGGCGCGCGGAAGAATCGCGGTGCGCTGCCCGCCAGGCTGGTGAGGATTTGCTGCGCGGCATCGAGGTCACGGCGCTGTCGGCGCAGGCCGAATAACGAAAATGCGAAAGAATGCGCCTGGCTATGATTTTCGACGCGGTGCCCGCGCCGCACGATCTCGACGACGAGCGCCGGCGCGGCGGCGGCCCGCCTGCCGATGCAGAAGAAGCTCGCTTTGGCGCCGAAGCGGTCGAGGATGTCGAGGACCTGCGGCGTGACTTCAGCGTCGGGGCCGTCGTCGAAGGTCAGGCAGACTTCCCGGCGGCGGACCGCCGCCTGCGGCAGACGGACGAGGTTGGGCCCGAGCAGCGACGCGCGCGGAAACAGCACCGCCACGCACAGAAAGGCATGATTGGCGACGATCAGAGACAACACCCAGATCCACGCCGCAGGATGGACGAGTATGGCGACGGCGCCCGCCGCATGCAGCGCAGCCGATGCGCGGATCAGCGGCGGCGGGTGCCAGCGCGTGGCGGCGGTTTCAGCCATGCACGGCCCGCGTCGGCGTCCGCAGCGGCGTGCTGAATGGCTCGCGATCCAGCAGTGCGTCCCACAGCGTGCGCCAGGTCGGCCAGTCATGCGCGCCGTCGGCGGTCACCACGTGGCGGAGTGGCAGTTGCGCTGCCAGCAGCCGGCTGGTCGGCGCAAAACGATCGCTCAGTCCGCAGCCAAGAAACATCACCGGAAGGCTCGCTCGGCCGACATCGCCGCGGGCGAGCCAGCGCAGCAAGCCGGCCTCCTCGGGATCGTCGCCTGCGCCGGGCGCCCACGCGGGAAGTCCCCCGGCGGCGAGGATGCGCGCGACCGTGCCGCGCGCGGTGAGGTAAGGCGCCAGCAGCAACAGTCCCTCGATGCTCGCCGCCCCTTTCCATCCATACAGCATCGCACCGAGCCCGCCGAGGGAAACGCCGGCGAGCCACAGGCGCCGCACCCCGCGCGCGACCAGCGGCGTTACGGCGGACTGGTGCAGGCCGGCGACGATGTCGCGAGCGAGGTAGCGCTCGGCGCGCGCGTCCGCCAGGGCGACGTCCGCATCGATCCCACGGCGGCGCAGTTCGTCGATGAAGCCCTGGTGCCGGAATTCCGCTGCAGCATCTCCCGCGCCGGGCAAAAAAATCAGGCCCAGTTCCGCCGCGTCTTTGCGTGGAAAATCGAATTCCACCTTCATGCGGGAACGGCCCCGCCCTGCGCCGGTGGCGCGCCTAGCATGGCGGAAAACACCAGGCTCAGCAGCGCGCCGATCGCCACCGTGGACCCGATCGCGTGCAGTACGGGGGTGCTCGACAGGCCGAGCAGGCCGAAGCCGATGACCGTCGCCAGATTCGCCAACAGCAAGGACGCCACCGTGCGCGAAAGATCGGCCTCCGTCACCGACAGTCGGTCGAAAAAAAGGCTGTAGTTCGAGCCCACGGCGACGACCAGCAGCAGTCCAACGAGATGAAAGATCGTGAGGGACGGCCGCAGCACCAGCAGCAACGCGACCGTCACGGTCACCGCCGCCGCGAGTGGCAGAATCACCGCGAGCACGCGCCGCCACGAGCGCAGCGCAGCGCCCAGCAATGCCACGATCGCCGCCGCGCCGGCGAGCGCCAGCGCCAGCGCCGTATCGCGATACTGCTGGTACAGACGGTCGGATTCCCGTTTCAGGTCGACCAGGATCGCGTCCCCCGGCAGCGCCCGCTCCACGGTGTCGGCGTCCCGCACTCCCCGCAGCAACAGCAGCGCGGTCCAGCGTCCGGCGTGCTCGCGCAACAGCGAGTCGAGTTTGAGCGCAAGGTGCGTGCCGGCGAGATCGGCGCGACCGACCAGCGGCTGCACGCGCGCGGCCGCGACATCGCCGACGAAAGGCGCCAGCGTCTCCGCGCGCACGGGAAGACCGCGGACGGCTTCCAGCACCCGGTTGCGCAAAACATCCGTTTCGGGAAGCGCCGACTGCCGCGCCTGCTGCACGGCGCGGCTCGGCAGGATGTCGGAAGGCGCGTCGTAACCTGCGATCGTGCCACGATCGCGCAGGACGGCGAGTGTTGTGGCCGCCTGCGCGCTCGCCGCGAGCGCGGCGTCTTCCGTATCCGCCTTGATCACGATCAGATAGCGCACGTCCGGCGCGCCGAGATCGCGCCGCAGCTGCTGGTCGAGCGCCTGCGCCGCCGCCGACACAGGGCTCAGGCTGGCGAGATCGTCGCTCCAAAAGGCGCCTCGGTGCGCGAGCATCACCGCCGCGGCGCCCAGCACCGCGACCGGCACCACGAGGCGCAGCTTCGGCGCCACCCGCAGGGCGCGGCCGATCGCCGCGCCGAGGGCGGGCGCGATGCGCACGGAAAATCCGGCCGGCAGCATGAGCGGCAACGCGCTGCGGGTGAACAACACGGCGACCAGCAGTCCGGCGATCGAGAACAGACCGAGCTGCGCGAGGCCGGGAAACCCCGACAACAGCAGCGCAGCGAAGCCGCACACGGAGGTCGCCACGCCGAGTCGCAGCGTTGGCCAGATCCGTTCCAGCGATTTTTCTGGGGTGGTCCCGGGCGCGGTCTGGGTGAACATATAGATGGCGTAGTCGACGCCTTCACCGATCAGCGTCACGCCAAAACCTAGCGTGATGCCGTAAACCTCCCCAAAGCCTGCGCTGACCGCTGCGATTCCGGCCAGCGCGCCGCTCGCTACCGGCAGCAAGCCGAGCACCAGCACCACAGGCGATCGAAAGACCAGCAGCAGCAGGGCCGCGACCAGCGCCGTCGCCAGAATCGAGATGCGGGTGGAATCGCGCTTGATGGCGTCGCGGCTTTCCGTGGCGAACACCGCAGGTCCACTCAGCACCATTGATTGTCCCGGTGCCTGCACTGCCGCGAAGGCCGTGCGGGCGCGCTCCAGCGCCGCAGTCTGGCCTTCGAGATCGAAGCCCGCAGCGCGCGTCTGCAGCAGCAGTAGCGCGCGCTCCCCGTCCACCGCAAACCACACGCCCTCGCGTACGCGTGGCTGCGACTGCATGGCCTGCGCCTCGGCAAGGCGCACGATTTCGCCGGTAGGATCGTTCGGAAACGCGCGCTGCAGCACCAGCCCGAGCGGTGAGGAGAGCAGATCCAGACTTTCCTGCAGGGACGCGCGCAGCCCCGCCGCGCTGAAAGCCGCAGCATCGACCGCCGAACTGAGCAGGTAACGATTGCGCCAGAGGAAAGCCTGGTCAGCGGCCGTCGCCTGCGCCTCGCCGTTGCTGACGGCCGTGAAGGCGTCGTCCCCACGCAGCGCCGCGGCGAACCGCCTGCTCGTCAGGGCGCGGGCCTCCACACTTCCGCCGTCGATGCCCGCGAGCAGCAGGCGGGATACCGGTCCATCGCGCAACTGCTCGACCAGAACCTGCTGCGCCAGCGCGGGCGAGCGCGGTAAAAACGCGGACAGGTCGCCCGTGTAGTCGGCGCGGACGACGATCACGGCGCAGGCGACGAGCACGACCGTCCACGCCAGCCCGACGCGCAGCGCTCTACTGCCCACGAACAGCGCCGCTGACAGTCATCACCGAGCGGTCTCCGCCCGTCTGGTTCACCTCTACCACCCGCAGCACGTTCTCGCTCCCGTGAATGCGAATGTCGTCGACGTAGCGGCGCATCTCGGCGTCGCGCGGGCGCATGAGAAGAGTCCAGTTTCCTGCATCGCCGCTATAGTCCACCTCGTAAAAACGCCGCAACGTCGCGAGGTCGCCCGCCAGCACCGAGCGGAGGCTCTCAGCGAAGGCCCAGATCAGCGGGTACTGCTGCAGCGGCAGGCTGCGGGTACGGTTGCGGGCACGATCCTCCAGCGTGAGCATGTCCCGCGACAAGATCATGCTTTCGGTGCGCGGCCGCAGCGTGTGGCGCTCGAGCCGGTCCGGTGCCGTGTAGAGCAGGGTTCCTGACGACTCGACCGGTTTCTCCAGTAAGCGCAGTTCGCGGCGCTCCACGAACTTCGCGGACGCCGACTTCACGCTGGCCATGCGCTGCATCAACAGATCGAGTTCCGCGGGGCCGCCCTCCGCCGCGTCCGCCACGCCCGTGCACCACGCCAGCACCGCCAGAGCCAGCAGACCGCTACGCCCAGAAATCATAAAAGTTGTACCAGTTGTAGGGAGAGAGCCGGCAATAGTGCTCTAGCCGGCGCGCGTAGCGCTCCACCGCCTCTGTCGGCGTCGCTTCGCCCGGCTCGACCAGGCGCTCGAAGTGAATGTCGTAGCGTGCGCCGCCCCGATAGAGGCAGAACATCAGGATGACGGGCACCGCGAGCATGCGGGCGATGCGAAACGGCCCCAGAGGAAACCGCGCGCGGCCACCCAGGAAATCGCACTCGTGCAGGCGGTCGTTGCGCAGCGAACGGTCGGCCAGCATGCCGATGAATTCGCCGCGCCGCAACGCGGTCTCGATGTTGAGGATCGAATCGACGCGCCCGAGCGCGATGACGCTCTGCACGTGGGTGGGATCGATGGTGCGCATGACGGCGTTGAACTGGCGGCTTGCCTCCTCGTACATCACCAGCGTGACCTTGAGGTCCGGTTGACCGCGTCCGAACGCGTGCAACACCTCGAAGTTTCCCAGGTGCGCGCCGAGCATGAAGCAGCCCTGCCCGCGCGCATTCATGTCGACGACGATGTCGTCCCCGTGGCGATGCACCTCGAACAGGTCGTAGCGGCCGGACAGCAGATAGGCACGGTCGAGGAGCGTGGCCGCGAACGTGTGCATGTGCCGGAAGGTGTCGCGCAGTGTCGACGGCTTGCCAAGCACGCGGTGCAGGTAGCCGCGCGAGGCGCGGCGCTCGCGAGGCGCAAAAAGCAGGTAGTACAGGCAGATCGGGTAGAGCAGCAGGCGCGCGCTCGAACGGCCGAGCGTGCGTGCGACCCACAGCAGGAAACGCAACAGCAGTGCGCTGCCACGTTCCTCGCTCGACACCCACGAGGGACCGTCGCCGGTCAGGGCATGCTTGCGGGACTGCACCTTAACTCCGCTTTCATTACTGCTTTGCCTTCGACTTCGCCGACGAGCATGATGCGACCGCCTTCGCGTCTCTCGCAGCACATGCCGAGGTGCGCACCGGGCCGCACGACGCGCAGGAACTTCGCCGACACGACGCGGTAGCCCACGTCGAGGATGCCGTTATCCTCCAATACGCGCGCCGCCGCGGCCAGCAGGACGGCGCCGGGAACCATCGGATCGCCGGGAAAATGCCCCTGCGCCGCCGGCAGGTCGGTCGCGAAGTGCTTACTGAAATTCAACACTGGGATCCGTTGCGGGCAAGGTCATCGACGCAAGGGCACGCATCGACAACTTTCCCGTCGGATTGCGCGGAAGCGCGTCCACCAGGTGCAGCGGCCGCGGCAGGAACGCAGGATCGATCCGGTCGCGCAAGGCCCGCAGGATGTCGGCGGCGGACCAGTTCCGGGCAGGCACGACGTACGCGACAAGGCGTTCCGAGGCGTGGTCGGCGTCATTCGTGGAATTGATGAAAACACCGTCGCGCACGCCTTCGATCGCATTGAGATGGTGGTTGAGGTGCGCCAGCGAGGTGCGCTTGCCCGCGATGTTGACCATGTCGCTCTTGCGACCCAGCAGGCGAAACGTGCCGCCGGGCAGGCGCTCGATCACGTCATTCAACAGGTGAGGCGCGGCATGGCCGCAGCCCCGAACCGACGCGGCATCGCCGTCGCCGCTCAAGACCACGCCTTTGAGCGGCCGCCATCGCGCATCCTGCGCCGGCCTGCGCGAGGCGATCTGGCCTGATTCGGTGCAGCCGTAAATCTCGTAGAGAGGCGCACGCAGGCGAAGTTCGGCATCGGCGGCCAGGCCCGGTTGCAGCGGTGCCGTCGCGCAGAGCACCAGATCCGCCGCCGGCGGCGCGGCCACCTCCGCGAACAGGGCACGCAGATGAAAAGGCGTCGTCACCAGCATGCGGGGGCGCGGCAGCGATGCGAGGCTGTCGCAGACATCAACGGCATAAAAAGGGCGCCCGGCGTGCAGGGTGAGCCCCCCTTGCAGGCCGAGCATGACGGTGGATTCGAGGCCGTACATATGCTGGGGCGGTACTGTCCCGACCAGATGCATGCCCTGGGCCACGTCAATCCGCAGTCTCGCAAGCTCCGCTTTCGCGCCGGCCACAAGCATGCCCCAGGTCTTAGGGTGCGGCACCGGCGCACCCGTCGAGCCGGATGTGAAGGCAATCGCTGCGGTCTGTCCAGCCGCAATCGACGGGGCCGCCCTGAAGGCGCCGGCGGCGTCCGCACCGCCACGCACGGCGCACGCGACGATCTCGAGCCCTGGCGGCGCGATCGGTAAGGTGTCATCCGCGAGGCAGTAGACCTGCGGATAGTCCGCGGCGAGCCGCGCGACCGAAACCGGCGAGTGATCGGGCGGCAGCAGGCTGATCTGTCCGCGCACCAACGCGGCGGCGAAACCGACGACAAAACGGTAGCGGTCTGCGCAAAGATTCAGTACGTGCGCGCGCGCTGGCAGGCGCGCCGCCAGAACCTGCACGTCCTCGAGGAAGCCGCCGACCGGTACGCGGCGGCCATCGTAAACGGCGAACGTCGCGCGCTCGTCCCTCTTCGCGATGAGCGGCAACATCGCGGGCGCTGTCATTTTCCGGGTTGTCCCGCCCGCCCGGCCATGCTGTCGGAGAACACACGCGCTGAAGTGCGCAGCGACGCGTGCGCGAAATCCGTAAACCGCCACAAGCGAAACGCGTACTCTCCGAAAAACATCGCACCCAGAAGCGGCAGATTCATCACATTTACGAAAAAAAACCACCACCCGCGCGGGGCGAAAGCGAACAACAGTACGGACAAGGCGATCTGCAAAAGACAGAACACGCACCACGCCGCGGTGACCTGGCGCGAGTAGCGCTCGATGTAGGGCGGGATTTCCCCGTGCACCCGCAAGGCAAACCCGGTGATCAGCGCGAGACGGCCCGGCAGCAGCGTGCGGCCGAAGATCCAAGCCATGAAAGCGTAAACCATCGCATGCGGCAGGCCGGTCGCGGCGGCAACGCCGATATGATGCCGCTGCTCGAGCACGAAAATCGCACCCACGAATGTAGCGGCTCCAAGCATCCAGACAAACCGGTGATTTCTGGCCCGCGAGATCGCAAATACGGCCAGCAGGCAGAAAGGCAGCAACGACAGCGTCATGCGCGTCCATACCGGCAGGCCTGCGGACAGGCCCCAGTGAAGAACGAAGGGATAAGCAATGCAAGCGACAGCCACGAAAATTTTGACGATCGTGGCGACGCCAGGATAACGCCTATCCGTCATGCGGAACGCCGTCCCTGGATGAAGCGGCTGAGATTTCGCAGAGAGCGGAACGTCGTCAGGTTGTCAGTGCCGTCCGCACGGATCTGCACGCCATACTTCTTGTTGATCGCGAGGGAAATTTCCAGAATATCGATCGAATCGAGACCCAGTCCCTCTCCGTACAGAGGCGCTTCCGGGACGACTTCGTCCGCCTTCACTTCCAGATTGAGCGTCTCGACGATCAACGCCGCAAGCGCCAGCTCTTCCGGTGTCAATGCGTCACCCGTAGCGGGCGATACCGCAGTTTCCGTCATGTCCCTGCCTCCCCAGCCATCGGTTTGATACCGGCAGTATAGCGGGGCGCGAGCCTATTTTTTTCGTTCTCCGCGTCCGAAAAGCCTGTCGGTGAAGCTTTCTACGGCCTGCCCGGCCTTGATGCCTGCGGTGGTGCCCACCCCCGGCCCGAGGATCGCCGTGCCGATGGCGCCGCCGGCCAGCGCGCCCGCCGTCGGGTACAGCAGCGGCTGGTCCATCGTGCCGGCAACGTTGAGCGGCACGGTGATCGCCGACTTGCCGATGACCTGCACATTCGCATCGAGGCGGCCGCTCAAGGCCCGGTTGGCCGCCACATTCACGTTGCCGGTGGCATTGAGCGAGCCGGAGGTAATGTTGAGCTGAGAGAGGCGGTAGGCGCCACGCTCGACATTCACCCGGCCCGTCAGCTTGTCGAAGTGCGTTTCACCGCCGCTGTGTTCCTTGCGCACGAGCGAAGTGGCCGCGGCCACGAGGTCGAACCCCTTCAGCACACCCTTGCGCACGTCGAACGGCGTTTCGAGGCGCAGGACCTGGGCCAGGCGTTCCGGCTTGTCCGCCTGCGCGGAAAACACGGGCTTGGCGTCCAGCGCCCCGGAAAGTTTGGTATTGGGCGCCACGACCGGCAGCAAACGGCCGAGTTCCACTCCGCGCACTGTGAGATCGCCCTGCACCGCGAGGCCCTTCTCCCACTGCCCCGACAGTTTGCCGCTGACCGTGCCGCTGTAGAGTTTGGCTTGCACGTCGTCGAAAGTGGCGGTGGTGGTCGTCGCGGTGCCCTTGATCGTCAGCACATCGAACAGGATCGCGGGCCCCACGGGCGGCTGCCAGTTTTTCGCGGCCACATCGACAGTGAACATCTTGCCCTGCGGAACGATCGTGGCCTTGAGGTTGCCGCTGGCCAACTTGAGGCTCGCGCTTTCCAGCCCGCCCGCAGCGGTCAACTCCAGCCTCGCATCGAGCGGTCCAAGAACGCCTTTCTCCAGCCGCACCGTGGCGTTGTCGAGCACGAAGCGCTCGACCCGCACGGCCGCCGGCGCCGCAGGCGTGCCTGGCTTTGCGTCGTCGGGTACCTGCGTGACGGCGGCCAGCTTTTCCAGCGCGGCCTGCGTGACCTCCAGTCCTTCGACTTCGATCTGCCGGATCACCTTGGTCTCGCTGGCCAGCGAGGTGAGCGCGGGCGTGATGACGATCGCCGCGATCTTGAGCGCATCCCCGCTGCCGACGACGATGCCGGTCGCGGTGCCGTGGGGAGTCGGGAACAGATGCGCGCGCAGCGACGCGATCTTGACCGGCTGGCCCAGCCGGATTGAAGCCCGGCGCTCGATTTCAGGGATGAAGCGGTCGAGCGGTGCCAACCAGGGCACCAGCACCGCAAGGGCCAGCACGATGCCGGCGACCCACAGGCCGCGGCGCAGCCATTTCCCGGGCTTCACCACGGAAGAGCACCTTGAAAACTCTCACAAAAATGCCATAGGCCCATGATTTTCCTGCATTTCGATTTGACCCTTGCCGCGGGCGTCCCTAAAATACGCGGCTTTTCCGGCTCTCACCAGCCGGATATTCCCTGATAGCTCAGTTGGTAGAGCGACGGACTGTTAATCCGCAGGTCCCAGGTTCGAGCCCTGGTCGGGGAGCCAGATACTACAAGGGGTTAGCCAACCGGCTAACCCCTTTTTTTCTTGCCTGAGAAGCTTTTGAATTCACTTCCCGCCTGCTCGGGAATGACGAAATCACCTGCCGCGTGCAGCGGCGAGCATCGCCAGGATGCGCGAGTACGCGGCTATCACCTCGGAGCTGCGGAGCACCGAGGTGTGGTTCTCGGTAAAGCCGAGGACCTCCAGCGCATCGCGAACAGCATCCGGATGAAGCTGGCTCGTCACGGCGATGGTGCCGTCGGTGGCCCGGTCCGGCGGTTGCTTGGGATCGGTCTGCGCATAGAACAGGTAATACGCGGTCGCCGATGGCAGCGGTCGGGCGAAGATCGCTTTCTGGAATTCGCTGTTGGTCTGCATGTCGATCCACGACGGGACGACGGCCGGGGAACGCCGGACGCCCAGGCTCGCCGCCGGGTGGCCCTGCCGCGGCGTCACGATGGAGACGAACACCGGGATGTAGCCGTTGTCCAGCGCACTGGCGTTGCGTTGGATGAAGTCGCGCGCGACCAGCCCGCCCATGCTGTGCGCGGTCACGTAGACGCGGCTGGCGCCGTACTCCCGCTGCAGCGCCGTGACGCAGAGCTCCAGCACCGCCGCCGAACTGGCGAGCCGCTGTCCAGACGGGTAAACGAAGCCCCAGGGCTGGAAGCGCGTGCGGTCGAGCCCGTCGATCATGGCGCGCCATTCCCATGGATTTCCGCCCGCGCCGCTGACGAACAGCACCGGGATCCGCTGCGGATCGTAAGGTTCGAGGAAGAACACGCCGATGCCGACGTTGACCAGGAATTCGAACGGCTGCCAGAGCCCCATGCTACCGCTCTCGGCCGAGAAGCGGTCGTCGTCGAGGCCCGTCACTTCGCCCACCCAGACCGGCAGCGGCCGCAGTACTACTTTCGGCAATCCCTGCGCCGCCGCGGCCGTCTGCTGGTCGAGGCGGCCGGCAGGTGCCAGCGTCAGGCCGAGCTTGGTCACGCCCTTCCAGCCCTGCGCGATCGTGACCGGCTCCGGCAGGATCACCGCGGGCTCGTCGTCGTCGGGACGGAGGTTGTCGTTGCGGTCCGCGAAGGCGCCGATGCGGTAGCGCTGGCCAGCGCCGAGCCGCATCAGGAAGTCCTGCTGCGTCGCGAGGTGCACGTAATTGTTCGCAACCCAGTCGCCGTCTTCTTCCCGCAAGGCGAAGACCACCACGGTCGCGGTATCGCTCTCGTCATGCACCACCTTGCCGGCCACGCCCCCGGCCGTTGCCGCGGCCCGCAGGTCGCGATGCAAGGCCAGCAGATTGCAGGAACTCAGGAACAGCACCGCCGCGGCGAGCGCGGCGGCGGTGCAGAGCCGTTGACCGAAAAGACTGTTGTCCATGGGAGTGTCTACAAGGTGTCACAAAAATAGGTGTCACAAAGGCGCGCCCTCATCCCCAGCCCTTCTCCCCAAGGGAGAAGGGGGTCTTCCCTCTCCCCCGGGGAGGGAGGGATCGAGGGTGAGGGCGCAATATTGAGACAGGCTACAACGAACAGCAGAGCGAAGAAACATGGGGTGCACTATGAAGGCAGAAAGTCGATCTTACAGCGAAGCATGCGGACCGCACGCCGGCGACCACGAATGCTTGCGCATGGGAATGGCCGGCGCTACCTTAGCCCGCGACCGTCCAGCCCCGAAGCCCCGCCATGACCACGCCCACTGTACTGCGCTACAACGCCCCCGCCCGCTGGTTGCACTGGATCACCTCGGCCCTCGTGCTGGCCGTCATCATCCCGGCCGGGATCTGGATCGTCTATTTCGAGCCGGCCGACGAGGCGTTCAAGATGCGCCTCTACAACGTGCATGAAAGCCTGGGCGTAACCGTCTTCGCGCTGGTCGTGATCCGCCTGCTCTATCGTTGGCGCAACCCGCCGCCTCCATTGCCTGCCGACACGCCCGCGTTCGCCCGCATTGCCGCGCACGCTACGCACTGGGGCCTCTATGCACTGCTCATCCTGATGCCGGTCATCGGCTTTCTCGCGACCAATGCCTGGGGCTTTCCGCTGTCAGTCTTCAACGTGCTGCCGCTGCCCGTCCCGCTGGGCAAGAATGAGGACCTGGCCAAGACCCTGTCCTTCCTGCACTGGTGCGGGGCCATCGCCATCGGGCTGCGGATCCTTGGACATTTGCTGGGCGTGGTCTATCACACCTGCATCCGCCGGGACGGTCTGCTACGTAGGATGCTCTGAGCGCCTGTTTCAACGACACGACAGGGGTTTTTCCCCTCTCACGACCCTGCCGAACTCGGGTATCCTGCCGCCTCCCGAAACGCCTGACGTCCTACCCGGTCAGGCGTCCCAGCCCGGCCCCTACTGGAAGTCAGACGTACGCATGGAAGGATCGCTGCACACCGCCCCCGGCTTTGCCTTGCGCTGGCGGCGGCTCGGCTTCGCCGCCCTCGTCCTCGGCAGCGCCGCCGCCCTGTTCGCCCTGATGGCGGCCACCCTGTTCCCCGCCGGCCCCGACCCGATCGGCATCGGCATGCTGCTGTTGTTCGCCGTGACGCTGCCGTGGACGACGGTCGGCTTCTGGAACGCGGTCATCGGGCTCGGCCTCATGATTTTTTCGCGCGACCCGGCGGGACTGCTGGTGCCGCACCTGCGGAGCATCGCGGGAAACGAGAAGATCGAGAGCGCCACGGCGCTGGCGATCTGCATCCGCAACGAAGACACAGCGCGCCTCTCGCGCAACCTCAACTGGATGCTGCAAGGGCTGGTCGCCTCCGGCGAGGCGCGCTGGTTCCATCTCTACATCCTCAGCGACAGCAACGAGTCCGGCGTCTTCGCGGCGGAGGAAGCCCTGGCCGCCGCGCTGTCGGAACGATTCGGCGCGGCGCTGACCGTGACGTACCGCCGCCGCGAGCACAGCGTCGGCTTCAAGGCGGGCAACCTGCGCGACTTCTGCGAGCGCTGGGGCAGCCTGCACCAGTACGCCATCGTCTTCGACGCCGACAGTGTGATGACGCCACCGGCGATGCTGCGCCTCGTCCGCATCATGCAGGTGCAGCCGCAGATCGGCATTCTGCAGACGCTCGTCACCGGCCTGCCGAGCGCCAGCCCCTTCGCGCGCATCTTCCAGTTCGGCATGCGCTTCGGCATGCGCTCGCACACGCTGGGTGCGGCGAGTTGGCAGGCGGACTGCGGACCGTACTGGGGCCATAACGCCATCCTGCGGCTTGCACCCTTCATCGAGCACTGCCATCTGCCGGTGCTGCCGGGCCAGCCGCCGCTGGGTGGTCACGTGCTGAGTCATGACCAGCTCGAAGCGGTGTTGATGCGGCGCGCGGGCTTCGAGGTGCGCGTGCTGCCCGAAGAAGAAGGCAGTTGGGAAGAAAACCCGCCGTCGCTGCTGGAGTTCATCCGGCGCGACCTGCGCTGGTGCCAGGGCAACATGCAGTATTTCCATTTCCTGACGATGCCCCGCCTGTTGCCGGTCAGCCGCTGCCAGCTCGCCCTCGCCATCGCCATGTACGCCGGCTCGCCGGCGTGGCTGGGCTTCATGCTGCTGGGCCTCGCGCGCAATGCGCCGATGCGCGCCGACCTGGGTCTCATCCTCTTCGTCACGACGCTGGTCATGGCCTTCGCGCCAAAGTTAGCCACGCTCTTCGATGTGCTGGCACGCAGCGCCTCGCGGCGAGCTTATGGCGGGGTGCCGCGCATCGCTGCCGGCGCCCTCCTCGAACTCATGTTCTCAATGCTGATCGTGCCGATCTCCGCGGTGGCGATGACGGTGTTCGTCCTCGGGCTGCCGTTTGGCCGCACGATCGGCTGGGGCGCCCAGCAGCGCGACGCGGAGGGCATACCTTTCGCGATGGCGGCGCGCAAGCTGTGGCCGCAGACGCTGTTCGGAATCATCATCGGCGTGTGGCTGTGGAAGGTGGCGCCCGGCGCCATCTGGTATGGCCTCCCCTTTATCTCGGGCCTCGTCGGCGCCATCCCGATCGCCATGCTTACGGCGTCTCCCGCCGTCGGCCGCGCGCTGGTCGCCATCGGGCTGTGCCGCATTCCCGAAGAAGCGCCGCAGGCGACAGGCCAGCCGCTGAGCGGCCTCTTCATGCCGTTCGCCTCGGCGACGCGGGGAGCTTCGGAATGAAACGCGCCTGTCTGGCGGTTCTGCTACTGCTGGGCGGCTGGGGCGCAGGCACAGCGGCGCCGGTCGCGGTGGATTTCGTCAACGCGACACGGGCCACCAGTTGCGCGGAAGAAGACAACGTTTACATCAAGCTTCTGGGCAAGGGGGTCACCGCCTTCCGCATCCGCGCGGAGCATCCGCCCTACATCGCCACCGTGCTCGAGGACAGCACCGCGCCCGATTTCACGACCTGCGACATGTCCAGCGATCCAAGCTTTCCCTTCACACCGCGCACCGTCGTGCTCTACGAAGACGCCCGCATCCGCCTGGTCGGGCATACCTTCCCCACCTTCTGGCGACCCGAGACGGTGGATTTCCGCGTCGGCGCGCGCAACGAGCCCGGCCTGCACCTCGTGCAGCTCCTGAAGCGGGCACCCGCGCGCGATATTGAAATCCTCGTGGTTTATCCGTCGGATGGTTATTGGCGCTTGAAACCCCTGCCGCCGCCGGCGCTGGCCGAAAGCGCCTACGGCAGTTCCTTCCTGTTCGGGCCCATCGAGCAGGATGGCCGCCCCTTCGTCGCCATCCGCCGCATCGCCTTCGATCCCGCGACGATGACCTTCCGCGTCGCCTTCCGCAACGGCAGCCGCGGCGTGCTCAAGGTCAGCGATGCCACGCGGACCGGGACGAGCCTCGCGCTCACCCTCGACCCTCCCGTCGCGGCCGGAGGCCCCTTCGCCGCGCTGCGCTCGATGTTCGTGACGACCGCGCAGGCAGACGTCGCCGTCGCCGCCTGGGCCGGTGGTTCCTCACCAATTATTGAATTCAAGGGAATAAAAGCCCGCGCCGTACGGTTCGGACGGGTGGAACCCTCGCAGCACAACCTGAGCGCCCCCGATCTCGTTTTCGACCGCTTCGCGACCGCGGCGCCGCGCCAGCCCTCCCGCACCCCGTAAATCGCAGAAGCCGCGCATGACCGAAACCAGCGCAGCACCCCTGCCGGAACCCCCGCCCGAGGACAGCCCCGAGTGGCTGGGCCTGCTGGCGTGGCGGCGCGAGGGACGCCCGCTGATCGCCGACACGCCGCTGGTCAGCCTCTACGGGCCGCTGTGCGCTGCGCGTGGCCGTCCGTCCTTCGCGATCGGTCACCTCGCGCAGAGTCTGGATGGCCGCATCGCCACGGCGGCAGGACTGTCCAAGTGGCTGAGCGGCCCCGAGGACCTGCTGCACACGCACCGCATGCGCGCCCTGGCCGATGCGGTGGTGGTCGGCGCCAACACCGTGCTGCACGACGACCCGCAACTCACCGTGCGGCGCTGCGGCGGCGATCATCCCGTGCGCGTGGTGATCGATCCGGACCGCCGTCTCGACGGCAGCCAGCGCGTCTTCCGCGACGGCGCGGCGCCGACGCTGCTGCTGGCCGCTACCGACTGCGCCCGCAGCGGAGAAACGCTGGGACAGGCGGAAGTCGTGCCGGTGCCACGCGGCGCGTCGGGCCTCGATCCGCAAGCCATTCGCCACCTGCTGGCCGAGCGCGGACTGCACTGGCTCTTCATCGAAGGCGGCGGCGTCACCATATCGCGCTTCCTCGCCGCGGGCGCGCTCGACCGCCTGCAGATCACCGTGGTGCCGCTCATCCTCGGGTCCGGGCGGCCCAGCATCGTGCTGCCGGAGATCACCGACCTGCGCAACAGCCTGCGGCCGCGCACCCGCCGCTTCGTGCTCGGCGACGATGTCATGGTCGAGTGCGACTTCAATGCCTGATACCGCGCAGGCGTACTGGAGCCTGGGTGCCGGCCGCGGCGAAATCCGCACGGCGCCGCTCCGTTCACCTGGGCCGGATGAAGTGCTGGTGCAGACGCTGAAAAGCGGCGTCAGCCGCGGCACGGAAAGCCTGGTGTTCCGCGGACTGGTGCCAGCCAGTCAATACGCCGCGATGCGCTGCCCGTTCCAGGAAGGCGATTTCCCCGGTCCGGTGAAATACGGCTACGCCTCGGTCGGCCGCGTCGAAGCGGGCCCTGCCGAGTTGCTCAGACGGCGCGTCTTCTGCCTGCACCCGCATCAGGACCGCTACGTCGTCCCGGCGAACGCGGTGACGCCGCTGCCGGACGCGGTGCCGGACGCGCGCGGCGTGCTCGCGGCCAACATGGAAACAGCGGTCAACGGCTTGTGGGACGCGTCGCCGCGGCTCGGCGACCGCATCGCGGTGGTCGGCGCCGGCGTGGTCGGCTGCCTCGTGGCCGCACTGGCCGCACGGATTCCGGGTGTGCGGGTCGAACTGATCGACACCGATCCGCGCCGCGCGGCCGTGGCCACACGGCTGGGCTGCACTTTCGCCACGCCCGCGCAGGCCACCGGCGACGCGGACCTCGTCATTCATGCCAGCGGCAGCGGCGAAGGCCTAGCCACCGCGCTGGGCCTCGCCGCGTTCGAAGCGACGGTGCTGGAGATGAGCTGGTACGGCGATCGCGCCGTCACGCTGCCGCTGGGCGAAGCCTTCCATGCGCGGCGGCTGACGCTGAAATCTTCGCAGGTCGGTGCGGTGGCCCCCGCGCAGCGGGCGCGCTGGAGTTATCGCCGCCGCCTGGCGCTCGCACTCGAGTTGCTCGCCGCTCCCGCCTTCGACATCCTGCTCACCGGGCAGAGCCCGTTCGCGGACCTGCCCGCTACCCTCGCCCGTCTGGCCGAAAAGCCCGACGGCGCGCTGTGCCACGTCATCACCTATTCCTGAGTCCGGAGTTTTTCCCATGTACAGTCTTGCTGTTTCCGACCACATCATGATCGCCCACAGCTTCACCGGCGAGATCTTCGGCCCAGCGCAGCAGATGCACGGCGCCACGTACGGTGTGGAAGTCGAGTTCCGTCGCGAGGCACTCGATGCAAACGGCCTCGTGTGCGACATCGGTCTTGCGCTGCAGACCTTGCACGACGTGCTGGGCGGGCTCAACTTCAAGAACCTGGACGAACTGCCGGAACTGCGCGGCAAGAACACCACCACGGAATTCATGGCCGGCGAAATCTTCCGCCGCCTGAAAGTGAAAGTTGCCGCGGGCGCGGTCGGCCCCGGCACGGCGGGCGCGTTGGCGTCGCTGCGCGTCGTGCTGCGCGAATCGCCGGTGGCCTGGGCCGCTTTCGAAGGCCCTTTGTCTTAATGGCACTCGCGTTCCTGGTTCCGGGAGCGCTCGATCAGCTCACCGGCGGCTATCTCTTCGACCGCAAGGTGGTGGAAGGTCTGCGCGCGCGGGTCCGGACGGTGAATGTCATCGAACTCGCGGGCCGCTATCCCGACGCGGACAACACAGCCCGTGCCGCCGCCACCCAGGCTCTGGCCAGTTTGCCGGATGACGGCATCGCCGTGATCGACGGTCTCGCGTTGCTGGCCTTTGCCGATTGCCTGGAACGCGAAGCGCAGCGTCTGCGCGTCGTTGGCTTCATCCACCATCCACTTTCCCTCGAAACCGGTTTGAGTCCGGCCGAGGCGCAGGCATACGCAACGTTCGAAGCACAGCTCTGGCCGCGCTTGCGCGGCCTCCTGTGTTCCAGCGCGCACACCGCGAGCACCGTCATCGCCTCGGGCATCGCCGCCGATCGCGTGGCGGTCGCGACGCCCGGCACCGACAAGCCATCGCTGCAGCCGGCACGCCGCTCGCAGGGTCCATTGCACCTGCTCGCGGTCGGCACCATCACGCCGCGCAAGGGCCATCTGCTGCTCATCGAAGCGCTGGCCGGGCTCCGCGACTTCGACTGGCGCCTCACCTGCATCGGCAGTCTTACGCGTGATCATGCGACTGTTTCTGCTCTGCGTCGCTTGATCGCTGAACAGGGTCTCGGTGACCGCATCGCCTTGCAGGGCGAACAGCCGCAAGCAGTGCTTACCGCCGCCTACCGGGACGCCGACCTCTTCGTGCTGCCCTCCTATTACGAGGGCTATGGCATGGTCTATGCAGAGGCCCTCGCGCACGGATTGCCGATCATCGCCACCAACGGCGGCGCCATTCCCGATACGGTGCCGGCCAGCGCGGCCCTGCTTGTCCCGCCCGGAGACGTGACCGCGCTCCGGAATGCGCTGCGCTCGCTGTTCTCGGATGCAAATCTTCGCGCCCGTCTCGCGGCGGGCGCAGCACAAGCTGCCGCATCGCTTCCCGATTGGCCCACGGCGGTAGATCGCTGGGCCGCTGCACTCGACAGGCTGGCCGCATGAGCGGTTTCTCAGCGGACTGGCTGCAAAGGCGCGAGCCCTTCGATACGGCCGCGCGCGATGTGGGCCTCGCCCGCCGTTTTGGTGCCGCGCTGGGCCGCGGGCAGAATGAACCGCGGCGGATCGTCGATCTCGCTGCCGGCAGCGGCGCTAACTTCCGCGTGCTGGCGCCGCAACTCGGCGGCGACCAGGACTGGCTGCTGGTGGACCACGACCCGGCGCTCATCGCGGCACAGGCAGCAACAATCTCACGCTGGGCTGCCCAAGCGGGATGGACGTGCCGGGATGGCGATGGCGGCGGCTTGCACATCAATGCGGGCACCGCGACCTGGCGCGTGCGTGCGCAAGCCCTCGATCTTGCACGGGACCTCGAACAGTTGCCGCTGGCGGAATACGACGGCGTGACGACGACCGCCTTTCTCGACCTGGTGTCCGCCGCGTGGCTGGACCGGCTCTGCACGCTGCTGACGCGCGGCGGCCGGCCACTACTGGCGACGCTCACGGTGGACGGACGCCGCGTCTGGCAGCCGCCTATGCCGGCGGATGCGCGCATCCAGGCCGCTTTCCAAGGCCACCAGTCCGGCGACAAGGGCTTCGGACTGGCGCTGGGCAGCGAGGCGACCGCGTATCTGGCCGATCGGCTCGCCGCACAGGGCCACGCGGTGAGCACCACGCGTAGCGACTGGCGGATCGTCGCGGCGCATCGCGAGATGCTTTTGCAGATGCTGCAGGAAGCGGCCGCGGTCGCGCACGAAGCGGACCCTGCGGGCTCGGCCCTGTTTACCGTCTGGCAGGCGGAACGCGAGCAGCAGATCGAGGCCGGCGTGCTGGCGCTCGACATCGGCCATCTGGACTTGCTGGCACTCCCGAAGCGTTAGGGAATCTCTGAACCAGTGGTAGTTCGTCGTTCCGGCGAAGGCCGGAATCCAGGGAATTCAAGCGTCTGGACACCGGCCTGCGCCGGTGTGACGAGCTTATTCAGAGCTTCCTTAGATCAGTTCGTAAATCGTGACCAGCATGCCGCCTTTCGCCACGCCCTCGGACAGGTGACCGGTCAGCACGTCATCGGTCTTGCCTGGTCCGCGCTGACGGCATTGCAGACGCCCGAACGGATGCGGGTGCGAATGTGAAAGACCATGCCGAGTTCTTTTATCCTGCACGAGCGCTGTCGATGGAGAGAACAGACAAGCGGAATGACGCTTCCTGCCCTATCCGTCGGTAGATGCCAGGTGATGGTGCAAGCCGCTTCCATCGGCGCCGCGCCAGGACGCAACCAGAACTCTCGACATCCCGCAGCAAAGACGTGCACCATCACGACAGAACCGAAAAGAAGAAAGGGATCTCCCCCATGACGAACATTCCGCCCGCCCGTGCGCTGCGCTGGCTCGTCTGCGCCGCCGCATGCGCCGCGCTGCCCGCGGCCGCGCAGGCGCCCTTCCCGTCCAAACCCGTACAACTGATCGTGCCCTACACAGCGGGCGGCGGCGCCGATGTCGTGATGCGCGGGGTTGCGCAGCGTCTGGCGGATGCCTGGGGCAGGAATGTGGTCGTGGACAATCGCGCCGGGGCCAGCGGCATGATCGGCACCGAATTCGTCGTGAATGCCGCGCCCGACGGCTATACGCTGCTCGGACACACGTCGTCCTATCCTGCCACCGCTGCGATCCGGGAGCGGCTCCACTTCGATCCGGCGCGGGCGATCGTCACGGTGGCGGGCATCGCCAGAACGCCGCTGGTCCTCGTGGTGCACCCTTCGCTGCCAGTGAAGTCCGTCAGGGACCTCGTGGCACTGGCCAAGCAAAATCCCGGGAAACTGAATTTCTCCTCAGCCGGCATCGGCGGCAACAATCATTATGCCACCGCCTTGTTTGCCTCGGCCGCCGGCATCAAGCTCACCCACATTCCCTACCGGGGAGTTGCGGACGCCGCGATCGCCGTCATGTCCGGCGAAGTCGAACTGTTGTTCGCGAGTTCGCCCGCGGTCAGCCCGCACATCAGGTCCGACCGGCTGCGGGCGCTCGGCGTCACCAGTCTGGAACCTTCGGCATTGCTGCCGGGACTGCCGGCGATCGCACAATCTGGCGTCCCCGGCTATCAGTACGAACTATGGTGGGCGGTCTTCGCGCCGGCGGGCATCCCGGCCGAGCGGCGGGACTTCATCAGCGCCGCCATCGGCAAGGTGCTGGCGGGGGCCGACATGAAACGATTCCTGAGCGCGCAGAATGCCGAGCCGTGGACCCTCACCCCGGCGCAACTGAACGATCTGCTGCCGAAAGAGATCGAGCGTTACCGGAAAGCCGCGCAGGCGGCAGGCATCAGTCCGCTATAACCCGGGGCTTCATACTCAGGGTTTGTTCGAGGGCGTGATTTCGGCGCCCACCCGCTCGACGATCAGCCGGTAGTGCTCCGGCCGCCGGTGTGCGGCGAAATTGAACACCGTGCGTTTCAGATCGGCGGCGAGGTCGAGATCCGCGTTGACGCAGATCACCTCGTCTTCTTCGCTCAGCGATTGGGCGGCAATCTCGCCCGTCGGCGCGACGATCAGCGAGTGGCCGAACATGCGGTTGCCGTCCTCGAAGCCGCATTTCGCCGTTTGGATGAGCCAGATCGCATTCTGGTAGGCCATCGCCTGCGCAGTGATGAGATGATGATGCACGCGCAGCGCGGCCGGCTCGGGATAGTCGAGATTCTCGCTTGGCGTGTTGAACCCCAGGGCCACCATTTCAGCGCCCTGCAGCGCCAGCACACGGAAGGCCTCGGGCCAGCGCCGGTCGTTGCAGATCAGCATGCCGGTGATCGTATCCATGAAACGCCATACCGGAAAGCCGAGATTGCCGACTTCGAAGTACTTCTTTTCCAGATGCTGGAAAGGCGCCTGCGGTTTGTGCTCCGCGTGGCCGGGCAGATGGATCTTGCGGTATTTGCCGACGATCGAGCCGTCGGGCCCGACCAGGATCGCCGTATTGAAGCGGCGCGTGCGTCCCTCCTCCTGCGTCAGTTCCGCGTAGCCGGCGTAAAAACCAATGCCGAGCTTCTTCGCCTCGTCGAACAGTGGTTGCGTCTCGGCGGAAGGGATCGTGAATTCGTAAAACCTGCGGTCGGTTTCGGCCTGGTCTTCAGTCCAGTAGCGCGGGAAAAAGGTGGTGAACGCGAGCTCTGGAAAGACCACGAACTTCGCGCCCATGGCGTGGGCATCGCGCAGCAGCTTGACCAGCCGTTGCGTGGCCGTCGCTCGCGTGTCGGCCAGGTGCAGGGGGCCGAGCTGTGCAGCGGCAATGCGGAGATGTCGGGCCATTATCGGGGTCTCTACAGAGTGGGGAGTTGGCGCGAGAACAACTGACGGCCGCGCTTGAAGCTAGCCAGCGGCAACGCGCACTTGGCGATCACATCGCAGGGGCGTTCTTCGCCCCAGATCACGAGGTCCGCCGCCTTGCCCGGCGCGACCCCGTAGTCGTTAAGCCGCATCAGCTTTGCCGCACGGTCCGTGATCATCTCGAAGCAGACGCCGAGGTCCTTGGGACCGTCGCGCTGCACGACATTGGCGTAGAGATTCGCAATCCGGGTCAGGGAGCAGTCTCCGTACGGCGTGAAGGGGTTCAGCACATTGTTGGTGGAGAGTGTGCAGTTCGCGCCATGTTCGATCAGGGTGTTGGCGTCGGTCACGCCGCGCATCACGGTGTGCTCCATGTGGCGCCCGGCGTTGAAGAGGTCGGTCGCCGGCAGTACCGCCAGCGACACGCCCGACGCGCCCAGCCGCCTGCCGATGGCCGCCTGCGCCTTCACCGGCAGGCATGAAAATTTGGAGCCATGACCGAAGGCGACCCGCCCCTGCCACCCGATCCCGTCCGTGAGTTCGCAGACCTGCGGGTAATCGAGTTCCTTCACGTCGTAGCCGCCGTCGAGATGGAAATCGATGTCGATGTCGTATTGCCGCGCCAGTTCGAACACGCGCCGGATCTGGGCCGGGCCGTCCTTGTCGTAGCGGATGCCGCCGCCCACCACCGGTGCGCCGCGCTCCAGACAGCCGACCAGGTTCTCGTCCGCGCCCGGCACGTCCGTCCACCCCTCCTGCAAAAAGACGCAGGGCTGGATGTCGATGGCCCAGGCGTAGTCCTTGCGCAGTTGCTCGATGGCTTCGAAACCGAGCAGTCCCACGTTCGGGTCGACCTCGACCTGGGTCCGCATGTGGGTGACGCCGTGCAGCACGCATTGCTCCAGTGTCGCCTGGGCGCGCGCGTAGATGTCTTCCAGCGTGAAGGTGTGCTTGATCGAAGCCGTGCGCTCCATGTGGTCGCGCACCATGCGATTGGGCTGCAGCGGCACGCGGTCGACGATCAGCGCCTTGTCGAGGTGGAAATGGCTCTCGATGAGGCCGGGAGACACCAGCTTGCCGCCCGCATCGTGTTCCGGGCCGTCGGCCGAAAGTCTGGGGGTCACCGCGGTGATGAGGCCGTCCTGCACGCCAATGTCTACGATCGCGACGGTCGGCTGGCCGGCCTGTGCGCCCGCGAGCCGGGCGTTGCGAATGATCAGATCCAGTGCCATCTGCCTGCTTTCCGTGCTGCGGTTGATGCGGAGCGCAGTGCATGATATTGCATGGCCTGCAGACAGGGCAACGACATCACCTCCGAAAAGGACCGCACCGCATCATGAGCACCGCCAAGCCCCCACTCCTCGCCCACGCCACGCGCGACCTCGCGCGCTTCGCCGCCGGACTGCGCTACGCAGACCTGCCCGCCGAAGTCATCGAACGCATCAAGCTCTCGGTGCTCGACAGCCTCGGTTGCTGCCTGTTCGGCGCAACGCTGCCGTGGACGCAGAAAGTCGCCGCCCTCGCGCTGGCGGAAGGCGCCAGCCCGGTGGCGTCCGTCATGGGCACCGGCCGGAAGACCTCGATTTCCCTCGCGGTCCTCGTCAACGGCACGGCCGGACACGCCTTCGAGCTTGATGACATCCACAAGGAATCCATCACCCACATGGGTTCGCTCGCCACGCCGGTAGCCATGGCCTTCGCGGAAGCGAAACCGGGCACGCACGGGCGCGACGTCATTACCGGCATGGTTGCCGGCTACGAGATCGGCGCCCGCGTCGGCAACGCGGCGACCATGAGCCTGTTTTTCCGCGGCTTCCATCCGCAGGGCACTTCCGGAGCCTTCGCAGCGGCCGCCACCGCGGCCCGCATGCTGGCGCTTGATGCCGGGCGCTTCCAGCACGCGTTGGGCATCGTCGGCTCGCAGGCCGGCGGGCTGATGGCGGCGCAGGAAGGCGCCATGGTGAAGCGCTTTCACTCGGGACGCGCGGCCCAGAGCGGCGTCTACTCGGCCCTGCTGGCCGCGAACGACTTCACCGGCGTCCCCGATGTGCTCGAAGCCGCGTACGGCGGTTTCCTGTCCTGCTATTCCAACGAACCCAATCCCTCACGGCTGACCGCAGGTCTGGGCACGCAATGGGAAACGGCCAACGTCGGCTACAAGCCGCACGCGAGTGTCACCAGCATCCACACCGCACTCGACGGCCTGGCCGGCATCATGCGCGAACACAAGCTTGTCGCCGGCGATATCGCCTCGGTGACGGCGGGCCTGAGCCCGATGACGCACGTGCACTGCGCGTGGGAGTACAAGGCGCAGGGCGTCACCGCCGCGCAGATGAACCTGGCCTACGGGCTGGCCGTCATCGCGCTGGATGGCATGGCCTTCACCGAACAGTACCGCGAAGACCGCCTGCAAGACCCACGGATCCTCGACTTCATCGCGCGCGTCAGCGCGCACGTGGACCCCGAGATCGAACGTATGGGCGCACCCTTCCGCCACGCGGCCCGGATGCAGGTGCAGACGAGGGACGGCCGGAGCTTCGAGCAATTGATATTGCACCGGCGCGGCAGTCCCGAGCAGCCGCTGAAGCCCGAGGAGATCGAATACAAGTTCCGGCACGTGGTGAGTTCCTGCCTCTCGAAGGCGGACGCGGACCGCATCGTCCAACTGGCGATGACGCTGGAAAAGATCGACGACCTGTCCGGACTCATCGGCCTGGTCGCCGCACCCTGCACCGCTGCTGCGTAGGCCGCGCCCATGCACCATTGCTACGTTGTCGATGCGGCCAACGCGCCCTGGAAGCGCAGCGCCTCGGAAGGGATCACCTTTGCCTGCCAGGTGCTGCTGTCCGGCGAGGACGGCGGGCCGGAGGCGATGCGTTTTCGTTTCGACGACTGCCCTTCCGTCTATGCGCACATGCACCTGACCTCGCAGTTCCAGTTGCTGCTCAAGGGTTGCATGGACTTCCCCCGTGGCGTCAAGCATCTGGAAGCGCTGGCGATCCACTACACCGACCACAACATGCCCTATGGCCCGTTTGCCGTATCCGGCGGCCATGAAATGCTGGTGCTGCATCCGCGTGCCGGCGGCATCCTGTCGATGGCGAACCTCGAAGCCCGGCGCAGGATCAACCTGACCGGGCGCCTGTTCGCCTCGCTGGCGGCGGATGCAGAATGGCAGCCGCTGCCGGGCGTCGATGACGCCCGCTACAAGTTGCTGATGCCGCCCGATTTCGGTCCGGCCGCCGTCGTCGCTCAGGTGCCCGCCCACGCGGCCCTCGCCATGCCAGCCCCGGTGTACGGGCGCTACGAAGTCGTGCTGGAGGGTTCCGTTATCATGGCAGGGCAGGAAATCGGCCCACCGGGGTTCCGGTATGTGCACGGCGAGCAGGCCGCCGAACCGTTAATGACCGGCGCCAGTGGTGCCAGCGTGGCCTTTATGAGCTTCGACGCGGATGCACAGGCAGGCGGCATCACCGGTGAAGGTCTGGCTGTCGAAGCGGCGGCAGCAATGGCGAGAGCGATCTGATCCTGACAGGAGACCCGACATGACGGACATCCAGGAAACGGTAAAACCCTTTCGCATCGCCGTGTTTGCCGACTTCGTGTGCCCCTACAGCTATCTGGCTGTGGAGCAGATCGACCGCCTCTCGCGCGAATACGGCATACAGCCGATCTGGCGCCCCCACTGGCTGCATCCTGAAACACCGCCCGAAGGTGTGCCCCGGGAATGTTCCGCGGATGCCGATGCGCGCGTCGAACGGCGCAACGCATGGATGAAGGAAATGGCGCCGGAGCAGTTCGAGCGGATGCGCTTTCCGGACAAGCGCCAGTACAGCTTTCGCGCGTTCGAGGCGCTGGAGTTCGCCTACGACTGCGGCCTCGACTTCGCGTACGCCGCAGCGCTTTACGACCTGATGTGGACGCAGGGCCGCGACATCGGGGAAACCGGCACCCTGCTCGCCGCCGCCGAGCAGTCTAGCCTCGATCCTGCCGGTCTCAAAACTGCCCTCGACGAACATCTTTACGCGCAGCGCGCGTTCGATGCCGTCCATCAGGCGCGCGAAGTCGGCATCATGAACACGCCCACCATCTATCTCGGCAGGACGCGCATCAACGGCTGGACCTACTACGAGGTGTTGCAGTCGGTGATGGAGAAACAGGGCTTGCGGCCGCGCGAGGCGGTTACCAACTAGGCTTTCTTCGCCAGTTTTTTCGCCCGCTTGGCGGTATTCGCGAGTTGTTTCTTGGTCTTCTGTTTCTTGCGGCGGGTCTGTGTCGATGTCGAGTGGCTCATGGGGCCTCCGGTCTGTTGATGTTTCAGGGGCCGGTAGTCTGCTCTATTTCCGGCTGCGCCATCCGCCACATTCGGCAGTGCGCGCCCGAAAGCGGGTGGCGTGCTAGGGCCCGGTTGTATACAGAATAACCGAGGCCGTTCAGTACGACCCCTTTTATCGCAAACCAGAGTTCAGGCTACG
>Ga0105044_10001199_pt1 | contig 34268 bp, 30 predicted proteins | sample MAT01_FD_78092 | JGI IMG/M metagenome (GOLD analysis project Ga0105044, IMG submission 78092) | Freshwater microbial communities from Lake Fryxell liftoff mats and glacier meltwater in Antarctica - MAT-01 | ecosystem: Environmental > Aquatic > Freshwater > Ice > Liftoff microbial mat | place...
CTTTGCAAAGTTCCAGGCCGATGACATGGCCGCTTCGGGCAAGGTCATCGCGGACAAGAAGATCAGCGTGGAGTGATGCAGCCCACAAGCCCGCTCGCGCTCGCTACCCCTCAAGGGGGCGGCGCGCCAACGGCCCGGCGAAGCCGGTTCCGTGGCGGGGCGCTTCAGGGCGCTGCTGCGCGGCGGCCCCAGTGAAGCACGCCGGCCGCACGGTCGGCCTCGTCGGGCTCGGGCTGGTGGGCCAGGCGCTGGCCGCGCGGCTGTCGGCGGCTGGCTTCGATCTTGTCGGCTTTGATCTGCTGCCGGCTGCGCGTGAAGTGTGGGCTGCGGCGGGCCGGCGCTCAGCCGCCTCGCCGGCCGCGCTGGCGGAGCAGTGCGAACGCGTTGTGCTGGCGGTGTTCGACACGGCAGGCGTGCTTCAGGTGATCGAAGGACCGCATGGCCTGCTCACAGGCGGCAGCCCCCGAGCCCTGATCGACTGCTCCACCGGCGACCCCGACGTCTTGCAGGCCCTGGCCGGCCGCATGGCAGCGAAGGGCATCGACTTCATCGAGGCCCCGCTGTCGGGCTCCAGCCAGCAGATCGCTGCCGGCCAGGCCACGATGCTGCTCGGCGCGGAGCCTTCGGCGCTCCGGCGCCACACCGACCTGCTGCAGGCGCTGGCCAGCACGCGCATCACCATCGGAGGCGCCGGCATGGGGGCGCGCGCCAAGCTCGCCACCAACCTGGTGCTGGGCCTGAACCGCGCCGCGCTGGCCGAGGGCCTGGTGTTCGCCGAAGGCCTGGGCATCAAGCCCGAACGCTTTCTTGAACTGGTGCTCGCCACGCCCGCGCGCAGCGATGCTGCAGCACTCAAGGGGCCGATGATGGTCAGCGGCAACTTCACGCCGCAGTCACGCATCCGCCAGCACCTCAAGGACGTGGAGCTGATGCTCCAGCAGGCAGCGGCCGCAGGCCAGCAACTGCCGCTGTCGGCCACGCATGCCGGGCTGCTGCGCGCTGCCGTGGCCGCGGGCGATGGTGAACTCGACAATGCAGCCGTCATCCGGCAGATCCGGCGCGAACGCGCCTCCTGAATACCACCCCATGCGCGACTTCAGCACCGACCACCGCTGGCTCTCCATCAACACCGCCACCGTGCGCCAGCAGCGCGGGCAGGACTGGCCGCTGCTCGACATCCTGGACGCCTGCGGCCAACGTGGCATCCGCGCCGTCTCGCCCTGGCGCGACCAGGTCGCTGCAGCCGGCTTGCAGGCCACGGCGAACAAGCTGCAAGAACACGGCATCGAACTTTCGGGCTATTGCCGCGGTGGCATGTTCACCTACACCGACGCGGCCAGCCGCCAGGCCAGCCGCGACGACAACCGCCGCGCGCTGGACGAAGCCTGCACGCTGCACGCGCCCTGCCTGGTGCTGGTGGTGGGCGGTCTGCCCGGCGCGCTGGCCGGCCACGCCGCGCACCGCGACATCGCCGGTGCGCGTGAACAGGTCAACGAAGGCATTGCCGCGCTGCTGGACGATGCCCGCGAGCGCCAGATGCCGCTGGCCATCGAGCCGCTGCACCCCATGTACGCGGCTGACCGCGCCTGCATCAACACCCTGGCGCAGGCGCTGGACGTGTGCGACGCACTCGACCCCGGCCGCACCGGCGCGCTGGGCCTGGCGGTGGACCTGTACCACGTCTGGTGGGACCCGACCTTGGCAGTGCAGATCCAACGCGCGGGCCCTGACGCCAACGGCGACGGCTCGCGCCTGCTGGCCTTCCACGTCTGCGACTGGCTCACGCCCACCACCCACCTGCTGGAAGACCGCGGCATGATGGGCGACGGTGTCATCGACATCCCGCACATCCGCGCGCTGGTGGAAGCCCAGGGTTTTGCCGGCTACAGCGAGGTGGAAATCTTCTCGCGCGGCAACTGGTGGCGGCAAGACGGCGGCCAGGTGCTGGACACCTGCATCGAGCGCCACCGCCGCTGCGTCTGAGCCGGCAGCCGCCGGCAGGACTCAGGCTGGCGCCATCTGTGTGCGGCGCACCCGGCGTACGTTCAGCGCACTGACGATCAGCACCGCCTGCAGCGCTGCCAGCGACAGCCACACCGCCGACCAGGCCTGGTGGTCCATGAGCCGGCCGATGACCAATGGCACCAGTGCCTGGCCGATGTCCAGGCCCGAATAGACCACGCCATAGACACGGCCCGTGGCGTTGTCCGGTGAGGCTTGTTTGACCAGCAGGTCACGCGAGGGCCCGGCGATGCCGGCCAGCAGGCCTGTCGCAGCAAAGATCACGGGCACCGCCAGCGGTGGCATCGGTGCCAGTGCCACCATCAGTGCCAGTGTGGCGGCCAGTGCGAAGGCGGTGCCGACGATGCGCTCGCAGCGCTGCGCGTCGGCCACCAGAAAACCGCCCAGCAACATGCCGCCGGCGCTGAACAGCATGTAGACGGTCACGCACAGTGCCACCAGGTGCGTGGGCACGGCGTGCAGCTGGCGCGCCGCTTCGGGACCGAAGGTCTGCACGATGGACAGCGAACCCGCGTAGAAGAAGAAAAAGCCAAAGCACATCCACACGGCCGGGATGCGCAGAAAGTCGACAGAGCCTTCTGCCGCAGCGGATGACTTGGCCGCTGCCGGCAGCGGCGGCAGCACCAGTTCATCGCGCTTGATCCACAACACCACCAGCACGACAAAGGCCAGGCTCGCGGCACACGCCAGCGCCACGCGCCAGGAATAGGCCAGCGTCAGCGGCACCAGCATCGCCGGCGCCAGGGCCCAGCCCAGGCTGCCGGTGACACCGTGCACGCTGTAGGCATGGCCCAGACGCGACTTGCTGACCCGGCGGTTGATCAGCGTGTAGTTCACCGGGTGGAAGACACCGTTGCCGATGCCGGCCACGACCGAAAACGTCGCCAGCATCCAGTAGCCGGTGCTGGCCGCGTAACCCAGCGCGGCCACGCCCAGCAGCAGCAGGCCTGCAAACAGGATGGGCCGCGGGCCGTAACGGTCGACCCAGAACCCCGACAGCGTCTGCACCACACAGGACACGACAAAAAAGATGGTGAGCAGGAAACCCAGCTCGGTGTAGCTGACGGCAAAAGCATCCTTGAGCCAGGGAAAAAGCGGCGCCAGCAGCAACTGGCTGAAGTGGCTGACGCCGTGGCCCAGGCCCACCAGTCCGATGATCTTGGCGTCCTGGCGCAGCGGCCGGGGTGCAGGTGTTGGGGTTGTCAATGTGGACATGCCTTCACTGTAGGCTGGGGCCAAGCGGCCAAGTTGCGATAGTCTGTCAACTTCTATCGAGATCACGCCATCGGACGCCTGGGCCGACCGGCGCCGCGAACGCCACTGACCGTGCCACCTCACCTGCCTTCCAACATGGCCCTCAACAAACGCCAGTCCGCACGGTCCGCCGCACGCACCCTGCTGCCGCCGCAAGAGCCGCGCCGCTTCGAGCCCACGCCCTCACGCCCGGTGCGTGCCAAGTCGCGCCACATGGCGCCCGACACCGAAATCCAGCCGCACAGCCACGTCTGGGCGCAGGTGGCCATCGCCATTTCTGGCGCGGCGCACATCACCGCGGGCCTCAGCACCTATCTCGTGCCGGCCTGGCGTGCGGTCTGGATCCCACCCAACATCGAACACACGGTCGCGGTTGTCGAAGCGGGTGAACTGCGCACGCTGTACGTGCATCAGGACCCCGATCTGCCGGGCCCCGGCACACTGCGAGGCGACCGCACAGCGTGGCGCCAGGCCTGGGGCACGTGCCGGGTGCTGGAAGTCAGCGCCTTGCTGCGTGAGGTGGTGCTGCAGATGGACATCGAGATGGACGGCGCGGCCAGCCCGGGCGCCGAGCTGCTGGCCCGCGAACGCCGCCTGGGTGACCTGGCGCTGGACGAACTGTGCCGCGCCGCACCCGTGCGCCTGGGCATCGATCTGCCGCAGGACAAGCGCCTGCGTGGCCTGTGCCAGGCCGTGATTGCCGACCCCACCCGTCACACCACCCTGGACGCCTGGGCCGCCGAGGCCGGGGCCAGCGCGCGCACGGTGGCACGTTTGTTCCGCCAGGAACTGGGCAGCAGCTTCGGCCCCTGGCGCCAGCAGGTGCTGCTGGCGCGTGCGCTGACGCTGGCGGCACAAGGCAAGCCGATGGGCGTGATCGCCGCCGAACTGGGCTACGCCAGCGCCAGCGCTTTCACGGCGATGGTGCGGCGCTCGGTGGGGGCACCGCCGGGGCAGTTCTTCGGCAGCCGCGCGGCACCACTACCATCGCGTTCATGAGCCTGCCCGGCCGCCCGATAGGCGTCCACCGGACGGCGCAGCACGAAGGACCCCCAGTGAGCCAGATCCTCTACGACTTCACGCGGCAGGACCGCAGCGGCGCCAGCTGCACCTCGCAGGCCTGGGCCCGGGTGCCGCAGGCCCTGTCACCCACCGAACGTGTGGCCGCCAAAGCGCGTGCGGCGGCGCTGCTGAAGCAGCACCAGGCGGTGCTGGTGGCGCACTACTACGTCGACGGCGACCTGCAGGACCTGGCGCACGAAACCGGCGGCTGTGTGGCCGATTCGTTGGAGATGGCACGTTTCGGCCGCGACCACCCGGCGCAGACCCTGGTCGTGGCCGGTGTGCGTTTCATGGGCGAAAGTGCCAAGATCCTGTCGCCCGACAAGCGGGTGCTGATGCCCGACCTGGAAGCCACCTGCAGTCTGGACCTGGGCTGCCCGGCCGACGAGTTCTCCGCCTTCTGCGACGCCCACCCCGACCGCCAGGTGGTGGTGTACGCCAACACCAGCGCCGCCGTGAAGGCCCGCGCCGACTGGATGGTGACCAGCTCCTGCGCGCTGGCCATCGTCAGCCATCTCAAGGACCAGGGCCACAAGATCCTGTGGGCGCCCGACCGCCACCTGGGCCGCTACATCCAGGAAAACACCGGCGCCGACATGCTGCTGTGGAACGGCGCCTGCATCGTGCACGACGAATTCAAGGGCCTGGAACTGGACCTGCTGAAGCGCGAACACCCGGGCGCGCAGGTGCTGGTGCACCCCGAGTCACCCAAAAGCGTGGTCGAACAGGCCGATGTGGTGGGCAGCACCACGCAACTGCTCAACGCCGTGGTGCAAGGCCAGGCACAGACCTACATCGTGGCCACCGACAACGGCATCCTGCACCGCATGCGCCAACTGGCGCCGGGCAAGACACTGATCGAAGCCCCCACGGCCGGCAACAGCGCCACATGCAAGAGCTGCGCGCACTGCCCCTGGATGGCCATGAACGCGCTGCAGGGTGTGGTGGCCTGCCTGGAAACGGGCCGCGGCGAGATCCACGTGCCCGAACCCATACGCAGCCAGGCGCTGGGCTGCATCGACCGCATGCTGGACTTCGTCAAACAAAACCCGGCCAGCCTGGCGCAGCCCCAACGTGGTTTTGTGCCCAACGTCGGCGCGGCCTGAACCACGGCGCGGGCCTGCTTCAGGACTGCTGCTCTGCCGCCGATAACCGGCTGTAGCCCCACGGTGGGGTGAGAGACGACCATGAGCGCAGACTTCACCTCCGTCCGCAACCACAACGAACGTGCCGTGTACGACGCCGTGCTGCGCCAGGCCACCCAGTACCCGGGCCTGGACCACAACCCCGAACTGCTGGCCGACGTGGCCTGCGTGGCGCTGAACCGCCTGCCGCCGCGTTACATCCGCCACGAGGTGGACTTTGTTTTTTACCTGAGCGAACGCGAACGCGGCGACAGCGAAAGGCAGCTGCAGGACTCGGTGGAATATGCCTTCGGTTTTGTGCAGGCGCGCACGGCGATGCGGGCACGTGGCTGATCGCGCAGTCACTGATCGCGCAGTGACTGATCGCGCAGTGACTGATCGCGCAGTGACTGATCGCGCCGTGACTGGAGACCACTTGCCCGAAGCCGGCGTCGAGTCGCTGATCGAGCAGGCCTGGCAACAGTGTTACCTGGACCCGCTGGCCGCGCGCGCGCTGGGACAGCGCGTCACGCACTTTGGCGAACCGCATGCCGCCTGGGGCTTCCTGCACGTGGCATTGGCCGAGGTGCGGCTGGGCGACGCCGCCGTGGCCTTGCAGGCGCTTGAACAGGCACGCCGCGGTTTCGAGCCGCGCCAAGACCCCATGGGCATGCGCTGGTGCGACGAGGTGCAGGCCATCGCGCTGCGGCGCAGCGGCGACTACGCCGGGTCGGCCCGGCTGCACAGCGACATCGACCAGCAGCGCCCCGGCCTTCCGCCCGATGCGCCGTTGCCCTTGTCGCCCTTGTTGCCCTTGTTGCCCTTGTTGCGCTTCGTGGCCCACAACTCGCGCGCCATTACCGCCAAGCTGCTGGGCGACACCGACCAGGCGCTGCGCCATTTTTACGCCGCCAGCGACGCTGCAGGCCACAGCGGCATGGTCGGCCCGCGCATCACGGCGCTCAGCAACCTGGGCGGCTACCACCACGATTTGTACAACCTGGAAGACGCACGCCGGCTCAGTGAACAGGCCCTGGCCGCGGCACGCGAAGCACGCGCCGCGCCGGCGCTGACCACCGCGGCCACCAACCTCATCATCATCTACAACGCCGGCGGCGAACCTTCGCAAGCGCGCGCCATGGTCGAGTTCCTGCGGACGCACGAGGACGAACTGGTCCCCGGCGCCCTGCAGCGCTATGCCCTGCCGCTGGCACTGGGCCACCTGGCCATGGGCGAAGTGGACGCGGCGCTGCAGCTGCTGGCCGCCGGCCCGGTGACGGCCGTGGGCGACGGCGACGGCATGGTCATGTGGGCCTGGCTGAAGGCACGCTGCCTGCTGGCCCGCGGCGACGCAGCCGGCGCGCGGCGGGTGGCCGAACAAACGCTGCACCAGCGCCGCAAGCGGGCGCTCAACGACCAGCCCTACGAGCTGATGGAACTGCACAAGGTGCTGGCCGACGCCTGCGAACAGACGGGCGACACGCGCGCCGCGCTGGCCTGCATGCGCGAGGTGCATGCACGCTACGAACAACTGGTGGGCCGCAGCGCCCGCGCGCGCTACATCGCGCTGGACGTCAGCCACCAACTGGCCACGGCTCAGCGCGAACGCGACCTGGCGGTGGACTCGCGCCGGTCGGCCGAGGACGACCGCCACCGCCTGGCCGGGCTGAATACGGCATTGCAAGCGCAGATCGCAGAAACCGAGATGCTGCACACGAAGCTGCGCGAACAGGCGCTCAACGACCCGCTCACCGGCCTGCACAACCGCCGCTACCTGTTCGAGGTGGCGCCTGGCCTGCTGGACCTGTCGCGCCGCCAGAGCAAGACGCTGTGCGTGGTGCTGATCGACCTGGACCACTTCAAGCTGCTGAACGACACCTATGGCCACCAGGCGGGCGATCTGGTGCTGCAGCGTTTTGCAGCGCTTCTGCGCCAGATGCTCAGGCGCAGCGACGTGGTCTGCCGCCATGGCGGCGAAGAGTTCGTGGCCGTCATGCCCGACCTGGACGGCGACGGCGCGCAGGCCATGCTGTTGCGCCTGCTGGAAGCCTTCCAGTCGCTGCCGCCCGAGCCGGGTCGCAGGCGCACACCCAGTGCGTCCTTCTCAGCTGGCATCGCGCTGTTTCCGCGCCACGGCAGCACGCTGGAGCAACTGCTGTCACGTGCCGACCGCGCCCTGTACGCGGCCAAGAACCACGGCCGGGCGCGCATCGTACAGGTGCCGCGCACGGGCTTCGGCACCTTCAGCTGATGATCAGCTGAAAGTGCCAAACGCGATCAGGACTTGCCGCTGCGGCTTTTGGCCGGCCGCGTCAGCACGGTCGGAAAACTCACCGGCAGCGCATGGGGGAAGTCGCGGCTGTAGTGCAGGCCACGGCTTTCGTGGCGGCGCAGCGCGCTGCGCACGATGAGCTCGGCGCACATCACCAGGTTGCGCAACTCCAGCAGGTCGCGGCTGACGCGAAAGTTGCTGTAGTACTCCAGCGTTTCGCTGTGCAGCAGCTTGATGCGGTGCAAGGCCCGTTCCAGCCGCTTGGTGGTGCGCACGATGCCCACGTAGTTCCACATCAGCAGGCGAAGCTCGTCCCAGTTGTGCGAGATGACCACCTGCTCGTCGGCGTCTTCGACCTGGCTTTCGTCCCAGGGCGGCAGGTCTGTTGCCAACTGCGCGGGCTGGGCCTGGATGGCAATGGCGCAGCTGCGCCCCAGCACCACACATTCCAGCAGCGAATTGCTGGCCAGCCGGTTGGCGCCGTGCAGGCCGGTGTAGCTGGTTTCGCCCACGGCGTACAGCTGCGGCAGGTCGGTACGACCGTCCAGATCGGTCACCACACCGCCGCAGGTGTAATGCGCCGCCGGCACCACCGGGATGGGCTGGTTCACGATGTCGATGCCCAGCTTCAGGCAGCGTGCGTAGATGGTGGGGAAATGCTCCTTGACGAAGGCCTCGCCCTTTTCCTGGACGATGGGCCGGGCGTCAAGCCAGACATGGTCCAGGCCATGTTTTTTCATCTCGAAGTCGATGGCGCGGGCAACGATGTCGCGTGGCGCCAGTTCCAGCCGCTCGTCGTGGGCGTGCATGAACCGGGTGCCGCCCGCGTCGCCCGGCCCGGTGCTGGGCAGGGTAAGGTGCGCGCCTTCACCCCGCAGCGCCTCGGTGATGAGGAAGCTGCGCTCTTGCGGGTGGTACAGGCAGGTGGGGTGGAACTGGATGAACTCCATGTTGCCCACGCGGCAGCCGGCGCGCCAGGCCATGGCAATGCCGTCGCCGGTGGCGGTGTCGGGGTTGCTGGTGTAGCGATAGACCTTGCCCACGCCGCCCGTGGCCAGCACCACGGCGTCGGCCGCCAGCGTTTCCACGCGGCCGCGGTCCATGTCCAGCGCGTAGACGCCGTAGCAGCGCGGCGTTTCTGCCCGCTTCAAGTGCCGTGAGGTGATCACGTCCACCGCCATCCAGCGCTCGCGCAGCGTGATGTTGGGGTGGGTCTTGGCACGCGCCAGCAGCGCATCGTGGATGGCCTTGCCGGTGGCATCGGCCACATGGGCGATGCGCCGCACCGCATGGCCGCCTTCGCGCGTGAGGTGCAGGCCGAGCGGGCCGTCGGGGTCGGGCGAAAAGTTCACGCCTGCGTCCACCAGCCACTGCACGGCCTGCGCGCTGTGTTCTGCGATGTAGCGCGCGGTGTTTTCGTCCACGATGCCGGCGCCGGCGTCCTGGGTATCCCGCACATGCGACTCGATGCTGTCGTCGCTGCCCAACACCCCAACGATGCCGCCCTGCGCCCAGGCGGTGGCGCTTTCATCCAGTTCACGTTTGGCCAGCACGATCACCGGCCGCTGGGCGGCCAGTTGCAGGGCCACGGTCAAGCCACCCAGCCCCGCGCCGATAACGACTACAGGACCGGGTTCGGAGGAAGCTGTGTTTGGCGTGGGCATGTCGTGCCTGGGGCTCGGGTCTGGCGGTTTTGGCCAGTCTGGCCGAATCGGGAAGTGTCGCTTCGATTCTACGGAGCGCACCTTGCTGGGGGCGGCAGGCCCACCCTGCCGCCCTATGATGGCCCAAACGATGCAAGGACAGGCTAGCCATGAACCGCGCCCGAGAAGACGTCCATTGGCCCGAGACCGCTCGCGTCCCCAGCCGCGAAGACCTGCTGGCGCCGCAGACGCAGGTCGTCAACGACCGGGACGCCTACCTGGGCCAGGGCCGGCACGACGTGGGGCGCCGCATCGCCGACGACCAGGTCGAGCTGTTTGTCACCACCGATGTGGCACTGGCGCTGCAGCAGGAATTCAACCTGCACGCGCCCGAATTCATCGCCCTGCACGATGTGGGCGCCAGCGCGTCGCTGCGCCTGCTGGCCAGCCTGGCCGGCGCCGCCGGTGCCCGTGTGCAGCGCCTGTCGGTGCGGCGCCAAGGCCAGGGTGTGGCGCTGGCGGTGCTGCAGTTCGTCGAGGTGCCGCTGGCTGACGGCACGCCGGTGCGCGTCTACTCCACCGACATCAACGCCGATGCCACCGCACGCGCCAACGTCGCGCGTGTCTTGCTGGCCCACAGCCGCCTGGGTGTGCTGATGGTGGGTGAACTGCCGGCGCACGTGCTGACCGCGCAGCTGGCGCCGCTTCACGAGTCGCTGTTGCGTGGGCCCTGGCCCAACCGCGACCTGCTGCTGGTGCCGCTGGGGTCCAGCATCGCGCTGGCCGCGCAGGGCGCGCAACTGGCCAGCCAGTCACCCGTGGCCGTGCACGTGACCCCGCACGCAGCCAAGCCCAGACATGTGTGGACCTTTGTCGGCGGCGCCTGGAACCGCTTGCATGGGACACCCAGCGGCCAACGTGCGCTGCCCACCGAGCTTTCGCGCGCCGTGCCCAAGCCCGATGTGCCCAGCACCGAAGCCACCACCGAACCCATGCCGCTGGAATCGTTGCAGGCCAGCGCGGCGCATCAGGCGCCGCAGATGGCCCCCTTGCTGGCATCGACAATGGCCATGCCCATGCCGGTTCCCGGCGGCACGCAATGGCAGGTTTATGTGGACCGCTGTGCCCTGATCAAGGGCACGATCAGCGCCTGCGTGTTTGACACCCATTCGATGCACGTCATGGCATACACGGGCGGGCAACCGCCGGCTGAACGGCTGGCACAACAAGGTGCCGCGCTGCTGGCGGCCATGAACGACGCCTCGCGTGCGCTGGGCCTGGGGCCCGCACGCGCCGAAGCCGGCATCAGCACCACCAGCCACCACCTGCTGCTGCGCCCCGTGCCCGGCCACCCGGGTGTGGCACTGCACATGGTGCTGCAGGCCAGCGCCAGCAATCTGACGTTGGCCCGCATGCAACTGGAGCGCGTCGAGCCGCCGCACTGAAATCGGCCTGCCCCCCTCTCCCGCCCTGCCAGAGAGGGGGCAAAGGAGGGCGAATCAAGGGCTAATCAAGGGCGAATCAAGGGCGAATCAAGAGCTAATGCACCACACGCGAGAAACTGAACTCGCTGCTGTTTTCTGCGCTCACGTCCACCGGGATCACATCCTTGGGCCCGAATTTGCCCTGCAGGATGAGCTTGCTCACCGGGTTTTCGATGCGCTGCTGAATGGCCCGCTTCAGCGGCCGCGCACCAAACACCGGGTCGAAGCCCACCTTGGCCAGTTCAGCCAGCGCCGCTGGCGAAACCTCGAGCTTCATCTCCAGCTTGTCCAGGCGCGACTGCAGCAGCTTGAGCTGGATGCGTGCGATGTCCTCGATGTGCTGGCGGTCCAGTGCGTGGAACACCACCGTCTCGTCGATGCGGTTCAGGAACTCGGGCCGGAAGTGCTGCTTCACCTCGACCCACACCGCGTCGCGGATGTCGGCACTGGGCTGGCCGGCCATCTGCATGATCAGGTGGCTGCCCAGGTTGCTGGTCATCACGATGACGGTGTTCTTGAAGTCCACCGTGCGGCCCTGCCCGTCCGTCAGGCGGCCATCGTCCAGCACCTGCAGCAGCACGTTGAAGACGTCCGGGTGAGCCTTCTCCACCTCGTCCAGCAGCAGCACGCTGTAGGGCTTGCGGCGCACGGCTTCGGTCAGCGTGCCACCTTCGTCGTAACCCACGTAGCCCGGCGGCGCGCCGATGAGACGGCTGACGCTGTGCTTTTCCATGAACTCGCTCATGTCGACGCGGATCATGTGGTCCTCACTGTCGAACAGGAAGCCGGCAAGCGCCTTGCACAGCTCGGTCTTGCCCACGCCGGTGGGGCCAAGGAACAGGAAGCTGCCCAGCGGCCGGTTGGGGTCTGACAGGCCCGCACGACTGCGCCGGATGGCGTCGGCCACCACGCGGATGGCCTCGTCCTGGCCCACCACCCGTTCGTGCAGCTTGCCTTCCATCTGCAGCAGCTTGTCGCGTTCACCCTGCATCAGTTTGCTCACCGGGATGCCGGTGGCGCGCGACACCACCTCGGCAATCTCTTCGGCGCCCACCATCGTGCGCAGCAACTGGGGTCGGCCGGCCTTGGCTTTGCCGGTTTCGGTGTCCTGCGCCGCTTTCAGGCGCTTTTCGATCTCGGGCAGGCGGCCGTACTGCAGCTCGGCCACCTTGTCGAAATTGCCCTTGCGTGTGAGTTCGTCGATCTGCGAACGCACCTTGTCGCGTTCGGCCAGCAGGTCTTCGCTGCCTTGCGCCGCGGCCTTCTCGGCCTTCCAGATCTGGTCCAGGTCGTTCAGGTCACGCTGCAACTTCAGCATCTCTTCTTCGATGAGGTCGAAACGGCGCACCGAAGCCTCGTCCTTTTCCTTGCGTACGGCTTCGCGTTCGATCTTCAGCTGGATCAGCCGGCGGTCCAGGCGGTCCATCGCCTCGGGTTTGCTGTCCTTTTCGATCTTGATCTTGGCCGCGGCCTCGTCGATGAGGTCGATGGCCTTGTCGGGCAGGAAGCGGTCGGTGATGTAGCGGTGGCTCAGCTCGGCTGCGGCCACGATGGCCGGGTCGGTGATCTCCACGCCGTGGTGCACCTCGTACTTTTCCTGCAGGCCGCGCAGGATGGCCACCGTGGCCTCGACGCTGGGCTCGTCGACCAGCACCTTCTGGAAGCGGCGTTCCAGCGCGGCGTCTTTCTCGACGTACTTGCGGTATTCGTTCAGCGTGGTGGCGCCGATGCAATGCAGTTCGCCACGCGCCAGCGCGGGCTTGAGCATGTTGCCGGCGTCGATGGCACCTTCGGCCTTGCCCGCGCCCACCATGGTGTGCAGTTCGTCGATGAACAGGATGATGCGGCCCTCGTCTGCCGCCACTTCCTTCAGCACGGCCTTCAGCCGTTCTTCGAATTCGCCGCGGTACTTCGCGCCGGCCAAGAGGCCGGCCATGTCCAGCACCAGCACCCGTTTGTTCTTCAGGCTCTCGGGCACCTCGCCGTTGATGATGCGCTGGGCCAGGCCTTCGACGATGGCCGTCTTGCCTACGCCGGGCTCGCCGATGAGCACGGGGTTGTTCTTGGAACGACGCTGCAGCACCTGAATGGCACGGCGGATTTCTTCGTCGCGGCCGATCACCGGGTCCAGCTTGCCCTGGCGCGCACGTTCGGTCAGGTCCAGCGTGTACTTTTTCAGCGCTTCACGCTGGCCTTCGGCTTCAGCGTTGTCCACCTTCTGCCCGCCGCGCACGGCTTGCACCGCCGCCTCCAGGCTCTTGCGCGTGAGGCCGTGACCGCGCACCACCCCGCCCAGGTCGGTCTTGGCGTCGGCCAGGGCCAGCAGGAACATCTCGCTGGCAATGAACTGGTCGCCGCGTTTGGTGGCTTCCTTGTCGGCCGCCTGCAGCAACTGCATCAGCTCGCGGCTGGGTTGCACCTGTTGGCCTTCTCCCTGCACGGTGGGCAGGTTGCGGTTGGCGGTCTCCATCGCCGTGCCCAGTGCAGAGACGTTGGCGCCGGCACGTTCGAGCATCGAGCGCGGGCCGTCAGGCTGCTGCAACATGGCCGCCAGCACATGGCTGGGCTCCATGTACGGGTTGTCGCGGGCGCCTGCGGCGCTGCTGGCATCCTGCAGGGCCTGGAGGAACGCGGTGGTGAGTTTGTCGTTGCGCATGGCAAATCCTCGGTATCGCCCGCAGGTGGGGCGATGGCCGGGATTTTCAAGCGCGAGAGTCGAGAGTGAAAGCGGCGCAGAGCAGGCTGCGCTTGATGTGGGTCAAGGGCGGGCGTCTGTCGGCCGGCTGGCGCTTGTCGGCCGGCTGGCGCTTGTCGGCCGGCTGGCGCTTGTCGGCCGGCTGGCGCTTGTCGGCCAGATGGCGTCGGTCGGCCGCTTGGCGTCTGTCGGCCGCCGACCGCGCCAGCGCACTGCGCCAGCCGCCAGCAGCCCCGCCAGCACCAGCGCCGGCGAGCCGGGCTCGGGCACCGGGGTCGCGGTGTGCACCGTCACGTCCAGGCGCACGTTGTCCAGCAGCCAGGCACTGGCCGGCAGACCCGGGCGGCCCGTGGAGACGATGCGCACCTCCAGCGGTCCGCTCAGACCGTTGGCCGTGAACCCGGCGTCGTAGAACTGCTGCGACAGTTCCGTCAGGCCCGCGAAGGTGCCGCTGATCAGCGCCTGGCTGAAGTTGTCCAGGCTGGTGTAGACGGCCCAGGCGGTTGGCCCGGAATCACTGCTCGGCGCATAACCTTCAAAAGTGAGACCCTGCACGTCGAAGCTGTAGCCGGCCTGGGCCTGGACGGTGAAGTTGGCGACGCTGTCGCCAAAACCGCCGCAGGCGAAGTTGTCGGTCACGCCGATGTCCATGTTCCTGCAGAACCCGCCCCAGGGACTGCCCAAGTCGAAGCGGCTGGCGTTCAGCCCGGCCGGTACCGGGGCAGCGGCAAACATGTCCGGCCGCACGATGTCGAAGTCGTACAGCACCGGGGCGGCCCAGGCGGCACCGTCCAGAACGAGCGCGGACGTGGCCATCAGGGCCTTCAGGGTGTGGTGCATGGCTTTGCTCCTTGCAATGTTGCAGCGACGATAAGCAGCAGAGCGTCACGGCAGCGTCACGGCACGGTCTTCACAGGCCCCTCAAACGGGGGACGGCGCGCATCTGTTTTTTTGTCGCCCGGGGCTGGCCCGCGAGAAGTTCCGAAAACAGACTCGGGGGTGATTCAGCCCACGAGGTGCAGCGCTCGCACCAGTTCGGCACGCTGTACTTTGCCCAATGCCGTGCGCGGCAAAGAGGTCAGCTCAAGGACCTGGTGCGGGTGCTTGAAGCGCGCCAGCCGTTGGTCGAACAGCTGCGCCAGCGCGGTTCGGTCCAGTTGCCGGCTGGCATGCAGCACCACCACCAGCACCGGCACCTCGCCCCAGCGCTCGTCGGGCAAACCCACCACCGCGCAGTCGGCCACCTCGGGCAGTTCGGCCACCAACTGTTCGATCTCGGCCGGGTGGATGTTCTCGCCACCCGAGATGATCAGTTCCTTGCTGCGGCCCACGACTTCATAAAAACCGTCGTCGTGCAGTCGCGCCAGATCACCGGTATGGAACCAGCCGGCCGGGTCAAAGGCGGGCTCGGTGCTGCGGTGGTAAGCACGCATCAGATTTGGCGCTTTCAGCAAGATCTCGCCGTCGGCCGCCAGCATCACCTGCACACCCATCGCGGGTCGGCCCGTACGGCCGGCGTGGGCCATGGCTTCGTCGGGCCTGAGCACGATGGACACCGGCCCTGTTTCGGTCGCGCCATAGATCTGCGCCACCGGAATGCTCCGCGCGTGGAAGGCCTGGATCAGGTTCAGCGGCACGATCTGCGAGCCGCTGTTGATGAAGGCCAGCGACGACAGGTCGGCGCCGGCCCAGCGCGGGTGTTCGATCAGCGCGCGCATCACAGCCGGCACCAGCAGCGTGGTGGTCGGGCGCCACTGTTCGACCGCGTCGAACCAGGCCCCGGGCTCGAAGCGCGGCTGCAGCGACAACTTGGCACCGACAGCCAGCGCCGGCAGCGTCTGGATGCACAGGCCGCCCGCATGGAACAGCGGCAACACCGTCAGCACGCGGCTGTGCGCCGTCAAGCCCTGCGCTGCGATGGCGGCCGCAGCGTTGGCCTGCAGGCCGGCACGTGTGTGCACGGCACCCTTGGGCGCGCCGGTGGTGCCAGATGTGTAGACCAGCAGCAGGTCACCGTCGTGCACCCCCTCGGCCGGGCCGGGCTGCAATGAGGCGATGGTCAGCACCTGGGCAGCCAGAGCCTGGACCTCGGGCGTGCCCATAAGGTGACCAGCACCGGCGTGCTGAAGGATGCGCGCCAGCTCAGCCGCCGCCAAGCGCCAGTTCAGCGGCAACAGCACCGCACCGATGCGCTCGCAGGCCACCAGCGTGGCGATCATGTCCCAGCTGTTGTGGCCCAGCCAGGCGACGACGGCCCCGCGCTGCACACCTTCGTCCAGCAGGTGTTGGTGGGCCGCGTCAGCCAACGCGGAAGGCACGAGTCGATCAAACATCGCGCCAGCCCCGCGTCTTATTCGATGGCCTCGTCGCGCTCGCCCGCCTCGTACAGGCACTCGCGGCCCAGGCGGTCCACGCACAGCTCGGCGGTCCACGGCAGCATCAGACTGCCGCAGCGGCTGTCGCGGTACAGGCGCTCCAGCGGCAGGCTCTTCAACATGCTTTGCCCACCGCAGGTGCGGATGGCCAGCGCCGCCAGCGCGTTGGCGTTTTCCATGATCGTGTAGTGCGCGGCGTACAGGCGCATGCGGGTGTCCTTGTCCGGGTCCACGCAGGCGTCACGGGCGTTCTGCAGGAACAGCGCGCGTGTCTGTTCCAGCTTGATGCGCATGTCGGCCACGGCGATCTGCTTGGTGGGATACATGCGGCGCTTCACCGGCGGCATGCCGGGCAGGTCGGCACGCAGATAGGCCACCGTGAAGTCGTAAGCCGCTTGCGCGATGCCCATGTAGGTGGGCGACAGCGTGGCAAACATGTGCGGGAAGCGTGCCGCAGCCTGCCAGTAAAGGCCCTCGGGCATCAGACGCGCGGTGTGCGGCACGAAGACGTCGTTCAGCAGTAGCGTGCGGCTGACGGTGCCGCGCATCCCCAGCGGGTCCCAGTCACCGACCACGCTGACGCCCTGCGCGGTGGCAGGCACGGCCAGGTAGAGCGAATCCTTCTGCGTGGCGCCGGGTTTGTCCAGCGTGCACAGCACGCCGTAGAAGTCGGCCGCGCCGGCCAGCGACGCGAAGATCTTCTTGCCGCTGACGACATAACCGCCATCGACTGGATGCGCCAGCGTGCCAAAAGGCGCCTTGCCGGCCGCCGCAGCGCCACCTTCGCTGAAGGGCTGCGAATAGATCAGGCCGCGTTCGACGATGTTGCCGTGGTGAATGCGACGGTTGACTTCGTGATCGGCACGCTGTTGGGGTGTCATGTCCAGCGCGTCGGCGATGAAGCCGCTCCACATGCAGCTGCTGACGTGCATGTTCCACGACAGTGCCGTGGCGCCGCAATGGCGGCCGATCTCGGCCGCCACCATCACGTAGGTGGCGAAGTCGGCGCCCAGCCCGCCCAGGCTCTTGGGCACGCAGATCTTCAGCAGGCCGGCTTCGCGCAGGTCCTGATAGTTGTCGAAAGGGAAGGTGGCTTCGCGGTCGTGCTTGGCCGCGCGGGGCGCAAACTTGTCGCGGCCCAGCGTGGCGGCCAAGTCGATGAGTTCGCGCTGTTGTGCGGTCAGCGTCTGCGGGTTGCCGGCGATGTGCATCGTGTGTCTCCTCATGGGTCGGGAAATTGGCGCCGCAGGAAGGCCACCACGGCCGCGTTGAAGGCCGCAGGCGCTTCGACGTTGGCGATGTGGCCGGCGCCGGGCAGGCACAGGTATTCGCTGCCGGGTACCCGCGCGGCGATGCGCTGCATGACCTCGGGCGGCGCGGTGCGGTCGTGCTCGGCGGCCAGCAGCAACGTCGGCACGCGGATGCTGGCCAGTGCCTCGCGGCGGTCGAAAGCAGCGATGGCCGGCAGCGCGACGCGGTAGGTGGCTTCGGGCACCTGCGCCATGATGTCGCGTGCGATTTTCAGGGCAGCGGCAGGCGCTTGAGGCGACACAAGGCTCGGCACCAACTTGTCGGCCACGCCGGCCATGCCCATCCCAGAATCCAGCGGCGCCAGGCGTTCGGCAATGAACTGCGCCTGCCAGGCACCGTCGGCCTTGCCGAAAGCTGCGCTGGTGCAGGCCAGCACCAGACCGCTGACCAGGTGCGGCGCCCGTGCCGCGACCTCTTGCGCCACCATGCCACCCATGCTGTGGCCCAACAGCACCGTGCGTTCTGCGCCCAGGTGCTGAACCATGTCCAGCACCGCCTGCACCAGGGCGCCCAGCGTCGGCGTGCCGGCTGAATCGCCATAACCCGGGAAATCGATGGCCACTGCGCGAAAGCCCCCATGGGCGATGGCGCTGGCGGTGCCCGAAGCGCCGTCTGACCAGATGGCACGGCCACCGCCCACGCCGTGCAGCAACAGCACGGCGGTGCTGCCCGTGCCGGTTTCGAAGTACGCAGGCAATGTCACAGCAGCACGCCTTGTTCAACCACGGCCACGCCGTCCAGGCTTACCGTGCAGCCGCGCAAGGGCAGGTCGAAGTGGCCCAGCGTGTGGCGGCCAGCCACTTCATTGGCGCCGGTGCTGTACAGGAAGTTGCCGGCAAAGGCGCGCAGTTCGGTGCCGTTGAAGTCGGCCTTGTCGTAATAGGCCATGGCGTCCCAGCGGGCGCGGCGGTTCAGGCCCCAGCCCAGGTGCGACACGGCATAAGCTGCGGGGTCGTTCCAGGCGGCGAAGCAGCCGCGCATCATCTCGGCGTCCAAGCCCTCACCTTCGACGCGCACCGCGTGGTCGTTTTCGATCACCAGCCGCACGGGCGCGTCCAGATAGCGCTTGAAAGTCAGATTGACGTCACCCCGGTCCAGCACCAGCGTGCCGTTGACGCTGCCGGCGGCCGGGAAGGCCAGCACCAGGCCGCCCGGCCAGTGGCTCAAAGTGCCGGGTTTGCTGGTGAAGCCCCAGACACCACCGATGCGCGCCCCGCCCAGCGACACGTGCAGGTCGGTGCCGGCCGCAGAAGTGACGTGCATCTGCTGCGCCGCCCTCAAGCGCCGCATCGCGTCACGCACCGGGGCTTCGTCGTCGGCCTGCGGCAGGCAACGCTCCAGGATTTCCGGGTGTTCGTGACTGATGGCCAGCACACGCGCGCCACCCTTCAGGATGCGCGGCAGTTCCGCCGCGTGTTGCAGACCTTCCACGGTGCAGTCGGCAATGAAGACGCTGGTGGCCAGTGCCTGCACCACCGGTTCGAGTTGCCCGATGGCGTCTGATGCGCCCGTGCTGCGCACCGGCACGGGCGCAGTCAGCGGTCGGCCCGGCAGCACGACATGGAAGACCCGAGCACCCATCCGCAGCAACGCCAGTTCGGCCAGTTGCGGCAGCTCTGCACGTGTTTGCGTCTCGGACAGCACGGCGCAGGCGTCGCCGGCCTTCACGCCGCACAGGCCGAAGGCGTGCACGAACATGTCGATCCACTTGCCTTCGAGCCGCGAAGCCGTCATCACAAGACCTCGCCCAGCAACCGGTAGTGCCCGGCCTGGAACACCAGTGGCGGCAATGCCGCTTCGTTGCAGCCCAGCACGCGGCCGATGAACAGGCGGTGGTCACCTGCAGTCTGGTGCGACACGGTCTCGCACTCGAACACCGCGGCGCAGCCGGCCAGCACCGGCGAGCCGTGTTCGCCCAGCGCCCAGGCGCCTTCTGCAAAGCGGTCTTCGGCCCTGGATGCAAAACGACGCGACAGCTCCACTTGGGCTTCGGCCAGCACGTTGATGGCAAAACGCGGTGCGATTTCGAAGGCCGCCATCGACGGGCTGGCGCTGCGCAGCGACCACAGCACCAGCGGTGGGTCCAGCGACAGCGAGTTGAAGGAATTTGCGGTCAGGCCGACAAAACGGCCCTGCACATCGCAGCAGGTGACCACCGTCACGCCCGTGGTGAAGCGGCCCAGGGCGTTGCGCAGTTGGCGGGTGTCCATCAGCTGTTCAGCCCACGCTCATTCTGCATTCTTGGCCACGACGCCCCAACGCGCCAGCGCTGCGTCGTCGGCCACACGCGCGTCAACCCAGCGCGCACCTTCGGCTGAGGTTTCTTTCTTCCAGAACGGCGCCTGCGTTTTCAAATAGTCCATCAAGAACTCGCAGGCCTGGAAAGCCTGGCCGCGGTGGGCCGAGGTCACGGCCACCAGCACGATCTGGTCCAGCGGCTGCAACACGCCCACACGGTGCACCACACGCGCAGCACGGATATCAAATCGCTGGTGCGCGGTGTCGATCATGCCTTCGATGGCACTTTCGGTCATGCCGGGGTAGTGCTCCAGTTCCATGGCGCTGATGCCAGGGCCGCTGCCGGTGCGGTCGCGCACGGTGCCGGTGAAAGTGGCCACGGCGCCCACGCCACCATCACCCGCACGCAGAGCGGCCACTTCGGCCGTGAGGTCGAAGTCATGGGTCTGGATGGCCACCCGTGGCATGGGTTTCAGCCGCCAGTCACAGGCGGAAAAAACGCCACTTCGGCGCCGTCGATCAGCGCGGCCTGTTCGTCGCACAGCGTCTGGTTCAGTGCCGTGCGCACGGCTCGTTTGCGCGCCAGCACTTCAGCGTGGCGACCGCCCAGGGCCAGCAGCAGCTGGCGCAAGTCGCCCACGGTGCTGGGCTCGGGCATCTCTACCGTTTCGTCGGCACCCAACGCTTCGCGCAGCGATGCAAAGTAGCGCACCCGAACCTTCATCGCGCCACCAGTTCAGACAACGGCAAGAAGCGCACGCTGTCGCCAGGGCGGATGGCCTGCCCCGGCGGGTTGTCCACCAGCCCGTCGGCCCACACGGCCGAGGTCAGCACGCCCGAGCTCTGGTTGGCAAACAGCTCCAGGCCAGCGTCTTCATTGAGCCGCACGCGCAGGAATTCGCGGCGCTTGTCAGGCTTGGGCCAATCGAAGTCGGCGCGCATGGGCAGTCCTTTCGGCAGGCCAGCCGGCATGCCTTGCAGCGTGCGCAGCACAGCCGTGACCGCCAGCAGCCAGGTGACAAAAGACGACACCGGGTTGCCCGGCAAGCCCACCAGCAAAGCCGAGGTCCCGTCGGGCCGGCGGATGGACCCGAAGGCCAGCGGCTTGCCGGGCTTGATGGCCATCTGCCAGTGTTCGATGTGGCCTTCGGCTTGCGCCGCCGGCTTGAGGTGGTCTTCTGCGCCCACCGACACCCCGCCGCTGGTGACGATGAGGTCGTGGTGTTGTGCAGCCTGGCGCAAGGCCGCGCGGGTGGCGTCCAGCCGGTCGGGCACGATGCCCAGATCGGTGGCCTCGCAACCCGCCGCCTGCGCCAGGCCGCGCATCACAAAGCGGTTGCTGTTGTAGATCGCGCCCGGGCGCAGCGCCTCGCCGGGCATCATGAGCTCATCACCGGTGGAGAAGATGGCCACGCGCGGGCGGCGCAGCACTGCCAGTTCACCCACCCCCACCGAGGCCGCCAGACCCAAGGCCTGGGGTGTGAGCCGCTGGCCGGCGTGCAGCACGGCAGCACCCTGGTGCACGTCTTCACCGCGGCGGCGGATCCACTGGCCGGCCAGCGGCACCGTGTTGACACGCACCTGGCCCAAGCCGTCGCCAGGCAGCGTTTCACACTGTTCCTGCATCACCACCGCATCGGCACCGGCCGGCACCTGGCCGCCGGTGAAGATGCGCGCCGCGGTGCCCGGCAGCAGCGGCTGGCCCACCACACCGGCCGGGATGCGCTGCGCCACCGCCAGCACCGTGCCGGCTTGCGCGACGTCGGCCGCACGCAGGGCGTAGCCGTCCATCGCTGTGTTGTCTGCCGGCGGCACATCCAGGGTCGCACGCACGTCGCGGCCCAGCACACGGCCCAGCGCATCGAAGGTGGACAGTACCTCGGACTGCAGCAGCTTGTGCGGCGCGGTGCCTGCGACCAAACGCGCCAGGGCTTCGTCAAGGCTCAGCAAAGGGCGCGGTTCAGCCATGGGTGTACTCAAAACGGTCGGACTGGGCCAGAAGATACCGCGCCAGGCCTTCATGCCGCGCAATGCTGCTGGATGAACTGCTTCACCTGCGCCACGTCGGGCGGCATCACGGTGAATCGCTTGGGCAGCTTTTCAATGCCCCGCAGCGCAGGAGGCGGCTCGGGGTTTTGCCCCGTGGCTTCACGGATGGTGGCGGCAAACTTGGCCGGTAGTGCGGTTTCCAGCACCAGCATCGGTACGCCGGCTTGCAGGTGGGACAGCGCCACTTTCAGGCCATCAGCGGTGTGGGTGTCGATCAGCACGCCCGCTTCCTGCCAGGTGCGGCGGATGGTGGCCAGGCGGTCGGCATGGGTGCTGCGGCCCGAGACAAATCCAAAGTCAGCGGCGGGGGCAAACTCGGTTGCGGTGAGGGTGAAACCGCCATCGCGGGTCAGCGCCGCGCCAAACAGTTCCTTCACCCGCGCGCCGTTGCGGCCCAGCAGGTCGAACACAAAACGTTCGAAGTTGCTGGCCTTGCTGATGTCCATCGAAGGGCTGGATGTCTCGTGCGTCTCGGACGTGGCGCGCACACGGTAGGTGCCGGTGCGGAAAAACTCGTCCAGCACGTCGTTTTCATTGGTGGCCAGCACCAGCTGCGCGATCGGCAAACCCATCATGCGCGCCACATGGCCGGCGCAGATATTGCCGAAGTTGCCGCTGGGCACGGCGAAGCTCACACGCTCGTGATTGGACTGGGTGGCCTGAAAATAACCCGCAAAGTAGTAGACCACCTGCGCCAGCAGCCGTGCCCAGTTGATGCTATTGACGGTGCCGATGCGATGACGGCGCTTGAAGTCCAGGTCGTTGCTGACGGCTTTGACGATGTCCTGGCAGTCGTCAAACACACCCTCGACAGCAATGTTGTGGATGTTGGCATCCTGCAGGCTGAACATCTGCGCTTGCTGGAAAGGGCTCATGCGTCCGTGCGGACTGAGCATGAACACACGCACGCCCTGCTTGCCGCGCATGGCGTATTCGGCCGCGCTGCCGGTGTCGCCGCTGGTGGCGCCCAGGATGTTGAGCTGTTCGCCGCGGCGCGCCAGTTCGTATTCGAACAGGTTGCCCAGCAGCTGCATGGCCATGTCCTTGAAGGCCAGCGTGGGGCCGTTGGACAGGGCTTGCAGGTAGACCGGCGACGGTCCGTCATACAGCTTCTTCAGTGGCGTGATCTGGGGTGTGCCAAACACCGCTTCGGTGTAGGTGGCTTCGCACAGTCGTTGCAGGTCAGCGGCTGGGATGTCGTCGATGTAGAGGCTGAGCACTTCAAAGGCCAGCTGCGCATACGGCAAGCCGCGCCATCGCGTGAGCGTGGTTTCGTCGACCTGCGGGTAGTGCGTGGGCAGGTACAGGCCACCGTCTGGCGCCAGGCCCTCGAGCAGGATGTCGCAGAAGCCGCGTTCGGTCTTGACGCCGCGCGTGCCACCCCGAGTACTGACGTACTTCAATTCAGCTCTTCCTTGCGGATCTTGACGATAGGCGCCAGCACGGTCGGCAGCGCCTGCATCTGCGCCAGTGCGGCGGTCATGCGGCCCTCGACCGTGTCGTGGGTCAGGATGATCAGGTCGGTCTGCTTTTCTCCCTCGGCACTCTCGCGCTGCAGCACCGCGTCGATGCTGATGTCGTGTTCGGCCAGGATGCCGGTGATGCGCGCCAGCACACCCGCCTTGTCGGCCACCACCAGGCGCAGGTAGTAGGCGGTGACCACCTCGCTCATCGGCAGGATCGGCGTGTCGGCCATGGCGCCGGGCTGGAAGGCCAGGTGCGGCACGCGGTGGTCGGGGTCGGCGGTGGCCAGGCGGGTGATGTCCACCAGATCGGCAATGACGGCACTGGCGGTGGGCTCGCTGCCCGCACCCTTGCCGTAGTACAGCGTGGAGCCGACCGCATCGCCCTGCACCATCACGGCGTTCATCGCACCTTCGACGTTGGCGATGAGGCGCGTGGCCGGGATCAGCGTGGGATGCACGCGCAACTCGATGCCCCCCACCGGGTAGGCGGCGCCCTGCAGGTCGTCACGCCGCTTGCTGATGCCCAGCAGCTTGATGCGGTAGCCCAATTGCTCCGCGTAGCGGATGTCCGCCGCCTGCAGACCATTGATGCCTTCGACATGGGCCTTGTCAAACTGCACCGGCACACCAAAGGCGATGGCGCTCATGATGGTGGCCTTGTGCGCGGCGTCCACACCTTCGATATCAAAGGTGGGGTCGGCTTCTGCATAACCCAGACGCTGCGCTTCCTTGAGCACCACGCCGAAGTCCAGTCCCTTGCTGCGCATCTCGCTGAGGATGAAGTTGGTGGTGCCGTTGATGATGCCGGCCACCCATTCGATGCGGTTGGCCGTCAGGCCCTCGCGCAGCGCCTTGATGATCGGGATGCCCCCGGCCACCGCCGCTTCAAAGGCAACCATCACGCCCTGCTGGCTGGCGGCGGCAAAAATCTCGCTGCCATGCACCGCCAACAATGCCTTGTTGGCGGTGACCACGTGTTTGCCGGCGGCAATGGCCTCCAGCACCAGTTCGCGTGCCAGGCCCGTGCCGCCGATCAGCTCGACCACGATGGCGATGGCCGGGTCACGGATGATGTCGCGCGCATCGGCCACCACGGTGGCCTGGTCGCCGACCACGGCCCTGGCGGCGGCCAGGTCGCGCCGCGACACACTTTTCACGATGATGTCGCGCCCGGCACGGCGGGAGATTTCGGCCCGGTTGCGCTGCAGCACCTTGAACACGCCACTGCCAACGACGCCAAAGCCCAAAAGGCCCACTTGGATCGGTTGGTTTTCGACAGCACGCCGCTGCGCCACAGGGGAATCTACCGAAGCGCTTCGTGCATTCATGAGGTGTGGCGCTTTCGGTAGCCGTGCAGAAACTTCTCGATGCGGGTGATGGCCTCGGTCAGGTCATCGGCATTGGGCAGGAAGACGATGCGGAAGTGGTCGTGCGCCACCCAGTTGAATCCCGTGCCCTGCACGATCAGCACCTTCTGCTCGGCCAGCAGCTCGTAGGCAAACTGCTGGTCGTCGGCAATGGGGTAGACCTTGGGGTCCAGGCGCGGAAACATGTACAGCGCCGCCTTGGGCTTGACGACGCTGACACCGGGTATCTGCGAGAGCAGGCTGTAGGCCAGCTCACGCTGCTTGCCCAGCCGACCCGTGGGCGCCACCAGGTCCTTGATGCTCTGGTAGCCGCCCAAAGCGGTCTGGATGGCCAGTTGCCCCGGCGTGTTGGAGCACAGGCGCAGGCTGGCCAGCATGTTCAGGCCTTCGATGTAGTCGCGGGCATGGCGCTTTTCGCCCGAGACGATCATCCAGCCGGCACGGTAGCCACAGCTGCGGTAGTTCTTGCTCAGACCGTTGAAGGTGATGAACAGCACGTCTTCGGCCAGACTGGCCATGCTGGTGTGCATGTGACCGTCGTACAGCGTCTTGTCGTAGATCTCGTCGGCAAACACCACCAGCTGGTGCTGACGCGCAAGCTCGATCATCTGCAGCAGCAGCGCATCGGGGTACAGCGCGCCCGTCGGGTTGTTGGGGTTGCAGACCATGATGCCGCGCGTGCGCTCGGTGATCTTGCTGCGCATGTCCTCGATGTCGGGCAGCCAGCCGGCGGCTTCGTCGCAGATGTAGTGCACCGGCTTGCCACCGCTGAGTCCCACCACCGCGGTGTAGAGCGGAAAGTCGGGCGCCGGGATCAGGATCTCGTCGCCGTCGTTGACCAGGGCGCTGATGGCCATCTGGATCAATTCAGACGCGCCATTGCCCAGGTAGACGTCGTCCACCGTCACGCCCTTGATGCCCTTTTCCTGCGTGTAATGCACCACCGCCTTGCGCGGGGCGAACAGGCCCTTGCTGTCCGTGTAGCCGGCGGCGTCGGGCAGGTTGCGGATCATGTCCTGCACGATTTCTTCCGGCGGCATGAGGCCGAACGCGGCCACGTTGCCGATGTTCAGCTGGATGATCTTGTGCCCCTCTTCCTGCATCTGGCGCGCCTTGTCCAGCACGGGGCCACGGATGTCGTAGGCCACATTGGCCAGCTTGTTGGATTTGACCAGCTGTCTCATGGGTGAATTTTCATGGTCGGTTGCGCGGCGGGACGCAGCGCAGACGCAACCTAGAATTATCCACCCATGAAGTTCCAACCCGACACGCTGGACGGCGTCAACGTCATCACCCGCCTGGAGCCCGGCCGCCTTTGGGTGGCCAGCACACCTTTCACGCACAGCGTGCTGGTGCCCTGGGTGGGCGCGGTGCTGGATTGGGCGGCTCTGTCCTTCGACGATCTGGCCCCAGTGCACTTTGAAAACATTGCCGCGCTGAAGCCCGAAGTCGTGATCTTTGGCAGCGGGCCGCGCATCCGCTTTGCTTCGCCAGGCCTGATGCGCAGCCTCATCGATCAGCGCATCGGGGTCGAAACCATGGACACCGGTGCAGCCTGCCGCACCTACAACGTGCTGGTCAGCGAAGGGCGTTCGGTGGTGGCTGCCCTGTTGCTTTAGGCGACCCGCACAGCGCAAGTTGTGGGCAGGGTCGCCAGACACAATATAATTCGCCATTGAGCCGGCAACGGCAGCCAGATGTCCGAGAAAAACTATCCATGACGCCTGTCATCAACAAAGCTCTCCCGGAATTTGACGCCCTGGCCACGGGTGGCGTGAAGTTCACGCCCCAGTCGCACCTGGGCCACGCCGTGGTCCTGTACTTCTACCCGAAGGACAACACACCCGGCTGCACGACCGAAGCCATGCAGTTTCGCGACCAGCACAAGGACTTCCTGAAGGCCGGCGCGGTGGTTTTTGGCGTGTCGCGCGACAACATGGCCAGCCACGAAAAGTTCAAGACCAATCTCGAACTGCCCTTCGAGCTGATTGCCGACACGGAAGAAAAGCTCTGCCACATGTTCGGCGTGGTCAAGAACAAGATCATGTACGGCAAGAAGGTCAAGGGCATCGAGCGCAGCACATTTCTCATTGACGCCCAGGGCGTGATGCGCGCCGAATGGCGTGGCATCAAGGTTGCCGGGCACGTGGATGAAGTGCTCAAGGCAGTGAAGGCGTTGAAGAAGGCCGCTTGAGCAGCAGCAGCCCGCATCGACTGCGGCGGGGGCTGCCCCGCCAGACGGCACCTATCCCATCCCACGAAGCCGCACACCCGCCTGTGCGGCTTTTTTCTTTCCTCACCAGACATTGACCCATGCCACTGCCCAAGCCGCCGTCCACGAAGGGTGACCTGCTGCAAAGCGCCGACTACGAGGCCCAGGCTGCGCCCCGGCCCGAAAAACGGTCGATCAAGACACGCAGCCCGGAGGTTCCGGCCCAAAGCGCGCTGGACCTGCACGACGGCACCGCGCCTGTGGTGGCACGTGCGCCGGCGCCCGTGAACCCGCGTGCACCCACGGCGCCCGCGGCAGCCACGGCAGCAGCACCTGCGGGCTACGCGCCCCTGTCACCCGCTCGCCATCAGCCAGACTCCAGGCCCGATGCACGGCCCGCGCCGCGCAAACCGCGCAGCAAAGGCCCGGCCAAGCTGTTCGTGCTGGACACCAACGTGCTGATGCACGACCCGATGAGCCTGTTGCGCTTCGAGGAACACGACGTCTTCCTGCCCATGATCACGCTCGAAGAGCTGGATGGGCACAAGAAGGGCATGAGCGAGGTGGCGCGCAGCGTGCGACAGGTGAGCCGCGAACTCGACGCGCTGGCTTCGTTGGCAGCCAAGGAAGACTCGGCGGATGGCAACTTCGCGCAGACCGGCATCGACCTGGCCAAGACCGGCCACCGCGAAGCCGGCGGCAAGCTGTTCTTCCAGACCACCTTCCTGGACTTCAAGCTGCCGCCCGGCCTGCCCCAGGGCAAGGCCGACAACCAGATCCTGGGCGTGGTGCAAAGCCTTCGCGAGCAGCAGCCCGGCCGTGAAGTGGTGCTGGTGTCCAAGGACATCAACATGCGCATCAAGGCGCGCGCCCTGGGCCTGCCCGCCGAGGACTACGCCAACGACAAGACGCTGGAAGACGGCGACCTGCTCTACACCGGCGTGCTGGCCCTGCCGGCCGACTTCTGGGACCGCCATGGCAAGACCATGGAAAGCTGGCAGCAGGGTGGCCACACCTACTACCGCATCAGCGGGCCTTTGGTGCCGGCACTGATGATCAACCAGTTTGTCTACCTGGAAGTGCCGGGCGCGGTGGCGCTGTACGCCCGTGTCACCGAGATCACCGGCAAGACCGCGGTGCTGAAGACGCTGCGCGACTACACCCACGGCAAAAACGCCGTCTGGGGCGTGACCGCGCGCAACCGCGAGCAGAACTTTGCGCTGAACCTGCTGATGGACCCGGACTGCGACTTCATCACGCTCACCGGCACGGCCGGCACCGGCAAGACGCTGATGACGCTGGCCGCCGCGCTGTCCCAGGTGCTGGACGAACGCCGCTACACCGAAATCATCGTCACCCGCGTCACGGTGCCGGTGGGCGACGACATCGGCTTCCTGCCCGGCAACGAAGAAGAGAAGATGGGCCCCTGGATGGGCGCGCTGGACGACAACCTGGAAGTGCTGGCACGCACCGACAGCAGCGCGGGTGAGTGGGGCCGTGCCGCCACCAACGACCTGGTGCGCAGCAAGATCAAGATCAAGAGCCTGAACTTCATGCGCGGGCGCACCTTCCTGAACAAGTTCGTGCTCATCGACGAAGCACAGAACCTGACGCCCAAGCAGATGAAGACGCTGATCACGCGCGCCGGGCCGGGCACCAAGATCGTCTGCCTGGGCAACCTGGCGCAGATCGACACGCCCTACCTCACCGAAGGCTCTTCAGGGCTGACCTACGCCGTGGACCGCTTCAAGGGCTGGCCACATGGCGGCCACGTGACGCTGGCCCGTGGCGAACGGTCACGGCTGGCGGACTACGCGTCGGACGTCCTCTGATTCCGCAACCGGGGGTGGCAGCGCCCCCCCCCGCCCCCTAACTCCCTGTCCTCAGAGCCCGGATACGTGACGGTGCCGTGACGCACCCCCCGCCACGATGCGGATGTCGGGTGTTTGATCCGTGCTGCGTGGACAGGTCCTCAGAGCCTGGATGTGTGCACCTGGCGCCTCATCCACAGCCTCAAGGACCGACACCATGAAACTCACGACCCTGGCTCTTGCAACGGCCCTTGCTGCGGCGCTGATTGCGCCCAATGCACAGGCAGCAGCGACGACGCTGAACTTCGACGGTGCCGTCGACAGCGACATCAGCAACGACTTCGCCGGCGTCACCTTTCGCCCTGCCGTGGCGTCTACCGGCCCGGTGCGCACCTGGGCCGTTCCCGGTGCCGACACCGGCAGCAATGTGATCGGCCTGGCAAGTACCTTTCTGCTGAGCCAGACCGACAGCGCGGCCATCGACATCATCTTCGACACCGCCGTCAGCTTCGTCAGCGTGCGCGCCTTGTTCATGGTCGGCGTCGAGCTGTACACACCCTTTGCCAGCGCACTGCCGTTCATGTCGGCCTACAACAGCGACGTTATCTCGGCCGCCAGCCGATTGGGCGGCGACACCTGGGATGTCGCGGGAGATGCCTGCCTTGTCAGCAGCACGCTTTGTGTCAGCCAGTGGGACACGCTGCAGTTTTCAAGCCTCGGCGACAACATCAAGGCCGTGCGCATCTCGGGGTTTGGTTATGCCGGCACGCCGCGTCGGGCGATGTTCGACACGCTCAGCTACGAAGCCGGAACGGGTGGCGGCGGTGGCGGATCGGTGCCCGAGCCCGGTTCGGCTGCGCTGGCCGGTCTGGCGCTGGCGGGTTTGTGGGCCAGCCAGCGGCGGAAACAGCCGAAGAAGGCCTGACCGCCCGATCGCCTGGCGGCCGGACAGCCCGCCGCTCAGGCTTCGTGGACGCGCACAAAGCTTGCAAACCGCGGCACGCCAGCCGCCGTGTGGCCGCGGTAGGTGTAGGTGACCCATGCGCCGGGTGGCGGCGGTGCACTTCGCTCGGCATCACTGAAGCCGCTGCCGATGTCGAACACCACGCCCTGCACGCTGCGCACGCGCAAAGCACCCAGCCGGCCCAGATGTTTGCCTCGCCCTGGCAGGTGGGCCAGCACCAAGGCTTCGGCGTCGGCCCTTTCCTTGAGCTTGAGCAGCACAGCGCTGCGGCCCGCGACAAACGGCGCGTCTGCACGGTGCAGCATCAGGCCTTCGCCACCGGCGGCCAGCACCTGCTGCAGGCGCAAGGCCAAGGTGGCGCTGTCCGGCAGGCTGTGCTGCGGTGCGGCTTGGCAGGGGCCCGGCCCCTGGGCGCGCACGATCTGCACGATGCGCTCAGCGCGCTCGGCAAAGGTGCCCGGCGCATGCGGCAGTTCAAAGACCATGAAGCGGATATCACGCCACTCGGCGTCGCGCGGCTGCTGGCGCCGCACGGCACCCACCAAGGCTTCAAAGCGCCCGCGGGCCATCCACAGTTCGCCGTCCAGTGCCACGGGGGGCAAAGCCGCCAGGAACCAGCTGGGTGCGGCCACGGGCAACCCGCTGCGAAACCGCAGGCTTTGCCCGTTCCAGTAACCGCGCACACCGTCGTACTTTTCGCTCACCAGATAGCCGCTGGGGTCCAGGCCGTCAGGTGCGTCCTGCGCCAGCACCAGTGGCAGAGGCGGGGTGCGCGCCCAGGCCGGGCTGCACAAACCGGGCAGGCTGAGCAGCAGGTGACGTCGGGTGAAACTGGACATGGTGGGCTCCGTTGACAGGAGCCCTCAGTCTGTGCGGCCTGGCCCTTGGCAGCCATCACCCCAGCGGGCGCCAGGAGAGCGCCCCCGAAGGTGGGACTTCAGCCCCCCGGCGTGCAATCGCGTTCGGATCTTCGCCAGCCGCTCGGGTCCTGCCGGCCCCTCACTCACCGGCTCAGTCCCAGCGCCGCAGTGCCAGCACCGCGTTCAGCCCGCCGAAGGCAAAGCTGTTGGACAGCGCCGCGCGCACCGGCCGCCGCTGTGCGATGTTGGGCACCACGTTCAGGTCGCAGTCGGGGTCCGGGCCCAGGTAATTGATGGTGGGTGGCACCACCCCTTCGCGCAGCGCCCCGATGACGGCAACCAGTTCGATCGCGCCGCCGCCACCCAGGGCATGGCCGTGCATCGACTTGGTGGACGACACCGCCAGCGCGTCTGCATGGCGGCCGAACAGCGCGCGGATGGCACGTGTTTCGGTCGGGTCGTTGGCCTGGGTGCCGGTGCCGTGGGCGTTGATGTAGTCCACTTCTTCAGGCGCCAGGCCGCCCTGCACCAGCGCCGCACGCATGGCGCGCGCGGCTCCGCTGGCGTCGGGCATCACGATGTCGGCCGCGTCGGCCGACATGCCAGCACCCACGAACTCGGCCAGGATGTGCGCACCCCGAGCCTGGGCGTGTTCCAGTGTCTCGAGCACAAAAACTCCCGCACCTTCGCCCAGCACCAGGCCGCGTCGGCCCTTGCTGAAGGGCCTGCAGGTGTCGTCGGCCATCACGCGCATGGCCTCCCAGGCCTTCACGGTTCCCACAGTGATGCAGGCTTCCACGCCGCCGGCCAGGGCCACGTCGGCGGTGCCGGTCTGCAGCAGCATCAACGCCTGGCCCAAGGCGTGGTTGCTGGATGCGCAGGCGCTGGCGACCGCAAAGACGGGGCCTCGCAGGCCGAATTCCAGCGAGATCTGCGAGGCCGGCGCATTCGGCATCACGCGCACGATGGCCATGGGGTGCACACGCGGGTTGCCTTCGGCGTACAGCCGGCGGGCCATCTGGTCTTGTGTGCTGGCGCCGCCGATGCCGGTGCCGATGATGACGGCTGTGCGTTCGGCCCGGTCGGGCGGGAAGCCGATGCCAGCCTGCACCACCGCCTCGCGTGCGGCCACCAGCGCGTACTGCGACACCGGGTCCAGCAGCACCAGCCGTTTTTCGTCGAAATGCTCGCTGGAGACGAAGTCTCGCGCCTGGGCTGCGATGGTGGTGCGCAGCGTCGGGTCGTTCAAGCCCGTCAGCGGGCCGATGCCGGCGCGTCCTTCGCGCATGCCAGCCCAGGTGGCTGTGGCGCTGTTGCCCAGCGCGCTGACGCAGCCCAGGCCGGTGATGACGACGCGGCGCATCGCTGCAGACCCGGTGGCGTTCAGACGGCGGCGGCCTTGGCGGCAAGCAGCCGGTCGACGCCCTCGATGAGGTCGCGCACCGTGCCGGCGGAATACTGGTCTTCGCGCTCCGGCACCGAGATATCGAAACGGTCCTCGATCTCGAACAGCACCTGCACGGCGTCCAGCGAGTGCACGTCCAGGTCCTTGAGCGTGGAATCCAGGGTGATGCGGTCGCGCTGGACCGAACACGTCTTGGCGATGATGTCGAAGATGATCTGTTCTGTGCTGCTCATACGGGATGTCGCCAGGCCTGGCACCGCTGCGCGTGGCGGCGTCCAGGGTGCATAAGCAGACATTATCCCGCGCCAGGCAGGGCTTCAGACATCGACTCGACTAGGGGCGTGCACCAAGGCGCACCGCCTGTGCATTGCTACAACACCCGGTGCCTGACGGGTGAAAAATTACGGGTGCGCCACCGGGACCCAGGTCGCGCATCAGGCGACCGGTGTGACCGAATCCTTGACCTGCTGCAAGGCAGCGGGGTCCTCGATCGTTGTCAGGTCGCCCGGGTCGCGCCCCTCGCACACCGCCTGGATGGCACGGCGCAGCAACTTGCCCGAGCGTGTCTTCGGCAACGCGCCGACAAATCGCACGCGCGCCGGCCGGGCCACGGCGCCCAGTTGTTCGTCCACCACCTTCATGATCGCGCCTTCGAGCTTCATCGCGGCCTCGGGCGTGGCTGCCGCGTCGGCATCTTTCAACACCACGAAGGCCATCGCCACCTGGCCCTTCAAGGCATCGGCCACACCCACCACGGCCACTTCGGCCACGGCGGCGTGACTGGAGATGCTTTCTTCAATCTCGCGCGTGCCCAGGCGGTGGCCGGCAACGTTGATCACGTCGTCGGTGCGGCCCAGGATGAACAGGTAGCCCTCCTCGTCGCGGATGCCCCAGTCGAAGGTGCTGTAGACCAGCTTGCCCGGCACGCTTTGCCAGTAGGTCTTGACGAATCGGGCGTCGTCGCGCCACAAGGTCTGCATGCAGCCCGGGGGCAGCGGACCTTCGATGGCCACCACGCCTTTCTGGTTGGCGCCTTTCAGCTCTTCACCGGTGTTTTCGTCCAGCAGCTTCACGTCGTAGCCGTAGACGGCCTTGCCCGGGCTGCCGAACTTGCTGGGGGCAGCCTCCACGCCATTGCAGATGGTCAGGATGGGCCAGCCGGTTTCTGTCTGCCAGTAGTTGTCGATGATGGGCCGGCCCAGGCTTTCGCTGATCCACCTGGCGGTGGGCTCGTCCAGGGGTTCGCCGGCCAGGAACAGCGCGCGCAGGCTGGACAGGTCGTGCTTTTTCAGCGCCGCCGGGTCCTGCTTCTTCAGTACACGGATGGCCGTCGGGGCGCTGAACATGACCGTGACCTTGTACTTTTCGACCAGGCTCCACCACACCGCAGCGTCAGGCCGCGTGGGCAGGCCTTCGTACATGATGGTGGCCATGCCGGCGATCAGCGGGCCGTAGATGATGTAGCTGTGGCCCACCACCCAGCCGATGTCGCTGGTGCTGAAGTAGGTTTCGCCGGGCTGGCCGCAGAAGATGTGCTTCATGCTGGCGGCCAGCGCCACCGCGTAGCCACCGGTGTCGCGCTGCACACCCTTGGGCTTGCCCGTGGTGCCGCTGGTGTACAGCGTGTAGCTGGGGTGCGTGGCGCCGACCCAAACGCAGGGCACCGCGGTGTCCATGTGCTTTTCGCGCCAGACCGCGTAGGCCTCGTCGCGACCTGCCATGGTGGTGAATGGGCTCAGGCCGCGGTCCACCATCAGCACCTTGGCGGGTTTGTGCGTGGCCAGCTTGATGGCCTCGTCCAGCAGCGGTTTGTAGGGCACGACCTTGCCACCGCGGCTGCCGGCGTCGGCGCTGATGATCAGCGCGGGCTCGGCGTCGTCGATGCGGCTGGCCAGACTGCCGCTGGCAAAACCGCCGAAGACCACCGAGTGCAAGGCGCCGATGCGCGCGCAGGCCAGCATGGCAAAGGCGGCCTCGGCAATCATGGGCATGTAGACCAGCACCCGGTCGCCCTTTTTCACGCCCAGACTCAACAGCGTGGCGGCCATGCGCTGCACCTCGGCATGCAGTTCGCGGAAGCTGTAGCAACGCTCCTGGTTGGTTTCGGTGGAAACGAAAATCAGCGCGTTCTGGTCCGGCCGTGTGGCCAGGTGGCGGTCCACCGCGTTGTGGCACAGGTTGGTGGTGCCGCCGGAAAACCAGCGCGCGAAGGGTGGGTTGCTGTAGTCGCAAATCTGCGTCGGACGCGTCTGCCAGTCGATCAACTCGGCCTGCTCGGCCCAGAAGGCGTCGCGGTCGTCGATGGATCGACGGTAGAAATCGGCATAGGTGCTCATGCGCTTGTCTCCTGAATTTTTGTGCTGCGGGCCTGCGCCGCGTTGGCAAATTGGGCGTTCAGGGACTGACTGAGCCCTGACGCTGGCCTTCGCACCTCAAGTCTGCCCGCAGCCTACAGCCTGTTGCCTCGCTTGCGTCCAGCGGCACAGTTGCCGGCTTGACGCTCGTCAAGCCACTGGTATCCTGCGCCGCCGATGCGAATGCAATCCAAGTCCCCGACCCCGACCCGCCTGTTGAGCGCTGCGCTGTGTGCGCTTCTTGTCGGCTTCACGGGTGCACTTCACGCAGAGCCGGCGCAAGCCAAGGAGACGCACGGC
>Ga0105044_10001201_pt1 | contig 34258 bp, 32 predicted proteins | sample MAT01_FD_78092 | JGI IMG/M metagenome (GOLD analysis project Ga0105044, IMG submission 78092) | Freshwater microbial communities from Lake Fryxell liftoff mats and glacier meltwater in Antarctica - MAT-01 | ecosystem: Environmental > Aquatic > Freshwater > Ice > Liftoff microbial mat | place...
AAAATCGAGCTGGCGTCGATTTCGAAAATAAACGAATCGAAAACAACCCGCCGGTTTTACACCGGGGGAAGTTGACATTCAACCTAGCCTTGCATTTTTTACGAAACCGCAATTCTCGTTACAATTGATTACGTCTGATCGTCCTTCACCACGTTTTCTCGGTGTTCTAACGCTATGAATGAAACTTGCTCGACAATACCTGCGACTTGGCAACTTGGTAGAACTGCGACCCGGCAACTTGGGAGTTGCTTCGCGATCTTTTTTGGAATTGCTCAAAGCTGCGCCTACGCAACGGATCCATTGGCCCATATCGCTCCTCCCCCCCCTGCGAAAGGAGCGATTCGGATTGCGACCTTCAACATGGCTTTAAATCGTAAAGAAGATGGACTTTTGCTTCGCAACCTGAAGGACGGTGACGAACAAGCCAAACGGATCGCAACCATCGTGCAGCTGATCTCGCCCGACGTGTTGCTTGCAAATGAAGTCGACTATTGCGATGGCGAAGCGGCAAAGGTCCTCAATGAAGAATACTTTTCGAAAACAGGAGCCGATGGGGACACGGCTCGACCAGCTCGCTTTATCGATACCTTCACCGCCCCGGTCAACACGGGAGTGAATTCCGGGCTCGATCTCAATTTGAACGGTCGCACAACCGATAGCGATGACGGATGGGGCTTCGGGGCATTTCCAGGTCAGTATGGAATGGTTGTCTATAGTCGCTTTCCAATCGCGAGAGAACAAGTTCGGACGTTTCAAAAGTTTCCCTGGCATTCCATGCCCAACGCAAAACGTCCTAAATTCGTCGACGCTAGCACCTCTGCAGAAAAATTCTATCACAGCGACGACGTCTGGAAGCAGTTACGATTGAGTTCCAAATCGCACTGGGACGTTCCAATCCTAATCGATGGGAAAGTGCTCCATGTGATAGCATCGCATCCAACCCCACCTGTGTTCGACGGCCCCGAGGACCGCAATGGCTGTCGCAATCACGACGAGATTCGACTCCTCCGAGACTACATCAGCGGCGACGATTCAGGGAGCTATCTCGTCGATGACAACGGAGTCACAGGACCGCTCGAAACGGGATCGCGATTCGTTATCCTGGGTGATTTGAACTCCGATCCTGTCGATGGCGGAGGTATCTCTCAAGGTGTAATCGATTTGCTTGAACACCCTAAAGTCAACGGCGCCTTTGTACCCGAAAGCCAAGGCGCCGTAGAAGCGGCCGTCTTGCAAGGCAAAGCAAACCTAACACAAAAAGGGGCCGCAGCCCGCGACACGGGCGATTTCAATGACAACAACCCTGGAAATCTTCGTGTCGATTTCGTTCTCCCATCTGCGAATTGTAAAATCTTAGCAGGTGGCGTCTTTTGGCCGACCGAGGCACAACTCAAATCGATCGATCCCAAGCTGCTCGATGCCTCGGACCACCATCTGGTGTGGCTGGACCTTGAACTTAGGTAAGGGTGGCATAGGCTTCCAGGAGTGTCAAAGAACTCCAATTACAGTCTAGAAGCCCCTGCTGCCAACCACGCTTTTTCATCCGCGAGGCGGGGGCGCTACCGCGGTCCGGGAAGCAGTGCCGCCAGGCAACCGCCGCCGAACCGAACCGAAGACAAGTTGCGCAGAGTAAGCGGTATCCGAAATGACTTCGTCGATCTTATTGCGAAAGATTGCAAAGGCACCCAACGAGGGAATGGCGATCACCAACCCGCAAACGGTAGTAACCAAGGCAGAGTAAATGCCGCCCGCCAAGTCACCCGCACCCGCTGTACCCTGCGACATGGCCACCTCTCGAAAAGCCAAAATCATCCCGGTGACCGTCCCCAGCAATCCAATCATTGGGGCTATATTCCCAATGACCGAAAGGTATTCCAGTTTCCGATAGAGTCGAGCGGCTTGCTCTGCCGTCGAGTCCTCCAAGGCTTTTTCGACGGCTGACCAGCCGTACTCAATCTCGGCGATCCCACTCACCAGAACAAACGATAGCGGGCAGGGCTTTTCTCGACATGCTTGGTCCGCTTCATGAAGTTTTCCTTGAGCGAGAAACTGACGAACGCTTTCCGCTAGTTCTGCGGGAACCAGCTCCTTCTTCCTAAGCGTCATCGCTTGATCAATCACCAGATAGAATGCGATGATCGACAACAAAATCAATACGATCATGATTCCGATACCCATCACGCCGCCGCTGAATACGACTTCGAGAAACGTATCGCCCGCGGCTGCATTGGTAACCTTTGCGTCGACCGCAGCGTTGGCGTTCGGTGAAACGGCGCCCGCCCCGTTTCCCCCCTGCGCGAGCATGGGTTTGGACAGTATGCTTGGCAACGACATGCACAATGCCATGGCCATGACAATCGTCGTCCAACGCACACGTTTAGCAAACGCGTTCAGCGATTTTCCTAAATACATCGAGTTCTTTCCGATCATTCCACAGTTTTACCAGCTTCAGCCGGCTTGAAACGTTCGAGCCATTGTTGCACTCGATCGGCTTCTTCAGCCCGCCCTAACGACCTGAGCGCCGCCACCGCTTTGGGAATCGCTTTGGTCGCCAGATGGTACCTGTCGGCATGCAGGGTAGCAATGCGAAGCCATTCCGAGATCGCCAAACTCGGTTGCCCAGCAGTCATTAGCCGCTCGGCCAAAAGCATCGTCGGCCCAGCTTGGGCTGGCAAGATTAGCTTGTCTCGTTCAGCTATCCATTTCGGAAAGCGATCGGAGATCACTTGGGCTGGCGGCACGGTCCGCCACAACTGTGCCCGCGCATACACGCCAACCATAGGCAACTTGGCATTCTTTGCAAGTTGCTCTAACGTCTCGATGGCAATCGCCCGTTTTGATCCGCTCAGCAGCCATGCGGCCCCCATCAATTGCATCGGCTCGGCGTCGTCGGCCATCCAAGCCGCGGCGTTGGATTCCAAACCTTCGGCCAACACAAAGTTATCCTCCCCCCACGGGATTGGTATCGTTGCGAGCAAGAGCTGTGGTGGATTCTCTTTGGCTAAGGAAGCGAAGACGCGGCATGCATTTTCAGTCCTTCCCAGGGCCGATAACGACTCCACGATCTCGGTGATCAGTAGCCGCTGTTGCCATCGAGGCAACCCGCTCTTTAACGCGTCCGATCCTAGTTTCGTGACGGATTGAAATTGCCGATCCAGGAACAAACGATGGATCTTTTCTCCTGACTCGTTAAACCAAGCTGGCTCGATTCGAACCACAAAGTCCCCGGGGATCGTCGTTTCTTTCATCGCCCCGGGACGCACGAGCACGACCTTTTGCGAATCCCATTCCAGAAGGATTCCATCCTCTTCAAACAGAGCCCGGACGTCCCAGCGACTCAGCCCTGTGTCACCCGGCTCCGCAATCCAAAGCGTGCTTTCGCCCCCGAATTTGCTCTTTGCCAGTGGGTACAAGTCCTGCGTTGGCGGTTGAGCCAGCGAACGCCCCAAGAGGCACGGTAGCAGTGTAGCCAAACCGAACAAGATCGCGACGAAATGGCGGGTTCCCAAGGGGCTCAACCAAGTTAGAGAAACGACGGGAGCAAAACCTTCATTTTAGCAGGTTTACGAACCTCGGTTTCTCGTTCACAATATTCGGCTAAGTTCTGATCCCTCTAAGCATCTCACCCTTCTTTGCAATAGGTCGTATGACTTCGCTCCAATTGGTCACGTATCCCCATCCGACCCTTCGTCATCCATCGAAACCTATCCTGCGCGTCGATGCGAAACTCAAAAAATTGGTCGACGAAATGTTCGAAGTGATGTACGAATTTCGCGGCGTCGGACTGGCGGCCAATCAAGTGAATCTGCCCATCCGGCTGTTTATTGCCAATCCGAGCGGTGACAAAGAAGAGGGACCAGAACTGGTTTTCATCAACCCCGTCATCAACAAAGCCAAGGGTTCCGCCGAAGCCGAGGAAGGCTGCCTATCCCTGCCAGGAATCAACGCCCAGGTTAAGCGGAACAAATCCCTTCAAATCAACGCATACGACATAAGCGGGAACGAGATCAGAGTGGATTTGGACGGATTCCTGGCCCGCATTATCCAACACGAAGTGGATCATTTGGATGGTGTTTTGTTCATCGATAGACTGACAGACGAAATTCGACGACCCGTCGAGCCGCTGATCGCCAAATTGGAAAACACCTTCCAAGAGAATCAGTCAACCAACTTTGTCCCGTCCAACCAAACCATCGCTGAGCAGATTCTCGAATGGGAAAAGCAATACTGTTAGCTAGTGTTGTAAACAGCTCAAGAATGAGAGTTTGACGAACTACCAGCCAGTGAATTGACCCACCAGCCAGCGAATTGACCCACCAGCCAGCGAGTTGACATGGAAACGGCACGCAGGACCGTTCTACACTATGTACAACCGTGATCGGGGTACAACCGTGATCGGGGTACAACCGTGATCGGGTTCAGAGAGAATCGACAAGAAAAATGCGGCCGAGAGGACTCGAACCTCCACACCCTTGCGGGCTCTAGGCCCTCAACCTAGCGCGTCTGCCAATTTCGCCACGGCCGCATTTAAAATCTTCAGAGCCTGAACACGAAGTTTAGAACGATTCACAAACTCGTCAAGTCGAATCGGGATCGAAACTATTTGGCCAGTCTGGCTTTCGCTCGTGCTTGCTCGAGCGCTCGCTCCTTAAATGCCGCGGACTCCGGGGAGTTAGACATCATTGCGTTGGCTTTCTTCAGATCAGCTTCTGCTTCGTTGCGATCAATCGCTTCCGGCTTGAGCAATCGATCTGTCAGCACATAGACCCCTTCTCGGGTCACTTGCACAAACCCGCCATCTACAAACCACTCCACCACCGTTGTTCCAGTCTTGATCTTCATCAAGCCGAAACCTAAACGACCGACCATCGGAGCGCGGCCAGCCTGAATGCCGATTTCTCCATCAAACAGCGGGACAATCAGCATATCGCAGCTCGTCTCCAACTCCGTTTTCTCAGGCGTTACGACGATACATTGAACTTTGTTGTCGGAGCTCATGCTTACTTCTTACCTTGTTCCGCCATCCGTTGCGCTTGAGCAACCACCTGATCGATACCGCCGACGTACATAAACGCCGATTCCGGCAAATGGTCCCACTTGCCATCACAAATCTCTTCGAAACTGCGAATCGTTTCCGCCAAAGTGGTGATTTCACCTTTCTTTCCAGTGAATACTTCCGCGACCAAGAACGGTTGGGACAGGAATCGCTCGATCCGCCGAGCTCGCTTGACCACCGTCTTGTCAATTTCGCTCAATTCATCCACGCCCAGAATCGCGATGATGTCCTGAAGTTCTCTGTACCGCTGCAGCGTCTTCTGAACACGACGCGCGATCGTATAGTGACGATCACCCACGATGGCTGGGTCCAGAATTCGAGAGTTCGAAGCCAACGGATCGATCGCAGGATAAATTCCTTTTTCCGAAATCGATCGTTCGAGATAGATAAACGCATCGAGCTGTCCGAAAGCAGTAGCAGGAGCAGGATCCGTCGGATCGTCCGCTGGAACGTAAACCGCTTGCACGGATGTAATGGCTCCACGCTTAGTAGATGTGATGCGTTCTTGTAACGCACCCATTTCCGTAGCCAAGGTGGGTTGGTAACCCACCGCAGAAGGCATTCAACCGAGGAGAGCTGATACTTCGGAACCGGCCTGTGAAAAGCGGAAAATGTTGTCCACGAACAAAAGAGTGTCCTTACCCGTCGAATCCCGGAAGTACTCAGCCATGGTCAAAGCAGACAGTGCTACGCGGAGGCGGGCTCCCGGTGGCTCGTTCATCTGACCGAACACCATGCATGTTTGTTCGATAACCTTGCGGCCTGTTTGACCGATCTCGGTTTCTTGCATTTCCAACCACAAGTCGGTTCCTTCGCGTGTTCGTTCGCCCACCCCAGCAAACACCGAATATCCTCCGTGCGTGCTGGCTACCCGAGCGATCAGTTCCTGCAAAATAACCGTCTTACCCAGCCCAGCACCGCCGAACAAACCGGCCTTCCCACCTCGTACGAACGGAGTGAGCAAATCAATCACCTTGATCCCGGTTTCGAAAACTTCGGTGTTGGTCGATAGTTCAGAAACCTTGGGTGCCTGTCGGTGAATGGTCCAATAATCGTCGGCCTGAACGGGGCCGCGTTGATCGATCGGCTCACCCAAAACGTTGAACACGCGTCCCAGAGTTCCGATGCCGACGGGAACCGTTACCGGCCTGCCTAAGTCGACGCAATCGAGGCCGCGCATCAGTCCGTCCGTGCTACCCAGCGCGATGCATCGAACACGACCGCCACCCAAGTGCTGCTGGACTTCGGCGGTCAAATTGATCTTGACCCCCTTCTTTTCGCTTTCGATCTTGACTGCGTTGTAAATGGCGGGCAAGTTGCCTTCCGAGAATTCTGCGTCGAACGTCGAGCCAATAACTTGACTAACTCGTCCGATGTTTTTTGCAGTACCGACGCTCATGGGATTGCTCTCTTCTTAATGCTTGTCTTAATGTTGGACCGCCTGAAGTCGCAAGACTTTGGGCGCTGGTGGGCCAGATGGGTGAATGTGGTTTTTGGGTGTTTCGGTGAAGTGGTCGTTAGCCGCTTTGCGGGTTACACGAATGTTAGCCGCTTTGCGGGTTAAACGGGGATCAACCGAGGGCCTCGACGCCGCCGATGATTTCCATAATCTCTTGCGTAATTTTACTTTGGCGTGCCCGGTTGTATGTTCTCGACAAGGACTTGATGATGTCGCCCGCGTTTTCTGTCGCGCTCTTCATGGCGATCATTCGAGCAATCTGCTCACTGACAGCCGCATCGAGGAAGCACTTGAAAAGCCGAGCTCGGAAACTTGCAGGAACAACTTCTTCCAAAATTCCGCTTGCCGAGGGCAAAAACTCGTAGTCGTCCTTGATCCCAGATTCTTTCGCAGGCTCGCTGCTACCAGCCCCCGACTTAGACGCTGTATCGAGCGTTGTAAACGGCAACAACGTCTCAACGACAACCCTTTGCTTTGAGATCGTTAGGAACTTCGTGTATGCCACATCCACTCGGTCGATTTTGCCGGTGATGTACCGCTCGATGAGTTCGTCCGCGATCTTTGCGACAGCTGCAAAAGAGGGCTGATCATCGAACTCGATATATGTCTTTTCGATTGGGACGCCAGCGAATTTCAGCGCAGAGATGCCACGCTTGCCACTGACCCGCATTTGCCCTGCTTCGATTTCCTTTTTGATCTCGCTTCTTCGGAGGACTGCCGCTCGAACAACCGAACCGTTGTATCCACCGCACAAACCGCGATTACCGGTCAAGACCAGCATATCCATCGAATCGATTTTATCGTGCACTGTCAGCAACGGATGCGAAACGTCGGTACCGCTCTCAGCGATATCTTGAACGATCGAAGTGATACGTTTCGTGTAGTCTGTCGCTGCAGCAGCGCGATCCATCGCCTTTTTGAATCGCGCGGTCGCGATCAATTCCATGGTCCGTGTGATCTTGCGGACGTTTTTGACTGACTTGCGTCGTTTGTCGAGCTGACGAATATTGGCCATAGCCTACGAACCCTCTACGAAACGCTTAGCGGAACGAAGCCTTGAAAGTTGTGATCGCAGACTTGATCTCTTCTTCGATTTCAGCGGTCAAATCCGCGACTTCACGAATCTTGATCAACAAGTCTGGTTTGCGATCGCGAACGAAGCTCAATAGTCCGATCTCAAACTCGCGAACCCGGTCCACTGCGACTTCGTCAAGGTGTCCTCGCGTTCCAGCGTAAATACTGATGATTTGTTCGGCGATGTCCATTGGCTGATACTGAGACTGCTTCAGCAGCTCGACCATTCGATAGCCTCGGTCCAGTTTCGACTGCGTTGCGGGGTCGAGCTCAGTGCCCAACTGAGCAAACGCTTCTAATTCGCGGAACGAAGCCAAGTCCAAACGGAGGCCGCCTGCCACCTTTTTCATTGCCTTGATCTGAGCATTGCCACCGACTCGCGAAACCGAGATCCCAACATTCATCGCAGGTCGAATACCAGCGAAGAACAAGTCAGGTTGCAGATAAATCTGCCCGTCGGTGATCGAGATCACGTTGGTTGGAATGTAGGCCGAGACTTCACCTTCGAGGGTTTCGATGATCGGTAGACTGGTGATCGAACCGCCACCCAACGCTTTAGACAGTTTGGCCGATCTTTCGAGCAAACGGCTGTGGCAGTAAAAAACGTCACCGGGGAAAGCTTCACGTCCCGGCGGACGACGCATCAACAGGCTCAATTGGCGATACGCCACAGCTTGCTTGCTCAAATCGTCATAAACGATTAGCGCGTGGCCACCGTTGTACATAAAGTGTTCAGCCATCGCTGTTCCCGCGTACGGAGCAATGTACTGCAACGGGGCTGGAGCGCTAGCACCGGCCACAATGACGGTCGTGAACTCCATAGCGCCATTCTTTTCCAGAGCATCGATCACCAACGCAACGGAGGAATCCTTTTGACCGATCGCAACATAGAAGCATTTCACTCCTTTGCCTTTCTGGTTCACGATCGCATCGATCGCAACGGCGGTCTTGCCAGTTTTTCGGTCACCGATGATCAATTCGCGTTGACCGCGTCCGATCGGAGTCATCGCATCAATGGCTTTGATACCCGTTTGCATCGGCTCGTGAACTGGTTGTCGCTCGGCCACGCCAGTCGCAATCAATTCAACCGGTCGAGTTATCGTCGCGTTGATTGGTCCTTTGCCATCGAGTGGATTTCCGAGCGGATCGAGTACACGTCCAATGACGGCATCGCCCGCAGGAACCGAAAGCAGCTTACCCAGGGCTCGAACTTCTTACCCCTCTTTGATGCTCAGGCGATCACCGAGAATGATGATCCCGACGGACTTCTCTTCGAGATTGAACGCCAAACCTGTCACGCCGCTAGGAAACTCTACCATTTCCCCAGACATGACGTTGGAAAGACCATACACGCGAGCGATACCGTCCCCCACTTCGAGTACAGTACCCACCTCTCGCACGTCGATGGTGCTGCCGTATTGCTGAATTTCGGCCTGAATGACCGACGCGATTTCGTCCGAATTAAATTTCATGGTTTGTTGATCAACGACTTACAATGGATCAAAAAGGTTGGGTGATTCGCTCGAGAGCGATTTTGTAGTTTCGTTCGATGTAAATGCAAGGAAGCCAGCAGTTGCTAGGAAGCCAAACTGCCCAGCTTCTCACGTATGGCAATTTCGGCCTTGGCCAAAGTTGCTTTCTTGAGCAGTTTCAGTTGGCCGTCGACGCTTCCATCGAAGACCATATCTCCTACTCTTACAATCAATCCGCCAAGAACCGTCGCATCCACTTTGGTAGTGATAGCAACTTCTTTCTTGAACAGGTTTTGCAGCTTTTCCTGCAGTGACTTCACTGCAGCCGAATCAAGCTCATGCGCAGTCGTTACCAACACTCGGACTCGCCCGATGGCTTCATCTCGAAGTGAGGCAGTTGATCTATAGATACCGCGTATAGCGTTCAACCGACCTCGTCGCGAAACCACCTTCAGAAACGTCAAGAGAGTCGGATCCATCTTGCCCGAGAAGGCCTTGTCGAGCAGTCGAATCTTTTCTTCTGACGGAAGCTTTGGGTTGGCTAGCGCCATCTCCAAAACCGGTTGGTTGTCAAACACATCATGAATCAGCGAATGAAACTGCTCCATCATGGCGTCAACGTTGCTAGACGATCCGACAGCAGCCAACAACGCTTTCGCGTAGATCGGCCCGACGTGCATCGATTCATCATCGAAGGATGACTCGTTTATTTGGTTTTCCGACATCGTGCTTCTTCGATTAATGGACTAGTTCTGGCTTGGCATTTTGCTTAGCGAATCAGCGATCAGCTGTTTGTGATCGTCCGTTTTCAACTCACGACCGACGACACGTCGGGCTAGGGAGAAGGCTATTTCAGTGCTCTTGCCAGCAATGTCCGACAACGCACCTTGTTTCGCAGACTCGATATCAGCCAATGCACGATCGCGCTGTCGACTCGCTTCGGCCTGTGCCTCTGCAACGATTCTCTGCCCAGCCGACTCAGCATCCTTGCGAGCTTGAGTGATCAAATCTGCCGATTGCGCGTGAGCGGTTTCCAATTTGGCATCGTACTCTTTCAGCTTGGCCATCGCTTCGTCAGCAGATCGCTTGGCATCCGCAATCTGAGTCGCAATCGTCTGCTCTCGGGTTGCTAGTCCTTCGGAGATCGGCTTCCAAGCGAACACATAAAGCCCACCGAACAACAGAACGAACACAACAGCAGACCAGATCGCCTTGTCGGTTTTAAAGTCCAACAACGAATCCAGGTTTTCCCCTGCATGCGCGGACGTTGGATCGGGACCATGCTCGTCTCCACTTGCAAACGAATTGCTCAAGAAAACTAAGCAAACCGACCAACAAAGCAGCCATTGATGCATCTTAAATCCGTGGAACATAGTCTGAGCCATCAAAGTGAAATTGCGAACAAGCTGGGGATGGAAGTGAGACTACTGCCCGAGTCCAACCAGAACAGCAAAGAACGCTACGCCTTCGATCAGAGCGGCAGCGATAATCATAGTGATTCGGATCGTCCCCGCCTGTTCTGGCTGGCGAGCGATCGACTCTACTGCCCCCTTACCCAGCAAGCCGATCCCAAGACCTGCTCCGATAACAGCCAATCCACCACCGATCGCACCAACACGCATCGGGTCGCCAGGAGCAGCCATTGCTGGAAGAGCCATCAACGCCGAGAAACCCAATGCATAAAAACCAACTCGAACAGAATTAATCACTTTCAAAATCTCCTAGCTATTCTTAACGCTACAAAACACGCATGGAAGCAAAAACCGAGCGAAACACACATTTGGCTTCGCACCAAAAAATCACCTAGTGGTGATGCATCGAACTACCGATGAACATCGCTGCCAGGAATGTGAACAAGTAAGCCTGCAAAAAAGCCACTAACAACTCAAGAATGCTAAGCACCGTAGTACCCAGCACCGAAATCATTGCGATGACACCCCAAACAGGGGTACTCATGGAAGTCGCGGCCTGAACACTGATGCCAACACCCATAATACCGAGCAAAACCAAGTGACCTGCCCCCATGTTCATCAGCAACCGAACCGCAAGCACAGAGTGCTTTATAAACAAGGAGAAGAACTCGATCACCCACATCAAGGGAACGATCCAAAAGGCCAAATACCAAGGCAATCCAAGCTCAGGGCATATATTCTTCAAGAACCCGACCGGACCAAAGGTTTTAACCCCCATGAACACACCGATCAAAAAGACGATCCCAGCCAAAGCAATCGTTGTGCCGAACGCAGCAGTGGGCGATCCAACCCACGGCAACATACCCATCATGTTGCAACCGAGAATAAACACGAAGAAGGTCCACAGAAGCGGCATAAACTTGTCCGAGTCATGCTCTCCCATGGCTGGGACCGCAACATCACTCCGCACCCACTTGACCATAGACTCGAGCGCATTCCAGGCCTTGCCCTTGGGGGCTTGTCCAGTCGCAACTTTTTTCGCTAACCAACCAAACATTGCCAACGCAAGAATCGCCACCACCAATTCGATAATCATATAACGAGAGAGACAAAAACCAGATTCCGCTTCGTACGCATTTCTGGGAGTCCCAAAAGGTTGCGGGATTAGAATTTTGCCGTCGAGCGTCTTGTTGTACTGATCAATCTTTTCTTTGGACCACCGTCGATTTGGCGACTCTGTGAGGTAGGAACTCAAGAACGCGTCGCTATCCACCTTGCCTTTGAGCTCATTCCATTTCACCAACTTCTCTGGTGACTTTCGCAATTGAATGAACCAGTCGATATCTGGCCTGGGATTGGAACCCAAGTAGGCTTGGTATGCGTCGGTCGCCTTAGGTGTATTGTTCTTAGCCCAGTCGCTCGCGGCAGTGACCGCAAGTGCAGCTTGTTTTTCCAGATATGCGTCGAGCGGCCAGCCAGCGGTCTTCGCGCTTTCGTGCTGCCACTCCTGCCAGGTGCTTTTGAGACCGGACACGGTTGTCATATCGATCCCAATCTCGGTTAATCCGGAGATGAGTGCATCCGCTTCCCAAGATTGGTAGTCCGAATCCAACCTGACAAACCACGATGGAAACGCTTTTGCGTCCGCACGGTTGCTCTTCCAAAGGCCCCGCGGGACCTCAAAGAAGTAACCATCTTTGATGTGGAGAATATCTGAAGCCATTGCTCAGGCTAACTCTGGGGAGGATGTTGGATCGATTGATTACGAATTAGTAACGCGGATTGTAGTATCAAGAAAGGAAAATAATAGCCCAGCAAACAGTTGCAAAAAGAATTGTGGTGTTGCCATCTTGTCGCAGCTGAAATCGACAGGGCTCCTAAGAGGATAGAAAAACGAAATCCCATCAGAATCATGATCGACAAGCTATCCTGCGACGCACCTCTTCCACCAGACGGCCAAAGCAATGGGGCTATACATGACGCAAGGTATACAAAAAGCGCAGTCAGAGAGTACTGCTCAAACGCCCCATCCCGAATAAGAAACCAGGACGTTAACCAACAAGTCAGCCCAAGCAAAACGTAGATCGCAATCTCAACTATTCGAGCTCGCAGCATAGAATGTCTTCGAGTCACATTAACGGTCATCCGGGCTTTCGGAACTTTCGGCCGTCGAATGAGATTTCGCGTTTTTTCGAAGTTCTCTACTTTTCTTGGCCGCAAGATCGGCGATTTGTGAAACATAGAGCAAGCCGAAGATTGCGATTCCAATCCCGAGCATGAAACCAACCACGTTCAAAAATTGCGTCCCTAACCACTTGTCCAAATAGCTTCCAACTATGCCCGGCACAACCATCAAAATCATTACGGCTATGGCCCTCGCCCCGGCATTCGCGTTGGCCTGAGTCTCAATCCGTTCCGCATCTTCGCTCGGAGTATTCGATTTGGACTCAGTCGAGGGTATGTTTGTACCGGATTTAACCATTGTCACTCTGTGTCGCAGCCGCGCAGGAGTCTGCGCGTTGAAGTTTGAATCAAATCTAGGGGGTTAAAGCAATCATTCCGACGCGTTCAGACTAGAAATGCCGATACTTTCGAAGCATACTGTAATTTCGCAAAATGAGGGATTGGCCCGAGATTTCCGACGATATTTTCCAACGACTACCGCACAGATCATTGAGTTCCCACAGCGACTTGATGTGTTGACATGGAGGGTAGCGGTCCCTTCCATGCCACCCAGGAGTTTCCCTTGAACGCCTCGAAAACGAAGAAGCCACTAACCAAAACCGCGGCTTCCGCTGCTGAAAAAGCCTCCAAGTCTAAGCATGCGGCGAAGCCGGTGGCGGTCAAGACTCCCAAAAGCAAACAAATCGCGAAAAATGCCGCGCCCGCCAAACCGATTACGAAAACGAAGTCTCCGCCTACAAAAACCGGGCCCTCTGCGGTCACGCCCCCTCCTAAAGCAACTCCAAACTCCAAAAAGAAATCGGTTGCACCAGTCAAGGTGACCAAAAAAACCGAACCCAAGAAAACCACGGTCATCAAGGCTAAAGCACCCGCAGCCACAAAGAAAGCCCCAGCGGTCTCAACAACGGTCTCAAAGGGGGCAGTTCAGTCTGGAAAATCAACCAAACCGAAGACCGCTAGCCCTGCAAATACCTCAAAGGCTCTGACTGCACACAAACCGACTGCTTCCGCTATGAATGGAGGTCGTGGAAAGCCCGACGCAGCAATCGGCCAACCCAAGCAAGCGATCTTAGCTAAGCCGCAAGACTCTTCAGCTTTCCCAACGATTCGAGGTGGAACCCAGGCCTTGGCGACTCCCCCCAAACCCGTCCTGCACGCTGTTCCAAAAGATCCTATTCCCCCGCCGTCCAACACCAATCCTGAGATCGTCGCAAAGATACGGAGCGTCCAGGCCGAAAAAGAACTCCGGAAGGATCTTGCCCAGCCCGCCCCGAAAACCTCTTTGACCCCCCTGACCCCAATCCCCGCGGTCGTCAAAGGAAAAGACCGGCTCGTCTTAATGGTGCGGGATCCCTATTGGATTCATGCGCATTGGGACATCACTCGTCAATCTGTGGACAGAGCAAAAGCATCCCTGGCAGAAAACTGGCATTCCGTAAAACCAATTCTGAGATTGCTAAAGCTCGATGACTCCGGAACTACCAACAACGCTGAAGTGGTTCACCGGGACATAGAGATTCATGGCGGAGTTCGCAACTGGTACGTGGAAGTGGAAAGCCCGCCAAGTCGATTCAAGATGCTGATGGGCTACCTTACCGTCAACAATCGTTTCTACGAACTGGCACGCAGCAACACGGTCGTCACCCCCGCCCCGGGCGGTAAAGAGGCGACAGACGATCATTGGGCGGATATCGCGACGGACGCAGAACAGATCTATTCCATGAGCGGAGGATATGGGGACGATACCCAAACCGGCGACTTGACCGAAGTTTTTGAAGAGCGACTCAAGCGGACCATGGATGCCGACGTTTTGTCTCAGTTCGGCAGCGGAGCAGAGGGTTCGCTGAAGCGGCACAAACAATTCCACTTCGACGTCAACGCGGAGCTGATCGTCTTCGGTTCAACCCACCCAGATGCCCACGTGGCAGTGGGCTCGGAGCCCGTCAAAGTCCGTTCCGACGGCAGCTTTTCCATTCGATTGCCACTGCCAGATCGACGCCAAGTCCTGCCCGCGACCGCGAAAAGTCGCGACGGTGTGGATGAACAAACCGTCGTTATCGCGGTCGAACGCAACACCAAAGTCATGGAACCGGTTTCTTCCGATACGGAAGACTTGTGATCTCTACAACAAGTGTTTGAGCTCATCGAACGCGTTTGAACTCGTTCCCAAGCTCCAGCTTGGGAACGCACACTCTGAAAGCTCCGCTTCCCGGACCCAGTAATTGCTGGATTGCACGATCTCACCTGCCGGAGGTTGCTACGCGTCGAGCGAGCGCAGTTTCAGGGCGTCGAAGCAGAGCTTCGAGGACGGCGTTCCCAAGCTGGAGCTTGGGAACGAGGCGGGAGAACGAGGGTGGGAGTAAAACGGCATGGAGTGCCGCTCTAGATTAGGTGCTCGCAAGCTTGGATTGCAAGTACTCCACAGGGATCGGAATCCCCTTAAGCGTCCCCTCTACGACTACGTTTCTTTTGACTAAACCTTGAAATCGGCAGACGATTAGCCTCGGTTTTCGAACCCTTAATAGCTCGCACATGACGATCAGGCGATCGCCGGGCAAAACCGGATCGCGAAAGCGAACATCCTCCAGCCCGCCAAACCCTACCATGGAATCTCCAAGCAATTTGTACTTGTGAGAACAGTAGCAGCAAACCTGCGCTACCGCTTCGAGCATCACGATTCCAGGCATTAGGGGCATTCCGGGCATGTGCCCGCGAACCCAAAACTCGTTTTCAGTAACGTCCTTGTAGCCGACACAGGCCACCCGAACCGGGTCCTCATGCACAATCGCAGTCAGCTGCTCCATTTCGAACCGCTGCGGGTTGAACTTGCGGATTTCCACAATGTCGGCGACGATATTGTTGAAGTCGATCGTATCCGGATCGATGATGAAATCTTTGATGACCACCCACACACTCCGATCCTATCGCCGTTGACTCGCCCAAGCGGAAATCGCCGCAGACGACACTAAATCAACAACCCTTAGGTACGGACTTTTCTACGCTTTGACTTGCGAGCCTTGCTGTTCGCAGCTCGCTGCCCGTGGTTGGCTTTCTTTAGTTTCCGGTGCGGTTTTGTCATGATCCTAGACTGTTCAATGAGCGCGGTTTGTGATAAATCTCGAACGTTGGAATCCGTCGGGGCGAATAGAATACCAAGATTCTCGGCTCATGCAAAGGCAATTTTGACTTGCCGTGCAACCGCTCTCAGGCATACTATATCTGTACGAAATCTAATTTTCGGTTGCGGTAGCGGACTCGGTGAGAGCAAACGCTCCGTACTCAACGTTTTCACAAAATGGTTTTGAGGATAAGACGATGGCAGTGATGGTATCCCAAGAGGCTGCTCTGGAACTCAAGAAGGCTCATACCGAAGGCAATCTCTCCACAGACACGTTTGTGCGTGTTGGAGTCCTAGCGGGTGGTTGCGCGGGTTTTGAGTATTCGCTCAGTTTCGATGACAAGTATGATGAACAAAAGGATAGCTTGTACGACCAGCATGGCGTTCAAGTTGTTGTCGACAAGAAAAGTGCGTTGCTCCTCGATGGCGCAGTCATCGGTTGGCATAAGAGCTTGGAACGTCAAGGCTTCACCTTCGAAAATCCGAACGCCACCAAGTCGTGCGGTTGCGGAAAATCATTCCAATAGTCCATTAGATTGGTTCAATAGCTCGTCTAGCGGTTCAATAGCTCGCCATCCATGGTCGCAAGTCTGTGGAACAGAGCTCTAAGAGACACATGGGCCTGGAAGGCCGGCACAATCGAAATTCGGTTGTCCCTGCCTTCCAGGCCTTTGCATTGATTCAGTAGCCCCAAAAAACATCGCGTAAAATAAGAAGCGTTTCGCACTCGGTGTTGTAGGTAAGGAAGCCCGAATTGAAGATCAATCTTTTCCCCAAGGCGGTCGCATTGACCATCGCTGGCTCCGATCCTTCGGGCGGTGCTGGCCTGCAAGCCGATCTCAAGACGTTCCAGCAGCTGGGTGTGTATGGAATGAGCGCTATCACGCTCATCACTGTTCAAAACACATTGGCCGTTGAGGAAATCGTAGTCCTTGATCCCAGGCTGACGCTGGCCCAAATCGATGCGGTCGTCTCGGACATCCCACCATCGGTTGGCAAGCTAGGCGCTCTAGGGAACGCAGGAATGGTTTCGGCTATTGCTGAACGAGCGAAACAATTCACGTTTCCTCTCATTATCGATCCGGTGATGATCAGCAAACATGGTCAAGCGCTGATCGATGACGACGGTGTCGAAGCGATTCGATCGGAGCTGCTCAAGTTCGCGTACGTGGTCACGCCCAATCGCTTCGAAGCGGAGAAGCTAGTTGGATTTGAATTGAACAGCGATGACGCCGTCGCCAAAGCCATTCACGACATCCACTTGATGGGCGCGCAACATGTGCTGCTTAAACTGGGCGAGGAGAATGGGATGTCGGTTCATATTCTCGGTAATCGCGAACAGAATTTTGCCATCTCGGTTCCAAGACTGGAGTCGAACAATATCCATGGAACAGGATGTGCGCTTTCTGCGTCTCTAGCCGCAAGGATCGCGCGGGGAGAATCGATTGACAAAGCAGCCAACGCAGCTGTCGGCGATGTTTGGAAGGCGATCCATTCCGGTCATGGGCTCGGCGCTGGCAGCCATCCCATCGAGTTCCGTATGGTCGGTACCGACGACGAGATCGGTTAAGTGCCCATGAAATCCTTGCCCATCCAGGGACGTAGCACTGCGGGTACTCGAATGGTGCCGTCCGCTAGCTGATGATTTTCCAGGATGGCGATAATCGCCCGGCTGATAGCGATAGCTGTTCCGTTCAATGTATGAACCAGCTGCGTTCCCTTCTCATTCTTTGTTTTGGATCGAATGTTGAGTCGCCTAGCCTGATAGTCAGTGCAATTCGAAGTGCTGGTGACCTCGCCCCATTCTCCCCCGTTTCCTCGACCTGGCATCCAAGCCTCAAGATCGTACTTGCGATAGGCTGGTCCACCGAGATCGCCCGTGGCAGTATCTACCACGCGAAACGGGATTTCCAAAAGATCGAACAGGTCGCATTCCAATTGACGTAGCTCTTCGTGTACCGCATCGCTTTGGTTTGGTAGCGTGAAGGCAAACATTTCAATCTTAGTAAATTGATGAACGCGGTAGAGCCCTTTGGACGCTCGTCCTGCCGCTCCCGCTTCGGTTCGGAAGCAGTGGCTGATTCCGACCAGCTTCAGTGGTAAGCTCTCCGCCTCTAGGACTTGTCCTGCGTACATGCCGCCCAACGTGATCTCCGCCGTTGCGACCAAGTTGAGATCCGTGTTTTCAATGCTGTAGATCTGAGTTTCTGGACCGCGTGGAATGAAGCCGATACCGTGCAACGTTTCTGTGTTGGCCACATCGGGCGTCGACACCGGAACGAAACGGTGTTTGAGCAAAAGCTGGATTGCGAACTGTTGGAGTGCCAACTCTAAGAGGACCGCGTCGTTTTTGAGGAAATAGAACCCGGCACCAGCCACACGGGCACCGGCTTCGAAGTCGATCATGTCGTGCTGCTTGCCGAGCTGCAGGTGATCTTTGGGTTGAAAATCGAATTGCGGAATGGCGGTCTTGCCGCGGGCTATCTCCAAATTAGCTTGATCATCGCGCCCAATGGGAGCCGACGGATGGGTCATATTCGGAACGCGAGAGAGGATCGCGGCAATCTCTTTGTCGAGAGCATCGTGCTCCGCTTGCGTGGTGTCTTTCTGTTCCCGTAGCTTTCGGCCTTGCTCTTTGATGGCTTCGCGGTCAGCTAGCGCTGCCGAGCCTATCTTGGCGCTGGTCGCATTGGCTTGCCGATTTAGCTCTTCGGCTTGATTCAGTTTGACCTTTCGCTGAGTTTCCAATTCGACGAATCGCTCGATCTCAGCATGTGCACCTCGGTGAATGCAGTTGGCTTTGACCAGCTCAGCGTTTTCCAGGACAAATTTTCGATCGAGCATTGGAAGAATTAGGATGGTCAGGAGGAAGTGAGTGGTTTTCGAGGACAGAGTTTATCCCAAAACTCATGATCATCCAACAAGGGCCAGTGGGATCCGAATCTGCGGCCCATCCTACCTGTGCCACTGGACGCACTTCCTTTGCATTTCCTTGGATTTTCGGACGATAAGGAAAAAATTACTCGGACGGCTTACGTGTTCGAGCCTGTTGCCATGGATGGTCGGTGAGTGAAGATTTCCTATAAATCAACGGAGACCATCCTATGAAACTGTTCCTTGCTTCTTTCTTGTTGGCGGCATTCGTCACTGCGTCCGCGTCCGTTGTTCACGGGGATGAGCCCGTCGCTGGTGGCAGCGGACTGCGGAGAAGCGCTCGCTTTACCGTTAGCCCTGCCCAAGAACTTCTGACGGCTCGGGCACGCGAAGAGCGGATCCATCGAGAAGCTGTCCTAAGGCACTATGATTGGATCGGTTACAACTACGGCGCCCCAACCGTTAATGCAGGTGTCTTCTACCTGGCCCAGCCTCCTGTACGAACTCGCCCCATGTTTGCCTATCCAGGCGTTTGGGTGCACGCGCCCTCGTACGGGTTCTAGTATCGCTTTGCCTTGCCCAAATATGGAGCCACTGCAGGCCCGCCACTCAGAGCGGAAGACGCGCTAAATCGTCTTCCAGTCTTGCTTTTTGGGTATGCTCTTAGTTGTGCGACGTTCCGCGTCGCAAGAATCACGACGAGGAGCGTCGTGCAACTAAGTTTGCCAACCCGACGCGCTAGTTAAACCGCTACCGGGGCTGAAATGTGAGGGTGAGGCTGATAGTCTAACAGCTCGAAATCGTCGAATTGGAAATCCAGGATGCTGGCGCGATCGTTCTTGATTTGTAACCTTGGAGCAGGATGCGGAACTCGCTCCAATTGCAACCTGGCTTGGTCTAAGTGATTGTTGTACAAGTGCACGTCTCCGAACGTGTGCACAAAGTCCCCTAACGCCAGGCCTGTAGTATGGGCCATCATCGCAGTTAGCAATGCATACGAAGCAATATTGAATGGCACGCCGAGGAATAAATCGGCACTGCGCTGATAGAGCTGGCAGCTCAAACGCCCCTTGGCGACATAGAACTGAAACAACAAGTGGCAGGGAGGCAGTGCCATTCTGGAAACGTCCGCCACGTTCCAAGCGCTAACGATCAGTCGTCGCGAGTCGGGTGTCTCCCGAATTTGAGCTTCGACCTGCCGAATCTGATCGATCACTCCTCCGTCCGGGCATACCCAACTGCGCCATTGTTTTCCATAGACAGGACCTAAATCACCATTTTCATCCGCCCATTCATCCCAAATCGAAACTTTATTCTCTTTCAAGTACCGGATGTTCGTATCCCCTCGCAGAAACCAAAGCAGCTCATGCAGAATGCTCCGCATGTGGAGTTTCTTGGTGGTCAGCAAAGGGAAACCATCGGATAGCCGGAAACGCAACTGCGCGCCGAACAAACTACGCGTGCCTGTCCCGGTCCGATCCTCTTTGATGTCCCCTTCGTTGAGAACTCGGTGCATCAAGTCTAGATAGGGCTGTTCCAAAATATTGTCCTTCACTGTGGCTCGTTTGTCGGCAGTGGCTCGTTTGTCGGCAGGGGCTCGCTTGTCGGCAGGGGCTTGCGTGTCACCAGGGTCCAGTGACGATCGCTCGTCATGCGTACGCAGCCGCTAGGCAGCCCCAACAGGATGGCCAGTTCACCGATTTCTTCGAAGCTTAAAGCAGCGTGCAAGCTTTCTTTCAGCATCTGCCTAGAATTTTCCATCTCATGGGCTGCGTAGAGCTCGACTAGCTCACCGAGCCGTTCGAGGCTCGCTGGTCGACAGAGGTCTCTCACGAACAACAAACCACCCGGTCGCAGGACTCGCCATGCTTCTTGTAAGAATGATTCGTGGGATGGCAAATGGTGGACCAAAGAATTGGAGATCACCGTGTCGAAGAACGCATCCTGAAAGACTAATTTCTTCACGTCACCGAAGTGCAGCTGGATTCGGGATGTCAGGCTATTGACCTCGAGGTGATAGCGGGCGATATCCAACATAACGGTCGACGCGTCGGAAGCCATCACGCGAACATCGCTATCGCGTTGACAGAGCTCTACAGGGATCAACGCTGTTCCAGTTCCCAGATCGAGACAATCCGTTCCGATCGGTCCGTTTGTCATCAGATCTGTCACGAAAGATCGGTTCACTTGAACGTGATCCATGGCGTCGTATGCGACCGCTTCGTCGCGATCGTTCATGACCTCGGGCTCGAGGATACGGCTTAGCATTGGATTTCACTCCCTCCCGAGAGTCTTTTCGGATGGAACGGCTAACAGCAAGAATCCGCAGTGGAATCGTTCGGGCCTCTCCGGCGCGGACCGGGAATCTCGCGGCCAGTGTGGGTAATGCGATTATCACCGTCTACGAAAACCACCTTGGGCTCAGGAACGCGAATCTCAGCCGCAGTGTCGAGAAACAATCCGAACGTCGCAATGATGATCACGTCGCCCGGTCGAACGAGATGGGCTGCGGCTCCATTGATGCAAACATCATTCGAGCCGGTCTCGCCAAGAATAGCGTACGTCTCAAGCCGGGTACCACGTGTGACATTCCACACATGGACCGACTCGAACGGGGCGATACCAGCCGCGATCAATAGATCCGGCGGCAGCGTCAAAGAGCCCTCGTAGTGGAGGTCCGCTTGGGTTACGGTAGCTCGATGGATTTTGGATCTGAGAAATTTTCGGTACATCCCTAGATTGTGCCGAACTCCCGCAACCTTTGCTAGCCGAAACCCTGCGTAAACAAAACAGGGCAACTACTTCTTCTTGGCCGCTTTTTTTGCGGCCTTCTTTGGGGCGGCCTTTGCCTTGGCGGCCGGAGCTTTTTCGGAGCTTACCTTGACGCTTTTCTTGACGGCTTTGCCCTTGCCAGCCACAGGCGCTGCCTTGGCAACCTTTTTCGATGCCTTACCTCCGAAGATCCCGTCCCAGCCAGTCGAATACTTTTCGTTTGTTCCAACGCGCGTAATTGTCACTGAACCACCCTTAAACCAAAACTGAAAACTATGGTCAAAACAAAATCCATCCAACCCGCTCGAGCATTCTCTGAAGTCGCAGCCTGGATCACTCAATCAAGTTAGCGGATCGTTGATCGTCTGGTCAATACGTTTTCAACCTTCAGCCAGCGTTCAAGATCGATTTGATCCGACTTTCTTCCATATCGATCTCTCGTTCGATCTTTTGTACCAACTTCTCGTCGATGATCGCCTGCCTCGCCAGCTCAGGCAACCTATGTCGCTGGGCCGTCAGGACACCCGTGAACGCTTTATGACAGATGGGCGATTGGCTTTCCAGCAACGACTCGTCCTCAAGATCCAAACGCATCAACCAACTATCTGCTCGGCCGCGAAAGTAAGATCGCAAGTATTCAATCTCGGAGCAGACACCCCTGAACCATGAGCGTTCCAAGAATCGCAACGAACACCAAGAAAAGGCGTTTGCCACGCGGCAGCATGAAGCAGAAGTGGTAGAAAAATTAGAAAACAATGTCAGGCGTTAGTTGAACGTTCGGTAAACCAGGAACAAACGCGATCGCCACCCCGACCAACACCATCAGTGTCGGATATGGAATCGACCAAGATCGGGTTCAGAAAGCCAATAGCGTGACCATGCACAGCGGGATGAGAACCGTTGACAATTCATGCGTTCAATGAACTCTGGTGTTAAGCGAGTATTGCTGTCAAAACAGCCAAGGTATATTTCGGGGAATTCTGACGTCTGTGACGAGAAAACACACTCTTTCAGCGAACTTTCGTGGGGCCTATGCCGATAAAGTCGGTGGTATCGGGAGTTCCGCTCGTTCTCGTTGTAACGAACAGGCGTGTCAAGCCGATTATTCGACGGTTTCAAGGCATAACAGTGCCGACCAGCAGGTGTCCAAAGCATCTGTTCCAATGGGGGAATTGTGTGGTCTGAAGTCAAACAGGCCTCGCAATCGCAAATTTGCGTTGGAGAGATTTCAATGACGTTGCTCAAAGGCTGGAAACTAAAACTATTCGCAGGATTGGCGCTCGCTTCCGTAGGCGGCCACTTGCAAGCTCAAATGAAGCCTGGGAGTCTCGACCCACGCGTTCTGGGCCAGGGACCACAGGTTGGCCCTGCATCCTACCAAATCCCTGGTCCTCCGCCCGGCATGCCAGGCGAAGGCTACATGGATCCCTCGAGGGGGATGGGGATGGACCCGAACATGCCTCATGTCCCTTGCGGACCCGATGGCTCGCCTCTCGGACCCGAGGGCTGTGGCCCAGAAGGTTACGGCGGCTACGATCCCAGCTGCGACCGATACGGCCGCTCGGTGCTGGGGCTGTGCGACAACCTGCAGGGAAGGTTGGCAGGCTGCCGAGGCAAACTCCGCCCCTACGGCGAAGGTGGCATCGCAACTCAACGCTGGTTCGACATCTCAGCGGAAGCAATTTTCCTGGCCAGAACGAAAGGAGCTGCCAATTTCAACACAACTTCGCTGGGCGCTGGCTCAAACAACTTTCTGCTCGGAACCAATGCCGTCGATCTAAACGACCTCGAAGCCGGTCTGAGTCTTCAAGCCAACCTACAAGTGGGTGCAGGGTCGAATCTGGAAGTCATTTACTTCGGACTCAACAACTGGGAGCAATCGGCAGCAGTCGAACGCTCCACCCCAAGTCTATTCTCCTTTCTAAGCAATTTTGGAACTGTGCCAGCCAACGGTTTTGACGATCCGGATCGTTCGTTGCGACATGCACTCAGCTACAAATCGGAACTTCACAACGGCGAAATCAACATTCGACGCCGATGGTCCGAGCCGAACGGATTCTTCCAGGGAAGCTTCCTCGGAGGTGTGCGGTACATCGATCTTGACGAGCGAGCATCCTTTACCGCTCGAGGAGAATTCAACAATACATTCGCCAACAACAGCCTGCGATTCCTCGACTACACGACCAACACTCAGAACTCCTTGGTCGGTTTTCAACTCGGTGGCGATCTTTGGTACAACATGATCCCGGGCGTAAAGATTGGTGTCGAAGCCAAATCCGGGCTCTTTAATAATCGAGCCCATCAAATCACTTCCGTTTTCGCCAACTCGCTCCCTGACACGATCAGTGAAGAGGTCTTGTCAAATCGCATCGCTTATGTGACTCAGATCGCTCCACAGTTGGTGTATCGTCTCAACCACTCGTGGGCCGTGCGATCCTCGTACCAGTTCATCTACATTGATGGAGTGGCACTGGCTACCGAAAACTTCAATCCGACACCGCCTGCCGTTTTCCTACCGAACTCGGCACGTTCAGCAACCATCAACAACGACGCTGAAATCATCCTCCAAGGCTTCACCGTCGGTGCCGAGTACTCTTGGTAATGACGCTTGGATCGATAACAAAAAACCCAGGGCTCTCTCCCTGGGTTTTTTCGTTTCAAAAATTAGCTCGTTTTAGTTCGTTTTGATCTCGATCGTTCGCGGTCGTTGCTTTAATTGCTTGGGCAGCGCGACGTGCAAAACTCCGTTGTCAAAGTCGGCGCTAATCCGCTCCACATCTGTTTGTTTTGGCAATCGAATCGCTCGAGAAAAATTCCCGACAACGCGCTCCACTCGATGCGGAGATACGCCTGCCCCTTGTGCTACCGCTCCGCGCGTGCCACTCACGACGAGCTTTTCCTCCTGCATCTCTAGCTTGACGGCTTCTGCTTTAACACCTGGAAGATCGATGTATAAATCGAACTGTGCTTCCGACTCGTAGATATCGATCGCCGGCGTGAAGGCTTTCGCATCGACCGGCACCTCGCATCGCTCGCCGGTGCGATCGGTTTTGCACTCCGACTGGTTGAAAACTTGATCGACAATGGTCTCCATCTCCGAAGCAAAATCTTGCAGTGCGGCTGGTAACTGTCGAATGGGGAATCGAAAATGGACCATCGTAGCTTTTCCCTTATCCCGAATTGACGGGTGTTGTCGGAAACTTGAAATTGCAAGCTCCTGTCAAACTGACAGAACTTTTTTTCTTGCTATCCAATAAATGCAACATCCGTGCCAATTCCAAACCACTCCGGGTTAGCCATTGCCTCGCCTGGTAGAATGGATTGTCTGGGCAGTTGCCCGACTCCCGACCGAATCGTTTCCTCGTATTAAAAATTGCGCATGCTAGAAACCCAACTGTCCCGCCCGCAGACCCTCGCCCAGTTGCAGGCCAGCGACTGGAAAAGCCGTTCCGTGAAAGAAGAAATTCGTTCCAACTTTTTGCGGATGCTAGCCGCTGGCGAAGAACTCTACCCTGGCATCGTCGGGTACGAAGATACGGTTATCCCTGAGCTCAATATCGCGTTGCTCGCTGGTCACGACATGCTCTTCCTCGGCGAAAAAGGCCAAGCGAAGAGCCGTCTGATGCGAACCCTGGTTCGATTCATGGATGAGTACGTGCCGTTCTTGGATATTCCGGATGTACCAGTCCACGAGGATCCCTTGGCTCCGATCACCAAGACAGCCAAAGATTTTTTGGCCACGCACGCTGCCGACCAAGTGCCCATAGGCTGGTGGCATCGTTCCGAACGCTATGTCGAACGCCTTGCACCCGGAACTAAATTTGCAGATGTGATCGGTGAGATCGATCCGTCCAAGCTTACCGGGGGCGTCAGCATGGGCTCGGAATCTGCATTACACTTCGGACTGATCCCTCGCATGCATCGAGGGATCTTTGCGATGAACGAACTCCCTGAACTGGATGAGCTGGTCCAAGTCGGATTGTTCAACATCCTCGAAGAGCGGGATGTCCAAATTCGAGGCTATCCCGTTCGGTTCGATCTGGACATCTTCATCCTCTTTTCAGCCAACCCGAGCACCTACAATCGAAGCGGCAAAGTGATTCCGCAACTGAAGGACCGAATAGGCTCCCTCATTCAGACACACTATCCGTCCGATCGCGATCAAGGAATCCAGATCTTGCAACAGGAATGTGGACTCGATCTCGGAGGCGATTACCCTGTGCAAATTCCATACTTCATGACGGAGATCATCGAGGAGATCACAGCCCAAGCACGGAAGAGCAAATACGTCGACCAAGCGTCCGGTGTTTCCGCTCGATTTTCCCTCTCGAACTTCCGAACCATGATTGCATCGTCTCGACAACGCGCGGTGGTCTTGGGTGAACCTTTAGCTGTCCCTCGAATCAGCGACCTTGGACACCTCTACACGTCCTCGCTCGGTAAACTAGAAGTGGATTTGATGGGCAGCCATCAAATGACCGAACGCAAGATCCTGGATTCGCTCATCTCTACCTCAATCAAGGCAGTCTTTGAGCAGTACGCAACCGAACATGGGGTTGGCAAAATTGCCGAGATCTTCAATAAAGGTGTTCGCATTGAAGTGGGGGACTTGTTGCCCAGCGCTGTCTACGCGGAGAGATTGAAGCATGTACCGCCGGTCTGGGAAGAAGCCTTCGAAGTCAACGCGACCGAGAACGATGCCGTTCGCGCTTCATGCGTTGAGTTTGTGCTGGCCGGCCTGTACAGTCTCGATAAGATCAGTCGGGCCAGCAAACACGGCAAGGTGAGTTACGACCTGTGATCGGGCTACGGTCCCGCCACCTCGACAGTTTTTGCAAAAATGGTTGACCGCCCACTTTCGTTCTGCTCCCAAAACACAAAAGCAGTCTTTCCCTTAACCGGTTCTGCTACCACGACTGCGTCCCGAGCATTAGAACTAATCGACTGCATACGTTCCTCCGAAACTTTCTTCAGCATCAGCTCGCCATCGCGTCGTGAAGACCAAACAACAATGGATCCATCTGCCGTCGATGTGATCCATGGTTGTTCAACATCCCCGATCAGTTGTTCTTCAGAGCCGTCATTTGTCGCCACGAATATCTCTCGGCCACGTCGCCACACGGTTGATACCAAGCCCTCAGCATCAAGTGCGAGATTGGGAACACGAAACGCAACGGTTGGTTTACTAAAGCCCTTTCCATTGTCACTTGAACTGCAATGGGAAATTTCTTCACCCGAGCCAAACACCAAGTGAACCACTCCATTTGGCGAGACCCATGCTTGTGGCGTTCCCATGGATCCAAGCAAACTATTGGTCATGACCGCGCAGTACTTTTGCGAGTCAACCATGGTGCGATCTTCTTTGCCCAAGCCAGCTAGCGCTTCGGCAATTTTCGGATCGAGACTGCCAGCAGGAGTTACAGCGGTCGTTTCTTTCCTTTCACCTCCACTAGCACTTCCTCCTCCGATTTGCTTGAGGCCTTGCACGTAGTTTTCCGGTCCCTTCAGACTTCCGGGCTCTTCTTTTGCCATCCGAACGAATTCGTCCACACAAGGTCGGCAGCAGAATAGGTACTTCTTGCCATTCCACTTTGGGATTGGCTTTTGTAAGGGTAACTGGGCAAATGAAGTCCCCGGGCATCGGGGACATAGCATGCTTGGTCATCAGTCCTCGAAACTTGGCACCCGCGGGCAACTTTTCATTGGCATCGATATTGGCCTGCGTGTATTTGCCCCCCGGCGTGCAACAGAGTTCTTTTTCTGCAGTACCCGTCACTGCCGCCGGCATGCTGTTATCGTGTTATTATTATACTTGAGGCTACGGCACACGGCGTGTGCCTGCTACTTACGGAGTGTGCCTGCTACTTTCTGAGGATCCAATAAAATCACATCCTCTCAGAGCGCTAGCGATCGCGACCGGAGCAACCACTACACTATCAGTAAGCTCTTCGGGCCGCGAGGCGATTGCGAAGACCGCATTTGTGACCGTAATTGCCTACGGAAGGTGTGCAGCAAGAAACAGCGACAGCCCGACGTGGGACGCATTTGCGAACATTTGGTGAACAAACCCTTCGAACTTTTCGGATTACTGTTACCCGTCGAGCTGTTGCATAGGAACGCACCATCGGGGCAGGAACACACACTACAGGTGCACACGCTTGAATTACGGGAGCACAAATGGTTATGATCGACTGCATTACCGGATTGCAGCACACTGGGGCGGGCGTACACGCCATAACCGGTGCACACGGCGAAGCGGCACACGGCGAAGCTGCACACGGCGAGCTGCAGGCTGACGCTCCGCTGTCGCACGCGGAAGCGCATGTAGATGAGGAGTCGGAACAACCCTTGCCCCCGAATAGACGGCTAAGGATACCTGCCTCGACGGGCGCGGAAAAAACCGACGCACACGCAACAAAAGTCAACACAAACAAAGTCATACGCATGGGAAATGCCTCCAGGTGCAAAGAGAGAATAGGTAATCTAGGTAGAATGTAGCGATTTTTCACTTTGGCTGAGAGTAGGGGAGCCGCTCAAATCGAGGAATTCTCGGGCAAACGGCCAATGTCATCATCTTCCTACAAATTCATTTTTTACCCAACCATCGCCTATTCCCTCGAAATGTCCCAAAGTCCATCCGTTGGTTTCGTCTAACACCTGAAACTCAGCCCCATCTCGCACCGGCTGGTCAAAGGCAGGCTCGTAATCCTTGTCAATTCCCTTTCTAGCGATCGTTTCACCCGTTATCACCGCATAGCTGGCTAGCAAGCGAGTTGGCGAATTCAGGAACGAGTCCGCGCAAAACGCCAATCCGATTAGCGCGATCGCCAAAGCCAACCCGATCAACCGATTCTTGCGGATGGTAACTGCCACGAGCAACACCAGCGGTGCAAGCCCGAGCAGGAGAATTGCAATCCATATCCGCGTGGAATAGGCTACGAAATTATGCCAAAACATGACATGCAGCCACCACGGTTTTGGCGATGCAGTAATCCTGCCCGGAGCTAACAGTAAAGCTTGCTGTAGATTTGCTTCGAGATAGGGATCGCGAGGTCGGAAGTGCTTTGCTTTGCGGTAGTTCAGTATTGCTTTGCCAAAGTCCCCTGCTCGAAAGTAGATATTTCCCAAATTATAGAAAACAGCACCGTTGGAGTAGCCATCGAAGGAGATTGACTCCAGAGTCTTGCCTGCATCACGAAACTCCTCGGGCGAGTTCGCACTGTCAAATTGGGCTAAGGCTTTGATCCAAGTTTCATGCCGAACTTCGTCCTTCACTCTCGAATTGCTGTCATCGGCCATCGCACTCTGTCCGGTCCAAACAGCCACGGCCGCGAAAAAGAGGGTGTAAGCAAACGGTCTCATCGGGTGGCCCTCTGCTTTAGCTGTGGGCTCCATTGCTCGATCCATTTGGCTGCGCTACGAATACAATCTGCAGGGTTGGTCGACGCTCCTGCACCATACTCTGAGGACTCGATTCTCTCCAGCAGCGCCAGCAGGGTGTTGCTATCCTCGGTTGGCACGTGCGCCTCTTGCAATGCGGCCTTGACATCGACGATCGTAAGCCCGTCTGAATTTTGATTGCCCGTATCGGCGATCCAGCCTAAAATCGCGGCCCGCACTTCGCGAAGCGATCGTTTCGAGTCACCGGCATCGAGGGTCCTTTGAGCCGAAACAAGCCTTGACTGCGCGTTGCGTTTGGCTTGAGAACGCCGTTGTCCACGGACATCACTGGATTTACGTCGAAGCCATACGAGTGAAGCGATCGCGAGTCCAGCACCGATCCATAACCCCGCTATCCCTTTCATCCATTGCGCAAAATCGATTTGTTCGTTTCTAAGCTGGGAGGTTTCCGTAATATTCTGAAATATTCCTTCGGCACGTGTCTTGATCTCAGCCCCCGATTTGCTGGCTCCAACAGAACCTACCAATTCACCGGCATTCAAGGTTGCTGCTTCGGTGACTTCCAACGCAATCGGCTCGGTTTGAATCGTCTTAAAGCTCTCCGAAATGGGATCAAACGTCGACATCGGCATGGCCGGAATAGTAACACCAGCTCGCTTCGGTCGAAGCGCAAAGGAAAAGAGCTTCGCATTTTTTTCGAGTCGACCAATTGGATTCTTATCAACAATTTCAAATTCGTCCGCGATCCCCGGGTTCATTGACAAATCAGGAGCAGATACCAAGTCCAACGATCCACTGTTCTTGCCCCGAACAAACTGAAGGGTCAAAGTCATCGGGTCACCGACGCGTAGCTTCCAGGGAGTGGCGGTCAAACTCACAGAGTAATCCCCAATGCCGCCGGTGAATCCAGCAGGTCTTGGGGTGGGGACCTCAGCAACTTCGACGTTGATTGGCTTAGCAACCGCCACGATGCGTCGACCGTCGTACTCTCGCTCATTCACTCCAGTAATGAAGGTTCCTTTCACCAATGCGGGACCGAAGCTATACACGCCTGTCTTCACCGAGGTGAAAGTACGTTCCAGTTCATAGACAAAGTACTCGGCCAATTCGCCATCGAGCCCTGGCTTTTCTTCAAGACCCGTTTCCAAATCGAAAAGCGCCATCTTCGGGCCATCGAATAGCGAGCCCGACTGCGTATTTACGCCATTCAAAGTAAAGCCGACTTTACTCCTGGCTAATAAAGGCTGAAGCCATTCTGACTGCTCGTTCGAAGCAAGACCTTCGGGAACCTGGAGCCAACTGATTTGAAGACTGGGCGGACTCCTTCGCAACGGCTTCAGTGGGTCCCGAACCGAATCATCAATGGCTCGAACTAAGACTCGCAATTTCACCGAAAATTCCTGAGTGGGGTAAACCCTGGACTGACTCGGGACAATCTCTATCAAAACCACATCTTGTTTCTCCGGTTCCTGAACGCGCACTCGGATCGCGTTACCCGAAATGGACTTGCCGTCGACCGTGACGGTCAACGAGGGGATCGTGAACGAACCAGCAGTTTTGGGTGTCAGCCGATAAACATAGAGGTGACTCAACACGTTTTTTTGAGAGACTCGGCCATTGATGATGTACGTCGAGGATTGATCTCGCGATTGATCTCCAACGAGTTCGATTTGAAAATTCTCTTTCCATAGAGCGACGTCTGGTCGCTGGGGGCTCTCGACATTACGAATCTCCAACTGATAGTCGATCGACTCACCCACGAAGGGTTCGGTGGAATTGACCGAAGCCTCCATTTCGGGTGGTGCCGATGAAGCGTATGAACCAAAGGCACAAAGGATACTGAGAACGAAAAGAGTCTGATTCACGTTCATTACCAATCCTTATCTACCGGTGCACGCCCTTGCATCTTGGCCCGCAACTGTTTATCCCGCTCTCGCTTTTCCTGCTCGCGCTCGCGAACCCGTCGCAAGGCTTCTTCAATACGGTCCTGAGAAACTTTTGGTTCTGGCTTCTGGCCAGCCTGCTTCTCTTCGTTTTTCTTAGATGATTCGCTCTGCTTCTGTTGGTCCGATTTTTGATCGTCGTTCTTCGCGTCTTTCCCTTCCTTGTTCTCCCCTTGATCCTTCTGGTCTTCGGACTCGTTCTTGGAGTCCTCGGATTTGTCTTGCTGCTTCTGCGTATCATCTTGCTTTTGGTCCTGCTGCTGTTGCTTCGGATCCTTTGGCTGCGCGTCTTGGATCTCCTGCAAGATCCTTCTGGCTTCGTCTGTGTGTGCGGCAGATTGTTGCCTATCTCTGCCCGCCATCTGCTTGATCGCCTTTTCCATCTCTGTGACCGCAGTAGGCGCAAGTTCGATTGCCTTTTCGTAACCAGCCCTCCGCTGCTCCGGGGTAACTGTTTGTTCCGAAGGTGAGGCATTCGTGTCGGCTGGAACATCCCCCTGCGCAGTGGAATCGGCTTGCGCAGTGGAATCGGCTTGCGCAGTGGCAACTTGAGCAAGTTCCGCTTCCGCCTTCGGTGCGAGCATCCGCGACTTACGCAGCACGAGCGATTGCTGTTCCAAAAGGGATTCCCAATCGGCTGCGTTGGATTCGAGTTGTTCTACTGCATTGTTTTCTTTTTCATCGGTTTCCGCTGCTTCAGCAGTCTCCTGCGACGGGGCAGGGAATTTTTTGGCGATCTGGGTTTGTTCTGCCAACTCCTTAGCGAGCAAGACTTGAAAAGGAACAATTGCATCCCAGACCCGGTCCAAAGAGTCGATGGCTTTGCTCTGTTCGCCGACGGTGGCTTTCGGATCGCGTTTTCCAAGTTCCCGGGATGCGGCCGCCATGTCGGTGCTCGCTTCCTCTGCCCAGCTTTGCAACAAGGCAATTCCTTTCTCGATTTCTTCGCTTTCGATAGAATTGGGGGACGGCACACTCGCCTGCCCTGCCGGATCGGTCGGTTCTTTGGGACGAAGCTCCGACTCAATCTTGTCTTTCAAAAACGGAATCTCTTGGCTCAGCTCATTTTGAAGCCGTTTTAGCTCTGCGAAAGTATTGGGCGAATCGTTTGCGGATAATGCGAAAGCGGTCTGCTTCAATGTTTTTTGCGATCCGATGAGAAAGTCAAGGAACTGTAGCAGGTTGGTTTCATCGCGCCGCTTTTGAAGGTCCGCTTCACGCCAGCGGTCCGAATAGAGCTTGATCCATTGCCTCAGCAACTCCAGATTTTTTCGGGCCGAGGGGTGATCCGATTGCAAATCCAGACAGTGTCGATACGATCCTATCGCTTGTGCCAACGTACTTAGAATCTCCTGCCGCTTCTCCGGTGGAACAGTTTCAGGTTTTTCACCGGCGAGTGCTCTGGCTCGTTCCGTTTCCAAAACTCCAAGGTTGAAATGAGCTTTGACGGCCAAACTGCGGTCCTGGCTAAGCCCAGCTCGCAAGTAACGTTCTCTCGCGATGTCGAGGTCACCTTTGCGATGCAAGGCACAGGCTTCGTCAAAGGCCGCAATCGCAGCATCATTCGACTTTCGCTTGTCGAGCAACTCCACCGCTGTTGCAAACGACTTGCTCGCTTCCTCGAATTTATCAGACGCGTACAAGCGGATTCCCTCGCGAATTTTGCCGCTGGAATCGTCCGCCATCAATGTGGTGTGGCACGCTAACCACGCGATCACTGGACCTGCGACCATGGAGGTAACCACGCGAGCTGATCGGGAGTTCAGCTTCATTTTTACGCGGACGACCGAACGCTCAAAAGGGCTGACGCACCAGTCAGCAATCAATGCCAACAATGCAATTGCCAGAAAGATCTGAAAGCGTTCGCCTTTGCGGATTTTTTGCTGCGCTTCCGCCTCCGCACCTCGTCGGCCTTGCAAATGATCCGCATAGAGTTGTCCGAGATCGTATGCTCGCGTCCCGGCAGGAACGTAGACTCCCGACGTCTTGATGGCGATTTCTTGCAACAGTTTGTTGTCGAGCTTGCTCCAAATCTGTTGCCCTTCATATTCCACGAACGTGGCCGCATTGGCTTTCTGAGGGACACGTGAGCCAGTTTCTGAATCGCCAAGTCCGACCGTAAAAATCGTCACTTTTCGCTCGGCTGCCGTGGCGGCTGCTTCCATCGGATAAGATTGCTGATCGTCCCCGTCGGTGATTAGCAAAATGGCTTGATCGCGTTCGGCCCCATCGCGAAAAACTTCCAATGACTTGCGTATCGCATCACCGATTGCCGTTCCACCGCGCGGAGCACTACTGGGATCCAATTCTAGAAGAGCGCGACGAAAGGAGTCGTAGTCCGCAGTCAGAGGACATTTCACTACGGCCTGCCCTGCAAATGCGATCAATCCAATCCGCTCTCCCTCCAGCCGATTCACCAGAGAAGCAACATCCGCTTTGGCTCGACCTAGACGCGACGGTGCAACATCCTCGGCCAGCATGGAGCGGGAGACGTCGATCATCACGTACAAGTCGCTGCCTCGAGGCACAACAATCTCCACCTGTTCGCCAAATCGCGGACCGGCCAAGGCGATCAGGCCAAAGAGAATGGCTGTTTCACGCAAGGCTAGTTTGCATCCGAATCGCCATCGAGAGAGTTGCGGTAGCATTTTTACTAACATGGGGGGCAGCATGAAAGCAGCCCGAGCAGCATTCCGTTTGCCTTGTGAATACAGCGACAGGAGCAGCCATCCGACGCATAAAGGCAGAATGAAGTAGAGGGCTTGAGGATATTGCCAGTCCATAGGTTCACCTATCCACGTTCCTAGTTCGGGATTCCAAAACAATCGTTCTGCCAATTCTATGCCCTCGTCCCACTCTAAACCTCATGGAAGCGTCCTGAATCGCGTCTCCCAAAGTACATAGATGGTCAGGACCAACGCGAGCCCCGAGGCTGCGAACCACCTATAGTGCTCTGTGTATTGAGAGAACTTACTTTCCTCAAATTGGCTTTTCTCCATCCGATCGATTTGGGCATAGACCTTGGCCAGGCCAGTCGAGTCCGAAGCGTGGAAGTAGCTCGCGCCAGTGGATTCCGCCATTTCCCGGAGCAATTCTTCATCGATGCGAAACTGAGCACGAACCAAGACTCGACGTCCGAATTCGTCTTCCTGTGGGAAAGGGACAACGCCGCTTTTGCCGATACCGATGGTATAGAGCTTGATCCCTAACTCTTTGGCGATCGACGCGGCTTCACGAGGATCGACGACGCCTGCGTTATTGTCGCCGTCGGTCAATAGAACCAAAACTTTGCTTTTCGCCTTGGCTTCTCGGACACGATCGATCCCCAGGGCCACGCCATCGCCGATGGCTGTCGCTAACTCCTCTTGCAGCGACTCCTCGTTGATGACTTTGCCACGACGATCCCGGATGGCTTTAGGTACTTCTAAACTCTTGACGATATCGATCAACGCCCCATGATCCAACGTCAAAGGGCATTTGCTATCGGCAAAAC
>Ga0105044_10001203_pt1 | contig 34222 bp, 22 predicted proteins | sample MAT01_FD_78092 | JGI IMG/M metagenome (GOLD analysis project Ga0105044, IMG submission 78092) | Freshwater microbial communities from Lake Fryxell liftoff mats and glacier meltwater in Antarctica - MAT-01 | ecosystem: Environmental > Aquatic > Freshwater > Ice > Liftoff microbial mat | place...
AGTTCGGCCTTTGCAAAGGCCTGCAACTCGGCCAGCTCTTTGTGCGCAAACGGACGTGCGCGGCGCGCCAGGTCGCGCACGAAGGCCAGCACCTCGTCCGGTGTGCGAGCCATCTTGGCCACCAGCGACAGGTGCGCATAGCTGTCGTGACCCAGCAGCCGGGCTTCTTCCAGCCGCAGTTCCAGCAGTTCGCGAATGATCTCGGTGTTGTTCAGTGCAGGCGGACCGAACTCACTGGCCCGCGTGTTGTAGGCCCGGTACAGGCGTTCGCGCAGCGACCGGTCGGTGGCGTAGGTCAGCACCGGCTGGTAGCAGGGGAACTGCAGTGTCAACTTGTAGCCCTCTTGCCCATCGGCCTGGGCTGCTGCACGTGCAGCCTGGCAGGCGTCTGCCGGCACGCCGGCCATCTGCGCTTCGGTGACGAAGCAGGAAAAGCCGTCTGTGGCGTCCAGCACGTGTTCACCAAACTGCTGCGAAAGCGCACCGCTGCGGTCCTGGATGGCGGCGTAGCGTTCACGCGCGGCACCATGCAGTTCGGCGCCGCCCAGCACGAAGTCGCGCAGCGCATCGTTCAGGGCCTTGCGACGTGCCGGCGCCAGGCTGTCACCCTGCGCCGCGTTGACGGCCTTGTACTGGGTGTAAAGCCTCTCGTCGGCACCCATGCGCGTGCTGAAGTCGATGATGCGCGGCAGGTTCTGCGCGTGTGCGGCACGCAGTTCAGGCGTGTCAGCCGTGGACTGCAGATGGCAGACGTTGCCCCAGGCCGTCATCAGCCGTTCCACTGGCACGTCAAGCACCAGCGACAGCGTGTCGTAGTCGGGCGGCACGCCGGGACCGACGGCACGTTCGAGTGCGGCTTCGGCGTCGGCCAGCAGTGTGTCCAGCGCCGGCGTGACGTGTTCGGGGCGAATGGTCCCGAAAGCCGGCAGTTCGGTCGCTTGCAACAGGGGGTTCATGATGCCTCCTCGGCAGCTTGCAGGGTGTTCACCAGCAGCATGGTGATGGTCATGGGTCCGACCCCGCCGGGCACGGGGCTGATCCAGCCGCAGTCACCGAGCGCTTCACGCACTTCAGTGAAGTCCACGTCGCCACACAACCTGCCTTCGTCGTTGCGGTTGATGCCCACGTCGATGACGATGGCACCGGGCTTGACCATGTCGGCCGTGATGGTGTGGCGCCGCCCCACGGCGGCCACCACGATGTCGGCCTGCCGGGTGTGCAGGCCGATGCCGGGCGTGCTGCTGTGGCACACCGTGACCGTGGCGTTGGCCTGCAGCAGCAGCAGCGCCATGGGCTTGCCCACCGTGTTGCTGCGGCCGATGACCACCGCGTGTTGGCCCTTGATGGGCACGCCGGTGCTTTCGATCAGCTTCATGCAGCCGTAGGGCGTGGCTGGGCGCAGGCCTGGCAGGCCGGCCATCAGCTGGCCGGCGCTGTGCAGGGAAAATCCGTCCACGTCCTTGGCTGGCGCGATGGCGCCGATCACCGCCTGCGGGTCGATGTGGCGCGGCAGCGGCATCTGCACCAGGATGCCGTGGATGCGCGGGTCGGCGTTGAGCGCGGCCACGCGGGCCAGCAGCGCGTCTTGCGTCAGGATGGCCGGGTACTGTTCAAGCACGCTGTGCAAGCCGTGGTCAGCGCAGGCGCGCACCTTGTTGCGCACGTAGACCGCACTGGCCGGGTCTTCGCCCACCAGGATCACGGCCAGGCCGGGCTGGCGCCCCGCCGCGGTGAGTGCGGCGGCGCGCTGGCCCACTTCGGCGCGGATGTGTTCGGAGAGGGCTTTGCCGTCGATCAGTTGTGCGGGCATGGTGCAGGCATGGTGCAGGCAGCCGGGGGGCTGAATGGGATTGCCGGAAACGACCGAGGCCGCATCGTGCGGCCTCGAGGGGTGTGGTGGGCCGGCTCAGGCTTTTGTCTGCGCGCCCAGGGCGATCTTCAGCAGATCGGCCACCGTGTTGGCGTTGAGCTTTTCCATGATGTTGGCGCGGTGCGCCTCCACCGTCTTGATGCTGATGCCCAGGTCGTCGGCAATCTGCTTGTTCAGGCGGCCCGCAACGATGCGTTCAAGCACCTGCGCTTCGCGGGTGGTCAGGCGCGCCAGCAGCGCGTCGCGGCTGGCCTGTTCCTGGTGGTGGCTGAAGGCGCTGCGCGCCTGGTCGAGCATGCGTTCGACCAGACCCAGCAGTTCTTCTTCCTTGAAGGGCTTCTCGATGAAATCCATCGCGCCCTTTTTCATCGTCGTCACCGCCATCGGCACGTCGCCATGGCCAGTGATGAACACGACAGGCAGCGGGCTCTTGCGCTCGAGCAGGCGGTCTTGCAGTTCCAGGCCGCTCATGCCGTCCATGCGAATGTCGGCGATGAGGCAGGCCACCTCACGAGGATCGAAGCGGGACAGGAAGGATTCGGATGAATCGAAGCACTTGACGCGGTAGTCCTTGCCTTCAAGCAACCACTGCAGGGAATCACGCACCGCCTCGTCGTCATCGACCACGTAGACAGTGCCTCTTTTCGGGATCAGGCTCATGCGGCAGGGGGCTGGTTCAGGCCGACTAAAGGCCTGTCGGGTTGGTGGTGGTGTCGGCCTCGACCAGAGGGTCTGGTGTCGGCGTGCCCATGTCGGAACGGTGCGTGGTTTCGACCGGCAAGGTGAACGAGAACCGACACCCGACGATGAGCGCCCCATTGTAGAGGTTCTGTGCCCGCATCCGGCCCCGGTGGCTCTCCACGATGGTGCGGCACAAGCTCAGGCCGATGCCCAGGCCTTCGGCCTTGGTGGAGAAAAAGGCCTCATACAGGCGGCCGATGACCTCGTCCTTGATGCCCGGGCCCATGTCGGTGACGCTGAACTCGATGACGCCCCCTTCCTCGGGTGTGTGCCGCGGCACCACACGCAGTTCGATGTGGCGGCGGCTGGTAGGCAGCTGTGCGCTGTCGATGGCTTCAGCCGCGTTTTTCAGCAGGTTCAGCACCACCTGCTCGATGAGGATGGGGTCGGCCATCAGCGTGGGCAGGCGCTGTGCCACGTAGCTGTGGATGGCCACGTTGCGGCGGCGCAGTTCGATGCCCGCCAGTTCGACCGCGTCTTCGACGATCTGCTTGGCCTGCGACGGCTGGCGCTGCGGTTCGCTGCGTTTCACGAAGGCGCGGATGCGCTGGATGATCTGGCCCGCACGTTCGGCCTGGCGCGCCGTCTTCTGCAGCGCCGCGATCAGGTCGGCCTGCTCGATGGTGCCGGCCTTCACGCGCGAGACCATGCCGTTGCAGTAGTTGTTGATGGCCGTCAGCGGCTGGTTCAGTTCGTGCGCCACCGAGCTGGCCATCTCGCCCATGGTCACCAAGCGGCTGGTGACCTGGGCCTTTTCCGCCTGTGCCGCAGCCTGTTCTTCGGCGCGCAGGCGGGCGGTGATGTCGGTGGCAATCACCTTCTGCGCCAGCCGGCCGTCGGTCCACTGCAGGTAGCGCGCACGCACGTCGAACCACTTCTGCAGCGAATCGACATACACCTCGCGCGGGCTGGCACCGGTGTCGGCTTCGGTGAGTTCGGCGGTGGGCAGGCCCGACAGGTTGTCGACCGCTTCGTCGCGGTCTGCGTCGATGAGTGGACCTGCCACGCCACCGGCCATCGTCTGGTGGCCGCGGGCATCACCGCCAAACCACAACCGGTAGCTGCGGTTCACGAACAGCAGTTCACCTTGCTGCACCGACAGCACCGACACGCTGGCGTCCAGCCCTTCCAGCACGGTCGTGAAGCGTTCGTGGCTGGCCGACAGCTGGTCGCGGATGCGCTTGGCCTCGGTGATGTTGGTCATGCTGGTCATCCAGCCGGTCTGCTGTCCCTTGGGGTCGATCAGCGGGCTGACGTACATGCGCGCATCAAAGACCCCGCCGTCCTTGCGCATCACCTTCACCTCGATGCCGCCGCTGGGGCTGCGGCCCTGCAGTTCCTGCTGCAGCAGGCGGCCGTTTTCTTCGATGCGGTCGGGCGGCCAGTAAGGGAAGGGTGGCAGCCGGCCCACCAGTTCTGGCGTGGCGAATCCCGTCATCTGACTGAAGGCGGCATTGACGTAGCTGATGCGGCCGTCCATGTCCATGGCGCGCATGCCCGTGGGCATGCTGTTTTCCATGGCGCGGCGGAAGTTGGTTTCCTGCACCAGAGCGCCCTGGATCTGGCCGCGACGGCGCATGTGGCGCCAGTTGCCCAGCAGCATCCAAACCGTCAGCACCGACAGCGCCACCACCATCCAGAACAGCGTGTTGCTGATCAGGCCGATGCCGGTGCGCCAGCCCTGGCCACGCAGCAGCAAGCCGTTGAAGGCAGGCGTGAGGGGGCTTTCGCTGACGATGGGCGCGCGCCGGGCCGCCTGGCCCGGCAGCCCGGTTACCGTCGAGGCCAGCAGCACCTGGCGTTCATTGACCACGCTGATGGTGTGGCGCTGCGACACATCGGCCGGCACGAAGTGGCGCACCAGCGAGTCGACCGAGTACTCGACGACCAATGCGCCGGCGAAGGCACTGCGCTCGATCAGCGGCACGTGCAGCTGGAAGACCCAGGCCCCGGACGTGTCGGCGAAGGCCCGTGAATAGGCGGCGGTGCGGGTGTCGCGTGCGGCGCGGAAGGTGGTCTCGGCTTCGCTCACGCCGCCCTCTTGCGGCAAGATCAGCCTCAGGGGATCGCCATTGGGGCCCGCCGGATAGAGGAAGGCAAGGTGGCTGCTGCGAGCCTTGCGCTGGGCGTCGATCCAGCTGATGTGCGTGATCTCGGGCCGCTCGCGCACCAACGCGGCGGCCTGGCCGGCAAATTCGTCGCCGTCGATCTCACGCGCCACCAGTTCGCGGGCCATGCGGATCAGCGCCTCCTGGTTCTGGATCAGGCGCAGGCCGATCTGCTGTTGCGTGATCTCGGTATCACGTTTGACCGACTCCGTCTCGCGCTCGATTTCCTCGTTGCGCAGGTACCAGAAGGCGGAAATGATCGCCGCCAGGAACAGCAGTACCGACAACAAGGGCCCCAGCGTGGCAAAGCGGTCTTGCCGTGCAGGCGACTGGCGGCGCCACCATTGGCCGAACAGCCGTTTGGCGGCGGGCAGCGGGGCGACCGAAGCGGGTAGAGACCGAGGGGCGTCTGACATCGGGTGGATTATCCGGGGCTGCGGGTGCGAGCTACGTGTATTCCACATTGCAAAATCGTAAGCCGCTATTTGAAATACGCGGCAGATGTGACACACTCCGCCCCGATCAAAAAATCTGCCCCATACAGGAGACAAACATGTCCGCAATGCCGGAATCCTTGCCTGGCCTGAACAGCGCCCCTGCCGACACCGACAGCCAGGAAACCCGAGAGTGGCTGGACGCCCTGACGGCCGTCATCGGTGCAGAGGGCGCAGACCGCGCCCACTTCCTGCTGGAGCAGTTGCTGGAGCACGCCCGCCAGAACAGCATCGACATGCCGTTTTCGGCCAACACCGGCTACGTCAACACCATCGAGCCGCAGGACGAAGAGCACAGCCCGGGCAACCTGGAGCTTGAGGGTCGTCTTCGTGCCTACATGCGCTGGAACGCGATGGCACTGGTGGTCAAGGCCAACCGGCTGCACCCGGCCGACGGTGGCGACCTGGGCGGCCACATCAGCAGTTTCGCCAGCCTGGCGCACATGTTTGCCGCCGGCTTCAACCACTTCTGGCACGCTGAAAGCGAGGGTCACGGTGGCGACCTGCTGTACATCCAGGGCCACTGCAGCCCTGGCATCTACGCGCGCGCCTTCATGGAAGGGCGCCTGACGGAAGAGCAGATGCTCAACTTCCGGCAAGAGGTCAACGGCAAGGGCCTGAGCAGCTACCCGCACCCCAAGCTGATGCCCGAGTTCTGGCAGTTCCCCACTGTCAGCATGGGCCTGGGCCCGCTGATGGCCATCTACCAGGCGCGATTCCTGAAATACCTGCACGCGCGCGGCATTGCCGATACTGCCAACCGCAAGGTGTGGGTGTTCTGCGGTGATGGCGAGATGGACGAACCCGAAAGCCTGGGTGCCATCGGGCTGGCGGCGCGCGAGAAGCTGGACAACCTGGTCTTTGTCGTCAACTGCAACCTGCAGCGCCTGGACGGGCCTGTGCGGGGCAACGGCAAGATCATTCAAGAGCTGGAAGGTGAGTTCCGCGGCTCGGGCTGGGACGTCATCAAGCTCATCTGGGGCAAGGAATGGGACGGCCTCTTGGCGCGCGACAAGGACGGTGCGCTGCGCAAGATCATGATGGACACACTGGACGGCGACTACCAGGCCTTCAAGGCCAACGACGGTGCCTTCGTGCGCAAGAACTTCTTCGGCCGCTCTCCCGCCACGCTGGAGATGGTGGCCAAGATGAGCGACAAGGAAATCTGGAACCTGCGCCGCGGCGGTCACGACGCACAGAAGGTCTACGCCGCCTTTCACAAGGCCAACAACAGCCAGGGCCAGCCCACCGTGCTGCTGATCAAGACCGTCAAGGGCTGGGGCATGGGCACCGCCGGTGAAGGCAAGAACACCGCGCACCAGGCCAAGAAGCTGACCGACGACGACGTGCGTTTCATGCGCGACCGTTTCAACATCCCCATCAGCGACGCCGACCTGCCCAAGATCCCCTTCTACAAACCGGCCGACGACACGCCGGAAATGAAGTACCTGCACGAACGCCGCAAGGCCCTGGGCGGCTACCTGCCCAAGCGCCGCGTGAAGGCCGACGAGAGTTTCACCGTGCCGTCGCTGGACACCTTCAAGGCCGTGCTGGACCCCACGGCCGAGGGCCGCGAGATCAGCACCACTCAAGCGTACGTGCGCTTCCTGACGCAGCTGTTGCGCGACCAGGCCCTGGGCCCGCGTGTGGTGCCCATCCTGGTGGACGAAGCGCGCACCTTCGGCATGGAAGGCCTGTTCCGCCAGATCGGCATCTACAACCCCGAGGGCCAGAAGTACACGCCGGTCGACAAGGACCAGGTCATGTACTACAAGGAAATGGTCAACGGCCAGATCCTGCAGGAAGGCATCAACGAAGCCGGCGGCATGAGCAGCTGGATCGCCGCGGCCACGTCGTATTCGACGAACAACCGCATCATGGTGCCGTTCTACATCTACTACTCGATGTTCGGTTTCCAGCGCGTCGGCGACCTGGCCTGGGCCGCCGGCGACATGCAGGCCCGCGGCTTCCTGCTGGGCGGCACCAGCGGCCGCACCACGCTCAACGGCGAGGGCCTGCAGCACGAAGACGGCCACAGCCACATCCTGGCCGGCACGATTCCGAACTGCATTTCCTACGACCCCACCTTTGCGCACGAAGTGGGCGTGATCATCCACCATGGCCTGAAGCGCATGGTGGAAAAGCAGGACAACGTCTACTACTACCTCACGCTGCTGAACGAAAACTACCCCATGCCGGGCCTGAAGGCCGGTACCGAAGAGCAGATCATCAAGGGCATGTACCTGCTCGAAGAGGGCGCGAAGAAGACACCCCGGGTCAACCTGCTGGGCAGCGGCACCATCCTGCGCGAGAGCATGGCGGCCAAAAAATTGCTAGAGGCCGATTGGGGCGTGGCCGCCAATGTCTGGAGCTGCCCCAGCTTCAACGAACTGGCGCGCGACGGCCAGGACTGCGATCGCTGGAACCTGCTGCACCCCACCGAGACGCCGCGGTTGTCCTACGTGGCGCAGCAGCTGGGCAGCCACGCCGGCCCGGTGATCGCGTCCACCGACTACATGAAAAACTACGCCGACCAGATCCGCGCGTTCATGCCCAGGGACAAGGGCGTGAGCCGGTCCTTCCGCGTGTTGGGCACCGACGGTTTTGGCCGCAGCGACTTCCGCAGCAAGCTGCGTGAGCACTTCGAGATCAATCGCCACTACATCGTGCTGGCCTCGCTGAAGGCGCTGGCCGACGAGGGCACGGTGCCGATGACCAAGGTGGCCGAAGCGATCAAGAAGTACGGCATCGATGCCGACAAGATCAATCCGCTGTACGCATAACAACGAACATCAGGAGACAGACCATGGCCTTGGTCGAAGTCAAGGTTCCCGACATCGGGGACTTCAAGGAAGTGGAAGTCATCGAGCTGATGGTCAAACCCGGCGACACGATCGTGGTGGACCAGAGCCTGCTGACGGTGGAATCGGACAAGGCGTCGATGGAAATCCCGTCGTCCCATGCCGGTGTGGTCAAGGAGATCAAGGTCAAGCTGGGTGACAAGGTGGCCGAAGGCACGCTGGTGCTCGTGCTCGAGGCGGCGGCGGCGGCGGCCGCTGCGCCGGCGTCAACTGCTTCACCCCCTGCTTCACCGCCTGCCGCTGCATCCGCTGCCCCGGCAGCAGCGCCGGTTCCTGCCCCAGTTGCAGCCCCGGAAGCCGGCGCGGCTTCCGGTCCCACCGAAGTGGTGGTACCCGACATCGGCGACTTCGACGAAGTGTCCGTGATCGAGGTCTTCGTCAAGGCCGGTGACAGCGTGAAGCTGGAGCAGAGCCTGATCACCGTCGAGAGCGACAAGGCCTCGATGGAGATTCCGTCGTCGCACGCTGGCACCGTGACACAGTTGCTGGTGAAGGTGGGCGACAAGGTAAAAAAGGGTTCGCCGATCGCGGTGATGCAAGGCGCCGTTGGCGCGGCCCCCGCCGCAGCACCCGCAGCACCCGCAGCACCCGCAGCGGCTGCCGCGCCCGCGCCCGCTGCGGCGACTCCCGTGGCCGCAGCCCCGGCGCAGGCCGCGGCTGCGGCGTCGGCAAGCCCCAGCATGCCCGCCCACGACCCGACAGCCGCCAAAGATGCCCTGCCGCATGCTTCACCTTCCATCCGCCGTTTTGCGCGTGAACTGGGCGTGCCGCTGGCTGAAGTAAAAGGCTCGGGGCCCAAGGGCCGCATCACGCAGATCGACGTGCAAGGCTTCGTCAAAGGCGTGATGGCCGGCGACACCCGCACCGAGGCGCAGAAGAGCAAGGCGCCCGCACCTGCCGCCGGCGGTGGCGGCGAGGCCTTCCCCGGCCTGCTGCCCTGGCCCAAGGTGGACTTCACCAAGTTCGGACCCGTGGAGCGCAAGGATCTCTCTCGCATCAAGAAGATCAGCGGCGCCAACCTGCACCGCAACTGGGTGCTGATTCCTCACGTCACCAACAACGACGAGGCCGACATCACCGAGCTCGAGGCCTTCCGCGTGCAGCTCAACAAGGAAAACGAAAAGAGCGGCGTCAAGGTCACGATGCTGGCCTTCGTCATCAAGGCCGTCGTCTCGGCGCTGAAGAAGTTCCCGGACTTCAATGCCAGCCTGGACGGCGACACGCTCGTCTACAAGCAGTACTTCAACATCGGGTTTGCGGCCGACACGCCCAACGGCCTGGTGGTGCCGGTGCTGAAAGACGCTGACAAGAAGGGCCTGCTGCAGATCAGCCAGGAGATGGGCGAGCTGGCCAAGAAGGCGCGCGACGGCAAGATGGGCCCGGCCGACATGAGCGGCGGCTGCATGAGCATCAGCAGCCTGGGCGGCATCGGTGGCACGCATTTCACGCCCATCATCAATGCGCCGGAGGTGGCGATCCTGGGCCTTTCGAAGGGCGCGATGAAACCGGTCTGGGACGGCAAGGCTTTTGTGCCCCGACTGATGCTGCCGCTGTCGCTGTCCTACGACCACCGGGTCATCGACGGCGCTTCTGCGGCGCGCTTCAATGCCTACCTGGGCGCTGTCCTGGCGGACTTCCGCCGCGTGCTGCTGTAAAGGCGCTGACATGGCAATCATTGAAGTCAAGGTTCCGGATATTGGCGACATCGCCGAAGTGGCCGTCATCGAGGTGCTGGTCAAGGCCGGCGACTCGGTCAAGCCCGAGCAGAGCCTGATCACGGTGGAAAGCGACAAGGCCTCGATGGAGATTCCTTCATCGACGGGTGGTGTGGTGAAGGAACTCAAGGTCAAGGTGGGCGACAAGGTCGCAATGGGCTCGGTGGTGCTGTCGCTGGAGACCGGCGCGGCGGCCGCAACCGAAGCCGCAGCCGAAGCCGCACCCGCAGCCGCACCCGAAGCCGCACCCGCAGCCGCACCCGCGCCCGCACCGTCCCCGGCCGCTGCGCCCGTTTCGGCGCCGGCCCCCACCGCTGCCAGCTACGCCGGCGGCGCCGACCTCGAATGCGACATGCTCGTGCTCGGCGCTGGCCCTGGTGGCTATTCCGCTGCTTTCCGCGCCGCCGACCTGGGCCTGAAGACCGTGCTGGTGGAACGTTATCCCGTGCTGGGTGGCGTGTGCCTGAACGTCGGCTGCATCCCCAGCAAGGCGCTGCTGCACGTGGCCGCGGTGATGGACGAAGTGACCCATTTCGCCGACTTGGGCGTGACCTTTGCCAAGCCGACGGTGGACCTGCCCAAGCTGCTGGCGCACAAGAACAAGGTGGTGGGCAAGCTCACCGGCGGCCTGGCTGCCATGGCCAAGATGCGCAAGGTGACGGTGGTCACGGGTGTGGGCGAATTCGCCGACCCTTTTCACCTGAAGGTCACCGGCCCTGACGGCAAGGTGCAGACGCTCAAGTTCAAGAACGCGATCATCGCGGCAGGCTCTGAAGCCGTGAAGCTGCCGTTCATGCTGACTCCGCAACTTCGGGATGACCCGCGCATCGTCACCAGCACGGGTGCGCTGGAACTGCGCCAGCAGCCCAAGACGATGCTGGTCATCGGCGGCGGCATCATCGGCCTGGAGATGGGCACCGTCTACAGCACGCTGGGCGCCAAGCTCGACGTGGTGGAAATGCTGGACAGCCTGATGCAAGGCGCTGACCGTGACCTCGTCAAGGTCTGGCAGAAGATGAACGCACCACGCTTCGACAAGCTGATGCTCAAGACCAAGACCACCGGCGCCGAGGCCACGAAGGACGGCATCCGCGTCCTGTTCGAAGGCCTGGATGGCAGCAAGAGCGAAGGCCTTTACGACCTGGTGCTGCAGGCTGTGGGCCGCACGCCCAACGGCAAGAAGATCGGTGCTGACAAGGCCGGCGTCATCGTGGGCGAGCGGGGTTTCATCCCGGTGGACGTGCAGATGCGCACCAACGTGCCGCACATCTACGCCATCGGCGACATCGTCGGCCAGCCCATGCTGGCGCACAAGGCGGTGCATGAAGCGCACGTGGCGGCAGAGGTTGCGGCCGGCGACAGCAAAGCGCAATTCGACGCGCGCGTGATCCCCAGCGTGGCCTACACCGACCCCGAGGTGGCCTGGGTCGGCCTGACCGAGGACGAGGCCAAGGCCAAGGGCATCTTGGTCAAGAAGGGCCTGTTCCCTTGGACGGCTTCGGGCCGCGCCATCGCCAACGGTCGTGATGAGGGTTTCACCAAGTTGCTGTTCGATGATTCGCCGCAAGCCCACGGCCATGGCCGCATCCTGGGCGGTGGCATCGTCGGCACGCACGCGGGCGACATGATCGGCGAGGTGGCGCTCGCCATCGAGATGGGTGCCGACGCGGTGGACATCGGCAGGACCATCCACCCGCACCCCACACTGGGTGAAAGCATCGGCATGGCCGCCGAGGTGGCACACGGCAGCTGCACCGACCTGCCACCCCCAAGACGCTGAGCAGCCGCGCCGGGCAACTGAACCTGAGCAGCCGCTGTGGTCAGGGGCTGCCCTCGGCACGCCCGTACAGACGCGACAGCTCCAGCAGGCGGCCGCCATGCCAGGGCTGCACCTGGCCCCACTGGAAGCGCCAGCGCCACCAGCCGCTTTCCTGCCCCGGGTAGTTCATTCGGCATGCGCTGGGCAGCACCAGCACGTCCTGCATCGGGTGCACCGCCGTGTCGGCCACGCTGGCCATGGCGGCGCGAATCAGCGTCCAGGGCATGTCGTGCCCGTCGGTAGCCAGGTAGGCGCGGGCCAGGTGGCGCTCATGGTCGGTGGCCTTGGCCCACCAGCCGGCGCTGGTGTCGTTGTCGTGGCTGCCTGTATAGACAACTGTGTCGGGCTCGTAGTTGTGCGGCAGGAAGCGGTCACTGGCGTCGCCCGCAAAAGCGAACTGCAGGATGCGCATGCCCGGGAAGCCGAACTTCTGGCGCAGCGCATCGACGTCGGGCGTGATCACGCCCAGGTCTTCGGCGATGATGGGCAGGGGCCCCAGCGCCTGTGCGATGGCCTTGAACAGGGCCTCGCCAGGCCCCGGCAGCCACCGGCCCTTGATCGCGGTGAGCTCGGCGACCGGAATCTCCCAGTGGCCGGCAAAACCGCGGAAGTGGTCGATGCGCACGATGTCCACCAGCTCGAAGGTGCGCCGGATCCGTTCAACCCACCAGGCAAATCCGTCCTTGGCGTGTTCGGTCCAGCGGTACAGGGGGTTGCCCCAGCGCTGGCCGGTGGCGCTGAAGTAGTCGGGCGGCACACCGGCCACCACCGTGGGGCGGCCGTTGGCATCCAGTTCAAAAAGTTGCGGATTGGCCCAAACCTCGGCCGACAGGTAGGCAATGAAGATCGGCGTGTCGCCGACGATCTGCACGCCCTTGCCGTTGGCGTAGGCCTTCAGCGCCGCCCACTGGCGGTAGAAACGCCACTGGCAGAAGTCCCAGAAGTGGATGCGGGTGGCGTGCTGCTGCGCCTTGGCGGCCAGCGCTGCGGGCTCGCGATGGGCCAGCGCGGGTTCCCACTCGCACCAGTCTTTCCAGCCGCAGGCTTCGCACAAGCTCATGAAGAGCGAGAAATCGGGCAGCCAGGATGCGTGATCGGCCTTGAACCGCGCAAAGTCGGCCCGCTGTGCGGCGCTGCCCTGTTCGGCAAAACGTTCGGCTGCCCGTTGCAAACGTTCCATGCGGAAGGGGAAGGTCACCGCGTAGTCCACGCGATCGGCTACCAGGCCGGGCCCGGGTTTCAGGTCATCGGCGCTGAGCCAGCCCTGGACCTGCAATTCAGCCAGGTCGATCAGCAACACATTGCCGGCAAAGGCCGAGTTGCTCATGTAAGGCGAATTGCCGGGGCCGATGCCTGCCAGCGGCAGCATCTGCCACAGCTTCTGGCCCGAGTCCTGCAGCCAATCGACGAAGTGATAGGCATCGGGGCCGAAGTCGCCGCTGCCGTGCGGGCCTGGCAGGGACGTGGGGTGCAGCAGCACGCCGCTGGCGCGGAGGAAGCGCATGGTGTCTTGTCCTTGGATGTCGTCGGTTCAGGCGGCCGACGTGTCGCGCATCAGCAGCAGGCTGCGGGCCGGCAGCAGGTAGGGCATGTTGTCGGTCTGGCGCCAACTGCTGCGGCCATCGGCCGTGGTGCTGTCCAGTTCGCAAACCCACTGCCCACGGGGCAGCACGAAAGTGGCGTCCATGTCGCGGCCGTTGATGAGGATGAGCAGCGCATGCCCGCCCCGGCCGGGCGCGTTGATCCACGCTGCCATGATGCGCGACATGCGGTTGTTCCACTGGTCGGGCGCCATCGGTTCGCCGGTGCGGCGCAGCCAGCTCAGGTCGTGACGGCCGCGTGAGTCGGGCAGGCCCGTGTACCAGCGCGCGGCCAGGGGTTGCAGCCTCTTGCGCAAGCGCAACAGGTGGGCGGTGTAGTCGATCAGGTCCTGGTCCGCGCTGTCCCATGCGATCCAGGTGATGGGGTTGTCCTGGCAGTAGGGGTTGTTGTTGCCACCCTGGCTGTGGCCCAACTCGTCCCCGGCGGCCAGCATGGGCGTGCCCTGCGCCAGCAGCACAGTGGCCAGCAGCGCGCGCTTGAGCCGGTGGCGGTGCAAGTTGACCTCGGGATCGGTGGTGGGGCCCTCCCAACCGCAGTTCCAGCTGAGGTTGTGGCCGTGGCCATCGCGGTTGCTTTCGCCATTGGCCAGGTTGTGGCGCATGTCATAGCTGACCAGGTCGTGCAGCGTGAAGCCGTCGTGGCTGACGATGTAGTTGACGCTTTCCAGCGGTGAGCGGCGGTGCGCCTGAAACAGGTCGCTGCTGCCAGCCAGGCGCAAGGCCAGTTCGCCACGTGTGCAGTCGCCACCCAGCCAGAAAGCGCGTGCGGTGTCGCGAAAACGGTCGTTCCATTCGAGCCAGCCGCGTGGGAAATGACCGACCTGATAACCGCCTGGGCCGATATCCCAGGGCTCGGCGATCAGCTTCACGCCCTGCAGCACAGGGTCTTGCACTGCAGCCTTGAAAAAGGGCCCGTCGCGTTCAAAACTTGCGCTGCCACGCCCCAGCACCGGCGCCAGATCGAAGCGGAAGCCGTCGACGTGGAATTCCTGCACCCAGTGGCGCAGGCTGTCCATCACCATCTGCAGCACCCGCGGGTGGCGGATGTCCACCGTGTTGCCGCAGCCGGTCCAGTTTTCGTGGCGGTCGCGGGCCTGTTCGGGCAGCCGGTACCAGTTGGCGTTGTCCAGGCCGCGCCAGCTGAGCGTGGGGCCACGCTCGTCGCCTTCGGGCGTATGGTTGTAGACGACGTCCAGCAACACCTCGAGCCCGGCCGCGTGCAGGCGCTGCACCATGCGGCGGAACTCGGTGCGCACGTCGGCCGTGGCCGCGTAGCGCGGATCGGGGCAGAAATAGCCCAGCGTGTTGTAGCCCCAGTAGTTCCTCAAACCCTTCTCGGCCAGATGCGCTTCGTCCAGGATCTGTTGCACCGGCAGCAGGCTCACGGCCGTGATGCCCAGGCGCAGGAAGTGTGCAATGGCGGCGTCGGACGCCATCCCGGCATAGGTGCCCTGCAGCGCTTTGGGCACACCCGGCAGCAGGCGGGTAAAGCCGCGCACGTGGGTTTCGTAGATCACGGTGTCGAGCAGCGGTGTGGCGGGCGGCTGGTCACCGCCCCAGTCGTGGTGCTCGTGCACGACACGGGCCTTGTGCGCGTGGTGCGCGTTGTCGAGCGTGTCCATGTGCTGCGGGTGTTGGCGGTCGGCACCGAAGTGCGGCGCCTGCCAATCGAAGCCACCGGGCGGCGACACGATCTCCCGCGCCCACGGGTCCAGCAAAAGCTTGTGTGGGTTGAAGCGGTGGCCACGGTCGGGCCGCCACGGGCCGTGCGCGCGCAGGCCATAGATCTGACCGGGCATCAGGCCGGTGACACGGCCATGCCAGACATCGCCGCTTTGCACCGGCAGCGGCAGCCGTGCGGTTTCGACCGTGCCGCTTTCGTCAAACAGGCACAAGTCCACTTGCGTGGCGTTGGCCGAGAACACGGCGAAGTTGACACCGGGTCCAGTGCCATCGACGTCATGGCTGGCGCCCATGGGCCAGGGCCGACCGCTGTCGATGCGCAGCGCGCCGCCCAGGGTCAGGCCGTTGATCAATTGGTCCACGTCAGGCGCACCTTTGCCACTGGCGCACCGTCAGGCCAGCCATTCCAGAAACACCGTGGCCAGCGGCAGCACATTCAGCACGATGGGTTGCGCGCGCCTGCGCCCGACACCACCACGGCTGCGGTTGCGCCCGGCATGAAGGCGCGCACCCACAGCCCGCTATGGGGCGCCGTATGCGGGCCCAGCACGGCAAACGGGTCTTCGTGCCGGCCTTGACAAACGGCCTGGACCGCGGCTTCGCTGAGCATCCGGTTCAGGCCTTGGCCGCCAGGCTCCAAACGTCTTTGGCGTACTCGCGGATGGTGCGGTCGGACGAGAAGAAACCCATGCCGGCCACGTTGGCGATGGCTTTTTTCGCCCAAGCCGTCTTGTCGTTGTAGAGCACGTCCACACGCGCTTGTGCCGCCGCGTAGCCGTCGAAGTCGGCCAGCAGCATGTAGGGGTCGCCGCGCCACAGCAACGAATCCACCAGTTCGCGGTAGCGGCCGGGTTCTTCTTCGCTGAACTGCCCGCCGGCAATCGCGTCCAGCACGGCCTTGATGCGGCCGTTGCTTTCGTAGATCTTCAGCGGCTGGTAGCCAGCGGCGCGGCTGTCGGCCACTTGTTGCGTGGACAGGCCGAAGATGAAGATGTTGTCGTCGCCCACCTGCTGGCGAATTTCTATGTTGGCGCCGTCGTCGGTGCCGATGGTCAGCGCACCGTTGAGCGCCAGCTTCATGTTGCCGGTGCCCGAGGCTTCGGTGCCTGCGGTGCTGATCTGTTCCGACAGGTCGGCCGCTGGCATGATGATCTCGGCCACGGACACGCCGTAGTTGGGCACAAACACCAGCTTCAGCTTGCCACCGATGCGCGGGTCGTGGTTGATGACCAGGCCCACGTCGTGGATGAGCCGGATGATGTTCTTGGCCGCGGTGTAGCTGCTGGCAGCCTTGCCCGCAAAGATCACCGTGCGGGGCATCCAGCGAGCACCCGGGTCGGCCAGCATGGCCTGGTAGCGCGCCACCACCTGCAGCACGTTCAGCAGCTGGCGCTTGTATTCATGGATGCGCTTGACCTGCACGTCGAACAGGCTGGCCGGGTCCACCACCACGCCGGTGGTGGCGCAGATGTGTTCGGCCAGGCGCGCCTTGTTGGCGTGTTTGACGGCCATGAAGGCCTGGCGGAAGTCTTCGCGCTCGGCGTGGGGCAGCAGGCGTTTCAGCTGGTCCAGGTCCAGGCGCCAGCTGCTGCCGATGGTGCTGTCGATCAGCGCAGCCAGACTGGGGTTGGCCTGCGCGAGCCAGCGGCGCGGCGTCACGCCGTTGGTCATGTTGGTGAAACGCTCGGGCCACAGGCTGGCAAAGTCGGCAAAGATGGTCTTCGTCAGCAGATCGCTGTGCAAGGCCGACACGCCGTTGATCTTGTGGCTGCCCACAATGGACAGGTGGGCCATGCGCACGCGCCGTTCACCCCGTTCGTCGATGAGCGACAAGCCGCGCAGGAATTCGTTGTCGCCGGGGCGGTGCGCCGCGGCTTCCGCCAGGAATTCGGCGTTGATGCGGAAGATGATTTCCAGGTGGCGCGGCAGCACCTGCTGCATCAGCGCCACCGGCCAGGTCTCCAGCGCCTCGGGCATCAGCGTGTGGTTGGTGTAGCTGAACACCTTCTTGGTCACGGCCCAGGCGGCAAGCCAGCCGAAGCCGTTTTCGTCCACCAGCAGGCGCATCAACTCGGCCACGCCGATGGCCGGGTGGGTGTCGTTCAGGTGGATGGCCACCTTGTCGGACAGGTTGCTCAGGCTGCCATGTTCGGCCTGGTGGCGAGCCAGGATGTCCTGGATGGATGCGCTGGTAAAAAAGTACTCCTGACGCAGTCGCAGTTCACGCCCGGCCGGTGTGCTGTCGTTGGGGTACAGCACCCAGCTGATGTTTTCGTACTGGTTCTTGAATTCGGCGGCACGGGCGTAGTCGCCGATGTTGAAGGCGTGCAGGTCGATCTGGCTGGGCGCCACGGCTTTCCACAGGCGCAGGGTGCTGACACGCTGCGTGCCGTGACCGGGGATCACCATGTCGTAGGCCTTTGCGTTGACCTCGCCGGCGTGGCGCCAGATGGGCCGGTTTTGTGTCGCACTGCTGGGGTCGGCCGCAGGTTCCACCCAACCGCCAAAGCGCACCGGGTAGTGCACGCCACTGCGCGGAAACTCCCAGGGCGTGCCGTCTTCGAGCCAGGGGTCCGGGTACTCGACCTGGCGGCCACCCTGGATGCTTTGTTTGAACATGCCAAATTCGTAGCGGATGCCGTAGCCGAACGACGGCAGTTCCACCGTGGCCATGCTGTCCAGAAAACAGGCGGCCAGACGGCCCAGGCCGCCGTTGCCCAAAGCCGCGTCGGCCTCGGTGGCCACCAGGTCTTCCAAAGTCGCCGCATGGTCGCGTGCGGCCAGGGCCATCTCGCCTCTCAGGTCCAGCGCCGCCAGGGCGTTGGACAGCGTGCGGCCGATCAAGAATTCCATCGACAGGTAGTTGACGCGGCGAGCCTTGGCCGCGCGGTCGGCACTGTTGCTGGCCACCCACCGTTGGGACAATTGCTCTCTGGCCACCTGCGCCACAGCGTGCATGATCTCTGCATGTGACGCATCCTCGGGTGCCGTACCCACGGTGCGCAGCAAGTGGCGCTGAACGGCTTGTGCAGTGGGTTGCGCTGCGGTGGCGGCAACGTGGGTGGGGGAAGAGGTGTGGTGGGGCATCGCAGGGGTCGGGGGCATGGCCCGGGGGAGCAAGGCAAGATTGCCGATGCTGGGGAGTGTCGGCGAACGCTGGCCGCAGCGTCAACGACCAGCGGCACCGGCGATTTGCACTTCGACGACAAGTGGTGGCGGTGCCACCGAGTTGATCGAAGTCACTACATTGATGACAAGTTCATCGGCATTGGTTTTTTGAAGTGACGATAGGAAGCCGTGCTTGAACAGAGCAAGAGACAGGATAGGCCACTTGCATGCCCAGTCTGCCTCTTGTGGCCCTGTGATTTTCTTGCGTCGTATCCAACAAGGAACTGAATGAAACCCATCGATGTCGCTCAAAGTCTGGACCTGCCACGCCGTGCGGTGGCGCTGGTGTTGGCTGGCGGCAGGGGCAGCCGGCTGAAGAACCTGACCGACAGCCGCGCCAAGCCTGCGGTGTACTTCGGCGGCAAGTTCCGCATCGTCGACTTTGCGCTGTCCAACTGCATGAACAGCGGCATCCGCCGCATCGGTGTCATCACGCAATACAAGAGCCACAGCCTGCTGCGCCACCTGCAGCGCGGCTGGGCCTTCCTGAAGAGCGAGATGAACGAGTTCGTGGACCTGCTGCCGGCGCAGCAACGGGTTGACGAAGACAGCTGGTACCGCGGCACGGCCGATGCGGTTTACCAGAACCAGGACATCCTGGCCGCCTACCGCGCCGACTACTTTGTGGTGCTGGCTGGCGACCACATCTACAAGCAGAACTACGCGCTCATGCTGGCCGACCACGTGGCGCAAGGCCGCGAATGCACGGTGGGCTGCATCGAGGTGGACAGCGAAGAAGCCAAGGCCTTCGGCGTGATGGCCGTCGATGAAAACCGGCTCATCATCGACTTTGTCGAAAAGCCGCCGGTGCCGCCCACCATCCCCGGCAAGCCCGGCCGCACCCTGGCCAGCATGGGCATCTACATCTTCAATGCACGCTACCTGTACCGGGAACTGGAGCGCGACATGAACGACCCGAACTCCAGCCACGACTTCGGCAAGGACATCATCCCCAAGATGGTGAAGGCCGGCGAGGCGGTCGCGCACCCTTTCGAACTGAGCTGTGTGGGCAACAAGCCGGGTTCGCCGCCGTACTGGCGCGACGTGGGCACGATCGATGCGTACTGGGACGCCAACATCGACCTTACCGCCACCGATCCGATGCTGAACCTGTACGACACCAACTGGCCGATCTGGACCTACCAGGCCCAGCTGCCACCGGCCAAGTTCGTGCACAACCAGGAAGACCGCCGCGGCATGGCCATCGAGAGCCTGGTCTCGGGCGGCTGCATCGTGTCGGGTGCGGTCTTCCGCTCGGTGCTGTTTTCGCAGGTGCGGGTGCATTCGTATTCGCAGGTCAACTGGAGCGTGCTGCTGCCCGGCGTGCAGGTGGGGCGCCATGCGCGCATCACGCGGGCGGTGATCGACCGCGACTGCGTGATCCCCGACCATCTGGTGATCGGTGAAGATGCGGCGCTGGACGCCGAACGCTTCTACCGCACCGAATCAGGCATCACCCTGGTGACGCGGGACATGCTGCGCAAGTTCGACTGAACGCGGGTTGCATGGTGAATGCAGTCAAGCAGGCAACAACCAACCGCGCCATGAAAGTGCTGCACGTGGCCGCCGAAGTGTTTCCGCTGGTCAAGACCGGCGGTCTGGCCGACGTGGTGGCCGCCCTGCCAGTGGCGCTGGCCGAGCAGGGCGCTGATGTGCGCCTGCTGCTGCCGGGCCTGCCCCAGGTGATGGACGCGGTGCAAGCGGCCCGGGTGGTGGTCGATATCGGTTCGTGCTTCGGGGCCGTGCGCGTGCGCCTGTTGCAGGCGCGCATGCCGCACAGCCAGTTGCCGGTGTACGTGATCGACGCGCCTTACCTTTACCGCCGGGGTGGCAGCCCCTACCAGGACAGCCTGGGCGAAGAGTGGCCCGACAACCTGCAGCGTTTTGCGCTGCTGGGTTGGGTGGCCGCGCACCTGGCCGCCGACGACGCCGACCCGGCCTGGGTGCCGCACATCGTGCACGCGCACGACTGGCACGCGGCCATGGCCTGTGCCTACATGGCGCAGCACACGCCCACGGCGGCGCGATCGGTTTTCACGGTGCACAACCTGGCTTTCCAGGGCCTGTTTTCGATGCACGACTGGCCCATGCTGGGCATGCCGTCCGAGCTGCTGTCGGCAGCGGGCCTGGAGTTTCACGGCCAGCTCAGCTTCATGAAGGCCGGTCTGCAGTTTGCGCACCACATCACCACCGTCAGCCCCACTTACGCGCGAGAAATCGCGACGCACGAGTTTGGCTGCGGACTGGATGGCGTCATCCGCAGCCGCAGTGGGCACGTCAGCGGCATCCTCAACGGCATCGACACCGAGGTCTGGAACCCGGCCACCGATGCGGCCATTGCCGAGCGCTACGACCTGGAGCGCTGGCAGGGCAAAGCCACATGCCGGACGGCACTGCAGCGTGAACTGGGTCTGGAGGCCAACCCGCAGGCGCTGGTGCTGACCATCGTCAGCCGACTCACGGCACAAAAGGGCCTGGACCTCGTGCTGGCTGCGCTAACTGACATGTTGAATGCCGGCGTGCAACTGGTGGTGCAAGGCACGGGTGAACCGGCACTGGAGGCCGCGTTCCGCATGGCCCAACTGGCCCACCCGGGCCGTGTGCATGTACACATCGGCTACGACGAAGCCCGTGCCCACCGGCTGTTGGCTGGCGCCGATGCCATCCTGGTACCGTCCCGCTTCGAGCCTTGCGGCCTGACGCAGATGTACGGCCTGCGCTACGGCACGCTGCCCATCGTGCGCCGCGTGGGTGGGCTGGCGGACACGGTGTGTGACGTGGGTGGCGACCTTGACACAGGCTTTGTTTTTGATGCCGCCACGCCCCAGTCGCTGCTGCGCGCCGTGCTGCGCGCCGTGGCACTGCATCGCGAAGGAACGGGCTGGCGCCAGCGTGTGGGCACAGCGATGGCTCGGCAGCTTTCGTGGGCGCAGCCGGCGGCTGACTACCTGGCGCTGTACACCAAGCTGCTGGTGTCTTGAGGCGCGAGAGATTGAATTCAAATGTGGCAAGGCCCAGGCGCCGTGGCGGAAGGGGCGGGATTCGAACCCGCGGGGGGCTGTTAACCCCCACATGCTTTCCAGGCATGCGACTTAAGCCGCTCATCCACCCTTCCAAGTCTTGAAGGTCGCAAAACTCACTGCGCCGCATTCAAGCAGATGGCATTCTAGCCTTGCGCTGCAGGGCTCACGGCGTGTTGGCGCAGCCACTCCATCAGCACGTATTCCAGCGCCTTGGCGTGAGTGCTCTCCAGCACGACGGGCGGCGCGCACCCATGTTCATAGGCCTCGCGCCAGCGCAGCGCGCAAACGCACCAGCGGTCACCGGGCTTCAGACCCTTGAAACGGTGCTCAGGTCGGGGCGTGATGAGGTCATTGCCACGTTCCATCTGGAAGTTCAGGAACTCGACGTTCACGCGCGCGCATATGACGTGGCTGCCCGCATCCTGCGCGTCGGTGTGGCAGCAGCCGTCGCGGGTCCAGCCTGTCAGTGGGTCATAGGAACACGCCACCAGGGCCGTACCCAAGACGTTGAGCGCGGCTTGCGGATTCACCCTAGCTTGCCACCCTTGAGCAGCGTCATCGCGGTACCGATGAGTGCCGACACCTCGCTCATGTTGCCGGGCACGATCATCGTGTTGTTGGTCCTGGCCAGCTGGCTGTAGGCCTCCACTGCCTTTTCGGCCACCTTGAGCTGGATAGCCTGCTCACCGCCGGGCGACTGGATGGCCTGGGCCACGATGCGGATGGCGTGTGCGGTGGCGTCGGCCACGGACTTGATCGCTTCGGCTTCACCCTGCGCATTGTTGATCTCGGCCTGCTTTTCGCCTTCGGATCTTGCGATGAAGGCCTCGCGTTCGCCCGTGGCAATGTTGATCTGCTCCTGGCGCCGGCCTTCCGACGCCGCGATCAAGGCGCGCTTTTCGCGCTCGGCGGTGATCTGCGCTTGCATGCTGCGCAGGATCTCGGCCGGCGGCGTGAGGTCCTTGATCTCGTAGCGCAGCACCTTCACACCCCAGGTCATGGCCGCTTCGTCCAGCGCGTTGACCACGCTGGCATTGATCATGTCGCGCTCTTCGAAGGTCTTGTCCAGCTCCATCTTGCCCACCACGCTGCGCAAGGTGGTCTGCGCCAGTTGGGTGATGGCCATCAGGTAGTCGCTGCTGCCGTAGCTGGCGCGCATGGGGTCGGTGACCTGGAAGTACAGGATGCCGTCCACCTGCAGTTGCGTGTTGTCGCGCGTGATGCACACCTGGCTGGGCACGTCCAGCGGCACTTCCTTCAGCGAGTGTTTGTAGGCCACGCGTTCGATGAACGGGATGACGAACTTCAGGCCCGGTGTCAGCGTGCGGTCGTACTTGCCCAGTCGCTCGACCACCAGGGCGGTCTGCTGCGGCACGATCTTGATCGTGCGCGAGATGAAGATGATGGCGATGACGGCCAGGACGATGGCAATTTCCATGGGTGCTTTCAGGTGAATGGTTTGTTCAGGGGTGCGGTGCGGGCGCCACACCCAGTTGGTTGCCTTGCAACGAGACGATGACGTGGTCGCCCGGCAGCGGCGTACCCGTTCCGGCAAATCGCACCGACCAGCCCGCGCCTCGGTACTGCACCCGGGCGGTGCCATCGGCATCCCACAGCGGCACACGCACCGACTCGCCGATGTCCAGCACCACGTCGCGGTTGAATGCCGCAGGTGCCGAGCTTGGGGATTTGGCCCGTTTGACGTGCCAGACCGCGGTGGCGCCCCCACTGGCCAGGGCAGCACACACCACCTGCAGGCTTGTGCCCAGGCCCAGGTGCGCCAGCACGGCAGCCACAACACAGCCCACGGCCAGCATCAGCAGGTAGAAAGTGCCGGTGACGAGTTCAGCTGCCACCAGCACGCCAGCCGCCAACCACCAAGCGGTGGGTGCGCTCCAATCCATCGTCGTGCTCCCAGTGGGTGAATGTGCGATCAAGTGTAGCGATGCGGTGCAACAGCAGGGCCCCGCGCCGAGCGACCCTACACTCAGTGTCCTTCTGCCCGTTCAGCCCAGCCTTCAGCCGAGCCCACACCATGCTCCGATTCCGTTTCCCCATCGTCATCATCGACGAAGACTTCCGCTCAGAGAACACCTCGGGGCTCGGCATTCGGGCCCTGGCCGACGCGATCGTCAAAGAGGGCTTCGAGATCCTGGGTGCCACCAGCTACGGCGACCTGAGCCAGTTTGCGCAGCAGCAAAGCCGCGCCAGCGCCTTCATCCTGAGCATCGACGACGAAGAGTTTCAGGGTGGCCCCGATCTGGACCCCGCGGTGCTGAACCTGCGCAAGTTCATCGAAGAGATCCGGCGCAAGAACGCCGACATCCCGATCTACATCTACGGCGAAACGCGCACCAGCCAGCACATCCCCAACGACATCCTGCGCGAACTGCACGGCTTCATCCACATGTTTGAAGACACGCCGGAATTTGTGGCGCGTCACATCATCCGCGAAGCCCGCAGCTATCTCGACGGCCTGGCGCCGCCCTTCTTCAAGGCGCTGATGGACTACGCGCAGGACGGCTCGTACAGCTGGCACTGCCCCGGGCACAGCGGCGGCGTGGCCTTCCTCAAGAGCCCCGTAGGGCAAATGTTCCACCAGTTTTTTGGCGAGAACATGCTGCGTGCCGACGTCTGCAACAGCGTCGAAGAACTGGGCCAGCTGCTCGACCACACCGGCCCTGTGGCGCAGAGCGAACGCAACGCGGCGCGCATCTTCAACGCCGACCACTGCTTCTTTGTCACCAACGGCACCAGCACCAGCAACAAGATGGTGTGGCACCACACGGTGGCTCCCGGTGACGTGGTGGTGGTGGACCGCAACTGCCACAAGAGCATCCTGCACAGCATCATCATGACGGGCGCCATTCCGGTCTTCCTGACACCCACGCGCAACCACTACGGCATCATCGGGCCCATCCCCGAAAGTCAGTTTTCGCCCGACACCATCCGGCGCAAGATTGCGGCCAACCCACTGCTGTCGCACGTGGACGCGGCCACCGTCACGCCGCGCATCCTGACGCTGACCCAAAGCACTTATGACGGTGTGCTCTACAACACCGAAACCATCAAGCACACGCTCGATGGCTACATCGACACGCTGCACTTCGACGAAGCCTGGCTGCCGCACGCGGCTTTCCACACCTTCTACGGCTGCTTCCACGCCATGGGCAAGAAGCGCCAGCGGCCCAAGGACCAGTTGGTCTTCGCCACCCAAAGCACGCACAAGCTGCTGGCAGGCATCAGCCAGGCCAGCCAGGTGCTGGTGCAGGACGCACAGGAACGCAAGCTCGACCGCCACCTCTTCAACGAGGCCTACCTGATGCACTCCAGCACCAGCCCGCAGTACGCCATCATCGCCAGCTGCGACGTGGCCGCAGCGATGATGGAGGCGCCGGGCGGGCCAGCGCTGGTGGAAGAGAGCATCCTGGAGTCGCTGGACTTCCGGCGCGCGATGCGCAAGGTGGAACTGGAGTTTGGCGAGAAGGACTGGTGGTTCACGGTCTGGGGCCCCGATGAACTGGCTTCCGAGGGCATCGGCCACAGCAGCGAATGGGTGCTGAAGGCCGGTGAGACCTGGCACGGCTTTGGTGACCTGGCCGAGGGCTTCAACCTGCTGGACCCGATCAAGTGCACCATCATCACGCCGGGCCTGGGCATGTCGGGGCAGTTTTCAGAGACCGGCATCCCGGCCAGCATCGTCACCAAGTTTCTGGCTGAACACGGCGTGGTGGTCGAGAAGACGGGTCTGTATTCCTTCTTCATCATGTTCACCATCGGCATCACCAAGGGCCGCTGGAACACGCTGCTGACGGCACTGCAGCAGTTCAAGGACGACCACGACCGCAACGCGCCGCTGTGGCGCATCCTGCCGGAGTTCGTGGCGGCCTACCCGCGTTATGAGCGCATGGGACTGCGCGACCTGTGCCAGCAGATCCACGCCATGTACGCCAAGGGCGACATTGCGCGTCTGGTCACCGACATGTACCTGTCAGACCTGCAGCCGGCCATGAAGCCCAGTGATGCCTTTGCGCACATCGCCCACCGCAAGACCGAACGTGTGGACATCGACGCGCTGGAAGGGCGCATCACGACCAGCCTGCTGACGCCTTATCCGCCGGGCATTCCGCTGCTGATTCCGGGAGAGCGCTTCAACAAGAAGATCGTCGACTACCTGCGCTTCACTCGCGAGTTCAACGGCGCCTTCCCTGGCTTCGACACCGACGTGCACGGGCTGGTGGAAGACGACTCAGAACCCGGCACGCGGCGCTACTATGTGGACTGCGTGCGCGAGGCGTGACTACGCGTCGGCGGCGCCAGCGACCATGGCGTGGCTGAAGCCACCGTCCACATAGGTGATCTCGGCGGTGACGCCGCCGGCCAGGTCGGACAGCAGGAAGGCCGCGACGTTGCCCACGTCGTCGATGGTGACGTTGCGACCCAGAGGTGAGGTGGCGGCCACCAACCCCAACAGCTTGCTGAAGTCCTTGATGCCGCTGGCGGCCAGCGTCTTGATGGGGCCGGCGCTGATGCCGTTGACGCGAATGCCCTTGGGCCCCAGGTTGGCGGCCAGGTAGCGCACGCTGGCTTCGAGCGAGGCCTTGGCCAGGCCCATGGTGTTGTAGTTGGGCACGGCGCGCAATGAACCCAGGTAGCTCAGCGTCAACAGCGCCGCCTGTGGCCGCAGGTAGGGCAGGGCGGCTTTGGCCAATGCCGGGAAGCTGTAGGCGCTGATGTCGTGTGCGATGCGGAAGTTCTCGCGCGTCAGGCCGTCCAGAAAGTCGCCGGCAATGGCTTCACGCGGCGCAAAGCCGATGCTGTGCACAAAGCCGTCGAACTGCGGCCACACCTGGGACAGGTCCTTGAACACGGTGTCGATGTGGCTGTCGTTGGCCACGTCGCATTCGTAGACCAGGCTCGACCCAAAGTGGCCGGCGTACTCGGTCACCCGTTCCTTGAAACGCTCGCCGACATAGCTGAAGGCCAGTTCGGCCCCTTGTGCATGGCAGGCGCGTGCGATGCCGTAGGCGATGGAACGGTTGGACAGCACGCCCGTGACGAGGAAGCGTTTGCCGGCAAGAAAGCCCATGGTGTCTCCGTTTTTCTGTGAGGGTCAAAATCGGGCGCGATTCTGTCACGCGGGCGTCCCATGGGCCCGCGGCCGCACTTGTGCTGCACGCCATGGCCTGGCCCCCAGCACATGCCCAGAACACACCGGTGTTGCCCGTGCAATGCAGCACAGCTATAATCCGCCCTTTTCCGGGTAATGCTGCGTGGGCGGAATCTTCCAGCCCATTTTTTTTGCTCGATCGACTCTCGTGGCTCCGTGCCGCCGCCTGAATGCACAAAAGCATCTGGGCAGGCAGCGCCGGTCACCGGACATGCGGTCTTGGCGGCGCGCCCGGCGGCATGGCGCGGGCCGGGCATCCGCACGGTGAACCAGGCAGGGGCAGACGGGTTTGGGGCAAGTTTCAGGCAGCGGCGCAAGCCGCAAGACACAGGTTGCAGCAAAGGTTGCAGCAAAGGGTGCAGACAGCGCGCGGCACGAGCCCGCAGCCGTCGGCGTGCGCCTGGGCTGGCAGGAAGCGATCCAGGCTACGGTGTCGGGACTGGCCTATGACCTGGTGGACGTGGAGCGCGCCCCGCGCGGCCTGCTGCGCATCACCATCGACCGCCAGTCCGGGCGCAGCTACACCGTGGGCAGGGGCCCTGACGCCGTTCAGGACGACGGCGAATTTGTCACCGTCGACGATTGCGAGGCCGTCACCCGGCAGTTGCAGTACGCGCTGGAAGTGGAAGGTCTGGAATACGCCCGGCTCGAGGTGTCCTCGCCGGGGCTGGACAGGCCACTCAAGCGCGAGGCCGACTACGTACGGTTTTCGGGCCAGGCGGTGAACATCACGCTCAAACAGCCCTTCGAAGGGCGCAAGTCCTGGCAGGGCGTTTTGTCAGCAGCCGAAGGTGGCGGCTGGCAACTGGTTTTCAAGAACGGCAAGACCGAGCAGGTGCTGGGCTTCACGCTGCAAGAAGTGCGTGAAGCGCGACTCGTGCCGGTGGTGGATTTCAAGGGCCGCCAGTCCAGGCAAGTCAAGGACGGTGGTGCGAACCAGGCCGCGGCGAAGGCCGCGCCTGCAACAGACCAGGCTGCGGCAGAAGCCGGGGCCGGGGTTGACGGAGGCTTGTGAAGCGATGAACCGCGAAATGCTGATGTTGGTGGATGCCATCTCGCGAGAGAAAACGGTGGAGCGTGACGTTGTCTTCGGCGCCGTGGAAGCAGCGTTGGCGTCAGCCAGCAAGAAGCTGCACGGCGGCGAAGTGGACATGCGTGTGGCGGTGGACCGCGACACGGGTGTCTACGAGACCTTCCGCCGCTGGCTCGTGGTGCCCGACTCCGCCGGCCTGCAGAACCCCGATGCCGAAGAGCTGCTGTCCGACGCACTGGACCGCATCCCCGACATCGAAGAAGGTGACTACATCGAAGAAGCGGTGGAGTCGGTGACCATTGGCCGCATTGGTGCGCAGGCGGCCAAGCAGGTCATCCTGCAAAAGATCCGCGATGCCGAGCGGGAGCAGCTGCTCAACGACTTTCTGGCCCGGGGCGAGAAAATCTTCGTCGGCACCGTCAAGCGCCTGGACAAGGGCGACATCATTGTCGAAAGCGGTCGTGTCGAAGGGCGTCTGAAGCGCAGCGAGATGATCCCCAAGGAAAACCTGCGCAGCGGCGACCGCGTGCGGGCTTTCCTGCAAGGCATCGACCCCACGCAGCGTGGCCCGCAGATCATGTTGAGCCGCAGCGCGCCGGGTTTCATGATCGAGTTGTTTGCCCAGGAAGTGCCCGAGATCGAACAGGGCCTGCTCGAGATCAAGAGCTGTGCCCGCGATGCCGGCAGTCGGGCCAAGATTGCCGTCGTCAGCCACGACCGCCGTGTCGACCCCATCGGCACCTGCGTGGGTGTGCGCGGCTCGCGTGTCAATGCCGTCACCAACGAAGTGGCTGGTGAACGTGTGGACATCGTCTTGTGGTCAGACGATCCGGCCCAATTTGTGATCGGTGCCCTGGCGCCGGCCAATGTGCAGAGCATCGTGGTCGACGAAGAGCGCCACGCCATGGACGTGGTGGTGGACGAGGAGAATCTCGCCATCGCCATCGGCCGTGGCGGTCAGAACGTGCGCCTGGCCAGCGAACTGACCGGCTGGCGCATCAACATCATGACGGCCGAAGAGTCGCAGGCCAAACAGGCCAACGAAAGCGAATCGGTGCGTGCGCTCTTCGTCGACAAGCTCGACGTGGACGCCGAAGTGGCCGACATCCTGATTGCCGAAGGTTTCAGCAGCCTGGAAGAGGTGGCCTACGTGCCGCTGACCGAGATGCTGGAGATTGAAAGCTTCGACGAAGACACCGTGCACGAACTGCGAACGCGGGCGAAAGACGCTTTGCTGACGATGGAAATCGAAAAGGAAGAGCAGGTCGGAGAAGTGTCGCAAGACCTGCGCGACCTGGAAGGCCTGACGCCCGAGCTCATCGTCCAGTTGGCCCAGGGTGGCATCCACACCCGGGACGACCTGGCCGACCTGGCGGTGGACGAACTCACCGAGATGACCGCCATCGACGACGAGCAGGCCAAGATCCTGATCATGAAGGCCCGCGAACATTGGTTCACCGCCTGAACCCCCTGCACGCAAAAGCCTTGCAGCGCCAGAAACACCCGAGGAAAAAGAACCCATGGCCGTGATGACCGTCGCCCAGTTTGCCACGCAGCTCAATCGCCCGACCACGGCGCTGCTGGAGCAACTGCAATCGGCCGGAGTGACCAAGCAGTCGCCCGATGACGCGCTGACCGAGTCCGACAAGGAGCGTCTGCTGGACTTCCTGCGCACCTCGCACGGCACGGTGGTCGGTACCGAGCGCAAGAAGATCACGCTGACCAAGAAGACCACCACCGAGATCAAGCAGGCCGATTCCAGCGGCCGCGCGCGCTCGATCCAGGTGGAGGTGCGCAAGAAGCGGGTCTTCGTCAAGCGCGACGACGTGCCGGCCGGCCAAGAGCCCACCGGCCCCAGCGCCGAAGAGCTGGACCTGCAGCGCCGCGAAGAACAAGCGCGCGCCCAGGCCGAAGCCATCCGCGTGCAGGAAGAAGAACTCGCAGCCGCCCGCCTGGCGCGTGAGCAGCAGGAACGCGCCGCGCGTGAAGCAGCCGAAGCCGCAGCAGTGGAAGCAGCCGCACGCGCCGCAGCAGAAGCGGCTGTGGCCGCCGAAGCCGCAGCAGCAGCCGCCTTGAGCAAGGCCGCCGGCAAGGCCCAGGCCGCCATCGGCCCAGCAGCGGCTCCGGTGGCTGCGCCCGCCGTGCCTGTCGTGGCCGTTGAAGCCGCCAAGGCCGCAGAACCGGCCAAGCCCGTGTTGCGTGTGGTGAAGGCCGCCGACAAGGCCGCCGAAGACGCCGCCAAGTCCGACGACCTGGCGCGCCGCCGCAAGGCTGCAGAAGCCGAAGCTGCCGCCATCCGCGCGATGATGAACGCACCCAAGAAGGTGCTGGTGGCCAAGAAGCCCGAAGAGCCCAAGCCGGCAGAGGCGCCCAAGGAAGCCATCAAGGGCACGATCCACAAGCCCACGGCCAAACCGGGCGCGCCGGGTGCCACCACGGCTGCCAAGCCGGGTGCGAACAAACAGGTCAAGTCCGAGAAGTTGTCGTCCAGCTGGGCCGATGACGCGGCCAAGAAGAGAGCTGCGCTCAAGGGCCGCAGCGACGGTGGTGGCGCTGGCCGACCCGGTTGGCGTGCGCCGCGCGGTGGCGCGCGCCGTGGCGATCGGGGTGACCATGAAGGCATCCAGCAGTCGGCCGAGCAGGTGGTGCAGGAAGTGCACGTGCCCGAGACCATCTCCGTGGCCGACCTGGCGCACAAGATGAGCGTCAAGGCGTCCGAGGTCATCAAACAACTGATGAAGCTGGGCCAGATGGTCACCATCAACCAGCAGCTGGACCAGGAGACCGCGATGATCGTGGTCGAAGAAATGGGCCACAAGGCCATGGCCGCCAAGCTGGACGACCCGGAAGCCTTCACCGAAGAAGAGGCCGCGCTGCACGACTCGGAGGAGGTACCGCGCGCGCCGGTGGTCACGGTCATGGGTCACGTCGACCACGGCAAGACCAGCTTGCTGGACTACATCCGGCGGGCCCGTGTGGCCGCGGGCGAAGCTGGCGGCATCACGCAGCACATCGGTGCTTACCACGTGGAAACCCCGCGCGGCATGATCACCTTCCTGGACACCCCGGGCCACGCGGCCTTCACCGCCATGCGTGCGCGTGGCGCCAAGGCCACCGACATCGTCATCCTGGTGGTGGCAGCCGACGACGGTGTGATGCCGCAGACCAAAGAAGCCATCGCCCACGCGAAGGCCGCCGGTGTGCCCATCGTCGTGGCCATGAACAAGATCGACAAGCCCGACAGCAACCTCGAACGTGTGAAGAGCGAGCTGGTCGCCGAAGGTGTGATCCCCGAAGAGTTTGGTGGTGAATCGCCCTTTGTCGGTGTCTCGGCCAAGATGGGCACGGGCATCGACACGCTGCTGGAACAGGTGCTGTTGCAGGCTGAAGTGCTGGAACTGAGAGCACCGACCGACGCAGCTGCCAAAGGGCTGGTCATCGAAGCCAAGCTGGACAAGGGCCGCGGCCCGGTGGCCACGGTGCTGGTCCAGACCGGCACGCTGAAAAAGGGCGACGTGGTGCTGGCCGGCAGCAGCTACGGCCGCGTGCGCGCCATGCTGGACGAGGACGGCAAGCCGATCGAATCCGCTGGCCCGTCCATTCCGGTGGAGATCCAGGGTCTGACCGAAGTGCCGCAGGCCGGTGACGAATTCATGGTGCTGGGCGACGAGCGCCGGGCGCGCGAGATCGCCACTTTCCGCCAGGGCAAGTACCGCGAGGTCACGCTCAATCGGCGCCAGGCCGCCAAGATGGAAGGCATGTTCGAGAACATGGGCGAGGGCCAGGCGCAGACGCTGTCGCTCATCGTCAAGGCCGACGTGCAAGGTTCGCAGGAAGCGCTGGCGCAGAGCCTGCTCAAGCTCAGCACGCCCGAAGTGCGGGTGCAGATCGTGCACGCCGCGGTGGGTGGCATCAGCGAGAGCGACATCAACCTGGCGATCGCCTCCAAGGCCGTGGTCATCGGCTTCAACGTGCGTGCCGACCAGTTGGCGCGCAAGCTGGCCGAGGGCAACGGTGTCGAACTGAAGTACTACAACATCATCTATGACGCGGTAGACGAGATCAAGGCGGCTATGGGCGGCATGCTGGCACCCGAGCAGCGTGAAGAGATCATCGGTACCGCCGAGATCCGCACCGTGTTCGTGGCCAGCAAGATCGGCACCGTGGCCGGTTGCATGGTCACCGCCGGCCAGGTCATCCGCAACGCCCGCTTCCGCTTGCTGCGCGAGAACGTCGTCATCTACACCGGCGAAGTGGAATCGGTGAAGCGCCTGAAGGACGACGTGCGCGAAGTCAAGGAAGGCTTCGAGTGCGGCATCAAGCTGAAGAACTACAACGACATCAAGGAAGGCGATCAGCTGGAGTTCTTCGAGGTCAAGGAAGTGGCACGCACGCTGTAAGGCGGATTTGCCCTCACCTGCAAACCCCGCCTCCTGAACAGAGGCGGGGTTTGTGTTTGAAGGGCCCACCTCGGACACCACCACATGCGACACAAAAAAGCCGTCCCCAACCGCAGCTTCCGTGTGGCCGACCAGATCCAGCGCGATGTGGCCGAGCTCATCCGCGACCTGGCGGACCCGCGCATCGGCATGGTCACCATCAACAGCGTGGACGTGACGCCGGACTACGCACACGCGCAGATCTTCTTCTCGGTGCTGCTGAATGATCCGCAAGAGTGCGCCAAGGCGCTGAACGAAGCCGCCGGCTTCCTGCGCAACGGCTTGTTCAAACGCCTGTCGATCCACACCGTGCCTACGCTGCACTTCCACTATGACAAGACCACCGAACGTGCGGCCGATCTGAGCGCCCTGATCGCCAAGGCCAATGCCTTGCGCGCCAAAGAAGACTGATGCAGCCGGCTCTCCCGTCCCGTCCGCCCCGCCAGCCCCGCCGTGTGCTGCACGGCGTGCTGCTGCTCGACAAGCCGCTGGGCTGGACGAGCAACGACGCGCTGCAAAAGGCCAAGGGCATCCTGCGCGCGGAAAAGGGTGGACACACGGGCACGCTCGATCCCCTGGCCACCGGTCTGCTTCCGCTTTGTTTTGGTGCCGCCACGAAGTTCAGCCAGGCCAGCCTGGACGCAGACAAGCGCTACACCGCCACGCTTCACCTGGGCCAGCGCACGAGCACGGGCGACCGTGAAGGTGCCGTGGTCGAAGATCGGCCTGTGTCGTGCGACTCTGCCGCCATCGTGGCCGCCTGCTCACGCTTGACTGGGCAGATCGACCAGGTGCCGCCCATGCATTCGGCGCTCAAGCACGAAGGCAAGGCGCTCTACGAATACGCCAGAGCCGGCGTGGCCATCGAACGCCCGGCGCGCCGGGTGACGATTCACGCCATCGACATCCTGAGCTGGCAAGGTGCAGCGCTGGTGCTGGACGTGCGCTGCAGCAAAGGCACCTACATCCGTACATTGGCCGAAGACATCGGCGCGGCCCTGGGCTGTGGCGCGCACCTCAGTGCGCTGCGCCGCACCGGCAGCGGCGCTCTCAGCGTGCAAGACACCGTGACCCTGGAAACACTGCAAGCCTTGACTGAAGCCGAACGTGACGCGCTGTTGCTGCCGCCCGATGTGCTGGTGGCCGGCTGGCCCGAGGTGCATCTGCACGACGACGAAGCGGGTCGATTTCTGACCGGCTTGCGCCGACGCGTCACGCTGGCCGATGCGCCTGCCGTGCGCGTCTACCGCCGCCCGCCAGAGCCCCCCGACTCGACGCGTGCCTTTCTCGGCACCGCCCATATCACCGCAGGCGAACTGATCGCTGACCGCCTGCTGAGCCCCGTCGAGGTGATGTGGACTTGCCACTCACCTCGAACCCCCTCGAGGGGCGGCGATGGCCAGGCCATCGCCTCGGGGCCCAAATTACTCGTCCAGGATTCCCCATGACCCACGCCATCCGCAACATTGCCATCATCGCCCACGTCGACCACGGCAAGACCACCCTCGTCGACATGCTGCTGCGCCAGAGCGGCACCTTCCGTGAAAACGAGAAGATCGCCGAACGGGTGATGGACAGCAACGACATCGAACGCGAACGGGGCATCACCATCCTGGCCAAGAACTGCGCGGTGAAGTGGAAAGAAACCCACATCAACATCGTCGACACCCCCGGGCACGCCGACTTTGGCGGTGAGGTTGAACGGGCGCTGAGCATGGTCGATGGCGTGGTGCTGCTGATCGACGCCCAAGAAGGCCCCATGCCGCAGACCCGGTTTGTGACGCGCAAGGCGCTGGCCCTGGGCCTGAAGCCCATCGTGGTGGTGAACAAGGTGGACAAGCCCGGTTCGCGCCCCGACTACGTCATCAACGCCGCATTCGACCTGTTCGACAAGCTGGGCGCCACTGAAGAGCAGCTGGACTTTCCCGTGGTCTACGCATCGGGCCTGAACGGCTGGGCTTCTTTGAAGGAAGGCACGGCAGGCGAGCCCTGGGCCACCGACATGAGCGCACTTTTCGACACCGTGCTGCGCCACGTGCCGGCGCACCAGGGCGACCCCGCTGCGCCGCTGCAACTGCAGATATCGTCACTGGACTACAGCACCTTCGTCGGCCGCATCGGTGTGGGCCGTGTCACCGCCGGCACGCTTCGGCCCATGCAGGACGTGCTGATCTGTGAGGGCACGCCGGAAGAGGGCGGCAAGACTTTCAAGGGCCGCGTCAACCAGGTGCTGACTTTCGAGGGCCTGGAGCGCATCCCGAGCACAGAGGCCGGCCCCGGCGACATCGTGCTGGTCAACGGAATTGAAAACATCGGCATCGGCGTCACGCTGACCGACCCGCTGAACCCCATGCCGCTGCCCATGCTGCACGTGGACGAGCCGACGCTGACGATGAACTTCTGCGTCAACAACAGCCCACTGGCCGGACGCGAAGGCAAGTACGTCACCAGCCGCCAAATCTGGGACCGCCTGCAGAAAGAACTGCAAAGCAACGTC
>Ga0105044_10001204_pt1 | contig 34216 bp, 28 predicted proteins | sample MAT01_FD_78092 | JGI IMG/M metagenome (GOLD analysis project Ga0105044, IMG submission 78092) | Freshwater microbial communities from Lake Fryxell liftoff mats and glacier meltwater in Antarctica - MAT-01 | ecosystem: Environmental > Aquatic > Freshwater > Ice > Liftoff microbial mat | place...
TCACCCATGCCGAGAAAGCCGCCATAGGACAGCACCGCGTAGCTCACACGACCGGTTTTCATGTCGAGCATGAATTCCTTGATGTCGCCGAGATCTTCGTCCTTCTCGTTGTAGACATCGTTGCCGTTGAGCGTGTCAGCGCCCATCAGGCGCGGCCCTGGCCCGCTATGTCCATCTGCATCGGACGGGCCGTTGCTGCCGACCTTGTACATGCCGTAAGTGTCGCGTTCTACGTAGTTCATATGAAATTCCATTCAATGGCTGAAACAGCCGGGGTTAAAAAGTAAGCAATGCGACTGACCCTGAGGTCACCGCAATGGGCGGAAGATAATCGTCGCGGGAAGTGCCGTCTGTGCGTCATCGCACTCAGCAGAAAAAACCAGGCGGGCACCGAGACCGTTAACGTAGCGAACCGCAGATACTTTGAGCCTGTGCCGCGGCGGACGTGGTGACGGGGTCGGTCGGGGATCGGTGGGGTGAGGGAGCCCTGCCCATTCGTCTGCACCAAATAGCGACTCGCTGAACAAGCGGCGTGTTTATCCTGTGCAACGTGCGCTGCATCCCTCCAGTCAAAGATCTCGCTGGACGTTCAGGACTTAGCGGTGCCACCCGCAAACAAGGGACCAGATCGATTTATCTGTCTGGTTTACGGCAACAATGGCATCGCGCACTGATTGACAAGGTAGTCGCGAATCCCAGGCCAGGTTTTGCGTGTAGCGTGCGTGGCGAAACTCAAGTCGTCGGTGACGCGCGTTCCGGTGAAGCCGAGTGACGCTCGGATTGCGAGCAATAGATCGCTTTCGGTTGCTGCAATGTTGTCGCCATCAACGTCGAGATCGCAATTTCGAGCGCCAAATGCGCCGCCGCGCAAGCGAAATACGCGCATCTCTCCCGCGCTTCCGCCAACTAGCAGCTGCCCATCGCGTTGCAACAGAGTTGTTGACGCAAACGCACCAAACGAGTCGAGCACCACCAACTCTCGCCCGTCGCGGTTAAACCCGAAACTCCTGTCGAAGCTGCCATCTTGTTCAAGTCGCATTGCACAGTTAACGTAGTCTGGATCAGTGGCTGTGCGGCAGAGGCCAACAAGCTGGATTTTTCCGTCGCTTTGCAGCGCCATCGCGCGCGCTTGATTGTCCAGGCCTGTGAATGGAAAGGTCGCAAAACCATTGCTGCCGAATCTCGGATCTAGCGTACCGTTGGGTTTCATTCGCAGGGCACAGAAGCGATTGATCGCACCGACCTCGCAGTAACCGCCAAGAAGCCAACTGCCATCGGGCTGGATCGCGATCGCTGAACCGTTGCTGCGTTCGCTGGTATTCCACACATACGGCGTGGACAAGGGATCGGTGGTTCCCGAAATGCCGTCGAGCGGGTAATACCGTACCGCGCAGCCACGCAGACCCGCCGTCGTGGAGCAGGTTCCTGCGATCACGAGCCGATTACTGGCCTCCTCAGCAATTGCATTCGGGAAGAATCCGCCAACGCTCGCATACGTAGTTCGAAACCCAATCTCAAAGGTTCCATTCGCCGAAAACTGCGCGATACATATCGCGGCGCTGCACACACCGAGCACCACCAACTTACCGCTTTTCCTCAAGAGCACCGCTTTTACGTCCGTCACTAGCGGAACGTAGGCAACAAAACCGTTGGTGCCAAACGACGTGTCTTTTTGCCCATCGGGCGTGAGTCGAACCATGCAGGGGTAGATGGCGGGGAAGGTGCCACAGGTTCCGGCGACGAGCGCAGAGCCGTCAGGAAGTTGGGCGAGCAAGCCACCGTATGACTCAGTGATTCCGTTCTCAGTCAGCCGAAACACACCCGCATTCGCGTAGGTGTTGTCTGGAACGCCCGATGCTGAAAGCCTTCCGACGCAAATCGCACTTTGTCCAGCAGCGGTGGTGCAGGTGCCTGCAATCAAGATACTTCCATTCGGTTGAACGGCGATGCTCGAAAGCGAAGCTGAAGATGCGCCGAGCCGTGTTCCTGCGTAATTTTGCACGTAGTTACCAAACGTATCGTCGATCCTGCCCGGATAGTCGATTAGCGCGAACGCGGGAGGGAGCGCGAACATCGCAAACACGCAGGTGAGGACGCAACGCAGCCGTTGGCACGGTATTGAAAAGAGCATATTCATGAACGTCATCCCTTTCGCTAAGGCAGCGCAAAGCCGCATTGAGCGACCAGGTGGGTGCGAATCGCGTCCCACGTTTTTCGGCTCGCGTGATTTACAAAGGCAACGCCTGTAATTGCGGAACTGGACTTCACGCCTCGCGCAATTCGATTCAAGATCAACAGGTCGGTGGTGCCGAGCACCACCCCATCACCATCAATATCCAGGCTGCACTGCCGCGCGCCAAACGGTCCGCCTTCGTAGCGCGCGATGCACATCGCATTGTCAAGCGGCGCGGAAGACTCAGTGCAACTGCCCGCAACCAGAATTGCGCCATTGGGTTCAATGAAAACTGCGTTGGCTCTGTCGCGACCGTCGACGACATTGGTCTTAACCACGCCGTTGATGCCGAAGCTCGAATCGATGCTGCCGTTGTCATTTAGGCGAACGAGGCAGAAATTCCCCCTTCCGCTCACCAAACATTCGCCTGCAGCAACAATGCGACCGTCGGTTTGCAGAGCAACGGCATTGGCCAATCCCAGGGTGCTGCCGAGTGAGGTTTTCACTACGCCTCCGCCGCCGAATGCAGTGTCAAGATTGCCGCCCGCATCGAACCGCGCGAAGCAGAAACCGCTTACGGAGCCGCCGACATCACAATAACCTGCAACAACTGATTTTCCGTCCGCTTGTAGCGCAATCGAGGTAGCTGTCGCAGTGGTGGCCAGGGTGTTCGGTAAGCAGACGCCGCCGGCAACGCCATAGTTGTTATCCACTGCGCCGTTCGCGGTAAATCGATACGCACACATCAGAGTGCCTGCAAAGGACGAACCCGCGATGACGATGGCCCCGTTACTTTGCAACGCGAGGCCATAGCCCGCGAGAGCGACGGTCGTGCTCATCAAACGCCGTCCCTGATTGCCAAAGCCTGGGTCAAACGCACCTGAGCCTAAAAATCGCGCAACGCATACCGTATTGAAACTGCCATCAAAACAGGTGCCACCCATCACGATCTTGCCGTCGGGCTGGATCACCATTCCGCGCGGATCGGCGTCGCCCGCGCCTACGACTTGATTGACCACGCCGCCGCTTCCGAAGCTCAGATCGAGCAGGCCGTTGGCGAGCAATCGCGTCATGCAGAACGAGCGAATACTGAACGCAACGCAGGAGCCGGACACGACGATTTTTCCATCGCTTTGGACCGCCGCCGCAGTCGCGAAATCGGCGGCGAGCGATAGCGTGATTCGCGATGTTCCTGACGCATAACCAAACGAGGTATCCGCCGAGCCATCAACGTTACGACGCAGAATGCAGAAGTCCGCAGCGATGCCGTTGCCGCAGGTTCCGCCAATGATGAGTTTGCCGTCGGGTTGCCGCGCAATCGCGCCTGCCGAATCAAATTCGTTGGCATTTAAGTTGAGGAAGTAGCGACCGAACGAACCACCGAATGTGACGTCGAGATCACCGGGCAGCGCCCAGTTCAATGGTGAGATGGAGAAGAAAAACAAAACTATCGAAAACTGCACTAACTTTCGATAGGGCGAGCGCCAAGTGGGCGATGGTCGACAAGGCTTAACGAGAATCTCGTCACTGGGGTTTTTTCGCAGATTCAACAAAATGCACCGCTCCCTTCGCCGCTGATATTCGAAACGCAACTTAAACTATAAAGCGTAAAGCGTGCGAAAAGAGCGCATCAACTGTCGGTAAAGCCATTGGGGTTGCGGGAAGCGGGCCGACACAATGCACCCCACAGATGAATTTTTATGGGTGCCCTCAATCCGGCAGTTTCACCGGCCACGCGGCTGGCGGGCGACGACACCACCGCTAGCGCGCTGGCTTGGATGATTCACCCGCTGTGGAAACATCCCGAAACCCTCGCCATCGCGACTGCAGAAGTCCGCCGCGTCTGTGCGGACGCTCAGGAATTGACGATGGAGCACATGGCGCAACTCGACTATGTCGAAGCCTGCGCACATGAGTGCTGCTTTCAATCCGGACGTGGAACTGGAGCTAACTGCGGCTGCGGGTAGCGGACAGTTGCTGCCGGGCGCGCCGACGCGCCTCTGGCAGTTCACGGGTAAGGTGCTCAAAGGCGACCCGAACGCATTTGCGACGTTGCCGGGAAGTTCGTTTCCGGTGATCCGGGTACGCAATCAGCAGCGGGTGCGCATCTTTTTCAAGAACGAATTGCCGGCGGAATCCATCGTGCATTGGCACGGGCTGCACATGGTGCAGAAGATGGACGGTCATCCGATGTACGCAATCGCGCCCGGCCAACGCTTTGTCTACGAGTTCGTCGTCGATAACAGCGCCGGCACCTACTGGTTCCATCCGCATCCGCACGGGCGCACCGGGGTTCAGGTCTACCGTGGGCTCACCGGACTCTTCATTGTCGACGATGAGGAAGACGAACTCGCCGGCTTGCCAGGCGGCGAGTTCGACCGCGCGTGGGTCCTCCAGGACCGGCGCTTCGATGCGGGTAACCAGCTGGTTTATTCCGGCAACCCGATGAACATGATGATGGGCTTTACGGGCGACCGGATCCTCGTCAACGGGCACCCTGATCATGTCGAGCGCGTGGCCGCCACCGCCTACCGTGTCCGCCTGCTGAACGGCTCGAACTCTCGGTTTTACAAGCTCGCGTGGGGTGACGGCCGTCCGCTGACGGTGATCGGCGCAGACGGCGGCCTGCTGGAGCGACCCGTCAACAAGCCCTATGTGATGCTGGCACCGGCCGAGCGCGTGGAGCTTTGGCTGGATTTCAGCAGCGAGAAACTCGGAACCGAACGTGTATTGCGCAGCCTGTCGTTCAGCGGCGGCACGATGGGAATGGGAATGGGAATGGGAATGGGCATGGGGCCGGGCATGCGCGGAAACGGCGGACTCGCGAATGGCGCCGAGTTCGACGTGCTCAAAGTGCGTGTGGACCGGGCCGGGACGAAAGCACGTCCCCTCCCCACCAGGCGGTCCAGTATTTCCTGACCACGTATCGAGGAGGCGGTCAATCGCAACGCACCGCGCGCCATACGTCTTGGCATGGGGATGGGTATGGGCGGTACGACCCTCAACGACCGCACCTTCGACATGACTGCGGTGGCTCAGGACGAAATTGTCAGGCTCGGTACCACCGAGGTATGGGAGTTCGCCAACGTCTCCGGCCCGATGTCCCATCCAATGCATGTGCACAACCTTCAGTTCCAGGTGATCGAGCGCCTGCACGATCCGCGTATGGCCTCCGTCTACGACACCATGCGGGCCGGACTGGTTGACGAAGGCTGGGAGGATGTCGTGATCGTCATGCCCGGAGAGCGAGTGCGCGTTCACATGCGCTTCACTGATTACACCGGTCTGTACCTCTACCACTGCCATATTCTCGAGCACGAGGACTCGGGGATGATGCGCAACTATCAGGTTCAGTCGTGACGAACCGGGGTGCGATCCGGTCGCGACTGCGTGGCCTTGAGTAACAGAGCCCGGCCGGAATCGGTGCGGCGCTCGGCGAATCGGTGCCGCGCGATCTCGGCTTCGTGCTCGCGGGTCATTTCGTCCGCACAGTACAAACGATGGGTTGGGCAGGCGTAGACAAAAATCGGCAACGGAAAATTGTTGGTTGCAATGCTGACCACTGACTTTGAAGCGCTCATCACGTGTGATCAAAAGTCGGACTGCGTGCGTTAAGCAGGTCTGGGTAAAGCGGGAACAGGCAAGTTTTTTCGACAGCTCACCAAACACCTAATCGCTATGAAGCCCATTCGATAGGGGCTCCCAGCCGTTTTTGATGGAAGTCGACTCCTGATTAGGAAGGTGCCTCAGCATGGGAGTTGTCATCCTGAGCATGGCGAAGGATCGGTGCGCCTACTAAAACGCGCTCCACGACGCTCAATGCTTGCCACCTGCTTTCGCTTACTCAACATGACAACCTTCCCGAAAAGCCACTTTGCTGAGGCAGCTTGCTAATCAGGTGTCGACTTTACGGTAAATGGCAGTTTGGCCCAAACTCACTGGCGCTTTCAGCGTGAAGTCGTGTGCGTCTTCAGTCGCTCAATGCGTGCCTGGTTGGGAGGACCACGTTTCTGGTTTCCCCGCCGCATCGAGAATGACGCCGGTTGTGGCGTCGTGAAACGCGGATTGATGCGTACACGCCCCCCAAAACGCATTGTCAATTTTCCGCCGCCGTTAGACTGCGACGTTGCCGATTCTAGAATTGAGCGAGCGGTGACCGCGTTAGTTTGAACTCAGCAGAATTGCTGCCGATCAACCTTCGGCCACGACGCGGTCTCGCCCCAACTTTTTCGCAGCGTACAGGCGTCGATCAGCAAGCACGTACATCGCTTTTGTGGCGTTGGGTTCGGTGGCGTTAATTTCGCTGTGCAAGGCCACACCCGCGCTTGCGGTGACGGCGTCTACAGCGCAAATCTCGCGCCAGTTCAACGTGCGGACTTCGCCAATAGCCCCTTCGGCAAGCTGGCGCGCTTCGTTGGCATTATTGCAACGAATGAGCAATACAAATTCTTCACCACCGAGGCGTGCGACAAAATCGCTTTCGCGCGTGGCGCGCCGGAGCGTCTGGGCGAGCGCGCGCAACACCTGATCGCCGCACTGGTGGCCGTAGTCATCGTTGACTCGCTTGAAATGATCGACGTCAAGAATGACGAGCGCGAGGTGTTCGCCAGTCGCAAGCGATCCGAGCGTCTGGACGATGCGCTGTTCGTAGGCGCGGCGATTGGGCAAACCCGTAAGAGCGTCTTCCTCGGCGATGCGCGTCCAGTTCGCTGCGATTCGATCAATTTCCAATTTCTGTTCGGCCTTGGCGATGGCAAGCATGGCGGCCTGATCGTTGAATCGTTTTTCAGCGATATACGCTTGCCGCAATGCATGCAACGCGCCGGTGACATCTCCCGTACGTTCCTGTAACCCGGATAGCTGGTGCCACGCCGTGGCCACTTCGCGCGGACTGCCTTCGCCGTACTGTTCAATGCCGCGTTGATACGACTGTATCGCGGCCGCGACGTCACCGACCCTGGCAAGCGCAACGCCAATCTGGCACAACGTGGCGGCGCTATACGGCCCTAACTGCAGCGCGTTTTGGTGAACAAACGCCTCCTTCAATTGAGTGATGGCCATCGGCGTATCGCCCAGATGATTGGTGGCGATAGCGGCGTTGCCAACGGCCATTGCGTGCAGGCGACCCATTCCGTGCGCCTTGGCTTCGATTGAAAAGGTGTGCCAACGCTCTGCAAGCTCGGCATAGTCCAGTGGCAACGCGCCGTCCGCGCGCGACGCATCGTTCATCGCGCGACTCACTGCGTTTAGTAACAAGTATTTGGCGTGCAGCCTTCGGGCGATGTAGGGACTATGCGCGTCAAAGAGGGTGATCGCAGCTTGTAGCTTTTGGATCGCAGCCGCGTGCTGCCCGAGCACCGAGAGCGATACGCCACGCGCGCGCAGTGATCGCGCGACTAATTCCCCCGCGTCGTGATCACGAGCAAACTGCTCGCATTCCACCGCCAGTTCAATGGATCGCGCATGCTCGTCGAGCGCTTGCAGCGCAAACAAAAGCGCATGGTCTGCCTCTGCGCGAAACATCGCAAGCTCTGGCTCAGGCGTGGTGACACAAACCTCCGTGGCAATGCGCAACCCGAGCAGCGGCTCACCCTTGAGGATGTAGGCGATCGCATGGAAGCTGCGCAACACAATGCCTTCACCGCGATCCACTTCGCCCGCGTCAAAGTGGGTCGCAGCGAGCGCATCCTGAATTTCTCCGTTGTCTAGCATCGCCACGACGCGGCGCATACGCTCGGAGTAATCGACCTTGGGCAATGTTGAATGAAGGGGAGTAGACACGGGAAAAAATGGGTCGGTTAAAACTGAGGTGGATGCGATTGATTCAGCTTTCTCGTGAACCGACTGCTACACGTGGGGTGCTGATCGTTTATGCGAAAAGTCAACAAACGATGAAAACTCCCTCAGCCCCAATCAAATCAGGCGTGGCGGCTAAAGGGCACCTCTAAAAATTCGTTTTTGGGGATGCAGTGCTAGGAGCCCGGAGCGCAGCAACCGCACTGTACGCCCTGGTACATGAGGATTGCGAGCACCGCGCGACAACGCAAACCGCCCCACAAACGAATTTTTAGAGGTGCCCTAAAGCCATTGAGGCCATGGGCTTAAGTCTCGCAGGGTAACAATCGAGTTACATGATGCTATCGCGCCTGACTTTTTAGCTGCAAAGCCTGGGATCGCCAAGAGACAAAACCCGATTGCGTGTGCCGTCGAGCGAAGCAAATGTCGCTAACTCATATCGCCTTCCAATGGCAGGTCGCTGCGGCCCGCGCTGCGCAACCCACGCATTCACGGCAGTACGCAGTAGAGCGGGCGTTGGGGTCATGGTTCAGTGCTGCCCGTATAGGAGCCGCATCCTCCAGGATCGGCTCGCCGCAACCCAGGTTGCGCGAGGAAAACGTCCGCCCTTTAACGAAGGCCGCTAGAGCCAGCGGCGACCCGCTTCAAGCGATTTCAGCGCTTCGAAGCTTCGCTCAGCGGCGGGCTGCGCGGCAAATATTCGCTGCAACAGATGCGCGGTGGCAAGCGCGTCGGCCATGGCGCGATGTTGTTTTCGGATGGGCAGGTGCAGCGCCGCGGTCCACTCGCCCAGCCCACGCGCTTTCATCTTCGGAAACACCACGGGTGCGATGACGGCCAGATCGAGATAGTTCGCGCCAAATTGCGCGGCGGCTTTGCTGCCGACATGGGGCATCAGCGCAGCACGTAGAAATCCGATGTCGAATGTGGTGTGAAAGCCGATCAGCGGCGCGTCGCGCATCCATGTCAGCAGGTCGTCGAGCGCCAGTGTGAGCGGTGTGCCGTCGCGCTGCTCGGCTGCGGTGACGCCATGCAGCACGCGATTGGCGCTGCTGAGGCCCGTGCCTTCGGTGTTGAGCCGCTGAAAGTGATCGGCCAGATCCACCCGCCCGTTGTGGATCGCCACCGCCCCGATCTCGACGATGCGATCGCGCTTCGGATCAAGGCCGGACGTTTCAAGGTCAAGCGTGATCCATCGCGGCGAGAGCACGGCGGGTGATTGCCGACGAAACCAGTTGAGTACCGATGTCATGGATAGTCAACAGCAAGGCGCTGTTGCAGTTTTCGGGCCTGACGGAAGCAGTCTTTCAGAATGCGCGCATCCATCGGGCTCAAGTCGGCGATGACCACAGAGTTCGGGGCCGAGGCGATCGGGTTCCGCTCCTGTGCCCGCATGCGCAGCGCCTGAACAAAGCTGAACGCGTCGCGCCATTCGCTGAGTTCGCGGCTGGTTAACTTTCCGGCAACTTGCAGCGCCTGCAAGCGCTCGATGGTGTTGGTTTCCGGGCGTGCGCTGGCCAGAGCGAGCACACGGGCGGCATCAACAAAGGGGCGGACGCCGAATCGCTTGAGGTCAACCACGGCGACGCCTTCAACTTCATCGGTCGCGCTCAGGTTGCCCAACCAGTTGAGCGGCGGCTCCACTTCGCGCGCGTTGTCCGATAGCTGTTTCAGGAAGCGCTTGTTGCCGCTGGCATGAGCGAGGACATCGCTCTGCAGGGTGGATGCGAGTTCTGCATTGCCCCACAACGCGCGCAAATCAAAAAAGATATTCGCCTGCAAGAGGCTCTTCGGGTCCCCGCGTTCAATCCAGTTAGTGAACTGTGCGCGCCATTCATCGAGGGTGAGCGCGAGCGCCGGATTGCTCGCCATGATGTTGCCTTTGCACAGCGGAAAGCCGCAAACGGCTAGACCGTCGTTGACCTCGCGTGCGGCTGCCAGCGATATCGCCTTGTCGCAGCCGTCACCCAGAATCAGCGCATTGTCCTGATCGGTGCTGATGGTCTGTTCGTGCCGCCCCTCGCTGCCGAGCGCAATCCAGCAACCGTCGTTCGCTGACATTCCATGGCTCGCCGATACGAGATCAAGCAACCGACGGGTGATCTGGTCATTGAGGTGGCTGACAAAGCGCGTCATGGTCAGCGCTTCGACGCCTTGAGCGATCAGGTTGCGCGCAAGTTGTCGCGCATTGGCGGCGCAAACAGCGAGCTGACTGACGGTCTTCGCACGCCGTATCTCGCCGCTGATGCCGGTCAGCGTGTGTCTTTGCAGCGCGAAGAGGTCGCGCTCGGAGACGACGCCGCAGGCCGCGCCATTGTCGTCAATGACCACCACGTGGCGGAAACCGCGCTCCGCCATCAAGAGCGCTGCGTCAGTGGCGGTTTCGTTCTGGCCAAGCGTCGCCACCGGGGTGGTGGCGATCGTAATCACCGGTGCGTCAATATCGGCTGCCGTGAGCACCACGCGGGGGACGAGGTCACGTTCAGTGACGATTCCTAGCGGCTTGCCTGCCGCGTCAACCACGACCACGGAGCCGACTGCGGCCTCCTGCATTTGCGTCAGCGCCGACTTGACTGAGGTGTCGGGCGATACGCAGAGCGGTGCCCGGCGCAGCAGCGACGACAATGGTTTGGGCAGATGCTGTTCCGCGCTCTGGTTGGCGACGTAACTGTTTTGCAGCGCGCGGCGCGAGCGCTCAAGCAGAAAGCTCATGCGCCGCCCGCAGAAGTCTGCCAGGACCGCTGAGTGTTGCGTTGCCGCGATAAAGTCGGCGGCCGGAATATGCAGCGCGAACACTTCGTCCTGTGCAAAAAATCGGCTGACGACCGAGCGACCGGTGAGCACCGCGCCTACCGGAAACATTTCGCCCGCGTGCAATTCGAGCGCTTCGATCCCGGCATCCGCTTCGCGTTCACCGCGCACCTGCCCATGAAGCACCACCCAGCACTCGGTCGCCGCCTGTCCGAGCGCGAGCAGCGTTTCGCCCGGCGCGTGGTAACTGACGCTCGCATTGGCCAGCAGTCGGGCCAGCTCATCACTGCTCATCTCAGCGAACGGCTCGCTGCGGGTCAGTGTGTCGATGTAGGGTGCAGCTGCGGGCGAGGGTTTCATGAGTAGGTTCAGGCCATTTCGCCTGCTTTCAGTTCAGCGTGCCTTCGATGATTTCACAAACGTTGGGCGAGGGTCGTTGATTTGCCGCAAGTTGGCGGAATTCTGCCTGCTGTGCGCCTCGCGGCGACGCCGGTTGTGGCGCCGCGCAGTGCGGATTAATGGGCACACGTCGCGCAAAAGGCAATGTTCCATTTTTCCGCCTCCTTCAAATTACAACGTCGCCGCTATCACTTGCCTCATAACGGCGGATTTCAGATGAGTACAGCTATTTCTGCCAACGTTCGCCAACGCACAGACGCGGTGCCGATAGCCGCTTAAAAAGCAGTCTGTATGCAACTAACGCTCGTTGGTTGCCGAGCAAAAAAACAATCCTCCTCCCGAAAGCTTCTATGAAATCGAAACACGCAATGCGCCTTGTCGCGCTAGCCGTCCTTGGCACCGTGAGCGTCCCCACGGCCCTGGCTCAGCAAAGCAGCAGTTACTACTACGTTGGCGGCGGCATCGGTCAAGCGCGCGCCGAAATCAATGATGAGCGAATTACGCGCCCGCTATTTGGCACGGGGTTAACCGCCACCAACATCAACCGCGATAACCATGACACTGCCTACAAGCTGTTTGGTGGCTACCAGTTCAATCAAAATTTCGCGCTTGAAGCAGGCTACTTCAATCTCGGAAAATTTGGCTTCTCAGCCAACGCTGCACCGCTCGGCACATTTAACGGACAGGTCAAAATTCAGGGCTTTAATCTGGATCTGGTCGGCACACTGCCCTTGACCGAGCGCTTCTCCGTGTTCGCACGCGCGGGTGCTCAGGCCGCCAAAACAGGTGACACCTATAGCGGTAGCACCCCCATCAACGGCTTCAATCCAAGCCCCAGCAAACGTGAAGTCAATTACAAGGCTGGCGTCGGTCTTCAGTACGAAGTCAACCCTTCGCTCCTCGTGCGTGCGGAGGCCGAGCGTTATCGCATCAGTGACACTCTCGGCAAAAAAGGCAACGCAGATATGGTCTCGTTGAGCCTCGTGATTCCGTTCGGTCGCAGCTATGCAGCCGCTCCCCGTGCGACGGCGCAGCCAGCCTACGTAGCGCCCGCTCCTGCACCAATGCCCGCACCGATGCCTGCACCGATGCCCGCACCCGTAGTTGTGTCGCCACCGCCAGCCCCCACGCCTGCGCCGATGCCAGTTCCGGTTGAACGCCGTCGCGTCAGTTTTTCTGCGGAGTCACTCTTTGCGTTCGACAAGTCAGACATCAAGCCAGAGGGAAAAACGGCGCTTGATCGCTTCGCCAACGACCTTCGTGGAACTCAGTTCGACCGCGTTGGCGTCGAGGGCCATGCCGATCGTTTAGGCAGCAGCGGCTATAACCAGCGACTCTCGACGCAGCGCGCCGAATCGGTCAAGGCGTACCTGATTAGTGCGGGCGGTGTGTCTGCAAACAAAATTTCAGCCGTTGGCAAAGGCGAAACGATGCCGGTAACCAAACCGGGCGACTGTCGCGGCACCAAGCCAACTAAAGCGCTGGTAGCCTGCCTGCAACCTGATCGTCGAGTCGACGTCGAAGTTACCGCGACGAAGTAAAGCGAGAGCGACCAACCCTTCGACAAATCCCTTAGTCCTGAGCTCGTCGAAGGGTAACGGCGAATGTTCTTGATCAAGGGGCCTTAAGAATTGTCACCGTTGCCGACTGGCGACGGTGACACCGCTAATCTTGCCCACGTTGCTTCGCTTCAATCTCACGAACCAGCAAGCGGGCTTCATCGCCCTCCGGGATCGGACGACCACCGTTGCGCCATTCAATGGCCGACCTAAATCCATGCTCCTGAGCGTGACGGCGGAACCACATGCCCTCTATGTTGTGCCGCGTATCGCCATCCAACATCGTCGCCATTTTGCGTCTGCTCCAGACCCATCGTCAGCATCACCTGATTGACCACCATTTTGCGCATCGCCAACTGCGAGCGCGGCACACCTGCGATGCGATTCGCCGGCTTGAGCGTCGCTTCCTCCAGCTCTTCAACGGGAACGCTAAGGGTCGCGAGCCCCCAATCCGCTGCGGTTTTTCCGTTGATTAAATCACCGGTAAACATCATCTGTTTCGCGCGCATGGGTCCCACCCGATACGTCCACATCGCCGTGGTCGGGCAACCCCACACACGCGTCGGCATATAGCCAATGCGCGCTCTGTCCGCCATCACCAGCAGGTCACAACACCGCGCAATATCACTGCCGCCCGCCGCCGCCGCGCCATGCACCTTGGCGATGGTGGGCTTTGGGCTTTTCCAGAGCGTCATGAAGTCCTCAGCATTCCGCTTCATGAACGCATAGTCCAGCATCGGATCCCAAGGCGTCTTTTCCTGCTGGCACGGATGCTCAAAGTTCTGTTCGGCATAGCCGACAAGGTCATAGCTGCCGCAGAAGCCCTTGCCCGAGCCTTCCACGATGATCGCATGCACTTCGGCATCAGCGTTCGCCCAATCCACCGCCGCGCCAATTTCCCGAGGCGTTTCGTCGCTGATCGCGTTGAGGCGCTCCGGCTGATTGAGGAGGAGGCGGGCGATTCGAGGATTGTTAGTGTCTTTCTCGATTTCAAGCGTGGAGTAGGTCTGCATGATTTGAAAAGTCCTGAGGGTGAGGAAGGGAGTTGACATTAGATGCTCGGTAAGCTCATGGGGACGCTGCCACGGAGGCTTGCCCCCTGTGCGGTCTGCGCGCTGGCAACGCCAATTGACGTCGCGATCCGACCATTTCTGCACCTGCTATGTGTCCCAGTGCACAGACCGCTGGTAGTCGTTCGACCCACAATCCGTTGCTCTCCGAAGGAGGAACGTATGATGGACTTTGATGACACAACGGGTTTGGCGCAATTGGAAGCGATGTCGCCGCAAGGGCTAGACGAAATGGCCTTCGGCGTCGTCCGCATGCGCAGCGACGGAGAGGTCGTCGGCTACAACCTGTGGGAGTCGAGGATGGCGGGCCTGTCCAAAGAGCGAGTACTGGCGCGCAACTTCTTCTCCGAGGTCGCACCGTGTACTAACAACTTCATGGTCGCCGAGCGCTTTATGACTGAGCCAGAACTCGATGCGGAGCTGGACTACGTCTTCACGCTGCGCATGAAGCCCACGGCGGTCAAACTGCGGCTGCTGAGGTCGGCCACCGCAGAGCACATGTACCTGCTAGTGAAGCGTTAACCCGATGAACGACGAGGCCATCCCCGACGAAGCCGAATCGCTGCTCCAATTTGTCTACCAGTTTCCGGTCGCGGTCATGCGCATGAACGGCGCGGGTGCGATCGACCTGATGAATCCCCGGGCATTGGCGATGCTGGCGGGGCTGGGCCTGCCCTTCCAGGCTGACCAGGGCTGGGCCATTCTTGACGCGCTCGTTCCAACACTGTGCGATCCGATGAAGGCCCACCTGCAGGAGCCGGGTCTGGTAGCCGAACAACGTCCGGTCGAGCGCCGCGACCCGAAGGGCCATGTCCACCATCTATCGCTGACGGCCATCGTCGTGAACGCGGACTCGTTCATGGTCGCGATCGAGGACGTGACGAGTCGGGTGCTTCAGGAGCGGCAGCTCGCACGCGAGCGCCAGAGCCTGGCTGTCGTGCTGGAGGCGTTGCAGGGTTACTTCGTCCTCATGCTCGACCTTGATCTTCGCATCACCCAGTCAAACCCCTCGATCATGCGTCTATTCGGCCAAGGTGCCACGATCGTGGGCAGCGATTGCCGAGACTTGCTGCATTCAGAGTCTGGCGAGCCCGTGGACTTGGCGGTCAATGCCGAACTCGCTATCCGCAAAGGTTGGGTGTCGTTCGAAGCGGAGTACCGCTGCGCCGACGGCAGCACGATCTGGGGAGACACGATGCTGACCACCATCGTCGATGAAGCGGGAAATCCGTCCGCTTTCGTGATCGTCGCTCGCGACGTCAGCGAGCGACGCCGCCGAGAGCACGCCTTGATCGACGAAGCACTCACCGACCCCCTCACTGGGCTGCTCAACCGCCGTGGCCTCGCTGCGCGGGTCACACCCTGGCTGGAGGAAGCACATTCCGGCAAGACACTGACGATCTCGGCCCTGGCGCTGGACATCGACTACTTCAAGCGCGTCAACGACCGCTACGGCCATGATGGCGGCGACGCGGTGCTGCGCCACCTTGGACAACTGCTTACCCGGCAGTTCCGACGCGGCGACATTGTGGCGCGACTGGGTGGAGAGGAGTTCGTGGTGCTGGTCAGGGACGCTCCGCACGCGAGCGCCATGGCTTCGTCCGAGCGCGTGCGCAATCTTCTGGAACACTCACCCGTGGCCTGGAAGGACGAGATGATCACCGTCACTACCTCGATCGGCGTCGCATCGGGTGCAGGTTTGACCGGGGTCGATCCGCTGCTGCATGACGCAGACCTCGCGCTTTACCGTGCCAAAGACGAGGGGCGAAACCGGGTCGTGTGCTTATGAAAACTTACGCGACTAGACAGCGCGATATGCCACCCACCTTTGTGCGGCAGTATGCCTTGCGGAAAGCCTTGCCGACGGCGAGTGCTGCCGCACGGGCTCCCAAGCCAAGTGAATCTTTCCCGTTGAAACTGGAAAGATCTGTCAATTTTGCTTGACCCTTCTACACTTTCCCGCGGGACTTAAGGACACACGGATGCGAACAGAAATCAAGACGTTGCTGCGTAAAAGGTACGTACCGCGCGGGAGTGCGGCTACGTTCGCGGGTGCGTGCATGGTCTTCGGTCTGGTCGTCATTGCCGCCAGCATTGCCATATTCAGCATGGAAACACGGCGGGCCGCCGAGCAAGCTCAACGCACTCTTGACGTCATTTCCAGTCGTATTTCCGAAAGCCTTGCGACACCGGAAGTCGGCGCGGTGGAAAAGAACGCCTCTCGTATCCTGAATGACTCACGAGTACTTCGAGTGGTCGTCGCCGATGCCTCAGCGAAGGCTGTGGTGGATTTGCAGAGTAAGCGCGAAACGCCCCCGACAGTCAGTATGTTCGCATCATTGCTTCCGCAGTCTTCCCTCTCGTTTGATCTGGAACGATCATTGGCGAAAGATGGCAAGACTGTCGGTTCGCTGAGCGTGCACTATTTTGTTCCGGAACTAGCCGAGTCGTTGGGCTGGGTAATGCTGATCGCCCTGGCGCTGGTGGCCGTCACCATCTTTCTGGCCTGGCTTACGTACCGTAGGCTGCACGACGCGGTCGTCATTCCTGCCAATGCGATTCAGCAGCTTAGCGACGAAATTACGCGCACCGGAAATCTGTCAGTTCGCCTTCCACAACTGGGTGCAGACGGCCAAGGCCGGTTCGAAGAATCGATGAACAATCTGCTGAGTCAACTCGATAGTCAGGAGAAAAAGAAGTCCGTGTATCGGGCACTGTTAGCGCGCGAGATTGGCAAGCGAACCAATGCGCTCGCCGCCACCAATGAGCAACTCAGACAACTCGCGTACACCAGCAGCGAAACCTCGCTCCCGAACAAGGCGGCCTTCCTTGATCGCATGCACAAGCTGGTTGCGGCTGCGCCCACCGATAGCAAGTCGGTTGGGGTATTTGTCGTCCGGATGACGCGTGTGCGTTATGCAAATGAGACCTTCGGATTCGATGTCGGCGATTTGATGATTGACGCTGCGGCGCGTAATCTCTCCGCCATCCTCGCACCATCATCAGAGTTATTTCATCTCGGTGGTGCCGAGTTTGCGGTTTTCAATACTGGCGAATATAAGGCAATGCAGACTGTGGCCACAGACCTGCTGCGCGTTGACGACGTCGCCTTTGTGTATCGGGGAGCCAGTCTGACGTTGCAGCCCAAAATCGGCTATGCCGTGTTCCCGTCCGACGCCACCAATGTGGACGACCTGACGCGGTTCGCCATGCTTGCCCTAAACACTGCCACCACGGCCAACTCCGCCAGTACGGTCGTGCACTTCGATCCCATATTGCTGGAAAAGGCCGACGAAGTCAGTCAGATCGAGGCTTCGATCAGGCGCGCTGTTGACGGTGGCCTGTTTGAGCCGTTCTTTCAGGCGCGCGTCGATACCCGAACTGGGCAAGTGAATGGTCTCGAGGCTTTCGTCCGCTGGACCAGTCCAGAGTTGGTGAACTACACCAACTACGACCTGATTCCAATTGCAGCACGGTCGCTGCTGGCGACCGAAGTCGACATGAGGATGATGGCCAAAGTGGTTCAGTGGCTTGCGCCGCTCGCCGTTGACGGCATTCGCATTCCCGTCGCGATCAACGTTTCGGCCCAGACGCTGCAGCGCTCATCGCTACCCCAGGAAATTGCCGCGCTCGTTCGCACGCACAGCGTTAAGCCTGCGCAGCTAGAGATTGAGCTCGTCGAAGCAGTGCTCGTTGGAATCAATGATCGCGTGACGCAAAACCTAAGAGCGTTGAGCGGTATGGGGATCGGACTGTTGCTCGGCAATTTTGGATCTGGCCACGCGTCCCTCCGCCACCTCCGCGAACTGCCCATTTCCATCGTGAAGATCGACCGAGCATTCATTGCCGGACTTCCCGACGACGCAATCGCGCTGGCGATCGTCGAAAGTACGATCAAACTTTCGCGCAGACTTGGTAAGCGGGTCGTGGCGGAAGGAGTTGAGACCTATGCGCAGTGGGAATTGCTGCGAGCTATTGGTTGCGACGAAGTACAGGGCTACTTCCTTATGCGCCCGTTACCGGGAGCTAAAGTCGCCGAAATGCTGCGGCTTCAGTTCGACACGTCCGTGGGTCACATGACGTTAAATATCGCAAGCCTCAACGAATCCGTACCGTGCCCGGGATCGCATGAAGCAGCGCTCGACAGTAACGCAAAGCCCTAGCAGACGAAAGAATGTCGCGGGGTTTGTTAAGAAGACCTTCCCGGGCGCAAACCCCTAGCTTCCCAGGCGGAGATTTTGCCGCCGGGCTGCTGATGGCGACGAGATGTTGATCAGGCTGACAACATTTCATTGACCCCCGCCGCGCTGCGGGCATCGCATACAGCCTCATTTCAGCAGAAATCCATGGGATCAGTCATCAGTTGGCGCACGGGTCAAACTATGACGGTCGCAGTGAACCTGACTTGAAGTAGCGACAATGCTACCGGGGATGTGCCCCCAAAGGGGCTAAAAATTGCGATTCAAACACGTTCACTGGGACAGCCTTGCTGAACAGGAACCCCTGAAATTCATCGCATCGGAGCAAGTGGAGCAAGCGACGTTGTTCCTCGGTCTCCACGCCCTCTGCGACGACGTTGAGACGCATTGAATGCGCAAGGTTGATCACTGTTGAAACCAGCGCAAGCCCTTCTTGACTACGAGTTATGGCGTCAACAAAGGATCGATCAATTTTCAGCGTATCAACCGGTAGCTTTGATAGGTAACTGAGCGACGAGAATCCCGTGCCGAAGTCGTCAATCGCGATAGTGACATTTAGCGCACGGATCGCCTGAAGGCTTGCGATGCTGCGGGTGACGTTAACCATGATCACGCTCTCGGTGATCTCCAGTTCCAGCCCGGCTGCCGCATCGGGATCAATGCCGATGGCCGCTTCGATCTCTGAGACGAATTTGCGGTGGCCCAATTGCAGTGGCGACACGTTGACCGAAACAGGCACTGCGGCGAGTCCCAATGTGCGCCAGCGCAGGTAGTCACTGATAGCTTTGCTCAGCGCCCAGCGACCCACGTCGTAGATCAAGCCTGTTTCTTCAAGTATGGGAATGAAATGCCCAGGCGGCACCAGTCCAGTTCGCGGATTGTTCCAGCGGATAAGCGCCTCGGCACCAGTGACTCTGCCGTTAGCAAGACTCACTTTTGGCTGATAGTGAAGAATGAATTCTTCTTTTTCCAGCGCCTGCCTCAATTGGTTTTCGAGCGTCAATTCGCGAGCGACACTGTCGGTCATTTTTGGCGTGTAAAACAGATAGTGGTCGCCGCCCGCCTTTGCTTTTTTTAGCCCCGCCTCCGCATTTTTGAACAGCGCATCGGTGGTAACACCATCGTCGGGATAGATGGCCGCTCCGATCTTCATGCCGATTCTCAACACCACATCAGAAAGATGAAATGGATGCTCAGAGAACCCTGTCATCGCGTTCTCGAGTAGCTGCGTCAGGTTGCCGTCCGGCCTGACCTCGGGCAGCACTACGGCGAACTGGTCAGCCGCGATTCGCGCCACCAGATTAGCGTCGCCAACTTTGTGCGTGATCCATTCTGCGACCTGAATCAGCAGCGCATCTCCGGCGGTGCGACCCAGGGTGTCGTTGATGTTCTTGAAGCGTTCGATGTCAATCAGGAAGACGGCCAGTTTGTGACCTTGGCTTCCCGCGGTGCGCATGTATTGCGCCACCCGCTCGAGGAACAGTCTGCGATTGGCCATGCCGGTCAATACGTCGTAATAGGCAAGGTATTCGAGTCGCTCCTGCTTTTCGATATGATCGACGGCAAAGGCAACGTTGCCGGCTAACTCAATCAACAGCTTCATCTCCTCGCTATCGAAGAAGCCGATCTCTTCGGCGGACAGCGTCATTACGCCCACTGCAACATCTCCAATCATCAATGGCAAAAACGCCATTGAGTGAACGCCCTGCGCGAGCCGTTTCTGTGCGAACAAGAGGCTCGAATCTTCGCGTATCTCGTTCAACACCAGTGCTTGTTTTTCTTTGACTGCGCGCACGCTCATCGTGCTTCGCGCTGTGCTGTCCTCGCGCAGTGACATTCGGTCTTTGACAACGGTCAGAAACTCCGGCTCCAGGCCCGCCTGACCAATTGGCACGATCTTCATCGCAGCTGAATCAATGATGCCAATCCACGCCATGCGAAAGCCGCCAGCGTCGACAGCGATCTGGCAGGCGCTTCTGAACAAGTCATCGCGGTCACGCACGCGAACGATCAGTGCGTTGATTTTGCTCTGCATCGCGTACACACGGTTGAGTCGGCGAATCCGCGTCTCAGCGCTTTTGCGCTCCGTGATGTCGCGCACCAGCGTGACAATCGTCCAGCGCTCTTCTGTGCGCTGCGCGTGACTGCGTAGCTCGAGCCACAGCGTCGTGCCGTCATGGCGCCGACGCATGATCTCCACAGGCTTTGCGGCAACGCCGCTTTCGATCAATATGTCGTAGATGTGTTCCAGCGCTTCCCGTGATATTCCCAGGATGCGCCACGGCGACCAGGTCAGCAATTTTTCACATGATTGCCGGTGCAGGCGACACGCTGCATCGTTGACGTGAACCATACTCATGCTGGCGCGGTCGACCAGGTACACCGCGTCGCCTATGGCGTCCATCGCATTGACCAGACGTTGCAGTGATTGTTCGCCAAGCTTGCGCTCGGTGATATCCAGATGCATCACCACAGCGCCTTTTTGGTTGCCCTCGGCAATCGGCCTAACTGTCAGCAAAAACCAGCGCTTGACTGTCGGCGAATGGCAGGGATACTCCAGCGAATAGTTCGCTAATTCCCCACTCAGGATCGAGCGAATTGCCGTCGCAACCTCGGGGGCGCTGGCTGCATCAGGGCCTGTTGCGCGGTCGCAAATGACCGGATAATTCAGCCCGACCTCGCTGCCATTCGAATTGATTGCGCTGATCGCGCCGCTCGCGTTGTTACGGCCAAATTGTCGCCACGATTGATTGACGGCGAGGATGAAGCCATCTTTGTCGAGCAGTGCAATGTTCGCTGGCAGCGTATTGATAATTGCTCTTTGTCGTACCGCTTCGTTTGCTATCAAATGCGCCTGCGCATTGGGTAGCAACATGGTTCGCCCGTGGCTGTCCATCACCGAGTCGACTTCCCCTTCGGTCAGCTCCTCCAGACGTTGCCCCGCCTGCATTAGCGTTTGGATTAATGCTGCCGTCTTCGTTTGCTTATCGTCCGCAGTTGGGAGTGGGTCGGAATTCATGCGGTAGCCGTCGCGAGTCCTAATTCCGCCATCACAGATTCGGCATGGCGCAGCGCGCCAACAACTTTGCGCACGGGAAGTGGAGAGATTTTGATCAACGTGGGCGTCATGATGATGCCGTCATCACTCGCCCGCCGGAGCTCAAAAAATACGTCCACGACTTCAATTTCATGCTGATCCGGAAGATGCAGCGCGCACAGCGTCGACAGGTTGGCGCGCGCAAGCACTGAGTTGGGTGAGTGGTCCGCAACGTACAGGCGAAACTTAACTATTTCACGCTCGGGTGCCGGTTTCGTTCGAGGCAGCTCCATTGATTTGCCGCCCGTGGACCCTTTGGTGGCCGCAGCGACGGCGATGCTTGCGATTGTTTCCATGGGTGTCCCTGAGCAGCAAGAGAGTTGCGCGACGTTTGAATGAGGCGACGCCGCGTAATGCGGGTGCACCACTTCTCAAGTCATTCTACGGTTGCATATTGCGTTTGTATGTGCGGCAGCGCGCATATCGGTGCCTCCTGAGGCGAACTGGAGTGCCCCAGTATTTGCATCATTTACAAATAACAGGCTTATTCAGAGACCCCCGTTGATCGTCTGATCGCAAATCAACGGTGGCTGACACTCAGATTTCCCCGCGAATTTCTGTTCATCAATGAGCAGATTTGTAGGGCGCGATGCGGTGTGGGCCAGGACTGCCTTGCAGCCGGTACGAGATCGAACCCACCCGACGCGTCGGCGCGTTCGACTGCGACGGACATTTCAGCGAAAGCGGGCAAGAACTTCGAGACTGGATCTGAAAGCTCAAGCTGCCCTCGCTCCATCAGCTGCCGCGCGGCGACCGTCGCAATCGGTTTGGTCATCGATTGCAGATGGGACAGATCGTCGACCCGCATCGCGCGCTTGCTCTCCAGATCGGCGAAGTCATGAGCCTTCAACGAGACCACTTTCCCGTGGCGCGCAATCAGCGTAACTGCGCCAGCAACCTTGTGTTCGCGTTGCCTGCGCTCGATGAATTCATCACATCCCCGCCTTTCAACCCGATCCATCATCGACGTCGGAAGGCACTTTCCCTCCATCGTCGCCATCGCGCTCGCCCTGATGGCCGGGAGTGTCTGCGCGACGGACGAATTGCCCGAGGGTGCGCTCAGAATTACACCCGAGGAATTGAAATGGAAAGGTGGCCGGGTACCAGGTCACGAGATCGCGCCGCTGATTGGCGACTCGACCAAGCCCGGCCCCTACGTTGAGCGCGTGAAGTTCCCGCCAAACAGTATTTCGCAGGCACATTCCCATCCCGAAAGCCGGATGTACACCGTCATTTCGGGCACCTGGTATGTCGGTTATGGCGACAAGTTTAATGTCGCAAAACTCAAGGCGCTGCCGCCCGGAAGCTCCTGGGCATTTAAATACGTCCCATCCCGGCCACTACCAAGTGGCACCGGCTCTGAGAGCCCCGCCAGCTTCAGGCCGCGCACGTAGGACGCGTGGCGGGCAGTAAATTCTGGCTGCGCGGGTGGCCATTCGGATTCGCCCTGCGCGATGGTGAAGCCGGGCCAAAGCTGTTTCAGCTTTGCTGATGCAGCATCTGAACAGGCCTGGTCGCCCGCGAGGGCACACACCGAAGAAAGCATGGCCCATGCTGTCCGGTCGATCTGGGGCGCCTGGGTTGCCAGCCTGGCATGCCGGAGCGCTGCGGGCATGTTGCCATCGTGAAGGTACGCCAGGGCCAGGTAGCGCTGGAGCGCGACATGCGGGGGTCGCGCGGGCTGATGGCGATCGCGCGCTCGTACAGGCTGATCGCCCGTTTGGGTTCACCCATCATTAGATGAGACAGGCCCAGGTAGTAATAGGCAACTGGATGCGAAGGGTTGGTGGCGATCTCATGCTCCAGTGCCTTCTGGCCTTCCTCAAACCGGCCCCGTAACACCAGCGCGGCACCGTAGACCGTGTGCACCAGAGGATGCTCAGGATCGATTTCCATGGCACGCTGAGCGGCGGCTTCAGCACCCGCAACGGCCGCCTCGGTCGGAATCGTCTGGCTGATGCGGGCGCGCAAATGCCAGCTAGCGATCGTTTTCCACGCGAGGACCGACCTGTCGTCCAGCGCCAGCGCCCGTTGCGCCAGATCTTTGGCGCGTGCCACATCAGCGGGGCTACCCCGGTTCCATGCGGCCCAGGCTTCCTGTGAGAGCATCGACGGACGACGTTCGATACGCTGCGCCTCGGCGGCGACGACCCTGACATGCAAGGTGTTGGCAATCCGGTCTGCCACCTGATGTTCGACCGCACGCAGCTGATTGACGTGGGTCTCAAACCGCTCGGTCCATCGGACGGCACCGTTCTCGGTATCGGCCAGATAGAGGTTCATTGTCACCCGCTCACCGGTTCGGTCGACGTGACCGGCGACCACGTAGCGCACGCCCAGTTCTCGCCCGACTTGCCGTATGTCGGTGGCGCCCGCCAGGTAGGCCTGGGTCGACACCCGGGCGATGACGGTCGCGCCGGGGATGCGTGAGAGATTCGTGGTGAGATCCTCGCCGACGTTTTCGGCAAACCATGCCGGGTCTGAACCGGCCGCATCGCTCTTGAACGGCAGAACGGCCAGCGACAATCTGGCAGGGCGAGCCTGCGAGCCGAACTGAACCCCAAGCCAGAGTGCCGAACACAAAACAACCACAAAGGCTCCTGCGCCCGCAAACAGCGAGCGGCGTGAACCGGTGTTCACCGACCGTTCTGCCGCTGGCACCGCTGGAACAAAGGAGGGCGTCGCCTCGACCTCACTGTCCACGGTAATAACGCCCACAGGCGGTGCATCCAGAACGTCCCGGAGCACGGGAACCTGAATGACGTAGTCTCGCCGGGGCAGGGTTTCAAGAATGCTTTCGCTCCCGCTCCCGAGGATGGCGCGGATGTCGGAAATGCATTGCGCCAGCGAGTTGTCCGTGACGAAGGATTCACCCCAGACCGATTGCGCGAGCGCTTCGCGCGACACCACATTGCCAGCATGGTCCAGCAACTGAACCCGTACCGCAGCAGTCTGCGGTCGCAGGCGCTGCTTCTGGCCTGATACACGCAGCATCCCGCTGAGTTGTTCAAACTCAGCGTTGGCAAAACGCTATACGACGATTGGCAAGGCATCCATGCGTCAGACCTTTCAACGATGCCGCAGCATACCTTGGCGAGCAATCGTTGCACAAGGGTTGTTGCACAAGGGTTGGGCCTGCCAAACGCCGATGGAGGTCTTCGTCAGCCAGCTCGGTCGCCAGGCCCGGTGAGCTGGTCGCAACGACGGTGTGGGTTCAGTAGCTTTTGTTGTGCTTCGCTGTTGACACTGCGCTGTCGGCCTTGCCGCGCAGGCAGACGCTCCCCTCGCTTACTCTTCCGTTGGTATGTTGGGGGTACGGACGCTGCTCGCCACGCGCCCGAGCTGGCTATCGATCAGCCTCGCGAGTTTGTCGGCAGCGCCGCGTATTGCCTGATGAAGGGACGCTGCTTCGTCGGTGGCAGCTATCGGCTGGCGACCTTCGAGCCGCGCCTCCATCACGCAGCGCTTGTCGTGCGCCCCACTTTTGCCACCGTTCTCGTCGCTCAGGTGGACTTCCACCCGTGTAACGCGGTCGTGGACGTGCCGCAAGGCGTGTTCCACGGTGGTGCTAACGTGAGCTGCGAGCGCCTCGTGCCCCTCAATGTGGGCATCGGTATTGACCTGAATCTTCATGGCTGTTCTTTCTGGTTAAATTCAATGGCGATAGGTTGCGGCGAGCCCCGCCGTGCTCGGCATGCGACCTATCGGCAGGACATGCACCTGACCGCCCAGCTTCTCGACCAGCGCCCCCAGGTCGTCGAGCACATCGTCGATTTGCGGGTGGTTCAGATCGCCGGCCACAATGAGGCCGCTTTGCTCGTCGAGCTGACCGGCAATCTGACGGTCGGCCTCGATTAGCAGCCTGGCCACGCGGCCTGCCGCAGCCGCGCTGGCCACGTCGGCCAGATTGTCGCTGCCCAGGCCCTTGACGCGCGCTGCACCGAACTCGTCGGCCCAGCGGGTTTGCTCTGCCTCGTACTGCGGTGCCACCGCCTGCCAGGCGCGCTGTCGCAACTGCTCGGGGGTCATGGCATCCGGGTTGGCATCGATACCAGAGGGTAGCAGCAGCGCGTTGTGGCTGACTTGGTGGAAGAGGTGGTGGTGCTCAGGTAGCGCGGCCAGAATCAACGGCAGCCCCGAAGGCTTGGAGTGGTGTTCAGTCACGGCACGGTCGACGGCGCGGAAGAATCGTTCGGCGTCCTTGTCGACCTCGTCCTGCTTGCCGCCCTGACCGTGGCGCATCGGCGAACTGCCACCACCGATGCCGCCGTAGGACGACACAGTGAGGTGCTGCGGGCTCAGTTCGTCGCCCAATGCGTCGTTGATCGTGCGCGGAACGCCGGGCGCGGCTTCGATCTCGGCAATGCCGTCATGATCGCCTTCGAACAGCCGAATCTTCTTCAGGCTCAGCCCCAGCACCTGGTAGCGACCGGCGGACTGCAGAATGCGACGCAGCGGCTTGGTGTGGAAGCTGTCGGCCACCACAACCATCTCGGCGAGCGGACGCGGCAGCACGAACACGCGGAACAGGCCCGCGCCACCGAACACGGCCAGGCCGTCCAGCGTGTGGTTCCAGAAATCGGTGTCGGTGGCCAGCGCCTGAAACGGGGCCAGTAAGGTCTGCACCTCGTCCGCGTTGTGCTGCTGCCGCAACGAGATGGACAGCGCTTCGATGCCATGGCGAAAGCGGATCGGATCCTGCTGGTTCTCGGGGTGGTGCCGGTGGGTGGGCTGGTACAGCGACAGGCAGGGTGGGGCAGCGGACGCCGTGAGTTCAGCCAGTGCCTGGGGGGTAAGAGGATGGTTCATGCGGTCTCCGGTTGTTCAGTTTAGGTTCGGCCCATGCTCGGGCCATTGATCGTCGTTGGGCCGAACGACAACGTTTTAATGTGACTACTGTGAAGCCCTACAGATTGCGAGAAGTCTTATCCAAGGGTCAGGAATGCCGGTTGATCATTGAGTCATGAGGGGGAAGGTGTATCTGTCATTTGGTAAAACTAACTGCGACCCGCCACGTCAACGCGATCTACCGCTTTCCAAACCGCCTGTCGAACCAACGATCAAGCATCGCTTTTTCATAGCGCAGCCTGTCGCCGCTCGAATGACGGTTAAACGACGAAAGGTAGTTCAGGTCGCTAAGTCGCTCCTCGCGAATTGGCATCGCCTGATCTCCGTGGGATAACGTATAGCGCAACTCTATGCGCGGCCAACTGATATCGCGAATGACGCGAACATCGTTGCCGATGCTAGACCGGAATGGTTCAACGCGACCGGCCAGGTCGATGTCCAATACTTCAATCTTGAGTGAGTCGCCGGGCGGAAGGGTGCGCTCTGCGAGACTCTGAAGATGTTGCGCGATATCGCGTTGCACATCCGCTCGATCCTGCGCGTTGGCAAACATACTGGAATAGCTGGCGTCGGAGTAGTTTTCGGGATGAACGAACACCACCGTCAAGTTTGGCTCGGCCCATGCAGAGCGAGCAAGGAGCGACAGCGACAAGGCCACAAGGGCGAAACATTTTTTCATGGCTGACTCCTGATCAAAATGCTTTGAGTCCCGAAACGCGGCCTGGTTCCGCCCAGGTTCGTTCAGAGTGTCGCTCGGTCTCTGCGCTGCGGGAAACTCATCAGTTGGACAAAAACTTTGGCGGGGTTCGCGGATCGAAGTCCTTCCAATCGCCGGATTCGATGTGGCCTTCGGCCAACTCAAGGCCGTGGCCGCCCGATTTTCGAAGGACGCTAGTGGCCAACTTCTGCAACGATTCACCTGAGGCAGCAACCGCGACCAGCATGCCCGCTTTCCGGATTGCGCTCTGCTTCTCGCCGTCGGCTTCGTTTTCGCTTTTCTCTTTCATTTCAGAGAAACTGCCGACGAGGGACCCGATATAACTTCCAAGCAGCGCACCACCGACAACGGTTGCGGGGCCTCCGATGGGAATGCCCAACGCGCCCACAGCGCCACCCACCAAGCCGCCTGCACCTGCACCGACCGCAGCGCCTTCGCCAGCATCTTTCGCCCCGGACGATGCTTCGCTATCGCCGCCCAGGGGAAACATGTCATGTTGCCCCGGAGTGGTCACGTAGAACGAGCTGATAGTTCCGGCGCTAAAGCCAGCTGATTCCAGCGCAGAAACTGCCGCCGCCGTCTCGTCCTGTTCCTGAAAACGCGCGACTACTAACTGCGACATTTTTTGCCTCCGTGATGTTTCAGATTACCGACGGATACAGAGTAAGTGCCTTTCCTGCAAAAACAACTCGGAGTAGAGCGGGTTTGAATGTCGGACTGGGCCTACCTTCGAACGAGGATGAACTTTCCGGCTGAACCAAAGATGCCTACGACGCCGATGCGCGAAGCAAAGACTTTGGCAGTTTGCGATATAGCGTGTTGCGACTGACGCCCAATTCACGTACAGTGGCGGAGACGTTGCCACGATGACGTTCCAGCGCGAGCTGCATGGCGCTAACCGTCATGTCGTCGAGTGACACCGGCGCGTTGCTTGTGACGGGCATCACCAACGGAGCCGAAGCATTCGCGCCGTCACGCTCGATAATGTCATCAAGAAAGTCATCGGGCAGATGTTCACGCTCGATGGTTGCGCCCGGCGCCGCTATCGCCATCGCAGTGGCGAGCACGTTGGTGAGTTGACGCAGGTTTCCCGGTCACGGATGCCGCAGCATCAGCGCCCAGACATCCGGCGCGAGATGAGCGCGGGCCACCGTAGCTGTTCATCGACAGCAGCAGTCGCGTGACGATCTCGCGCACGTCGCTGCGCTATCGTGGTGGTTCGATTTTTGCGTTGCAATTTGCAACACTTTTTGATGGAAATTCGTTCAGTTTCGACACGTCGGGTGGGGCACATGCGCCTTTTGGCAAGGTGTGTAGTGGTAAACCCGATAGCTGCCTTGATCGTCGCACTGCACGGTACTTCGGAACTTCCATCGTACGAACTTTGCGGTTATCCTTGATGAGTAGATTTGACAACGGTATTTCATAAGGAGGAGTGCATCATGTCAGTGAACATCACCATGAAGGTGAACGGAACGTCGGTTACCGCTGCGGTTCCAGCCTCGACCACATTAGTCGATTTCATACGCGAACATTTGCGCCTGACCGGCACGCATGTGGGCTGCAATACATCGCAATGCGGCGCGTGCACTGTGCACGTCAATGGGCGCGCCGTGAAGTCCTGCAACATGCTCGTCGTACAGGCGCAGGGCGCGGACGTAATGACCATTGAAGGCCTCGCTGCCGCCAATGGCGACATGCATCCGATGCAGGCGGCGTTCAAGGAGAACCACGGTCTGCAATGCGGCTTCTGCACGCCGGGCATGGTGATGAGCGCGTGCGAACTCAAGGGCAAAGTGACGAATCCAAGCGACGAGGAAATTCGCGCTTGTCTCGACGGCAATATTTGTCGTTGCACCGGTTATCAGAACATTGTCACGTCAGTGAAAGCTGGCCTGGCAGCAATGCAGTAAGGAGTTCAAGATGAAAACTGACGGAATCGGCGCGCGCGTTGCGCGCAAGGAAGACCACCGGTTTTTGACTGGTAATGGTCAATACACCGACGACATCATTTTGCCGCGTCAAACCTACGCGGCCTTCGTGCGCTCGCCGCACGCGCACGCCACAATCAACGGCATCGATTCGACCGCGGCGGCTGCAATGCCTGGCGTCGTCGCAATCTTCACTGGCAAAGACATTGAAGAGTCAAAAATCGGCGGCCTGCCCTGCGGCTGGGGCATCACCAGCAAGGACGGCACCCCCGCGATTGAGCCACCACATCCGATTCTGTGTATCGGTAAAGCGCGTTATGTTGGCGATCACGTCGCCGTCGTCATCGCGGAGACGTCGGAGCAGGCACGTGCTGCCGCGGACGCGATGGAAGTTGATTACGGCATTCTGCCCGCCGTGGTGAGCACCGGCACTGCCGCAGCAAGCAAGACAGCGGTGCATGATCAGGCACCAAACAACGTTTGCTACACATGGGGTCATGGTGACGAGGCGGGCGTGAAGGCCGCGTTTGAGAAAGCGCATCACATCAGCACGCTGGAACTCATCAATCAGAGGCTCGCGCCAAACGCAATGGAGCCGCGCGCAGCGAACGCTGTGTATGACCGCTCCAGCGAAAGCTACACGCTGTACGTTGCCAACCAGAACCCGCACGTTGAACGCTTGCTGATGTGCGCATTTGTGCTGGGCATTCCTGAGCACAAGATGCGTGTGGTGGCGCCGGATGTGGGCGGTGGTTTCGGCTCCAAGATTTTTGTGTATGCCGAAGAAACGGTGCTCGTGTGGGCGAGCAAACGCGTGAACCGCCCGATCAAATGGACGGCGGATCGCACCGAGGCGTTTTTGTCCGACGCGCATGGTCGTGACCATGTGACCAAGGCGCAACTCGCGATGGACAAAGACGGCAAGTTCCTTGGTTTCCGTGTGGACACGACGGCGGCGATGGGTGCGTATCTGTCGACGTTTTCTACAGCTGTTCCTACGATTCTTTATGGCACCTTGCTCGCGGGTCAGTACACGACGCCATCAATTTATGTTGAAGTGACCGCAGTGTTTACCAACACCGCGCCGGTCGACGCATATCGTGGTGCGGGTCGCCCTGAGGCGACGTTCGTCGTGGAGCGCATGGTCGAAGTCGCTGCGCGCGACATGAAGATGGATCCTGCAGAAATTCGCCGTCTTAACTTCATCCGCACGTTCCCGTACGCCACGCCGGTGGGCCTCACTTATGACGTGGGTGACTACGACGCGACGCTGGATGGCGCGATCAAAATGGCCGATGTGGCGGGCTTTGCGGCGCGCCGTGCCGAGTCTGAAGCGCGTGGCATGAAGCGTGGCTTGGGCTATTCGAGCTATATCGAAGCGTGTGGGCTTGCGCCGTCAAACGTTGCGGGCGCACTGGGCGCTCGAGCTGGTTTGTTCGAGTCTGGTGAAGTACGTGTACACCCGACCGGAAAAGTCGAAGTGTTCACCGGTTCGCATTCCCATGGTCAGGGTCACGAGACGACGTTTGCACAGGTCGTGGCCGACAAGCTGGGCATTCCGATTGATGACGTTTCCATCTCGCATGGCGACACCGGAAAAGTGTTGTTCGGCATGGGAACGTACGGTTCGCGCTCCCTCGCGGTTGGCGGTTCAGCGATTGTGAAAGCGGTTGACAAGGTCATCGCCAAGGGCAAGAAAATTGCAGCGCATTTGCTTGAGGCAAGTGATACGGACATTGAGTTCGTCAACGGCGAATTCATCGTGAAAGGCACTGACAAAAAAGTGCCGTTCGCCAGCGTGTCGCTCACCGCTTACGTGCCGCACAACTACCCGCTCGACAAGCTGGAGCCAGGTCTGAACGAGAACGCGTTCTACGATCCGACCAACTTCACGTATCCGGCAGGCACGCACATTTGCGAAGTGGAAGTTGACCCGCAAACCGGCAAGGTTGAAATTTGTGCGTTCACCGCGATGGACGATTTTGGCAACATCATCAACCCGATGATTGTTGAAGGGCAAGTACATGGTGGTCTTGCGCAGGGACTCGGTCAGGCGCTGCTCGAGAATTGCATCTACGACCCGGAAAGCGGGCAGCTTTTGACTGCGAGCTACATGGATTACGCCATGCCGCGAGCGGACGATTTCCCGAACTTCAAGGTGGGCAACAACGTCACTGCCTGTACGCACAATCCATTGGGCGTAAAGGGCTGCGGCGAAGCCGGCGCGATTGGTTCGCCACCCGCGTTTATCAATGCCGTGACCGACGCCATCGGCGTCAAACACATCGACATGCCCGCGACGCCAGAGCGCGTTTGGCGTGCCATGCAAACCGCAGCACAGGCATAAGGAGGCCAGACAATGAATGCATTTGAACTGCACCAACCGAAGGACCTCGCCAGCGCCGCAACACTCGCGGGCGGGGGCGGCGATTTACGTTTTCTGGCGGGCGGACAATCGATTCTCGCCTCGATGAAACTGGGCCTGGCTTCGCCTGACGCGATGATTGATTTGTCGCTCGTTCCTGATCTCAAGGCGATCAGTGTTACGGGCGGCATGGTCAAGATCGGCGCAATGGCGAAACATGCCGATGTCGCGGCAAACGCCGATGTGCAAGAGGCGATTCCTGCGCTGGCTGATCTGGCCGGTGGCATTGGTGATCGTCAGGTGCGCAACATGGGTACGATTGGCGGCTCGCTGGCTAACAGCGATCCTGCGGCTTGCTACCCGGCGGCAGTGCTGGGCCTCGGCGCAACGATCCACACCAACAAGCGAAACATCGCAGGTGATTCGTTCTTCCTCGGGCTATATGAAACTGCGCTCGACGAGGGCGAAATTATCACGGCGGTAAGTTTTCCGGTTCCGGAAAAAGCAGCCTACGTGAAGTTCAAAAACTCGGCATCGCGCTTTGCGCTGGTGGGCGTGTTTGTGAGCAAAGGCAGTCAGGGCGTGCGCGTTGCCGTTACCGGCGCGGGTTCCTGCGCATTCCGAGCGACGGCGCTGGAGACGGCGCTGGCGGCTAGCTGGACGGCGGCTGCTTGCAATGCTGTGAAGATGAGTGCCGATAACTTGAATGGCGATCTGCACGCAAGTGCCGAGTATCGCGCGCATCTGATCCCGGTGATCGCCGGGCGAGCTGCGGCTGCGGCGAAGTAGGGCGCTCACGACGAACGATCAACCAGCCCGCTGCGGCGGGGTTTGTTGTGTCTGGAGTGGTGTTGACCCTCGGGTGTCGCTGTGGTTTGGTTCCTCCCCCTTCAAGGGGGAGGGCAGGTGGGGGATGGTCGTTCGTAGTGACACGCGGATGCGATTTCGGGGAAGAAAACCATCCCCACCCCAACCCTCCCCTTGAAGGGGAGGGGGCAGAGCGTGAACATCTTTGCAAACTGTCACAATCAATCTCCTGACGCAGCAGCGCTGTGTTTCTCACCCAATATTTCATGACCGCCATCGCCCCACCCACCAGCATCGACGCCACCGTCAAACTCCTCGACAGCGCGAACTACGTCGCTGATCGCGCGCTTGCGACGTCGGTCTACCTGATGCTGAAAATGCAGCGCCCGCTATTTCTGGAAGGTGATGCAGGCGTTGGCAAAACCGAGATTGCCAAAGTGCTCGCGAGTACTTTGGGGCGCGATCTGATTCGGCTGCAATGCTACGAAGGTCTCGACATCGCACAGGCCGCGTATGAGTGGAATGTTCAACGGCAATTGCTCGCGATCAAAGCGTCGGAGCGCACCACCAGCGGACACATTGAGCGCGCCATCTATAGTGACGAATTCCTCATCAAGCGCCCGCTACTGCAAGCCCTGCAGGGCAAAGTCGGTGCGGCACCCGTGCTGTTGATCGACGAGCTGGATCGCGCCGACGAGCCGTTCGAGGCGTTCCTGCTTGAAGTACTCTCCGACTTTCAGATCACCATTCCCGAGCTGGGCACCATCACGGCGACAGAGCCGCCGCTAGTGGTAATCACGTCGAACCGCACGCGTGAAATTCATGATGCGATCAAGCGGCGCTGCTTGTACTACTGGGTGGATTATCCAAACGCCGCGCGCGAGCTTGAGATCGTGCGGCGCAAGGTGCCCGGCGTCGATCAGCGGCTGTCCGCGCAGATCGTTGCCTTTGTGCAGCGTGTGCGCAAGGAGGACATGTTCAAGTTGCCCGGCATCGCGGAGACGATCGACTGGACGCGTGCGCTCACCGCGCTAGACGTGATCGAACTCTCGAAAGAGAACATCAACGACACGCTCGGCGTGTTGCTCAAATATCAGGACGATATTCATGCGCTGCGCACGCGTATGCAGACCGTAATGGATGAGTCAAAGTCGCAATAGTCGACCGTCCAGATGCTCGCGACCAATGTCCTCCACTTCACCCGCATCCTGCGCGACGCTGGGTTGCCATTAGGCACGCGCTCAGCGCTCGATGCGCTGGCTTGTGTAGAGGTGGCGGGGATCGAAACGCGACAGGATTTGAAGGCGGCGCTGCGTTGCGTGTTGGTCTCGCGCTCGGAGCATCTGGTGCTGTTCGATACGGCGTTTGATCTGTTTTGGCGTGACCCGGATATTGCGGCGAAGATGATGGCGGCTCTGCTTCCGGAAGTGTCGGGGCGCGGCACGGCTACGCCCCCGCCGCCACCACCCACGCGACTGCTCGACGCGATGCACGGGCAGCAGTCAGAGCAGGCACCGCAGCCGACGCAAGACCCGGATGAGCTGGAGTTTGATGCGACACTCACGTTCTCCGCCAGCGAGAAATTTCAGCGCCTCGATTTCGAGAGTATGACCGCCGTCGAATGGGCGCAAGCGAAGGACGCAATTGCCCATTTCGCATTGCCCGTGAAACCGATTCGCACGCGACGCACACGCAGCGTCAATCGCGGCAGCACTATCGATTTGCGCCGCACGTTGCGCGAGAGTGTTCGCACCGGTGGCGATGTGATTCATCTTGCGCGCAAGGCACAGCAATTCAAGCCGCCGCCGCTCGTCGTGCTCTGTGATATTTCGGGGTCGATGCATCGCTACACCCGGATGTTCTTGCACTTTATTCATGCCCTGACCAATGCATCAATCCACACTGCAAACGCCGAGCAACACGTTGAAGTTTTTCTGTTCGGCACGCGGCTGACGCACATCACGCGGCAGCTCCGTCACAAGGATGTGGACGCTGCGCTTGGGCGTGTGGCGAACGCCGCGCCGGACTGGTCGGGTGGCACGCGCATCGGTGCCTGCCTGCATGAATTCAACCAGCGCTGGAGCCGTCGCGTGCTGGGGCAGGGCGCGGTGGTGCTGTTGCTCACGGACGGGCTGGATCGTGACGACATCAACGTACTCGCGGCGAGTGCCGAACGGCTTGGCAAATCCTGTCGGCAACTGATCTGGCTCAATCCGCTGTTGCGTTACGACGGATTTGCACCGCGCGCGGCAGGGATTCAGGCGCTGTTGCCGCATGCGACGAAGTTTGTTCCGGCGCACAATTTGCAATCGATCAAAGCGCTGGCGGCGGCGCTGAGTGCGTGATGGATCGGTAAACGATATTTGCAGTTTGTTTAAGCATCGAGCTAGCTATCCGCTTTTGCGTGAAAGCGCCGCTGTATTTGGGCTAGTGATGAATAGTGGCATAAGTCGACTTTAGTCGATTTTGCCCGTTAGCCCCAATGTAGTCGGCGTTAAATAAA
>Ga0105044_10001206_pt1 | contig 34208 bp, 24 predicted proteins | sample MAT01_FD_78092 | JGI IMG/M metagenome (GOLD analysis project Ga0105044, IMG submission 78092) | Freshwater microbial communities from Lake Fryxell liftoff mats and glacier meltwater in Antarctica - MAT-01 | ecosystem: Environmental > Aquatic > Freshwater > Ice > Liftoff microbial mat | place...
AGCCATTCTGTACGTATCAGCTTAGTCATATATGCAGTAGTTAGAATAATTAATTGTTCGTGAGTTCGAAGAACCTTGCTTCCAGTCGTTTCTTTCTTAATACTAATTGTGTCAGCACTACTCCATTGTTAAAGCAATACTGGTTTATTTCTTCCATCTTCGCCGTTCCTTTCGGAAAAATGATTTGCACCGTATTTGTCTTTTCATCAAAAAAAACTTCTTTCCCAAAGTGCTGTAATAGGGATGATAAAGCATTTATGTCAGCAGCACTTAGTTCTACAATATCTTCATCCATCATTATCTCAGCCACATCACCGGTGGTGATGAGGTTACCGGTTTTTAATATTGCCGCATGGGTACATACTTTTTCCACTTCATCCAGCAGGTGGCTTGCCATGATGATGGTGTGGCCCTGTTCTTTCAGTTCAACAATCAATTTTCTGATTTCAGCTATCCCAACGGGGTCAAGGCCATTGGTTGGCTCATCCAGTACCAATACTTTTGGATTGCCCAATAAAGCAGCACCAATAGCCAGTCGCTGTTTCATACCCAGGCTGAATGATTTAAAGGAAGACCAGCGGCGATCGTAAAGATTTACTTTCTTCAATACTTCATCTATATCTGCTTTAGTTCCTCTTCCGCTAATGGCTTGTGTTATTTTTAAATTATCTGTCCCGGACAAGTAGCTGTAAAAATTAGGTGTTTCCAAAAGGCAGCCAATTTTTTTCCGTTGCTCTGGTGAGCCACCTGGTTGGCCAAACCATAGAAATTCACCTTTATTCGCTTTTAGCACATCCATTACAATACCGAGCAAAGTGGTTTTACCACTGCCATTCGGCCCGAGAATTCCAAATACACTTCCCTGTGGCACATCGAAAGTCACACCGTTCAATGCCCGTACAGCACCATAGGTTTTTGCCAGATTTTTGATAGAAAGAACAACACTCATGGTATATAATTATGCGATGAAGTTAGCGGTTTCTTTTTGTTGCCTAAAAGAAGCAGGATGAGTTAACCGTTTTTAATGATAAACTACTTCTGGCTTCCGGTGTTATTTATGAATTACCTTTATAATTACTACAATGGCAACAATTCTTATTACAGGCGGAACCGGTTTGGTAGGCAAAGCACTTGGACAGGCGTTGCTGGAAAAAGGTTACCGTGTAATCATACTGTCAAGGCAGGTTGATAAGAAATCAGAAACTCCTGGCCTTTCTTATGCCACCTGGAATGTAGCAGCACAGACAATTGATAAAGAAGCTATCGCAAAAGCCGATTACATCATTCATCTTGCCGGGGCAGGAGTGGCGGACAAGCGATGGACGAAAAAGAGAAAGCAGGAGATTGTTGACAGCCGTGTGAACAGCAGTAAACTGATTGTAGATAGTTTTAAAACTATTCCTAATAAAGTAAAGGCAGTAGTGAGTGCATCGGCGATTGGTTGGTACGGTCCAGACCCGGCTATACCTAACCCAAAACCGTTTACAGAAGAAGCCGCTGCCAACGATGATTTTTTAGGAACTACTTGTAAACTATGGGAAGAAAGTATTGAACCAGTTACACAATTAGGAATAAGGCTGGTGAAGTTGCGAACAGGAATCGTATTGAGTAATGAAGGTGGAGCATTAAAAGAATTTCTTAAACCATTGAAGTTTGGCGTGGCAGCTATTTTAGCAAGTGGAAAGCAAATCATAAGCTGGATACATATAGATGACCTGGTAAATATGTATGTAGCAGCCATAGAAAACGAAAATATAAACGGGGTTTATAATGCAGTAGCTCCCAAACCGGTTTCCAATAAAGAACTGACACTCGAATTAGCCAAATCAAGAAAGAAATTTTTTATTCCAATTCATGTTCCCTCCTTTATATTGAAAATAATGTTGGGTGAAATGAGTACTGAAGTGCTGAAAAGTGCAACGGTAAGCAGTAATAAAATTCAACGGTCGGGATTTGATTTTACCTATCCGGCTATTAAAGAAGCATTGGCAAATAAGCTATAGGTTATCCGGGATAATCGTTCCAATCAATATCTGAATGATTGGGATGCCACACATTGGTAAATTCTCCGAGAACGGCTTTGCCATTTATAAAATTCAGTTGATGCAATTTCAGGTTATCAATATCATTTTGTAATACTTTCCGGTAGATAGGATACATAGTGCCGCCTTTTGTACCTGCCGGTTTATCCGGTTCATATTGGTATTGCGGATCAACTAATGTTCCTCTTGGATACATGATGCCGGGAATTCCTTTGCCCCGCAGGTCCAGGTCTTCAGGATGTTCCAACCCGATAGTATGGGCATATTCATGCGCAGCAGTAGTAGAGCCTTTGTATAAATTTTCTAATTTGAAATAACCGCTGTTACAACCTAATCCATCAACAAAAGAAATATTACCTGTTGCAAATTCTTCGATGCGGAAATAATTATTGCGGGGATCAATGTTTTGATAAATATCAACGTCAGCAATTGCCGGCTCGAATGAAGCAGTAATCCTGAACCGAACCTCAAATTGTAAACCATCAAACTTCAAACTGGCATTGGGCTTATTCCACATTGTTTCTATTTCATCACGGATCATTTCGGTTAGTGCAGCATCCGCAGCATTACCATAGGTAATGATGTGAGAATAGATAATAAGTTGTTGATTGTCTAATTCGGCGGAACCCATACTACTTAATCGGAGCCAATTACTTTTAAATCAGTTTTTTTAAGCCAGCCATACACAAATTTTCCAGACGGGGTTATAAATTCTGTATAAACCGTTTTCTCTGTTTCTGCAATGCCGATCAAAGAATTGTCTTTTACAAAATATTGGCTTTTTGCAAACGGGTAGCGGCAATTTTCATCCTGAAACAATTCTGCTTTCCTGGCAGTAATAATGATACCAGGCGATTGAAAGTAAAGTTCCTTAAGCCAGGCATTATTAAGAACTGGTTGTATTTTTAACCGGGCATAATCACCATCCGCATTAACCCCATTTCCAAATCCACAATTAAAAGAAGTGGACATGCTGTTAAGATGAATAGTGTTACCAGTAATTTTAAATTTAAGAATGCAGGGTTTTTCTGAATCCTCGTAGGTATTGTCAAACGAAGCTGTATCATTTGTAAAAGTCAGGGTGCCATCTGTCTCACCCCTGTTGTAAGAGGGGGGACCAATGGTTACCTCCAGCCAAAAACGATATTTATTGCCCTCCATTTTAAGCAATACCAGGTTGCCAAACGGACCTACTACATTTTCTTTATTATTATGGCTATTGATCTCTGGTGCAAATGAATAGCCATAGGAGCCGGATAAATTTTTTTGTGCAGTAACAACAATGGCTGTTGTAAGTAACACTGAAAGCAAGAAAAACTTTTTCATACTGATTTTATTTAAATGCTCAACTCTTAATTGACTTATTTGGCAAAATAATCCTTGAAAGCATCAGCCAGCCGGGCAAATTCTTTTTTTACCTGGTTCATACCGATAAGTCCGCCAGACATACCTGTGGAATCTTTGTGCAACATAACAGAGTAAAGTTCTCCCTCATTTTTTACTATCAAACTTTGCTTATGGTATTTTACAAATGCACCAAACAAAAGGCGCAGTACCCTGTTGCCTTTTGTGTAAGTATGTGTTTCTCCTTCGGCAGATTTTAAGGTATAACCTTCGGAAGTGAAGAACAGGTTCAATTTATTATCCAGTTCTTCTTTGGTGCAGCCGGTCATATTATAAATAACACGGTCTTTAGCGAAATCAACTACGGTAGCTTCCATGGTGATGAGGTTTTGAAGTTATCTTGGTTTGATTGGTCTGACCGTCCCGGTCTGACCATTAAATTTAGGTAAAAAGATCAATAAGTTTTTTATCTACTAATTCGTATGATTTTTCGATGAAATTTTCAAGATTGTAACCGCAATGTAATACTGCAAGTTCTTTTTGGCAAAGTGTGCCTTCCCGAAATCCGGCATAATCTTTAAATGAAGAAAACTCCCAGTCTTCAAGCCGCTGTGTCAGTTTTGCTATCAAAGGATTTTGATGGATGTAATGGAAGCAATTGACATAGTAATCCTGAATCAGGTAAGAACTATCAGGTTTGATTTCTATTGCTGAAAGACATTTTCCTTTTGTTTTCTGTCTGAATACAGAGCCAGTCTGCTGATATTGGGTATTAAAAATTCTTGCATAACCACTTAATAACTTCCTGATATTATTAGTAATCGGGTCAAGATAAATACCGCATTGTTTTATTTTTGTATCACATCTTTCATCCGTATAAATCATGAAGTGAAAATGATTTGGCATCAGACACCCGGCGATAGTGGAACAATTGTCAGAAAACAATCTCTTGTAAAGATTTAGAAATGTTATATAATCCTTCCGGGTAAAGAAAATCTTTTGTCTGTTATTTCCCTGGTTGTAAACATGGTAAATATTATTGGGTGTAAAAGGCATATTACTATAAGTCTGATGGTCTCCGTCTGACTTATTAAACGGAAACTATCCTTTTTAAGAATTGACTTGGTAATTATCGAATGGCGGGTCAGACGGAGACCGTCAGACCCTAGTTACGTACCGGCCGCCCACTCTTCAACACACTTTGTATTCTCTCTAACGTTTTCTTTTCACCGCATAGCGATAAGAAAGCTTCTCTTTCGAGGTCTAATAAGTATTGTTCAGAAACCAGAGTTTGTTCACTAAGATCTCCGCCGCACATAACATAAGCTAATTTTTTTGCTACCACTGAATCATGTTCGGTGGCATAGTTAGCTGTCCGCATGGCATGAATGCCGGAGTATAAAGCACCGAGTGCAGACTGGCCTAATACTTTTATATCTTTTCGCTGAACAGGGGCGGTGTAGCCACTGTCAAATATTTCAATCACTGATTTTTTTGCTTCCGCAATGCGGCGACTCTGGTTCATTACCACTTCATCCAATCCTTTTCTATATACACCCAAACCAAATCCTTCCTGTGCAGAAGTAGCAACTTTAGCTGTGGCAATAGAAAGAAAACGGTTTTTCAGCGTAATTGTTTCCGGTTCGTCTTCATGCATTTCATCAGAAGCCCTCAATACAAACTCTTTGGTGCCACCACCACCGGGAATTAAACCAACACCTAATTCAACTAAACCAGTATAAGTTTCAGCAGCCGGGCAAACTTTATCAGCATGTAAACTTAACTCACAGGCACCGCCCAATGCCAAACCATGCGGTGCTACAACAACAGGTATCGAAGAATACCTTGCTCTCATCATCGTATTTTGAAACAGGCGGATCGCCATGTCCAGTTCATCGTATTCCTGGTCAATGGCCAGCATAAATATCATTCCTACATTAGCACCGGCAGAAAAATTGGAACCTTCGTTGGCAATCACTAATCCTTTATAACCTTTTTCGGCTTTATCAATCGCTGTTTGAATACCACTTAATACATCCCCACCAATACTTCCCATTTTGGTGAACCATTGCAGACCGAGCACATCATCACCTAATTCATATAATCTGCAACTTCCATTCTTCCATATTTGTTTATCGGTGTAATTGCTCATTACGATAAACGCTTCAGCACCGGGAAGCGCTTTGTATGTTTTTGAAGCAGGATCGTAGCAATATTTTTTACCGCCTTCTACTTTGTAAAAAGATTTGTTTCCGGCTGCAATCATTTCATCTATCCAGGGAGCCACTTTATAGCCGGCTGCTTTCATGGCTTCAGTTGTTTTGACAACACCCAGCACATCCCAACTTTCAAAGGCACCAATTTCCCAACCAAAGCCGGCCATCATACCATCATCCACTCTGTATAGTTCATCACTTATTTCAGGAATGCGGTGAGAAATATAAGAAAACAAACCATAATGAAAGAGGCGATAAAATTCCCCAGCTTTATCCTGGCCTGCTACCAGCATTTTTAATCTGGTATAAAGATCGTCAATAGGTTTGGCAGCTTCAAGGGATGCAAACTTTGGTTTTACCCTCGGCTTATATTCCATGGTTTCCAAATCCAGTGTGTGGATTTCTTTCTCCCCTTTAGGGGATGGGGGCATTTTTTTGAAAAATCCCTGGCCTGTTTTATCACCGAGCCAATTGTTGGCTATCATTTTATCCAACCAGGCTGGAATATTGAATTGGTCTTTAGCTTCATCATTCGGACAATTATCTGCAACACCTTTTGCCACTTTTACTAATGTATCTAACCCAACAACGTCACCTGTGCGAAACGTAGCAGATTTTGGACGGCCAATGATGGGTCCTGTTAATGCGTCAATCTCATCTATGCTGAGTTTCAGTTTCTCTTTTACATTCATAATGGCCATCATGCCAAATACACCAACACGGTTGGCAATGAAAGCAGGAGTGTCTTTGCACAATACGGTTGTTTTACCGAGATACAAATCACCATAGTTCATTAAGAAATCAACTATCTCCTGATCGGTATGTGGAGTTGGAATGATTTCAAGTAACCTTAAATACCGTGGCGGATTGAAAAAGTGTGTACCACAGAAATGTTTTTTAAAATCATCGCTTCTGCCTTCGGCCATCATGTAGATGGGGATACCCGAAGTGTTGGAAGTAATCAGTGTTCCCGGCTTTCTGTATTTTTCTACCTGTTCAAATACTTTTTGCTTGATGTCTAATCTTTCTACCACTACCTCAATCGTCCAGTCGCAACCGGCAATGTCTTTCATATTGTCATCAAAGTTGCCGGTGGTTATTTTTTTAATAACGTCTTTGTGATAAACAGGAGAGGGGTTGCTTTTTATGGCAGCCGTCAATGCATCATTTACAATCTTATTCCTGTCGTGGGCCTTTGCTCCCCCTTCAGGGGGTTGGGGGGCTACGATGTCTAATAATAATACCTGTACACCGATGCCTGCAAAATGACAGGCAATTCTTGAACCCATAACACCGCTGCCGAGAACAGCTACCTTTTTGATAGTACGTTTCATATGTTTGTATTTAGTCCCGCATTTGCGGGATTGCAGGGGGCTAAAATTAGTTAGTTATGCAACTATTTGAAAATCGAAGATAAGATGTTCTTTACTTTTTTTGCTAAGAAAAAAAGCAACCTGCTGTTGGTAAGGAGGCAACTGTTTTTGTAATAAATCGTATCTCAAATTTAATTTAATGGAGGAGTAACGAAAGGAAACCTGAACGGAACCATTCGTTCCTAAGAATAAACTGTGCAACAAACGATGCCATTGGTACTGCAGCCTGGCAAACAATCGTAAAAACCCGCATGCACATCATGCTTATTTACTATTTGACCGTAAAAAAGAGAACTTATACTTTGAAGTCTGACGGTAAAAACGCTATTTTATATTGCGTTTTGCACAATCTCTTGTACAGCGCAACGTTTATAACAAGCGAAAACCAATATCTATGAGTAAACCGAACGCCTTACGTTCTGCGGGTACGGAGCATTTGTCTGTTATTCACAAAGCTTCGCTTACTGCTAATACAGCACTTGATTATCTTGATGATGCTGTTTTACAAACTGATCTTGATTTTAATATCACTGGCTGGAATTCGGCTTCTGAAGAATTGCACGGCCAGCCCGGTGCCATGGGCAAAAACCTTTTTCACCTTATTGATATTGATTTTGTAAACGGAAGTATGGATGAGTTGAAACGTCATCTTTTTCAAAAGGGTTTTTGGAGTGGTGAAGTGATGTTCAAACGATTTGACGGGCAGCAAATCTATTTCCGCACTTCGGCCACTTATATCATTGACGAAAATGATAAGCCGGTGGCTATTATGATTGTGAGCCACAGCATTAATGATGTAATGAATAAGGAACTTCAATTAGATGCAGCAAAGAAAAAGTATGAAATATTAATGAATACCCTGCCGCAGGGTGTAATGATGATTACTGCAGATGGGAAAATAGAGGCTTGTAATAAAAGGGGTGCTCAAATATTTGGCCTTACTGAAAATGAAATGATTGGAAAAGTATTAGTCAGTCCTTCCTGGAAAGCAGTTAAGGCAGATGGATCTGTTTTTCCGTTGACAGAATTTCCAGCGATGGTGAGCTTGCAAACAGGATTTCCGCAACGCAATGTGATAATGGGCATTCAAAATCCTGATGACACACTGGTATGGGTGTCTATCAATTCGGAAGCACTGATACAACCGGGAAAGTTTGAACCTTATGCAGTAGTGGTATCGTATTCTGATATTACCGATTCAAAAAAAACAGAAGAGGAACTGAAGAAAAGTAATGAACGTTTTTATCATGTATCCAAAGTTTCTACGGATGCGATATGGGATATTGATCTTACTACAAAAATGATTTACCGCAGCGGTGCTTTCCGTCGTTTGTCCGGCTATGCCCAGGAGCAAATTGATTCTAATCTCGACTGGTGGTTTCAAAAAGTGCATCCTGATGACCAGCAAAGAGTGAAGCATAAATTGAATAGTTATATTGAGAAGGGATTGGAACGATGGGATGATGAATACCGGTTTGAATGTGAAGACGGCAGTTATAAATTCTTTTATGACTCTGGGGTAATACTCTATAAAACCGGAAAGGCAATTCGGATAATAGGAGCTATTAAGGATTTGACAGAACAGAAAAAATTAGAAAAGCAATTAATAGAAGAGCAGATACAGCGGCATAAAGATATTACACAGGCAACAATAGATGCACAGGAAAAAGAGAAAGCAAATATCAGCCGGGAACTGCATGATAATGTGAACCAGATACTGATGAGTGCTAAACTATTTATGGATACGGCGAAAAGAGTACCTGAGCAAACCAATGAATTATTAGATAAAGCGATAGAATACCAGTTGCTCGCCTTACAGGAAATAAGAAAACTCTCTAAGTCATTAAGTACTTCGAATATAAAGACAGTTGGATTAGAAGAAAGTGTAGGAGATATTGTGAAGAATATGAAAATGATTCAGCATTTGGAGGTGGAATTTATATTTAATGAAAAAGTGGAAGAAAAATTATTGGATGACCAGAAACTGATGCTGTTCCGCATTATACAGGAACAGACCAATAATATTATCAAGTATGCTGAAGCGAAATCAGTGCAGATAATGATTAATAAAGCAAATAATGTTCTGCATCTTGTAATAAGCGATGATGGAGCAGGGTTTGACACTTCTGATAAATCAACAAAGGGTATCGGCTTCCTTAACATCATCAGCCGGGCCGATGTTTATAATGGTAAAGTAAATATAGTTTCATCTCCCGGAAATGGCTGTACACTGGAGATTTGTTTCCCGATAGACTAACTTATTGTCATTTTCCCACCATTACAAATGCCCCCCAGAAATAAGGGTGTTTGTATTTTTCTTTTATCGCTTTTTGCGCCACAATAAATGCTGCATTTTTATCCTTCGTTTTTAGATAGTGCTGATAGAAAGCAATCATAAAATCCCTTGTAGCCACATCATCTACTTTCCAGAGACTTGTCATAATGCTGCTGGCACCGGCGGCACGGAAGGCCCGTTGCAAACCATACACTCCTTCGCCGGCATCTAAGTAACCCAGGCTTGTTTCGCAGGCAGATAGAATAACCAATGATGTATTTTCAAGGTTAAGATTTTGTGCTTCATAAGCAGTGAGTATCCCATCATAGGTATCAGGATACACTGTTGAACTGTAATAATTTACTACACCGGTTAACAATAAGCCTGAATTAACCATTGCATTAAAGGTGCGGTAACCATCTGTGGCGTTGTCACCAGCAGGCGACCAATAACCATGTGTTGCAAAATGTAAAATGCCCGGACTCTGCATTTTGTAAGCCTTATCTTCTGTGGCCTGATCTTTCAGGTAAGTAGTTACGCCAATCTTACTCAGTTCCATTTCTTTTTTAATAGTCATTATTTCTTCTTCCGTTCCGGGCAGGTCGGCAATAACAGCATCTTTAAAAGACCTTACTAACGATCTTGTATTGGCATCGGCAACCGGAACGGTACTTGCAGCACCTGTTTTATACGATGGTCTGCCAAAGAGAGTAGCAGTACGTATTTCTTTATCAGCAATTCCACTATTTATATCCATACCGGAGGTAGTATATTGGATTTCCATTTCGTCCAGCAAAAACTGACCGCTTGCCTGGTTCTTTAATGTGGCTATATTAATAAGATGGTAAATGCCATCAGGAGAGAAAAATATTTTTTTAACTCCTTTAAGTTGTTCGCTTATAGGTTTCCAGAATCGGTTGAACGATTCTTTGTCATCTAATTTAAGCTTGATACTGTTTTTATACAGTTTATAAAATTTATTGTCTAAGTCTGCTGCAGCATCCGGCAGATATACAATTTCGGGCTGCTGGCTATTTTTGGTAATAATGTAAGCAGCATAATAATTGGTATCTGAGTAATACAACTGATCCCGCCACTGAAAACGAATCATTTCGATAGCTGCTTCATCTTCTTTTAAATTATCCCTTACTGTTTTCCAATCGGGCGGAATTAGTTGTAAATACTTCTTAAAATCTTTTGCTTTATTGGCCAGTTCATTTTCAAGACGGGTTACATCGTCCTGCATTTTTTTTAATTCATCCTGGCTGGTTTTGTTTACCGTATCTACCCCTGAAGGTTCATCCGTTTTCAGGTATTGGCGGAGAAGTTGTTGTTTTTTATCAATCCACTGATTGTAAAGTCTTGTAATGTTGGGGTCGTTTGCATTGAGGAAAGATTCTTTTCTTTTTTCCGTTCCTTTCAGTGAAATGGATTTGGTAAAAAGGAGATTGCTATAGGCCTGCTGCGCCAATTGTGCATAAAGGGAAGATTGTCCACTAGGTCCTGTGGATTTTTCTTTGGCAATCTTTACAAAGCTGTGGAAGTTGTCATATCCTTCTTTCAGTTTGGAATTATAATAAGTGACGAATGCCTTTTCTCCAAATGTGAAAATGATATCATTGATCCAGTCTGCATTCAGGGAGAATAATTCAGGGTATATTTTTGCTGCTTCTTCAAAACGACGATCTCTCATACTGAGATAAGCATAATTGGAAAAAGGCTGGGTTGATTCCCGGAAGTTTTTTGTTGTTCTCACCAACTGCATCAATGACTTAAACATCTCCGGGTATTTTGGACTGCCGAGGAATCCCAGGTGTGTTGCTTTCATAAAATTTACACTGATGTCAGCATACTGGGCATAACTATTGTAATGATCTTCCGTTTCTTTAATAGAAAAAGATACAGGGTTTGATAATTTGGAAAATTTGCCCCGCTTAATAAGGTAAAGCGGATACATTGAAATGGGGTAATACTGATTGTTGGGATAGGTTTTGTTGTGACAATTTACCCAGATATAATTTGCTGAGTCACGACTTTTCCATAACTGCCCGGCTGCATCATATTCTTTCAGCATCTCTTTGGCATAGGCTGCATTGAGAAACCGTATGCCAGGATAGGGGTCACAGGGATTTGTATTGTTTTTGTGCCACAGAACTGATGAATAGGCCACATTCTCCTCTGCAGCTTTAGCGTAAGATTGGTAATCGCCGATATTGAGATAGTAAGTTACTTTGCATCCCATTGCCTCAGCCTTATAGGAGGTGCGGAATATCTCGTCACTGGTTTGTGATAACTGTTCCATTTTCCGGATGTATTCATCCGCTTTCAGGTAGTCACCGGATTTGGAAAGAAAATTTGCATAGAACATGTAAGAACGGTAAGCATTTTTTTCTGCAGGTTCCATTGACATGGAAATTTCATAATTTTTTTTAGCCTGTTGAAAATCCCCTTTTCGTTCAAATGCATAGGCGATGTAATTATAACTGTCAGCCGTTTTAAAAGAAGGATTCTTATTGATAAAATCCAAAGCCTTAGTGGCAATCTGCGGATCTTTATTGTCGAACAGGCCGGGATAGATAACATAATACCACTGATTAAAAGGATTGTTGGTAGTGTCGCCGGTTTTGGCAGGGAGACCTACCATTGCATTCATTGCCTTATCAGCTTTTTCTGCACAGGTTTTTGCCAATACTGCGTCTGGTGCCTGGGTTTCAAAAATATTTTTTAGTAAATAATAGTTGGTATAACTCTGCAGGTCTTTTTTCTTTTCTACCATATTGTAGAGTTCTTTGGCAATAACCAATGCCTTCTTCTTATCGGCTGCATTAGTGTACACATCAGATAGTTTGGTATTAAAATCTTCTTGTGTCTGTGCATTAGCAGTGAGAATACCGGTTGTAATAAAGCAGGTAAAAACTATCCGTCTGAAAATAGTGAAAATCATAATGCCTTATAAGGGTTAATGAAAGTTTAAGGTACTGAAATAATGCTGCATCTGTATCCCTGCCTTTAGTGAAGGGGTGTTTTTTTGATTGCAGGTAATAAAAATTATCAGGATTTAGTCGAAATCAATAGGGGGCAAGTTGCGTTTATCCAGTTCCCTTTTGTAGCGGCGTATCATTTTTTTATTATTTTTTGCACCAACACTGCTTGCCATGCCACTCATAGCTATTTTTATCAGGTAATTAATGGCCGACTTGTCCCTGTCACGGATATAAAACACATTTCCTGTACGGGATTTATTATTTTTTTTAACTACAAAGCTGTTGGCAAGAAAAGTTATAATCCGGGTAAGAAATGTTTTCTTAGCTTCCATCCCATTTTTTAAAATCCTTATTTTTAAATCATGATAATACATTTGCATTTCTCCCAATGAAAGATATTCTCTGCCTACAGCTCTCATGCTTAGGGTATCTAAAAAACCAGATTCAATTTTTACAGATGCCAAGGGGATTATTGCCGGGTTTAATATTGTCAAATCGGCTGGTTTCATCCGTAACGTCATCAGGAAGCCACCAAGTGAATCGGTGTAAGATTCTTTTACCCTTAACCGAATCCAGGCAGTATCCATCAGGTAGCCGTTTGCCTGTATGCTGAGACTGTCATTCGGTTTGATATTATAATTTTTAACATTCAGCAATTTTACTGTCATTCTTTTTACCGGTATAGTGCCTGCTTCTTTTGTTTTTTCGTTGAATTCTGTGTATTCAACATTTGCATTGCTAAGCAGCACCGTATCAACAGATAACAGTTGCGGTATTTTTTTTAGCAAATTTACCGGCAGTGGTTTGATGATGCCTGCATTAAAAGGAAGCTGCTTGTCCTTATAATCAGTAAAAAAGAATTTATCCATTGAAGCTGTACCAATATTCAGCGTTTTATCTTTGATAAAGGTGGTAATATCAACCGGACCAATACTAACAGCCCCTGATTTGAAACTGAAATAATCTTTTCGGAATAATTGCTTCGCAATAAACGAATCTTTTGAAAGGGTCGGTATCATTGAAAATGAATCCAGCGAGAAAGTGTTGGTATTCCGGTTGAATCCTGCATTAGACCAAACCAGTTTTTTACCAGCATCTGAATAATGGCCCGTTAGTTGTTGCAACCGGAAAGAAGGATTGGCAGCAGCCAGTTGTTGAAGATCAATAATGGAAGATGAACTTATGTTTAAATTAGAAAAGGAACCACCGCTTACCACCAGGTTACCTTTTGATTTTCCAATGCTGTCAAGCCTGAAATCCCTGGCATCAAAATTTGAAACATTAGCACTCCATTCCAGAGGCTGAAATTCTTCCTGTTCTAACGTAATATTCTTTATTTGAGCAGACACTTTTCCATCACCTGTATTAAATGCCTTCCCTTTTGGATTATTAAAAATAAAATCAGTAAGATAGAAATTAAGGCTACTGATTGATGTATTGCCTGCATTTGTATGCAGACCGGTAGCGGTTAAAAAATTTGAATTGTTTTGCTCACCGTGCCAGTCAAGTATCAGCTTACCGCTGTCAGTTATTTGAGTGAAACTTATTTTTGGCTGGGTCAATCTTACTTCACTGATATCTATTTTGGGTAAACCTGTTTTCTTTTTTTCAGTGCTGATGTTTTTTGCAGCAAGATGAAGATTAATGACTGGTTTTGCCATACTGATTGCATCCAGTGCAATATCGCCATTGAGTAATGATTGTATATGTGGTGTCACTGTTAAAGAAGGAATGGAAATATCCGCATCCATTTTTCCGTTATTTGCTTTGTACACAATTTGCCGGAAAGAAGAGCTTTTGTTATCGGTAATATCATAATTGACGACAGAGAGATTTAAGTTATTATCTTTTACTTTCAGTACCTGCCCGATAATATCCAAACCGTCCAGTAATAATTTAGCCCCCTCCTTTTTTTCTAATTGCCGGAAACTAATATTATTGAGTTTTGTAGATATTGATTTGCCGCCAAATACCCCGGTAACAGATGTGTTGGAACCCTGCACATCCTTTAATTCAATAGAAGCACCATTGTTGTTTTTGTTTCCGGCCGGGGCATTTATTTTTACATCACCTTTCTGCCATCTTACCCCTTCGGCATATACATTGCCAGATACTTCGTCCACCAGCATTTTTTTTACTGTTACATCCTGCAGGGCCACCAGCATATTTTTTTCTTTGTTTCTTATGTTGATGCTGCCCGCACCAAATTGTCCGCTTTGGCCGTAGTAGAGGATATTATGCAACTCTATATCCATATTGCCGGCATGGATGATACCCTTTTCAAAATCCAACTTTGTAAGTGAGTTCTTTATTCCTGACATCTTTTTAGACTCGAGCAGCGATTGGCTTTTAACAGAAACAGTTGCATTATCTAACTGCACCTGCAGGTCGTTTCTTAGTTTCAGGTCTATCGTTCCGTTCACAATATCCAATTGTTGCAGGTCCATATATTCATTAATAGCTCCTAATGACTGAAAAATATTTTGTTTACCTGATTTTTTTGATTGATTATTCCTGGCTGTGTAGCTGATATGGGGATTGTACATCACAGCCTGTTCCGCTTTTAGTTGTCTTTCAAATACCAGTTCATCCCAAGACAGGCTACGAAGTGTAAACTTCGGGATACTAAAAGTGTTCAGGATTCTTCCATGGTCCAGTTTATTAAAAAGAAAATTGCTGAGGGTGATATGGTCATCTTTAAAGAGCACACTGTCAAACTTCACACTGTAGCTGCTATCCTTTATAAAGTTTTCATAATTGCGGATGGCCATGGCAAAGCTTTTTACTTTTATAGGCTTCGGTGCTTCTTGGTCAACACTAAGCCCCTGCATTTCAAAACTATTTTCGCTGAAAGTAAAGGAACTTGGTACGCCATTCTTTATTGTTTTAATATTGAAGGCAGCATTGCTTACTACCACAAAGCCTAACTGCAGGTTACCCGTTAATTGCTGAACAATATTTTCCAGTTTTGGCGGCGATTTTTTAACACCTTTTCTTTTTCCTGTTTCAACCTCCAGGCTGAATGTAGGGTTTACACAATACACAGAGTCGGCTTTAATAACCTCGGCCTTATACAGTGTATCAAAGTCAATATTGGTAAGCATCAGGGCATCAAAAAAAACTTTGAATGTTGCGGAGGCACTATCACCTTTTGTGGCAGCAATGGTACAACTGTCAAACTCCACTACTTTATTTTTCAGGTTGATGCGGAATTGACTGAAGCTTAAACTGTGCCTTCCGTCAGGAAAAATAATATTTTGGTTAGCACTCCGCAATACTACATTTTCACTGAACATTATTTTTTCCTCGCCTGTTAGTTTTCCTGCATCTACCTGTAAGTTGTCTATGTGGAAATGAATATTGGAGACTATTAACGGCAATTGGCTGGAGTCAATTTTATTTATTAGCTTAAAAGTGCCGTTATCAATCTGGAATCTTTTTACATGTAACACCTTCAAAGCATCCTGAATGGAAGAATACACTTTTCCCATTTCCTCAGGAATGGAAACATCCTTTTTAATCTTATTATCCGGTTTTATCACAGCCCTTAGCCGGGTTACTTCTATAACCGGACTCTGTAAAGTGAGTGAATCAATAAGTATTTGCTTTTTAAAAACGAGAGGCAACAGGGCTTTTACCCGTAGCTGCATCCTGTCAACACTGAAGCGATAAGCACTTATCCCGGAAACGGTATCGGTATTGTAAAAGACCGCTTTTTCCAGTTCAATTCTGCGGCTGAAATAATTGAAACGAAGTTTTTCAATTTTCAGTTTTAATTTGCCATTGGATTTTGATTGCACCATGTCTTCCAATATCTGTTTTGCGTGTGCTTTAAACCAAAAATGAAAACCTATCAGCAATACAAGAAGTATCCCGAGGAAGATGGCAGTGCCTTTCAATAATTTTTTTCTGAGACGTTTTGCTGTCAAGCGGTGGAATAATTTAAACAATGAATTTACTGAAATCAAGCGGCTATAATCCTGCCAGATTCATAACAAACCCCCAAAATTGGTGTTATTGAAGATAAAACAGCTTATTGGGGAATTTTTACCCGTTAACTGACTGATGAGCCGGGTGCTACATTGTTTTCCGGTTTCAGTAATTGTAGCTTCCCTTCGATGTCTTCCGCCGTTAATATCATTCCCTGGCTTTCGATGCCTTTCATTTTTCTTGGTGCAAGATTGGTAACAACAATAACTTGTTTGCCTACCATTTCTTCCGGACTATAATGAAAGGCGATACCGGAAACAATTGTTCTTTTTTCTGTACCGAGGTCAACTTCTAATTTTAAAAGCTTGTCCGCTTTCGCCACCTTCTCACAGGCAGTAACTATTCCTGTTTTTAATTCAAGTTTTGCAAAATCGTCATACACTATTTCCGGTTTGCTTATAATTGATTTAGGTTCTTCCATTTTAGTAGTTGTTGCTGTTTTTACTAACCCTGCTTTTAATTTTTCAATTTGTTCTGCTATTTCTGTGTCTTCAATTTTCCTGAATAATAATTGTGGTTCCCTTAAACTGTAACCAACACTTAATAGTTTTATTTTTCCTGCATTTTCCCAATTCAGCATCTTATCCACCACTTTCATCATGTAAGCCATTTTCTTTGCTGTATTCGGCAAGAACGGATTGATAAGTACCGCAAGGTTGGCACATAATTGCAAACAGATATGCAAACAGTTGTCAATGCTCTTTTGTGCATCTTGAACTCCCTCTCCACTTGTGGAGAGGGTAGGGTTGAGGTTTTTCGCAACAATCCATGGCTCTTTCTTTTGCATATATTGATTGCCTTTGCGGGAAAGGTCTATCACCTGGAACAAGGCATCTTTGAAATGATAATATTCCAATGCAGATTGCACTTCGGCTTTAGTGCTTTCAATATCAGCAATTAATGATTTGTCATTATCGTCCAGTATGTCTTCATGCAGCTTTGGTACTTTTCCACCGCATAGTTTATGCATCAGCACCCATGTTCTGTTTACGAAATTGCCAAAGATAGAAACCAGTTCACTGTTTACCGCATCCTGAAAGCCTTTCCAGGTAAATTCGCTGTCTTTTGTTTCAGGTGCAATCTGTGTAAGATAATAACGAAGCATATCCACACATTGACCGCCGCCATTATCCTTCTTCACAAAATCATTAATGTAATCCCTCATCTCCAATTTCCAGTTGCGGCTGGTACTCATCTTATCACCTTCAAGATTGAGGAATTCGTTTGCAGGAACATTATCAGGTAAAATATTTCCATGCAGTTTTAATATGATAGGGAATATGATGCAATGGAAAACAATATTGTCTTTACCGATAAAGTGAACCAGTTTAGTGTCTTTGTCTTCCCAGTAAGGTTTCCAATCCTTATTATTATCTATGGCCCATTTTTTCGTAGCACTGATATAACCAATAGGTGCATCAAACCACACATAGAGAACTTTGCCATCCGCTTCTTTTAACGGTACTTTTACCCCCCAATCCAAATCTCTTGTTACTGCCCTCGATTGCAGGCCACCGTCAATCCAGCCTTTGCATTGACCGACCACCGTTGCCCGCCAATCATCTTTATGTTCTTTCAAGATCCATTCCCGGAGAAAATCTTCATGCTTGCCTAATGGCAGGTACCAATGAGTAGTTTTTTTCTTAACCGGTGTTTCACCACTTAATGTACTTACGGGGTTTATCAATTCATCGGGACTTAGTGTGGTACCGCAGTTTTCACATTGATCGCCAAATGCCCTGTCGCTGCCGCAGTTGGGACAGGTGCCTTTAATATAGCGGTCAGCCAAAAATGTTTTACTGGCTTCATCAAAATACTGTTCTGTTTCTTTTGTTTCTAATTCACCGGCATCATTGAGTTTGGTAAAAAATTCGCTGGCAGTTTCATGATGCAATGGCGAACTGGTACGATGATAAATATCAAAGCTAATATCAAGGTCAGCAAAATCTTCCTTCATGGCCTCATGGTATTTATCAATGATAGCCTGTGGCGTAGTGCCTTCCTTCATAGCTTGTATAGGTATAGCAGTACCATGTTCATCACTGCCGCATACAAACACCACATCTCTTTTTTGTACCCGCAGGTAACGGACATATATATCTGCAGGAATATAAGCACCTGCTAAGTGGCCAACATGTTTTAATCCGTTGGCGTAAGGCAGGGCAGAAGTTACTAAATATCTTTTTGGGTCGGTCATAATGTAAATTTTTAACCGCAGAGGCGGAGAGCCGCAGAGGAATTTTCTCTGAGGCTCTTGCCTGCCAACAGGCAGGTTAGCGTCTCTGCGGTTACTGGTGCAAAAATACCGGAATAGCAGCCATTGCCCAAACTTGAACGATTTCTAATAACTTTATCCCGTACTTAAATAACTATATGATCAAGACCCCTCCCTACTTAAAAAAAGGTGACACAATTGGAATAGTATGTCCCGCTGGTTTTATGGCTGCTGAAAAAGCACAGACCTGTATTACTACTTTACAAAAATGGGGATATAAAGTAAAAATCGGGAAAACAATTGGCGGGGATTCGCAAACTTATTTTTCCGGAACGGATGAAGAAAGATTAAAGGACCTGCAACTGATGCTGGATGATGATGAAGTGCAGGCAGTGCTTTGTGGCAGGGGCGGCTATGGTACTGGCAGAATCATTGAACAAATCAGTTTTAAACGATTTAAGAAAAATCCTAAATGGATAATTGGTTACAGTGATATTACAGTGTTGCATTCTCACATCTATTCTAATTATTACATCTCAACGCTGCATTCGCCAATGGCGGCAGCATTTAATGAAGACGGATATAAGAACGAATATGTATTGTCATTAAAGAATGCACTGGAAGGGAAGAAGGCTGCCATTTCAATACCCGGCAACGAGTTCAACAGAAAAGGGGAGGAAGAAGGAGAACTGGTAGGTGGTAACCTCGCCTTGCTTGCTCACCTTACAGGAACCGGCTCAGATATTAAAACTAAAGGAAGAATACTTTTTTTAGAGGATATAGGAGAACAATTGTATAACATAGACCGGATGATGAGACAGTTAAAACGGAGCGGCAAACTGGAGAAACTGAATGGTTTGATATTCGGAATTTTTGCTGATACCAAGGATACCGAACGGCCTTTTGGCACACCCTTACAGGAAATACTTTGGAACATTATAAAAGAATATGACTACCCGGTATGCTTCGATTTTCCGGTAAGCCATACGGATAAAAATTATGCTTTGAAAGTTGGTGTCGTACACCGGATGAAAGTAGGCGGCTCTAAGGTTTTATTGGAAGAGCAGTAACTAATAATTAGGGTATAAAATAAATCTTCCTCCGTTGTTGATTTTATAAAAAGCCAGATCATTCATCGGCTTATCATTGATTGTCATTTTTGAATCCTTCATAATTTTTAAATCTTTGTAAAGCCAGGAAGAAGTATTGTAGCTGGATCTTTTTTTTGCCCCGGTAACAGCTACTTCTAATGAGGAAATGTATTTACCGTCTTTTTTGGAAGTAATCAGGTAAATGACCTGCACATTGGAGCTGTCAGATCTTTTTTTCTCCTCTACCATTAATAATAAATCGAAATTTATATTGGAAGTCATTTTTCCAGCGAGGTAATAACCACGGTTTTTCAAGCGGTTATTATTGGTAGAGCCAAGAATCGGGGAGAACCATTTTTTCACTTCGGTACTGTCAAGGCGGCGAAGCTTCCACTTACCTGAATCAATATGTAAGCTGTCTGCTAACTGGATTTCTTCGGTTGATTTCAACATAGCGGTATAGGAAGAATCTTCCTGGCCTGATACATTCAGCCAGGTGAAAAGAAAGCAACAAGAAATCAGCCTTTTCATCACACTAAGGTAAATATATGTGCAACGCCTGACAATACCCCCAAAGGAGTATTTTTAACTACTTACTTAACAGGGAATCAAGCTTTTGCTGAAACACCGGAAAATCGGGCAGATTGTTATGTTTCCCTTTTTCCAAAGTAATTAATTCAGTTCCTGGCTTCTTTTCAGCCAGCCATTTTGCCTGTTTATATGGAATTACCCCATCCCTTGTGCCATGAAAAATTGTGACAGGAGCTTTTATATATTCAAAGTGTTGATAAGTGGGCAGGGAGTATTTCGTCATCGGCATCACCGGGTACATAAAGAAATAGTGTTTTGCCAGGGCATCCATGCTGTAATAAGGGGTTTCTAATATCAGGTTTTTACAATCCCTTACCGAAGCCAACTGTGCTGCTATGCCAGTGCCAAGTGATTTGCCATAAATAATGATATGCTCAGCAGAAACTTTACCGATGGCCATTTTGTAAAGCAGCAGTGCATCGCTGTACAAAACCTTTTCACTTCTTTTACCGGTTGATTTGCCATAGCCCGGATAATCCATCATCCATACTTCGTATCCATTTCGGGTAAAATTGACGGCATATTTTGCATAGCGGTTTATATTGTTACGGTTGCCGTGAAAATACAGCACAACACCCTTGCGAACCGAATCCGCAACAGTGAACTGAACAATACTAAGATTTTTTTCAGCCGTAACAGCAAGGTCAATCTCCCGGAAAGGAATATTAAACTGGTATGTATAATCAGCCGGAAGTTTTGTAGGGTGAAAAATAAATTTATCCTGTAAAAAATATAACAAAATACCAATCATAAAATAGACAAGGGCTATTATTTTAAACCATTTCCAGGCTTTTTTTAATCTTGTTTTATTCATAATAAAAACTTTGTAAAGATAAGGTTCTCTTCCCCCTCTTCATGAAATGGAGAGGGTCGGGGTGAGGTGATAAAAAAGGACATGAAAATCATGTCCTTGGCCATAGGGGTAATTATTTTATGGGTACCATTAAAACCGGTTGAAATAATTCTTTATCCTGTACTGCGCATCATTACTTATTTGCTCAAGCATACATCTCATTATTTCATTTTCTGTTGGTCCAAACTCAGCTCTACGGTCAATCAGTTGTTTATCCGTGGCACTCAGAACTCTTGTATCGCCGGTGTAAGTAGCAAACTCAGTGCTCCAGTTATGAGTGCCGGCGAAATTATCATTCCATAACCAGCGACCATCATTATCCCTTACATCCACCTGTAATACCGCATTTGATGCGATAGTTCTGCGGGTGGTAGTTATGTTTGCATGAACCCATCCATACTCTTTTACTATCGAGTCAGGACGGATAACTATCTCTTTCACCAAAATTTCTTTTGACACCTTCCTGGTTGTTTTATAATCATTGTAACGCCCAATGTTCATAGTGGCCAGCCTCATATCTACCACCTGGTCAGTTCTGATATGCTGGCTTCTTGCATCCCAGGCAGAATAGAATTTTACAAATTCATTTCCTGAACTATACTGAAGGTTGCGGATCAACTGGTCATCAAAATTATTACCTCCAACAGTATAAGAACTGTACACATAACCTCCGTATTGCTGCATAGGTAAAATAATAACGTTGGTTACAGCATAATCGTATGCCTCATTCATTTTCTGTAAGGCATCTCTGTTGCCGGGCTTAAAGCGCAGTGCAGCCTGGAACTCACGGTAAGCATTTTTATAGCTTTGTTTGTCCGCAGGATGCCGTTCATCATACTGCTGCATAAACGAAAGTCCTCTGTCAAAACGTACATCACCTGCTTTTTCGCTATAAGTAACGAGGTAGGATGAGTAATCCACAGGGGTTACAATATTTAAAACCGAAGGCACTTTGTAAATAGCATCGTACATTCTTTGCAGCGATGCATAATCGTTATACATCCATTCCCATTTTAATTCATTGGTACTTTCTGCATGGCTACGGATACGGCTTTCATGGTCGTTTACAGCATAACGGTAAGAGCTTTGAATGATAATAAGAAGTTTTGCATCATCCGGGTCTTTCTGCAATTTTTTTGCAGCCAGTTCCACCGCTTCTGTGTAATTGCCTTTTTCATACAGCTTGCTTGCTGTTTTGCAGGAAAGGGTTGAAACGCTGATTCCTGCAAATAATAAAATGTAGAGTTTTGATTTCATAAACAACTCCTTTTTCATGTTAGATGCTCAAATAATAGTCCACATTCCCCGGCAGGGCATCAATTAGACAATCCTTAACAATTAACGGGCAATAAACTTAATACAGGAGGATAGACCGTACAAAATTGTGGTACTCATCAAAAGAAGGAAGATTGTTGTGGCCGCCACCGTGGATGCGGATAAGGGTTATCATCCGGGGGTTTATCTTTTGCAAAGCCTCGCTGTGGCGAATGGGAATAAGCAGGTCATTGGTGCCATGTATGATATAGGTATGGCATTTTACTTTAGGTATCCAGAGGTCGGTACGTAAATGAAAACGCAGTACCATCCGAACAGGCAATATTGGTAAAAACCGTTCTATCACCCGTAAAAAGTTAAAATAAGGAGCATCCAAAATGAGGTAACGTGGATTATTATCACAGGCCAGTTTGGTGGCAAAGCCACTGCCCATACTTCTGCCATACACTATAAGATGGTCTTCCCCGTATTTGTCCTTCATTTTTTCATAAATGAATTGCATATCGCTCAGCATTTCCTTTTCGCCCCGTTTGCCGGTGCTTTTGCCAAAGCCTCTGTAATCGAGCAATACAACATCATAATCATACCGGTAAAAATCTTTGGCATATCTCGCCCAGCCTTTTATACTACGGGTGTTGCCATGAAAATAAAGTATTAAGCCTTTTGGTTTTTCCCGGTGAAAATGCAGGCCATTGATGCGAACGCCGGGTTCAATATCAAAAAAATATTCTTTGAAAGGAACATCATATTTAAATTCGAAATCCTGTTTTAATTTTTCGGGCTTAAATATTAATTTCTCCTGAAAAAAATAAGCAAGAATGGATAAAACTGCAATGCCGATGATGATATACCAGATGAAAGTGGACAATGGCCGCGGTAATTAAAAATTAGTAATAAAGAATTTCTCAAGGTTTAATTTTCCTAAAGAACATAAAAGATAACAACTATTCTATAAAATACAGGATTCTTGAAAGTATAAATGAGTTTTACACTTTCAAGAATTATTAATTGTTAATTACTAATTCTTAATTATTCCTCGATCCGTTTCAATTTCAAATTAGTAACCGGTGCTACAATCAACGGGAATTTCTCAACCGTTACATTTGCCGCATCCAATCCAAAACCTTTTTCTTCTGAAAGACTGTGCTCTTTCAGCCAGAAATGAAACTTCATAATTACTCTTTCTGTAAAGGGAAGTTCATTGTCCTGGCTCAGGTATTTTTCCATTACCATAAACTGGAAGTCGCCGACTGTATTACTGCTGGCCAGGCTTTCATAACGGCTGATAATGTTCACTTCTTTATTTGCTACCAGATCTTCCACCACTTTACGGAACATCAGGTTGATCCTTGGTTCCATCCGAAATCCTAAACGGAAATCTACCCGTATAATGTCATTGGGAATAATGTGTTCTACTTTATACTCACAGGTATAAGGATCATCCACCGTGTCCACATGTACAAACCAATAGATGTCGGCTCGTTTTGGTTTCTTATTTAATATGGAGTAAATGATTTTATGTTCAATCTCTTTTGGATTGTTGGCACTGGTCAGGTAAACAAGGTGGGTGGCATATTTCGGAACAGATTTATCATTACTCAGTTCCTGAATTTTTGGAACATAATGCTCCATCCGTACGAATTCCACATAGCGGTTTTTAATTTTTCTGGCTCTGTACCAAATATACATCACAAAGAACATTACCATTCCTATCATTAAAGTGATGTAGCCTCCATGTGTAAATTTGACCATCAGGGCAACTAAGAATCCTGTTTCTACTGTAAGGTAAAGCCCAAGGAAAATATAAATCCATACCGATTTGACTCGGTTAAGCACCAGGAAATTAGCAAAAAGTATGGTAGTCATCAGCATGGTTACAATAATCGCCAACCCATAGGCAGCTTCCATGTCTGAAGACTTGCGGAAGTATAGTACTACACCTACACACCCTGCAAACATCAGTAAGTTAATAGCCGGAATAAACAATTGCCCTTTAGCTTCAGAAGGATAACGAATTTTTACTTTTGGCCACAGGTTCAGCCGCATGGCTTCACTTATTAATGTATAGGCACCCGAAACCATTGCCTGGCTTGCAATAATGGCGGCACTGGTGGCAATAATAACACCCGGGATGATGAACCATTGCGGCATCAAATCATAAAAAGCATTAATGTGTAGTGATTTTTTTATTTCATCTGTAATCTGGAGGCCATTCCTATTTGCCAATAAATAGGCCCCTTGTCCAAAATAATTTATAAGCAGGCATGTTTTTACATAAAACCAGGTGGCACGGATATTACTGCGACCACAATGGCCTAAATCACTATAAAGAGCTTCAGCACCTGTAGTACAAAGAAACACTGCACCCAGTAACCAAAAACCTCCGGGGTAATTTTTTAAAAACTGAATGGCATAATGCGGACTTAATGCTTTGAAAATAGCCAGGTCATCAAACACATGTATAAGACCAAGAACCAGCAACATGGTAAACCAGATAAACATGATGGGGCCAAACAACCTGCCAATAGAAGCGGTACCAAACTGCTGCATGAAGAAAAAAAGTGCCAGGATGCTTAGAACAATGATAACAACTGTATTGCTTCCTTCTTCTATTCCGAGATAAGGCAGTTCTTTCAAGCCTTCAATAGCAGAGGTTATAGAAATAGGCGGGGTGATGATGCCATCCGCCAATAGTGCGGCACCGCCAATCATAGCTGGTATAACGAGCCATTTTCTTCGCCGTCTTACCAATGCAAACAAAGCAAAGGTTCCGCCTTCACCTTTGTTGTCGGCCCGTAAAACGAGGATTACATATTTAATAGTAGTTTGTAAAGTAAGTGTCCAGATAATGCAGGACAGACTTCCAAGAATCAAGTCTTCACTTATAACTCTTCCATTGGTTATGGCATTGAAAACGTAAAGAGGTGATGTGCCAATATCTCCGTAAATAATTCCTAAGGCAATAAGTAATCCGGCGCCAGTGACTCTGTTAGTCGGTATTCTCACTTTTGTGTGTTGTTGTTTGGGTCCTTGCTTGCCCGCCGTAGTCCAATATTTATTAAAAGACAAGGGCGGGTACAGATTGTTTAGCTCTGCTTGAGGTTGCGGACAAAGGTATAAGCAAAAATCAATTCAAACGAACAAACCTTTACATTTTACCGCTCGTCCTTATAAGTCACCGGGAATAAATGGCATCTCTAAAAACTAATCCCTCCAAGAGTTCTCCACTCAAAAAAAGTTGCTTTTGGTTAACTCTTGGAGGGTTTTTAGAGATTCCCTAAATTAAGTGATGGCACACAGCTATGGCTTCCCTTTCATCGTTCATGTAATACCTGAAAAATCTGCATCAGTAATAAAATATCAGGCCCGGTTTTGGCAGGCATCCTGTAACTTTAATAAGCAAAAAATCAGATTATTATGATTGGTAAACGGTTGTTTTTAGCTGCATTGATAATTTGGACGGGGTTGGCAGCTACTGCCCAAAGGATTGTGTACTCAGAGCCGGACAGGGACGATACCCGCCGGATGGATTTTGAAATAGCCGGTAAAATCGGCGGCAATTTTTTGTTGTATAAAAATACCAGGGGTAAAAACTGGATAACGGTGCTGGATAATGATATGCAGCAGGTAGCTAAAGTAGAACAGGATTATGTACCGGATAACGATCGTATGATTAATGTTGATTTTTTCCCGTACAATGATTTTTGCTATATGATCTACCAGTATCAAAAAAAGAATGTTATTTACTGTGTGGCTTCTAAGATTGATGCCAATGGAAATAAGATAGGGAATATAACAGAGCTGGATACTACACATCTTGGTTTTGCAGCTAATAATAAAATCTATACTGTTCAAAGTAGTGAAGACAAGAGTAAACTGATTGTTTTTAAAATCAACAGCAAGAATAAAAGCTCGTACCTCTTAACCAGCTTGTTGATGAATGATAAGCTGGAGCTGCTGAAAAAAAGCCGCATAGCCATTCCGATGGAAGAGCGGAATGATTTTATCAATGATTTTTATCTTGACAATGACGGGGATATGGTTTTCAGTAAGTTTTTTCGTAACAATAACGATAATATAAGCAAAGCTGCTTTTGTGGTTAAATATGCCCAGGCCGATACCTTGCAGATGAATGAATTGAAAATTGAAAAAACCTGGCTAGATGAAATACACATAAAAGTGGACAATTATAATAAACGGTACTTTCTCACTTCCTTTTATTTCCAGGAAAGAAAAGGTAACATTGAAGGGCTTTATTTTTATGCGTGGGACAAAACGAAAGCCCAGCCCTATTTTGAAAGCACCAATCCTTTCAGCGAAGAATTACGAAAAGAAGCGAGGGGCGATGCCAGTATCAAAACTGCATTCAACGACTATTTTATCCGCAACATCATCACCCGCAAAGACGGGGGATTTATCATAGGCAGCGAAGCTTATTTTACCACTTCCCGTTTTAATAACTGGAACCGGTGGGATTACCTCTATGGATCGCCTTTTATGTCGTCTTTCAATAACAGCAATTACTATTCTCCTTACTACAGTAATTCTTTCTGGGGTTCCCGGATGAATAACAACCAGTCTGTTCGCTACCATGCAGATAATATTACTGTTCTATCGTTTGATGATAAAGGCAAATTAGAATGGAATAATGTAATGGGAAAAACCCAATATGATGATGAGACGGATGATTTGCTATCTTATCAACTGATGAATACCGGCGGACAGGTTCATTTTCTATTTAACCAGCAGGAGCGAAGAAATAATCTGCTGTCTGATTATAGTATTTCACCAGACGGACAAATGAACCGCAATCCAACTTTAAAAAACCTCGATAAAGGTTATTTGTTCATGCCAAAATATGGCAAGCAGGTAAGTTCCCGGCAAATGATTGTTCCCTGTCTGTATCGTAACTATATTTGCTTTGCAAAGATTGAATATTCGCAGAACTAAATTAATACCTTCCATTATCCGTGATTGGCATTTTTAAACAGAAAACCCCGTCCAATATTTTCCTGTTGCTGGTTTTCGGAGTGTTGATTAAACTTCCGATGTTCCTTCATCCGCATATACCGATAGTCAGGGCAGATGATGGTATTCTCTTCCAATGGATTTTACAATTTGCAGCTCCAACAGGCCACTCAAGCCCGGCACTTTATCCTGTTTTGGCATTTGGGTTATTATTTCTGCAAGCGATAATACTTACCCGTTTCATCAATACCCAGCGGATGATGAGTAGGCCAACTTTTTTTCCCGGTATGGCGTATCTGCTCATTACCTCCCTGTTGCCCGAATGGAATTATTTTTCAGCTCCTCTTATTGTGAACACCATTTTATTATTTGTACTGTCGGGGTTGTTTAAAATTTACAATCAGCCAGATGCGAAGGGAGCCATTTTTAATATTGGTATGGCGCTGGGAATAGCATCCTTTCTTTTTTTTCCGGCCATTACTTTTATCGTTTGGATATTGCTGGCACTTGCAGTAATGCGTCCTTTCAAATTAAATGAATGGGTATTGTGCATTGTCGGTATAACAACTCCTTTTTATTTCTATGCAATCTATCTTTTTGTGGATGATAAATGGAGCTGGCAGCATTTGTTGCCACATTTCTCTATCGGGCTGCCCTCCATCAAACAATCTATGTGGCTGGCCGGCAGTGCTTTCCTGTTGGTTGTACCATTTTTGGGAGGAGGCTATTATGTGCAAGACAACCTCCGGAAGATGCTGATACAGGTACGTAAAGGCTGGAGCCTTTTATTATTATACTTATTGGGGGCTATTTTTATTCCCTTTGTAAATAATAGCGATAATTTCGAAAACTGGGTAATGGCCGCTATCCCTTTTGCGGCGTTTCATGCCTGTACCTACCTATACTCAAATCTTCGGATAATACCTTTGCTCCTTTTTTGGCTTACCGTTGCCTTTGTGCTGGGCTACCAATATTATGCAGTTGGATGGTGATTAGAAGTTGTGAGTTACGAGTTTCGGGATATAAGTTTCGAGTTTGGCGTACTATTCGTTCTTTTTGTCTCGAAGCTCGAAACTCATAGCTCGAAGTTTTTTCTATTACCTTTACATTTTATTACCTACAATTCCTCAAACAATGAAATTCGGCGTAGTTGTTTTCCCCGGTTCTAATTGCGACAGAGATATGTATGATGCCCTTACACATGATTTGGGACATAATGTTACCATGCTCTGGCATAAGGACAAGGATTTAAGTAAATTCAATACAGAAGATTGCATCATTCTTCCCGGAGGGTTTTCTTATGGCGATTATTTACGCTGCGGTGCTATTGCCCGTTTTAGCCCGATGATGCAGAGTGTGATTGAATTTGCCAACGCCGGAGGCAAAGTATTTGGGGTGTGTAACGGCTTCCAGATTTTATGTGAATCACATTTACTGCCCGGTAGCTTGCTTCGTAACGGCAACCAGCAATTTGTTTGTAAAAATGTCTTTATCACCAACGATTCAGAAAAAGTATATAAAATACCCGTGGCACATGGAGAAGGCAGATATTATGCTGATGAAAAAACATTGAATGAAATGGAATCCAACGGACAGGTTATTTTTTATTACTGTGATGAAAAGGGAAATAAAACACAGGTATCAAATCCTAATAATGCTATCCGCAATATAGCCGGTATCTGTAATGCCAACCGTAATGTATTTGGTATGATGCCACATCCTGAAAGGGCTTGTTCAACGGTGTTAGGCAATACAGACGGCAGGGAAATTATACAAACCCTGCTGATGGCCGAGCAACTGGTTTCCTGAAAACACCATTTTATCAGCCATTAGCCCGGATTCGTCATTTTCCTTACAAAAAATGTATTTTCTCGATTGTACATTTGCAATAGAAAAGTATTTTAACAACCTGTATTAACCCAAAAGCAGGATTTTTGCATATATCAATAAAGCAATTATATGAAGAAAATATTATTACTGGCAATTATTGTATTTGGAGCTTTAAGTGGTAATGCCCAGTTGAACCCAATTACATGGACTTTTACATCGAAAAAAACCGGTGACAAAATATACGAAATCCAGATGAAGGCCAATATCCAAACAAAATGGCACCTGTACTCCCAAACACAGCCGAATGATGCCATAGCCATACCTACCACTTTTGTTATTAATGCCAATCCTTTATTTAAGCTGGATGGTAAAATTAAAGAAGTGGGTGCGATGGAGAAATTTAAGGATGCCGAGCTAGGAGTTTCTGCCAATCAATATTCCAGAACAGTAACGTTTACACAGAAGATAAAATTGAAGGCCAATGTAAAAACCAATTTTACCGGCAATGTAGAATACCAGACTTGTGACGACCACCAATGCCTGCCGCCGAAAAAAGTTAATTTTAGTGTATCAATTAAATAAATAATGAGTTTATTTTTTAGATAATAACGAGTTCTTTAATTGGACTCGTTTGTTTTTTATAAAAGGAATATAATGCTGCTATCAAAAAAACTAATTGCTGCTTTCTCTTTCTTCTTTCTCTTTTCGGTTTCCTGTTTTAGCCAGGATAGCCTGGGGGCTGTTCATGTTTGGAAAGTGGATAGTAAAAAAATAGGTGAAGGGAAGTATGAGCTGACTTTTAGCGGTACTATTACAGGTAACTGGCAGGTGTATGCTCCCAACCAAACCCTGTTGGAGGAAAAGACCACTGTACTAAAATTTGCTGATTCAAACATTGTTCAGGAAGGAAATTTTATAATAGAAGGCAGCCCGAAAGAAATCAACAGTATCATTTTTGAAAATACCAAGGTTAGTGTGTATGAGGCTTCGGCGCAATGGAAAGCTATTATTAAGATTAACGGAACTGTTCCTGCAAAGCTATCCGGTACATTGTTTTATACCTATGGAATAAATGATGAATACTACCCATCCACCGAAACAACTTTTGTAGCAACAATGGAAGGAGGTGCAGAAGCAGCTAGTATTAAAATTGCCTCTATTGATATAAATAAGCCAGTAAACAATTGTGGGGATGAGGGTACAAAGAACAAAAGTTTAATTACCATTTTCTTTTTGGGTTTGCTTGGTGGTTTAATTGCATTGCTTACTCCCTGTGTTTTTCCAATGATTCCGGTAACGGTTACTTTCTTCACCAAAAAATCAACCGACAGGAAAAAGGGAATTACTAATGCTGTTTTATACGGTCTTTTTATTTTCCTGATTTATATATTGATTACGTTGCCTTTTCATATAGCAGGCAAAGCTATCAGCCCGGAAATTTTCAATAATATTTCTACCAACGTCTGGCTGAACCTTGCCTTCTTCGCCATTTTTGTATTCTTTGCTCTTTCTTTCTTCGGTTTGTTTGAGATAGGATTGCCGGCGGGATTGGCTAACAGAATGGATTCAAAATCTGGCCTCGGTAATTTAGGCGGTATATTTTTTATGGCCGCCACGTTGGCTATTGTTTCCTTCTCCTGCACCGGACCTATTCTGGGTACATTGTTAGTAGGCGTAGCTGACCAGGGTGCCTGGCCGCTTACAGTTGGTGCTGCTGGTTTTGGTATAGCCTTAGGTTTGCCATTTGCATTATTTGCTATGTTTCCGCATTGGCTGCAATCGTTACCTAAGTCAGGCGGATGGATGACCGATGTAAAAGTGGTACTGGGTTTTCTCGAACTGGCATTAGCGGTAAAATTTCTTTCCAATGCTGATTTGGTGAAGCAATGGGGCCTTTTGAAAAGAGAAATATTTATTGGTCTTTGGGTACTGATAGGCTTACTGACTGTTTTATACTTGTTGGGCAAGTTAAGAATTGGTCACAGCTCTCCGGTAAAGAAATTCTCCTTTGTCAGAATTGCTTTTATTATCCTTTTTGCTGCGATTACTATTTACCTCATTCCCGGTCTTACCAATACAAAAACAGCCGACCTCAAATTAATCAGTGGCTTTCCGCCGCCAAGAACATACAGTCTTTATAAAATTGATAAAAACAAATCAGGCATTTATGAGCCAATGCATAATGATTATGAAGGAGCTTTAAAATTAGCAAAGGCGCAGAGCAAGCCGGTGCTGATTGACTTTACCGGATGGGCTTGTGTAAACTGCCGCCGCATGGAAGAAAAAGTTTGGCCCGATGCCACAGTTGACAGCCTGATGCGAAATGAATTTATAGTGGTTTCATTATATGTTGATGAGAAAAGGAATTTACCGCTGGCGGAACAAACAGTTGAAAAGCTTTCCAATGGAACGGAGAAATCAGTTGTGTCTGTAGGAGATAAGTGGTCAACATTCCAGATAGAAAACTTTGGTGCTACCTCACAGCCACAATATGCGATCATCAGCCCTGAACAGATAGTATTGACGAAAACAAAATTCTATACACCCAATTCCGGAGAGTTTATCAAATGGCTCGAATGTGGCCTTGATGCATTTAAGAAGACAAGGAAATAAGAAAACAAGTTATCATAACGAAAAAGCCCCCGACTTTTACATCAGGGGCTTTTTCAATTTGGTGTCATTCTGTACCAGCCTTCCGGTATGGCAAGCAAACATAAATTCTTTTTAATCAGAACTCGTTTTACTCCGGATGGAGATACAGAATGACAAGAGCGGCCTCACCCCAGCCCTCTCCATAAATGGAGAGGGGGTTAGAGAGCAATTTGTTTTTGTGTCATTAGCTTACGCAAATTAATCAATCCGTACCGCATCCGCCCCAGAGCAGTGTTAATACTGCAATTGGTAGCTGCTGCGATTTCTTTAAAACTCATATCTGCATAATGACGCAATATAATAACTTCTCTCTGGTCTTCGGGCAAACTTTGTAACATATCCCGAACCCTTTCATGGCTTTGTCTTCTCATCATCATCGTCTCAGCACTATCTTCTGAAAAATTCAGCACTTCAAAGATGTCTTTGTCTTCACCATTACGGATGGTGGGTGTACGTTTTACTTTGCGGAAATGGTCCACACAAAGGTTGTGTGCTATTCGCATAGCCCAGGGCAGAAACTTTCCTTCCTCGGTATAGCGGCCACCCCGCATCGTATCTATTATGCGGATAAAGGCATCCTGGAAGATATCTTCCGCCAGGTACTTGTCCTTTACTAAGAAAAGGATAGAGGTATAGAGCTTATCCTTATGCCGCAGCACCAGGATTTCTAACGCATCTACATTTCCATCTGTAAACAGATGAATTAATTCATGGTCGGTTTTTTTTGCTAAAGCTTTCATAACTTCTACAGTTTTAGGTTGCTCCTGTATGGGTATAGCCACACAGAATGGTTTAAGGATATTGGTTGCGATAAAAATTCGGTTAATAGAAACGAGTAGAAGTTTGTACGATAGGCGGGTTAAGTTTTAGGTTTTTCATTTTTTGGATGATTGGAAATTAAAAATAGGGCATTTCATCAAAATGCCAAACATTTGTAAAAAAAAAATGTAGTAAAGGCTGCTAACAAAATGTTAAGAATCCGCTTACAACACAAAGCCAGATAAGGCTTTACATTTGCAGACACATAAATGGAAAAAGCAATAAAAGGGAAGAACCCCGTCAAATCGAAGACCGTAATTTCCGCAGAAAACATCCTGATCAAGGGTGCCAGAGTGCATAACCTGAAAAATGTGGATGTAGAAATCCCCCGAAATAGGCTGATTGTTGTTACCGGGGTGTCTGGTTCCGGCAAGTCGTCGCTTACAATTGATACGCTGTATGCTGAAGGGCAACGCCGTTATGCGGAAAGCCTGAGTGCTTATGCCCGCCAGTTTCTGAACCGGATGAATAAGCCGGATGTGGATTATATCAAAGGCCTTTGCCCGGCTATTGCCATCGAACAAAAAGTTATTACAAGAACTCCCCGCAGCACTGTGGGCAGTATGACGGAGATATATGATTATCTGCGGCTTTTTTTTGCAAGAATAGGGAAAACCATTTCTCCCGTTTCAGGAAAAGAAGTGAAAAAAGATGATGTGACCGATGTATTAGATGCAATAATAAATTTAAAGGAAGGCGATAAAGTTTTCATTCTTGCAACTTTCAAAAAACATAAAAACCGGGATATAAAAGAAGAGTTGAATATTTTGGTGCAGAAAGGATTTAGTAGAGTCTATAGTCGGGAGTTGGGAGTCGGGAGTGAGGGGCAGACTTTCAGGATTGAGGAATTACTTGAATTAAGCGATAAAGATTTAAAAAATAAAGAAATCACTCATATTCTGGTTGACAGGATTGTGGTAAAAGCCCCGAAAACTATCGGGATTGATGAAGATGATAAACACCGGCTGGCTGATTCAATCGGAACTGCTTTCTATGAAGGTGAAGGAGATGTGTACCTGGAAGTAAATGGAAAGAAATTGTTGCATTTCAATAATAGGTTCGAAATGGACGGAATGCAATTTGAAGAGCCGGTTCCTAATCTCTTTTCTTTCAACAATCCTTTCGGCGCATGTCCTACCTGTGAAGGATTTTCACAAGTATTAGGCATTGACCGTGACCTCGTAATTCCTGACAGACGATTAAGTGTATATGATGGTGCAGTAGCTTCGTGGAAAGGGGAAAAGCTGGATTGGTGGCGGCAGAATTTTGTAAAAGGTGCTAAGAAGTTCAACTTTCCGGTACATAAACCTATTGCCGACCTTACTGATAAACAATACAAACAACTATGGGAAGGAAGTGATGGGGTGATGGGTATCAATGATTTTTTTAAAGATGTGGAATCGCAATTGTATAAAGTTCAATACAGGGTTTTGTTAAGCCGCTATCGTGGCAGAACAGAATGTCTTGATTGTAATGGCTACCGGCTTCGCAAAGAAGCATTATATGTAAAAGTAAATGGTAAGAATATCGGCGAGCTGAGTACAATGCCGGTAAGAGATTTAAAAGTTTGGTTTGATGTGTTGGGAACTAAACTAAGCAGCCATGACAAGGTAGTGGCGAAACGAATATTGATTGAACTGCATAACAGGTTAGATACATTAATTAAAGTGGGGCTGGGTTACCTGACACT